>Ga0209474_10003899_pt1 | contig 12972 bp, 8 predicted proteins | sample GraSoiAngelo_145_FD_185902 | JGI IMG/M metagenome (GOLD analysis project Ga0209474, IMG submission 185902) | Grasslands soil microbial communities from the Angelo Coastal Reserve, California, USA - 14_1009_05_20cm (SPAdes) (version 2) | ecosystem: Environmental > Terrestrial > Soil > Grasslands ...
GCTCGACGATCTGTGAGTTCGACACCGGCTTCGCGCCGTCCTTGAGCTTCTTGGTCGCTTCCTCGGCGAGTTGCCGCGCGTTGATACGCTCGGCCACTTCGCTGACGTCGAGCCACGTGAGGTAGGTGCCCTGCGCCTTCGCGAGCTTGATCGACGGGATGTTCGTCTTGATGTACGACACGGCATAGTCGTGGTTGCCGTCGATGTACTCGACGCACTGGTTCAGCCAGTCCTCGCCGCCGGTGTACGCCGCATGGCTGGAGACGATGCCGAGCGTCGTCAGGTCGGCGCGGTTGTACGGCTTGATGCGCTCCATGAACGAGGGGTTCGTCGAGAAGAACCACGCGCACTTCATCGCGGCGAGGCCGAACGACTTGCTCGCGGCCTTGAAAGTGATGCTGTTGTTGACGATCGCCTTGTCGGGCAGCGTGGCGAACGCCGTGTACTTCTGCCCCTTCTGGACGAAGTCGCAGTGGATCTCGTCGGCGAGCACCACCACGCGGTGCTTCAGGCAGATCTCGCCGAGCTTCAGGAGATCTTCCTGCGACCACGTGTTCCCCGTCGGGTTCTGCGGGTTGCAGAGGATGTACGCGTTCGTGTCGCCGCTGATGTGGCGCTCGAACTCGTCGAAGTCGATCGAATAGCGGCCGTTCACGAGCCGCATCGGGACTTCTTCCGCCACCGTCTTGGTTGCCGTGAGATCGCCGTAGAAGCCGTTGTAGGTCGGCGTGTTCAGCAGCACCTTGCTGCCGATCGGACAGAACGCGCGCAGCGTCGCGACGATGCCCGGATGCACGCCCGTCGTCATCACCACCGATTCCGGGTTCACCGTGATGCCGTAGCGCTTCTTGTTCCACGAGACGATGTGCTCGTTCATCGACTTGCCGAGCGTGCCGCCCATGTCGAGATAGCCCCAGTTCTCGTGCTGGATGCGCTCCATCAGCGCCTTGGTGATCGCCGGCGCCACCTTGAAGTCCATGTCGGCGATGCCCATGCCGACCTGGACCGAGTCCTTGCCGAACACCCGGATTTGCTGGTCGTACTTGGTGCTGTCGGTGCCGAACCGGTTGTACGGCGTATCGAAGTCGAACGTGCCGTTCGCCGCTGCGAGCCCCGCGCCGGCGACGGCGAGCGGGCCGGCGAAGGAGGTGCCCGATCCAACAGCGCCCGCAAGCGCGGTCATCCCGGCATTCCTCAGGAACGCCCTGCGATTGAGGCCGTCGTGCGACATGCGTACCTCCCTCGAACGAGTGAAATCGAGATCCCGAACGCCGAAATACTACACCTGGCGGCCCCGGCGGCGCGAGATTTCCTTGCGCCCGCGCCCGCCGGCTTCGCAGCGCTGCACGAAAGGGCGCAGCGCGCCCGCCCCTGCCCGCGCGGCTATTCAGGACGATCGGCGAGCTGGTAGATCCGGCGCACGGCGGCCGGGTCGACCCCGACACCGCGAATCGACGCGAACTCGTTCTTGTACGCCGTCGCGTCGATCTTCAGCGCCGCGTCGTCCGCCGACAGCCCCTGCTTCTTCATTGCCGTCGCCTGCGTGATCACGTCGCGCAGGTATTTCTGGAACGCCTCGATCTTGCCCTTGCCGTGGAACACGACCCCGTGGCCCGGCATCACGGTGTCGAAGTCGAGCGCCTTCAGCCGATCGAGCGTCGCGATCCAGTCTTCGGGAAACGAGTCGCCCATGTAGGAGACGACGGACTCCATCAGGTCGCCGGTGGCCACGATGCGCTCCTTCGGCAGGTAGACGACGACGTCGGTGTCGGTGTGGCCGCGGCCGAGATACAGCAGCCGCATCTCGCGGCCGCCTTTCACGATCGTCATCGTCTTGTCGAAGGTGACGGCGGGCGGCGTCACCGCCGTCTCCTTCACCTCCTCGAGATACGCGAGCGAATTCGCGACCTGCTGCTCGAGCGCCTTCTTCTGCTGCGGATCGGATTCCTGCGCGATGCGCTGCCGTAGCGCCGCGACGCGCTCGGGGATCGGCTTGATGCTGTTCAGATACGTGTACTGCTCCAGCACGTTGCCGAGCATCCGCGTCCGCGTATTGTCGTGGCCGATCACCTGCGCGTCGCGCATGAAGACCTGGTTGCCGTGCGAGTGATCGTAGTGGTAGTGCGAGTCGACGACGTAGCGCACCGGCTTGTCGGTGACCGCCTTGAGATCGGCGACGAGCGCTCGCGCCGCGGCCGGCGTGATCTCGGAGTCGATCACGAGCGCCTCGTCGCCGCTCACGATGATCGGCGAGTTCGCGCCGACGTTCATCGTCCCCGACGCCGTCGCGTAGTAGACGCCCTCGGCGACCTTCTCGAACCGGTGGGCGCCGCTGACCGTGGGCCCGCCGCTCTGCGCGCGCGCGTCCACCCACACCCAGACGGCGAACAGCGCCACCAACGCCGCAAATACGCGGATGCGCATACGATCCTCCCCCATTAACGGGACGGGAATTCCTACACGCCGTGCCGTTCTTTCGTTTGATTGCTGATCTGCAGATCCCACCCGTCCGGATCGAGCACGTGAAAGCTCTTGAAGTCCGTGCCTACCATGTCGGGACGCGGGTTCAGGCCGCGGCGTTCGAGCTCCGCCTTCACCTTGTCGGTGTCCCACGGCGAGACGCCCCATGAGACGTGGTTGATCACGCCCGTCACCGGCGGCCGCGGCTGGCCGCCGCGCCCGCGCTGCCCGTCCGACGCCGGCGCGGCCGCGGCGCCGCCGCCGTTTCCAGCCGTGCCCTCGGTCGCCGCCTGACGGTTGTTGCGGATGATGATCTCGCCGATGTCGCCGATCTTCAGCGTCGCCTGGCGCTGTCCCTCGTCGTTCTTGATCTCCCATCCCATGAGATCGCGGTAGAACGCGGCGCTCCTCCGGTAGTCCGACACGGCGTACGAGATGTGATCGAGCCACACGGTCTTCCACGGCGCAGCATCTTTCGGCGCGGGGATCGTCGACGCCTTCTGCGCGCCCTGCGCGAGCAGCGTGCCGCCCGGCGCGGCCGCCGCCGCGGCGAGCGCGAGGCTCTGAATCAGCTGACGGCGCGTCAGCCTGCCATTCTCGAACTCCTGCAGCAACCCTGCGATGACGCTTTCCATGGCTGTCTCCTATTGACGCGTCGTTCTGATCCCGCCGCCGAACGGATCGGTGCCGATCTTGTGTCGAGCCGCCACCGTCATCGTCTTCAAGTCGACGATGGCGACGTCGCCCATCCCCGAATTGAGGACGTAGAGGCGCGCGCCGTCGGGCGAGAAGAGCGGAAAGCCGGGGCCCTTGCCGATCTTCACGGTCGCGAGCACGGCCTTCGCCGCGGCGTCGATGATCGCGACGTCCTCCGAGTCGCTGTGCGTCGACGCCGCGAAGCGCCCGTCGGCCGACACGGCCATACGGCCCGCGCCCTTGCCGCCGGTCTGAATCACCTTGACGACCTCGTCGGTCTTCGAATCGGCGACCGTCACCGATCCGTCGCCGTCCTCGTGAAACCAGACCTCACCGTTGGGCGCGAACGCGACCCCAACCGGACCGCCGGCGACCGGAATGATCTTCACGATGCGATCGCTCTTCGTGTCGATCACGACGACGCGGTTGTCGTTGCGGTGCGGGTAATAGAGCTTGTCGGTGCCCGGCTGGATCTGGAGGTAGTGGCCGCCCTGCAGCAGCAGATCGATCTTCTTCAGCACGCGCCGCGCCCTCACGTCGTACACGACGATGCCGGGCACGTCGGCGTTTTCGACGCCGATATACAGCTTGCTGTTGTCGGTGGTGAGCGCCATCCCGTGCGGCGACGCCGACATGTCGGGCGGCCCGGCGGGCGCGCCGCCGCGTCCGGCCCGCGCGCGCGGCGTGCGCTTGAAGTATTCGCTCTCGATGCGGCCCTTCTCCGCGAGCGTCCCGCCGTCGAGGATCTCGACGATCGACGCCGCGGGCACCGACGCGAAGACGGTCGCTCCGTCGGACGTGATCGCCGCTTCGTGCGGCTGATCGGGCGCGACGAACTGGTGCAGCACGCGTCCGGTCGCCGGATCGAGATCGTAGACGGTGTGATTGGAATGGCTGAGGACGATGACGGAATGCGTCTGCGCCGAGAGCATCGCAACGGCGCAGAGGCACACAGCCGCCGATGCGTAGGGGACGACCTTTACGCCGTCCCGCGAGCGTCTCAGCAGGACACGCACTTGTGGCTGTTCTTCGAGCCGAGCTTCTCCAGGAGCGCGACGGTCGCGGGGAACGGCGAGATCCGCTGCACCGGACCGTTGGCCATATCGGCCGTCGTCTGGCCGCTGCGCGCGACGGCGGTGACGTCGGCGCCCTTCGACACGAGATACTGAATCATCTCGTTGTCGCCGCGCGCCGCCGCGTGGTGCAGCGGCGTGTAGCCGTCGTTGTCGCGCGCGTTGACGTCGCCGTGCAGGTCTTCGACGAGGTACTTCATCACCGCCATCCACGCGTCGGGTGCGTGCCGATGCGCGTTGCCGGCGAACCCCTCGCCGTACTCGAGGCCGGCGGCGGCGTGGATCGCGAGCGCGCCCGGTCCGCCCGGCGGCACCGGCGGCGCCTCGAAGCGGGCCTGGCCCGCTGCCGCGGTCGGCATGATCGCGCCGCCCGCGCCCGGCACGGGGGCGCTCTGCCCCGCCGCGCCGCCGCGCGCACCGGAGGGCGGCGGACCGCCGCCGCGGCGCACCGGCGTCGGCGGCGCCACCGTCGGAATGTTCGGATCCGCCCCGTACGCCGCGAGCAGCTTCATCGCGGCGAGATCGGTGCCGTAGGCCGCGCGCCAGAACGCGGTGGATCCCGCCGTGTCGGCGAGGCCGCAGTTGCGATTGCCGCAGCCGCTGTAGACGAGATACCACGGGTGCGTCTTGAGCCGCGCGTCGGGATCGGCGCCGGCGTCGAGCAGCGCCTTCATCACACCGAGGTAGGTGGCCTTCTGCCGCTCCATCTCCTGCGGCTGCGGGTAGCGCGTGCGCGGCTGCCACTGCGTGTTGACGGCCGCCCACAGCGGCGTCACGCCGTTGGTCGCCTCGGCGAGGTTCGGGTCGGCGCCCTTGCCGAGGAGGAACGTCGCCATGTCGAACTCGCCGTTGATGATCGAGATGAGCAGCGGCGTCGCGCCTTCGCCGGCGCTCGCCTGATTGATCTTCGCGCCGCCGTCGAGGAGCGCCTGCGCCGCGTCGATGTAGCCTTGCCGCGCGGCGTGCAGCAGCGCCGTCATGCCGCCCTTGGTCGCGACCGCCGGGTTGATTTCCTCGGGGTTGAAGCTGTTGGCGGCGTTGGCGGCGTCCGGATCGTCGCCGCCGCGGCCGCCGCGGCCGGCGCCCGGTTCCGGCGGCGGCACCTTGCCCGTCATATACAGCTTGCGGGCCGCTTCGATCGCCGCCTGCACCTGGCTCGCCGTGGGCTGCTGCCCTTTCGGCACCGACGCCTCGAGGATCTTGCGCTGCAGCGCCGCCGCGGCGCGATCCATCTGCGCCTCGTGCGCGACGTCGATCATCTTCGACGCGATCGCGGTGTCGGCGCCCGCGGCGAGGAGCGCGCGGATCGCGTCGGCGCGGTTCTGCGCCGCGGCGAAGATGAGCGGCGTCTGGCCCCACTCGGCTTCCCTGGCGTTCACGTCCGCGCCGTGTTCGAGGAGCAGCTTCACGACGGCGGCGCTGCCCGACGCGGCGGCGAGATGGAGCGGCGTGACGCCGCTCGGCCGCGCCACCGCGGCCACGTTCGCGCCCGTCTTGAGGAGCACCTGCACGACCGGCGCGCTCGCGGCCTTGCTCGCGAGGTGGAGCGGCGTGTACTGGCCGATGCGCGTCACGGCGGCGAGGTTCGCGCCGGCGTAGAGGAGCATCTCGGCAAGCCCGGCGTCGCCGCGCTCGGCCGCCCAGTGGAGGGCCGTCATGCCGTCGCCGTGCGCCGCGCCGACGTCGGCGCCCTGCTTGAGGAGCGCCCGCACGGCGTCGCGATCGCCGCGCATCGCCGCGTCGGCCACCGGCGTCGTCGACGGCGCGGCGGCGAGCCACGCGGTCGTCAGCAGCGCGGCGCCGAGGGTCAGGGTCCACGCACGTTTCATAGCGTCCCTCTGAGCGTAAAAAAGGGGTCGTACCCCTTTTTCAGCGAAAAAGGGGTACGACCCCTTTTTTTACGCCACGGTCGTCGCCGCCGGCGCCGTGAACGAGAACTCGCCGGTGCTGTCGCCGAACGATTTCATGTCGTCGACGCCGAGCTCGTGCAGCAGCGTGAGCATCACGTTCGCCATCGGCGTGCCGTCGGCCGCTTTCACGTGAACGTTGCCCTTGAGCGCGCCGTTGGCGCGGCCGAGCAGCACGAGCGGGCAGCGGCGATGGTTGTGGATGTTCGGATCGGCCATGGGCGATCCCCAGATCACGAGCGTCTTGTCGAGCAGCGAGCCACCCTCGACGTGCGTGCTCTTCATCTTCTCGAGGAAGTACGCGAGCTGGCTCATGCGGTACTTGCAGATCTTGTTGAACTCCATGATCCGCTCTTCCCGGTTGCCGTGATGCGACGCAGGATGGAACGGCTGGTTCGATCCGCTTTCCGGGAAGACGCGGTTCTGCGCATCGCGCCCCGTCTTGAACGAGACGATGCGCGTCATGTCGGTCTCGAGCGCGAGCACCTGCAGATCGAACAGAAGCCGGATGTGCTCGGAGAAGGAATCGGGCACGCCGGCCGGCGCGTCCGGCAGCGCGCGCGCTTCGCCGCTGCGGTTCTGCGCTTCGACCGCCTGGATGCGGCGCTCGATTTCGCGCACGTTGTCGAGATACCGATCGAGCCGCCGGCGATCGGAGGCGCCGAGCTGACGGCGCGTGCGCTCGACCTCGCCGGTGATCCAGTCCAGCACGCTCTTGCGCGTTTCGCGCCGCTCGGCACGATCCTGCGCCGTCGCGCCCGCGCCGAAGAGCATGTCGAAGGCGATGCGCGGATCGCGAATCATCGGCAGCGGCTCGTTCGGCGACGCCCAGCTGATCGAGTCGGTGTAGGCGCACGAGTAGTTGTAGGTGCAGCCGCCGGCCTGATCGAGGTTCTCGATGCAGAACTGCATCGAGGGCATCGGCGTCGCCTGCCCGTACTTCTTCGCGTAGATCTGATCGAGCGAGGTGCCGGCCCAGAGGTCGGACCCCTGCGTCTGCTTCGGGTGCGACTGCGTGAGGAACACCGCGCTCGAGCGGAAGTGATCGCCGCCGATCTCGGGCAGCGTCATCGCCTCCGCGTTGCGGCAGTCGGTGTTGCTGACGATCGTCATGGCGTCGCGGTACGCCTCGATCGTGCTCAGCGGGCTGTCGGGCACAATCGTGAAGCCGGCGCCGGTCGCCTCGGGCGCGAAGAGGAACTTGCTCGCGCCCCAGTTGTTGCAGCCGGCCAGGCCGTGCACCTCTTCGATGCAGACCAGCCGCGTTCGATCCGGCGCCGCGGCCTTCACGCGGAACGCCGCCGCGGGCACCATCGACTCCAGGAACGGCAACGCGACCGTCGCGCCGGCAGCCTTCAGGAACGTCCGCCGCGGCAGGTGCTTTCCAGTGATGAAATGCACGATGCGTCTCCCCCGGGCGACCCTGAAAAGGTCGCCCTACAGCCCCTACTGCGTTCCGACCGACTCGGCCTGCTTCATCAGAAACGCGTCGCTCTTGATCACGCCGAGGATGAACGCCGACATCTTGTAGTCGTTCGCGGCGGCGGCCTTGGTAATCGCGCGAATCGCCGGCTGATCGAAGTATTCGGCGCGGCGGCCGAGCGCATACGCGAACAGGTTCTCGGTGAACGTGCGCAGGAGCGGCGCGGGCCGCTTCATCAGCGCGTGCGTCAGCTCCGCCGGCGTCGTCACAGGTGTGCCGTCGTAGAAGTCGCCGCGCGTGTCGAGCGGCTGGCCGTTCTCGCGCACGCGCCATTTGCCCGTCACGTCGAAGTTGTCGAGCGCCAGGCCGATCGGATCCATGAAGCGGTGGCACGAGTTGCACGTCGGGTTCTTGCGGTGAATCTCCATCCGCTCGCGCGTGGTGAGCATCCGGCCGTCCTTCGCCTCGCCCGTGTCGTCGAGCGGCGGGACGTCGGGCGGCGGCGGCGGCGGCGGCGTGCCCATCAGCACTTCCATCACCCACTTGCCGCGCAGCACCGGCGACGTGCGATTCGCCAGCGACGTCTGCACCAGGACGCTGCCCTGCCCCAGCAGCCCGCGCCGCGCGTCGTCCGGATACTGCACGCGCCGGAAGTGATCGCCGGCGACGCCGGGAATCCCGTAATGGCGCGCGAGCCGCTCGTTGACGAACGTGTAGTCGGCCTGGAAGAGATCGAGGACGCTGCGATCCTCGCGCACCAGGTTGTTGAAGAACATCGTCGTCTCGCGGCGCATCATCTCCGCGAGGTTGTCGTCGAAGTTCGGGTAGAAGTTCGGATCGGGATGGACCTTCTCGACGTCCTGCAGCCGCGTGCCGAGCGCGTCGGCGCGCGCATCGGCGAGCATGCGCCGCGCCTGCTTCTCGAGCGCGCCGGGCGCGGAGAGCTTGTTCTGCGCCGCCAGCGTCTGCAGCTCCGCATCGGGCGGCGTGCCCCAGACGAAATACGACAGCCGCGACGCGAGATCGACGTCGGCGATGCGATAGGCGCTGCCCGCGTGCGCGGAGTCCGGCTCTTTCTCGAGCCGGAAGATGAAATGCGGGCTCGCGAGGATCGCCTCGAGCACTTCGCGCACGCCGTGTTCAAACCCGCCGGCAGACCCGCTCGCCCTGCCCGACTCGCCGGACCGGCCGGACGCTTTTTCGTAGAAGGGCATCAGGCGATCGATCTCGCCCGCCGCGAGCGGCCGCCGGTACGCCTCGGCGCCGATGCGCGCGATGATCTGCCGCGCGCACGGACGCTCCTCGGACGGCACCGTCGGCCGGCAGCTGAAGATCTTCTGGCGCGCCGGCGTCTCGGCGATCCCCGTCGGCCGGTACGGCCCTTTGATGACGAAGTCCTTCACGTGCGGCAGCGTCGTGATGCCCGGCCCGCCCGAGCCGCCGCCGGCGAACGACCAGTCGTGCGGCCGGATCAGATCCTCGTACGGCCCTTCCTGCCGCCGCACGAAGGTCGCCGCCACCTTGTGCTGCCCCGCCTTCACGAGCACCGGCTCGGTGCGCATCGGCACGGCGCCGCGTCCGTCGGCGCCGCCGGCCGGCCCCGTTTCGTACTCGATCAGCGCGACGCGCTCGCCGTTGATTGAAAGGTCGATGTCCTCGAAGCGCGAGCCCGATCCCGAGACGAGATCGACCTCGAAGACGTACTCCGCGTCCGCCGGGAACACGTGATCGACGACGATGCCGCCGCGGGTGCCGTAGGGGGCGCCCTCGACGTGATCCCAGGGATGCTGCGACGTGTAGATCGGCGCCGTGTAGGTCGTGTCGATCGGCGACGCGGTGCGATCGCCGATCGCCATGCGGCTGATCGCGCTCGCCGCGTTCAGGTACGCCTCGAGGAGCGTCGGCGAGAGCGCCTGCGCGTCGGCGATGTTGTCGAAGTTCGCGCTCTTGGTGTCGAGCGGCAGCCAGTTGCCCGCGTCGACGTCGAGCCCGAGCAGCTCGTGAATCGATCGCGCGTACTCGGGACGATTCAGGCGCTGGAACGTGCGCGCGCCCGGATTGGGCTTCGCCGCAGCCGCCGCATCGACGTGCCGCTCGATCGCGGCGACGAGCGCGGCATACGCGTCGGGATCGGGGCGAGGCGCCGCAGGCGGCGGCATGAGCCCGGCCTGCAGCTTGCGAATCACGCGTTCGGCGACTTCGGCGTTCTGCGCCGCCGCGGCCACGTCGAAGCTCGCCAGCGAAAGCCCGGCTGTCTTCCGTGCATCGCTGTGGCACGTCGCGCAGTACCGCTTCACGATCGCGTTGTCTTCGGCCGCCGACGGAATCGGCGCATGCGACGCGACGGCTGCGGGCTTCGCGACGCCGCGTTTCGCTGTCGCCGTCGTCGCCGGCGCGCGTTGCGCCGTGCCGACCGCGCCGAGCAGGGCGCTCCACACAACAAGACCGCACGCGACGGGCCTGGCCACACGAATCCCGCGATGGCTCACGCGCACATCCTACACGAACTGCCGGCGTTTTGACGCCGGTCGAGTTGTCGCTAATTGTCTGTGCCAGGTGGCTTTAGCTGGAGCTGCCGTGCCGTGCTAGATTCGCCGTCTTGCACATCGCCGTCCTCGGCGCCGGCGCGATCGGCAGCGTCTACGGCGCGAAGCTCTCGACCGCGCACGACGTCGTCCTCGTCGCGCGGCCGGCGCACGCCGACGAGATCAATACGCACGGGCTGCGGATCACGGGCGCCGAGGAGGCGACCTACCGCGTCCGCGCCGTGACGTCTCTCGACACGCTGATGCCCGATGCGCTCGTGGTGCTGACGACCAAGGTGTCCGACAGCGCGGCTGCGCTGCAGTCGATCGCCGACCTCGTCGGCGAGGGGACCACCGTTCTGTGCGTGCAGAACGGTCTCTACAGCGAAGACGTGGCGAAAACCGCCGTCGGCGGCCGCTGCCTCGTGCTCCGAGCCATCACGCACTTCGGCGCCATCTTCCGGACGCCCGGCGTCGTCGAGCTCAAGGTACGTGCGTCGACGCGGATCGAACGGAGCGCTCGCAGCGCCGCGATCGCCGATGCGTTCACCCGCTGCGGGCTGAACGGCGAAGTGACAGATCGCATCAAGGACGAGATGTGGCAGAAGGTCGTCGTCAACTGCGTCATCAACCCGATCAACGCCATCACGCGCACCGAGGTCGGCGCGATCGCCGACGAGCGGCTGCGGCCGCTGAAGCAGTTGATCGTCGACGAGTGCCGGCGCGTGGCCGCGAAGGACGGCGTGGATCTCGCCGCCGACTTCGTCGACGAGATCGATCGGCAGTACGCGCCGTCGCGCAACCTCTCCTCGATGCAGCAGGACCTGCTGAAAGGACGGCGCACGGAGATCGACTTCCTCAACGGCGCGGTCGTCCGCCTTGGCGCGACGTTCGGGATCGAGTGTCCGGTGAATCAGGCGCTCGCGATGATCATCAAGGCGATGGAGCAAGCTTCTCGAGCATGACGCGGAACGCGCGGTGGCCTGCGCGCGGGTCGTAAACGATCACCGGCATCAGCTGTCCGCGGATGCGATCCGGATTCGCGCGCGCGTACTCCATCAAGGTCCGCGCCAGCGGCTCCCGAGGATCGCTCTCGCCCTCTGTGCCCTCTGCGCCCTCTGTGCCCTGCCCGACCTGCCCGGCCTGCCCGACCCGCCCGGCCTTCCCGACCCCTCCGGTCAACAGATCGTTGAACGCGACATTCCACGGCGCGCCGCGGAGCGCGGCATCGACGATCGTCCCTTTCACCACGTTGTGCGAGAAGTTGAAGAAGAACGAGAGCGGCGAATAGACGCCGTCGCGCGGGCGATGGCGTTCGAACTCGGCCACGAGATCGCCGCGGTGCGCGAGAAACCTGTCGCGAAAGGCCGCGCGATCGGCCCCGGCCGCCGACAGCGACGCCGGCGGCTCGCCGACGAACGCGCGCGTATCGGCGGACAGCCCGTTGACGATCGCTTCGACGATCGGCGCGCGCGCGCCGGCGTCGGCGCCTGCTTCGCGGAGCCGGACGTACTCCTCCATCGCCGCCGCCAGCGCGAAGCAGAGCCATGGGTAGTCGGCGACGTTGTCGTCGCGCATCTGCAGGGTGTCGCGCGCGTAGGTCGCCTCGAACCCGAAGCGCAGGTGGCAGCCCATGCTCGACGCGTGGCCGACGGCGACCTGTGTGCGGTGCGCGCGGTTCAGTGTCTTCACGCGCCGCAGGAGCCGATCGTATCCGCGCTCGACCGCCTCGAAGTGGGACGTCGCGATCAGCACGAGCGTCGCCGCGTTCGTCACGAAGCGCTGCCGGCTGCCGCCGGCGCCCTGCAGCGCCTCGAGCAGACGGTCGAGGCGATCCAGATTCGCGTCAGCGTCGCCGTCGTCCCACGCGCGCAGCGCGAGCAGCTGCAGCACGTGAAAGTCGTAGTAGTCGAGGAGCAGCGCGAGCGCACGCGCGTCGGTCGACTCCCTGCCGCGCTGCAGCGCCACGTAGTCGAGGACGTTGACGGGAATCGTGTCGTCGGCGACGCGATCCGCCTTGCCGTCCCAGTCGTGCAGGACGTGGAAGCCTTCCTGGCGCGTTCGATGATCGAAGCGATCGAGAAACGGCTCGAAGGTGTTCGCGCGCAGGTGCTCGCGCAGCCGCGCCAGCGCGCGCGCGAACGGCTGCGATCGCGCGAGGTCCTGGACGAGGTGCTGGCGTGTGGATCCGCCGAGCGCGCGCTCGACGAGCGCGCACGCGTCGGAGAAATCCGTCATGGCTGATGGCAGATGTCGGTGAAATCCGTCATGGCTGATGGCGGATGGCTATCGTACTCCATCAGCCATCAGCCATCAGCCATAGCCATCAGCCATCAGCCATCAGCCATCAGCCATCAGCCATGACGGGGTCGTTACCGCTTGCGAGGGCCGCTCTTTCCGCACGCACCGGAGATCGAGCTCACGCTCGCCACCTTCAGCTCCGCGAGATCGCTGTCGCTGATCTTCTCGCGATCGCGATCCTTCACGGTGCCATTCGCGTTGTGATCGTTGAGATCGGATCGCTTCTCGATCGTCCCGCTCACGCGGACCTGTTTTCCGACGAGCTTGTCGAGATCGTCGCGATCGCCGTCGAGCCGATAGGCGTGCTCGGCCTGGCGCATCTGCTCCTGCCCGACCGCGTCGGATTTCGGGTTCGCGGCGGCCCCGCTCGTGCCGACCGACGCGCGCGTCGTCTTCACCTCGGTGAGTATGTAATCGGTGCGCAGTGTGCCGTCGCCCTTCTGCAGACAACCGGTCAGCGTAATCGGTTCGGCCTTGGCCGCGGTGTCCTTGTCGGCTGCCGAGGTCCCGGACGTCCCGGCGGCGCCGGCTGTGGCGCCTGCTTCGGCGCCCGTCGCGGCGCCCGGCGTGCCGGCGCGATCCGCGCC
>Ga0209474_10003900_pt1 | contig 12971 bp, 13 predicted proteins | sample GraSoiAngelo_145_FD_185902 | JGI IMG/M metagenome (GOLD analysis project Ga0209474, IMG submission 185902) | Grasslands soil microbial communities from the Angelo Coastal Reserve, California, USA - 14_1009_05_20cm (SPAdes) (version 2) | ecosystem: Environmental > Terrestrial > Soil > Grasslands...
GAGGGCTGGATCCGGACCGCGACGGCTTTCTGACGGCAGCGCGGCGAGCGGGCGCGCGCGACGCGCGCTTCAGGGCCTTGCGCGGTCGGGCCTTGGCGGCGACGCGACGCGCAGGACGAGGAAGGCGCTCTTGTTCGATCGTAACGTTCGACGCTTCCAGGAAGCCGCCGACGAGGTTCGCTTCGTCTTCGAGAGCGGCTTGCAGCCGCGGGCCGGGGCTGTCGTAGAGCTGGATGCTGATCGTGATCCGGTCGCCGGCGCCGCGAAAGGACCACGTCCCGTGAACCTCGCCTTCGATCAAGACGAGCGGCAACGCATTCCCGACGCCGTCGTACGAGACGGGAAGCAAGCTCGGGTGCACGAAGCGCGCGCGCCCCGTCGGCGCGTATCCCATCGTGTAGCAATCGAGCTTCGGGAGGAGGCTGACCCGTCCGAGGTGCGGCCGCGTCCCATCCAGCGCGCGCTCGTCGCGACGGTGGATCATCAAGCCGTCGGCGAGGTGCGCGGGATCTTGGGCGTCGACCGCGTTCGCAGCATCCTCAGCCTTCACGCCCGCCCACCATGCGAAGTCCTCGTACGTGACGGGCCCGAACGCCGTGAGGTACTCGCCGGCAAGCCACGCGAGCGCCTGCGCTTGCGGGATGTTCTTCATCTCCTTGCCGACCCACACCTTCGTCGCGGCGAACTTGAAGTCGTTCGAGCGGATGTTGGGAGACTTGATGCGCAAGAGCACGCCCTCGGAGCACATCGCGTTGAGGACGGGTGCCAGATCGTCCGGCGGCGACCGCAGCGCCTCATGGATCTCGTCCACGGTCTTCGGGAATCCCGCGGCGAGAAGCACCTCTCGACGGAGGTTCTTGTATTCGTCGTCGTCGAGACCGACGCGCCTCAGGGCGGAACGGTACGGAGACTCGTTGCGCGTGGCGGCGAGGATCGCAGGCGCCGTTTCCATCGGAACCATGAAGGTCTTCTGTCGCATCGCCGGGATGCGCGCGGCTCGTTTGGTGCCGATCACGCCTTCGACGGCGGCGCCTTTCAGCAAGCGCGGGACGCGCGCGAGCAGCGAGAGCGGCCCGGACGGGTTATGGCTGCTCACGCCGATCACGGACTGGAGGCAATCCTCCACGCCGCGGCAGGTTCGATCGAGACGCTGACGGCGCCAGCTGAACCAGCGCGCGCGTTCGAGGAGGTCTTTGTTCATCCGGCCGAGCGTATCGTGCCGGCGCGGCAAGGGTACGGAGGCCACTGGATCGGAGGATGATGAGGATGTTTTCGACGGTCGTTCTATGCCATGACTCCGCACAAAACGGCAGGGATACTTCTCCTGGCCCTCGTTGCCGTGGAATACGGCGGGACCTACATGCTCCGGATCGTTCGCGGGCGCGTGCCGTTGACGGAGTTCCAGAAGAACTTCTCGCGCGCGGGTCACGCGCATGCCGGTGTGCTGGTGATCCTGTCGCTCCTTGCGGTGATCCTCGTCGATGCGACGCATCTGCACGGGTTGCCGAGCTGCCTAGCGCGGAACGCGATCCCGGTGTCGGCCATCCTCATGCCGGCCGGATTCTTCTTGTCGTCGGTCGGGCGCAACCGGGAGCAGCCGAACGGACTGATCGCGTTGCTGTACCTCGGCGTCCTCTCGCTCACGGCTGGCGCGGTCTCGTTGGGAATCGGTTTGCTGCAAGCGTGAGCGCGCGCGCAATTCGAGACGGCGAAGTGCCACGTTCTCCAGTTTGTGCGGTGTGCTCAGACGCGGATGATCAGCGCGTCGCCCTGGCCGCCGCCGCCGCACAACGCCGCCGCCCCCACGCCGCCGCCGCGCCGCTTCAGCTCGTACGCCAGGGTAAGGATCAACCGCGCGCCGCTCATCCCGATGGGGTGGCCCAGCGCAACGGCGCCGCCGTTGACGTTGACCTTGTCCTCGCTCAAGCCGAGGTCCTTCGCCGCCGCCAGCGACACAGCAGCGAACGCCTCGTTGAACTCGTACATGTCGAGCTTGGACGGGTCCAGGCTGGCCTTCTGAGCAGCCTTGCGCGTCGCGTTCGCCGGCTGCAGGTGCAGCGCGGTGTCCGGTCCGGCAACCTGGCCGTGCGCGACGATGGTCGCGAGCGGCTCCAACCCGAGCGATTTCGCTTTCTCTGCCGGCATCACCACGAGGGCTGCTCCGGCGTCCGAGATCTGCGACGCGTTGCCCGCGGTGATCGTGCCTTCCTTCGAGAATGCCGGCTTCAACGCCGAGAGCGACTCGACCGTCGTACCGGGGCGGATGCCTTCGTCTTCCTCGACGCGAACGGGATCGCCCTTCCGCTGCGGCACTTCGACGGTGACGATCTCCTCGGCGAGCTTGCCCGCCTTGGTCGCGTCGGCCGCGCGCTCGTGCGAGCGGGCGGACCACTCGTCTTGCTCCGTCCGCCCGATGCCCAGCTTCGCGTTCACCTTGTCCGAGCCCTCACCCATGTGCACGTGATCGAACGCGTCCCACAAGCCGTCGTAGATCATGAGGTCGATCATCTTCGCGTCGCCCATGCGCGCGCCGGTGCGTGCGCTCGGCACCGCGTACGGCGCGGTCGACATCGACTCGAATCCGCCTGCGAGCGCAACTTCGATCTCGCCCGCCCGGATCAGTACGTCGGCGAGATGCACCGCGTTCAGGCCCGACAAGCAAACCTTGTTAAGGGTGATCGCGGGGATCGTCATCGGGACGCCGCCGGCGACGGCCGCCTGGCGCGCCGTGATCTGACCCTGACCACCCTGAAGGACTTGGCCCATCAAGACGTAGTCGATCTGCTCGCCGGTGAGGCCGGCTCGACGGAGAGCTTCTGCGACTGCGAAGCCGCCGAGCTGCATGCCGGTGAAGCTCGAAAGCGCTCCCTGGAATTTCCCGATCGGGGTGCGCGCGCCTGCGACGATGACCGACTCTGCCACGGGATTACCTCCTGTCTAGATAAGGAAACATTCTAGACGGAGCCCTCATTCCCTGTTACCACGACCTCGGGCGACCACAGGCCGACGCGGCACCCGGTCGGATCGAGCAGCACCGCGTACGAACCGGCCTGCTCGGAGATCGGCGTCGGCGACTGCTCGACCACTGCGCCGAGCACCTTCGCGCCTTCGATCGCGCCCTCCAACGTTTCGACTTGGACGTACAGCAGGACGCCTTGCTCGCCGGGCGGATCGTCGGTTTCCACGATGCCGCCGGACACGGAGCCTTCTTGCGTCGAGATGAGCCAGTAGCCGTTGTCGTCACGGTCGATGGGGGAGAACTGCCACCCGAACAGCAAGCCGTAGAACTCTTTCGCGCGCTCGACGTCGGGCGTGTATAGCTCGAACCAAACGACCGGATTTCCCACGCTGCGCCCTCCGTCCGAACCATATTGCAATCCCGTAGAATCGCGCCATGTTCACCCGAGTCGACCACGTCGGGATCGCCGTTCGCGACCTCGAGGCTGCGATCTCTTTCTACGAGAAGACGTTCGGCGTCTCCTTCACGTACCGGCACACCGCGCAGGACCAAGGCGTGGAAGAAGCGATGGGACAAGTCGGCGAGTCGTGGATCCAGCTTTTGAAGCCGCTTGGAGCGGAAACGCCCGTCGGGAAGTTCATCGAGAGCCGCGGCGAGGGCGTGCATCACATCGGCTACGGCGTCGCGGATGTTCGCGCGGCGCTGGAAGAGCTGAAAGGCCACGACATCCGTCTTATCGACGAGCACCCTCGTCCCGGCTCCCGCGGCGCGTCGATCGCGTTCATCCATCCGAAGAGCGTCGGTGGCGTGCTGGTCGAGCTGGTCCAAGAGTAAGTGGCCGCCGCGTCGGGGGACGTAAAGAAGCCCGGCAAGGGCGCGTTGTTCAAACTCCTCATCAGGATCGCGATCGGGTTGGCCGTTGTCGCGATACTGATCCTGCGGACGCCCGACCGCACCGCGTTACGACATGCCCTGACCAGCGCAAGCAAAGGGTGGGTCGTGGCTGCTGCGTTGGCACTTTTCTGTGGGATCGCCGTTAGCGCCCTGAGGTGGCGCGCCTACCTCGACGCGCTCGAGATCTACTTGCCTTTCCCGACGGTGCTGCGGCTGTACTTCGTCGGCACATTCTTCAACGCGTTCCTGCCGAGCGGCATAGGAGGCGACGGGTACAAGGCAGTGAGGATCGGGCGCGCGCGCGGTGGGATGGCGCAAGCATTCGCAAGCGTGTTCCTCGATCGCTTCGCAGGCTTCGTCGCCTTGGCCGGTATCGGGTTGCTCGGGGCGCTGATCACGATCCTGAGCGGGCAGAAGCATCTGAAGGTCGCGGCGATCTCTACGGTGCTATCGGCTGGGATGGCCCTCGGAGCGCTGATCCTGTTGGTCTTGGGCGAGCGGCTGCTCGGGCGCGGGCGGGTCATCAAGGAGCATGGGATCGGGGGGAAGCTGCGAGAGGCGGTGCGCGCGATCCACGCTGCGGGGCGCCACCCCCAGGCAGCCGCGCGCGGCTATCTATTTGGCGTCGTGTTCCAGCTGTTCGTGCTCGGGTATCACCTTTGCGTCGCGCGCGCGCTCCACATCACACAGGTGTCCGTCGTCGGCATGACAGGCATCGTGGTGATCGCTTCGCTGGCAACGATCATCCCGCTCTCGCCCGGCGGCCTCGGGTTCCGGGAAGCGGCGTACGTGTGGGCGCTGGGAACATTCGGAGTGCCCTTGCACTCTGACAAGCTTGCGTTCGCGCTCCTCATCCTTGTCGTGCTGTTGCTGACGAGTGCGGTCGGCGGCCTCGTCTACATCATCGCCGGCGGAGACGTCCCCGCCGACGTCGAAGAAGCACCCGTCGACTAACCGTCGACGCGGTCGATCAGCCCGTAGTCCTTCGCTTCTGCCGCCGACATCCAGAAGTCGCGATCGGTGTCTTCGCGGATCCGTTCGAGCGGCTGGTGGGTCCGCTCGGACAGGATCTCTTCCAGCCGAGCTTTCAGGAACAAGAACTCCTTCGCCGCGATCTCGAGGTCTTTCGCCGACGCTCCTTGGATCCCGCCGTGCGGCTGGTGGAGCATGATGCGCGCGTTCGGCGTCGCGCTGCGGACGCCGGTTCCCGCGCAGAGGATCACCGATGCGGCCGAGGCCGCCATGCCGACGCATTTCGTGTCGACCGTGGCGTCGAGGATCCCCATCGTGTCGAGGAGCGTGAACAACCCCGAGACGTCGCCGCCGGGGGAGTCGATGATGAGGGTGATGGGCTCGGAGGAGATGCCGTCCAAGGCCAAGAGTTGTGCCGCGATGTCGCCGGCGACGTTTTCCTGGATCGCGCCTCGCAAGAAGACGATGCGGCGGCGCAGCAGCAGCGAGAGGGCCGCGTCCTCGACACGGTCGGGCCAGCGCGCGCCCGGGTCCAGCGGGATGATCTGACCGATCATGGTGAGCTCCTTGCTCAGTCGATGTGCAACTCAATGGTTGCATATCCTCTACGGTTGCGCAACCGAGCGGTTGCGCTCAGAATGAGAGCGATGCACATCGAGAAGCACGTCGTCCTCGCGGCGGCACCGGCCGAGGCCTGGGCCGTGGTCGTTGATTTCGCCTCGTGGTTCTGCCACGCGGCCGACATGAGCGCGATCAAACCCGGCGCGCGCATCCAGTTCTCGTGGGAGGACGGCACGACGCGCGCGGCCGTCTTCGAAGACGTAGACGTGCCTCGATTTCTCGCGTTCCGCTGGCTGCCGTTCGCACGAGACGAGCACGGGGATCCGATCCCAAGGCCGCAAGCCCGCGTGGAGATCACGCTGACGGCGGTGGACGAGGGGAGCGAGATGCACGTCGTCGAACGCCGGCTGGACGGGGCTCTCGCAGGGGCGAGCGCATGAGAGACGAGAAGATCGGCGCGGTGTTCTCAGCGCTCGGTGACCCGACGCGCCGGCAGGTCGTCGAGGTGCTCGCGAGCGAAGGCGAGATGACGGCGACCGAGCTCGCATCGCAGATCCCCGTGACGCGCCAGGCGATCGCGAAGCATCTCTCGACACTGTCCGACGCAGGTCTCGTCGCCTCGGAGACACATGGCCGCGAGGTCCGATACCACCTCACCCCGGCGCCGATGCGCCAAGCGGTTGCATGGATGGCCGAAACCGGCGCGGAGTGGGACGAGCGCCTCGCGCGCTTGCGCGCGCGCTTCCCTGGCTAGCTCTGCGCGCGCGGCTCCCAGCGGAACCGTCTGAGAGCCATGATCAAGGCAGCGGCACCCCACGCCCCCATGATCGCGAGATCCTTTCCTTTGAACCCGGTGCCGACCGTGTGGGGATTGTAGGCGGCGATGACCGCGTTCGACAGGTGCTTCACAGGGAAGATGGCCGCGATGTGAGTCAGAACACCGTTCCCTTGGATCGGGATGAAGACGTCCGAGATGAACAGCAGCGGGAAGATCGTAGCGTTCACGACGGCCGGCGCTGCATCGACGTTCGGCACGAAGCTCGTCATCGCCAAGCCGATCGCGCAGAACGTCGCCGCTCCGACCACCAACGCAACCACCAGCGCGGGCAGGGTGCGAACTCCCGGCAGCTTCACGTGGTAGAAGACGCGTCCGAACACTCCGATGATCACGACGAGCAGGACCGTCACCATCACCGACACGGCGATGCGCGCCGCGAGGTAGACCCACGGTGGAAGCGGTGTACCGCGCATGCGCTTGAGGATGCCGTTCTCGCGCGCGAACACCACGCCCATCGCGATGTTCGTGTAGCACGCCGTGATGATCGAAAATGCCATCAGCGCCGGCGTGTAGAACTGTGACACGGTGGCGTTGGATCCGAACGGCGAGTACTTCGAGTTCCCGAAGATCAGGTTGAAGATGATCATGAACATGATCGGGAACACGAACGTGAAGAACGCCGACGCGGGGTTCCGCCAGAACGAGCGGTTCTCATACTTCACCTGGCGGAGCGCGAGCGCGACGTCACTCATTCCGCCGCCTCCGCCTCGCCCGCAGTCAGCTTGAGGTAGACGTCTTCCAGCGTCGGGCGCGCCACCTCGAGCTCCTCCAGCGTCACACCTTTCTCGAGCGCCCACCCCGTCAGCTCGTGCAAGACCTTCACCGGGTCGGCCGCTTCGATCTGCACGCGCCCATCGGTGGCCGGGACCGAGCTCTTCAACGAGCGCGGCAACGCGCGCGCGCGCTCGGGGAGCCGGAACCGCACGATCGTGTGCGACATCTCGCGCCCGGCAATGGAGCGTGGCGGGCCTTCGGCGACGATGCGCCCGGCGCTGATGACGGCGACCCGGTTCGCCAGCTCTTGCGCCTCGTCCATGTAGTGCGTCGTGAGGAAGATCGTCTTCCCGAGCGAGACGAGGTTCTTCACCGCATCCCACATCCGCCGCCGCGCGCCGGGGTCGAATCCCGTCGTCGGCTCGTCGAGGAACAGCAACTCGGGGTCGCCGGCAAGCCCGATCGCCACATCGAGCCGCCGTTGTTGCCCGCCCGAGAGCGTCTTCACGCGGTCGTCGCGCTTCTCGTTCAAGCCGACGACGTCGATGATCTCGTCGAGCGGCCGTGGCGCGGGGTAGTACCCGCGGTACATCTCGATAACTTCGGCCACGGTCAAGAACTGCTCGACACCGGTCGACTGCAAGACGATCCCGATTCGTTGCTTCAGTGCCCGCTCGCGGCGCGCGGGATCGAAGCCGAGCACCGATACCGTGCCCGCGTCGCGGCGCCGGTAGCCTTCGAGGATCTCGACGATCGTCGTCTTCCCGGCGCCGTTGGGCCCGAGGAGCGCGAACACCTCGCCGGCCGCGATCTCGAGATCGACGCTACGGACCGCTTCGAGCGAACCGTAGGACTTGCGGAGCCCTTTGACGTCGATCGCCGTGGTCATCGGGCCGAAAGCATAGCGTCGCGAGAGGGCTGCTCGAACGGCCCATTTTCACAAGGGAAGTAGGGCGGCCCCGCCTGCCGCTGTTAGGATGCGCGCGCTTTGGCGACGAAGAAGAAACCGGCCGAGGAGGTCGTCCAGGAGGCGCCCGCCGTCGAGGCAGCGCGGGCGCAAGGAGCCACGGTCGAAGACAAGATCGACGAGCTCATCAAGCGCAAGGATCACGCGCTGTACGCGGCGTCGGCCGAGGCGGTCAAGAAGCAGCACGACCGTGGGAAGCTCACGGCGCGTGAGCGCATCGATCTGCTGCTGGACCCCGGCTCGTTCGTCGAAACCGACCGGATGGCGCGGCACCGCACGCACGGATTCGGTATCGATCGCAACCGGCCCCTCTCCGACGCGGTCGTCACCGGCTGGGGGACGATCGACGGACGCAAGGTCTTCGTTTTCAGCCAGGACTTCATGGTGTTCGGGGGATCGCTCGGGGAAGTGATGAGCGAAAAGGTATGCAAGATCATGGACCTCGCGGCGTCGACCGGCGCGCCGGTGATCGGGCTCAACGACTCCGGCGGCGCGCGCATCCAGGAAGGCGTCGTCTCGCTGGCGAGCTACGGATACATCTTCGATCGCAACGTGCGCGCGTCCGGTGTGATCCCGCAGATCAGCGTGATCATGGGCCCGTGCGCCGGCGGCGCCGTCTACTCGCCGGCGATGACGGACTTCATCTTCATGGTGAAGGACACGTCGCACATGTTCATCACGGGCCCAGACGTGATCAAGACCGTGACCGGCGAAGAGGTGACCTTCGAAGACCTCGGCGGTGCGATGGCGCACGCGTCGAAGTCGGGGATCGCACACTTCGTCGCTGAGGACGAGCAGCATTGCTTGCAGATGGTGCGGTACCTGATGTCGTTCCTCCCGCAGAACAACATGGAGGATCCGCCGACGTTCGCGACGTCGGACCCGCCCGACCGTCAAGCGCAAGAGCTCGTCGACCTGATGCCGGACGAGCCGAACAAGGCCTACGACATGCACGACGTCATCAAGCACGTGTTCGACGACGGCGACTTCTTCGAGGTCTTCCCACACTACGCACAGAACATCCTGACCGGGTTCGCGCGACTGAACGGTCACGCGGTCGGGATAGTGGCCAACCAGCCGATGCATCTGGCCGGCGTGCTCGACATCCATTCGTCCGAGAAGGCGGCGCGCTTCGTTCGCTTCTGCGACGCGTTCAACATCCCGCTGGTCGTGTTCGTGGACGTGCCGGGGTTCTTGCCCGGGACGAACCAGGAGTGGGGCGGCATCATCCGGCGCGGTGCGAAGCTCCTGTTCGCGTTCAGCGAATCGACCGTGCCTCGCATGCAAGTGATCACGCGCAAGGCGTACGGCGGCGCGTACGTCGTCATGAACTCGAAGTCGATCCGTGCCGACGTCGCGTTCGCGTGGCCGACCGCGGAAGTCGCCGTGATGGGCGCCGAGGGCGCAGTCAACATCGTGTTCCGCAAAGAGCTCGACAAGGCCGAGGACAAGAAGGGCAAGCGCGCGGAGCTGATCGCCGACTACACCGAGAAGTTTGCGAATCCCTACGTGGCCGCCGAGCGCGGGTACGTCGACGATGTGATCGACCCCCGCGAGACGCGCCCGCGGCTCATCAACGCGCTCGAGATGCTGCTGACGAAGCGCGAGACGCTGGCGCCGCGCAAGCACGGGAACATCCCGTTGTGACCGAGGGTCCGGAGGCGCGCATCCGCGCGGGCTCGCCGACGCAGGAAGAAGAGAGTGCCGTGTTCGCTGCGATCGATCGCATCTGGCGCGACGATCGCGCGAAGGCAACAGCCGCCTCCCGCCCGCCTCGGCGCGAACGCGCTCCGTGGTCCGCGGGCGTGGCGGCTCAGCGGGTTGGTAGGGGGAGAGCCGGCGACGCCGACCCAAACGGGACGCGGGGATGCCAAGTGACCACGTTCGTCGGAGCGTCGTATCGCGCAGAGGTATGCCGGACTGGGACCCCAGCACCACCGGACCTGGTTCAGTTGGCCCATTTTCTTCCGTTCCGGGGCGCGGTCTCATAAGCGTTCGACAGCGAACTCACAACGCGCCCGAGAACTCCGGGTCTTCGGCGTGCGGCCGGAGAGTGTTCGGTGAAGATGAGCGGCAAGATTCCGGGTCTCGGCCCGAAATATCGGCGCACCACCGCGTTCCCCACTTGGGGCCATAGGTTGGCGGCCTGATGGCGCTTATCCTGACGGTCGACGATGAGCCCGATGTCCTATTCTTGCTTCGCGTTATCTTCGAGCGAGCCGGTCATCGGGTCATGGAGGCTCCTCATGGGCAGGCGGCACTGGAGGCGATCCAAGAACAGAGGCCGGACGTCATCGTGACCGATCTGATGATGCCGGTGATGGACGGGCGAGAGCTCTTGGAAACCCTGAAGGCGGATCCGAAGACGGCTTCCATCCCGGTCCTCATGCTCACCGCCAACCCGAACGGAGCGCTCGGAGCCGACGTCGTGATGCGCAAGCCCTTCTCGAACGCAGAGATCGTCGAGAGCGTCGAGGCGCTCGCGTCAGGATCGTGATGGAACGCCTGCGAACGGGCAATCCGCAGCTCGACCGGATCCTCGGCGGTGGGATCCCGATGGGCTCGCTCGTCGTCCTTGCCGGCGCCCCCGGCACGGGGAAGACGATCCTCGCACAGCAGGTGTGTTTCTCGAACGGAACGCCCGAGAACCGTGCGATCTATTACACGACGCTGTCCGAACCGCACTCGAAGATGGTCCGCCATCTAGAAGGCTTCGACTTCTTCGACCGGAGCAAGCTCGGAGTAACGGTCGAGCTGAACCACTTGTCGACCCTGGCCCAGGAGGGCGACCTTGCGACGGCCGTTTCCGAAGTCGTGCGGCATAGCTTCGACGTGTCACCGTCTGTCGTCGTCATCGACAGCACGAAGGCCTTGCATGAAGCGATGGAGCACGCCGAACACTTCCGCGCGATCGTGTACGACCTCGCGAGCAGGATCGCGCACACGAACTCGGTCTTGATCTTCGTCGGGGAGTACTCGCTGGCCGACGTGGCGACAGCACCCGAATTCGCGGTTGCGGACTCCATCGTGTACATGTCGAACGAATCGGAGGGCGTGCTCGACCAGCGGCTGCTCCGCGTCTTGAAGCTGCGCGGGTCCGACTACTTGTCCGGAACGCATACGTTCACGATCGAGCCGAAGGGCCTCGCGGTCTATCCGCGACAAGAATCCAACATCGTGCGCTCGGCGCCGGCCGGGGAGAAGCGGATTGCGACCGGTGTGCCCGGCCTGGACGAGATGATCGGCGGGGGCATCCCCGAGACGAGCGTCACCCTCGTCGCCGGCCCATCCGGCGGCGGGAAGACCGTGGTGGGGATGCACTTCGTCGCCGAAGGCCTCCGCCGCGGGGACCGCTCCGTCTATATATCGCTGCAGGAGTCCGAGGCGCAGCTCGTCGCGAAGGCTCAGGCGTTCGGCTGGAACTTCCGCGATGCGATCGAGCAAGGCACGCTCGTTGTGCGGCACTTCGAGCCGGTCGAGCTCTCGCTGGACAAGGTCGCGGCCGAGATAACCGAGCTCGTGGAGGGGGGCGCGCGCCGGGTCGTGATCGACAGCATGGGTGAGCTCGAGCACGCCGCCCACGGTGCCGCCCGGTTCCCCGACTTCCTCTGGGCGCTGATGTCCGGATTGCGCACCCGTGGCGCGACCGTGCTCGTGACCAGCGAAACCGCTGCGTTCTTCGGCCCCGCGTTCGAGCTGGCCCGTGGCCTATCCTTCGTTGTCGACAACGTCATCCTTCTCCGCTATACCGAACTGGAATCGGAGATAAGGCGCGCGCTGACGGTCGTCAAGATGCGTGAGAGTGACCATGTGAAGAGCCTGGTCGAGTTCGAGATAGGCGGGAAGGGCGCCTCCGTCAAGGGCAAGTTCACGGGCATGGCCGGCGTGATGACCGGGACGCCGGTACGAACCGAGGAAAAATTCCGTGAGTTCTTCAACCGCTAACTCGCCGCCATCGCCGAAGCACCCAGGGTTGCTTGCACGGCTCATCGCGCTGATCACAGGGAAAGGCCGCGCGCCGGCGGAACAGACGGAAGAAGAGACGTCCACACGGTTCCAACGGTTCTTCGAAAAGACGTGATCCAGGAGATCTGAGATGCGGACGACCGCACTGGTTACCGGATACATCGAAGCCTCTCTCTTCACGCTGCTCGGCGTCCGATGCGTCCTTTCGTGGCTTCGCCAGCACGACCGCGCGTCGGCCACGCTGGCCTTCGCGACGGTGCTGTTCGGGCTATCCTCGCTGATCGGTGCGATAACAACGACGCTCTACGATTCGACCAAAGGCCAGATCCCGCCGCGGGGGCTCGGCATCGTCTCCAGCGTTATCGGCTTGCTTGCGATCTACGGTTTCCTGCTCTTCCTCACGAATTTCATCCCGTTCCCGCAGTGGCTGAGCGCGTTATTCGGTCTTGGAACTGTGTTCTGGATCGTGATGGCGGTCATCGAACGGCCCGACATCACGTTCGATAAGAACTTCCAGCGGATCCCGATCCCCGGGGTGCACAACCCGATCCACTACATAACGTACCTCGGTGCGGTGCTCGCCTATTACGCGGTCGTCCTCGGGATCTTGTGGATCGCCTTCTTCATCAATGGCCTCAGGCTGGAAGGCCTGGCCCGGCTCCGCATGCTGCTGATCGCCGGCGGCTTCCTCATGCTGTTCGTGGCGATCGGCCTGATCCCACGGATCCTGTTCGGGAAGCCGGACACGGGGACGAACAAGGCCATCATCACGACCGTCGAGTACCTGGCGATCATCTCGGCGCCGCTCCTCCTTGTGGGGTTCTCTCCGCCGAGGTGGCTGAGCGCCCGCTATAGCCCCCCGGCCCCTGCTTAGGGGGCGGTCCGGCCTGCACGTTTGATTCTTAGGGTTTTCATTGTTTTAATGGTGGAAACCACCTGCAGCCTGGGCGCGGAGTGTCTCTCGGGCGGCCCTGGCAGGGGATCGAACAGGCATATCGGAGGGAGAACGGCTCGATGGCTATCGCGACCGATCAGCTCGAACGGCTCAACACCGGGACGGCAGAGGACGTCCTGTCTTGGGGTCTGGAGGAGTTCCACCC
>Ga0209474_10003902_pt1 | contig 12966 bp, 14 predicted proteins | sample GraSoiAngelo_145_FD_185902 | JGI IMG/M metagenome (GOLD analysis project Ga0209474, IMG submission 185902) | Grasslands soil microbial communities from the Angelo Coastal Reserve, California, USA - 14_1009_05_20cm (SPAdes) (version 2) | ecosystem: Environmental > Terrestrial > Soil > Grasslands...
CGACTACCGCGACGCGTTGCTGCGCATCGCCTCGCGCTTCAACCAAAAGGAAGACATGTATTGGGCGACCGATCTGCGCATCCTCAATTTCGAGAAGGTGCGCGAGACCTCGTTCCGCCCGTGGGCCGCGCAGACCATTCCACGCCGCTTCTGCAGCGGCATCGTGGAAATCTCCGACGGCAGCCGGCACGTGATCCATTACTCCATCGCCGAGGACGCCGGCATGATCGGCGCGAACTGGGGGGTCGAATGGTGCATCGTCGGCCTCGACCGCAACTGGGCGTATAACCCGGCGTGCAAGATGGCGCGGCCGTAACTGGCGCAGAATTGCTGCAACCCCGTTAGAGGAAGGTTGGGCCCGCCGCCGCGGGGTGGGCAACGCTTGCGCCCACGGTCCCGCTCTATTTCCGTTTTGTTCTTGAAACGTTCACGTCGACATGGTATCGTTTGCTGTTCCCGCTGAGACGGAGAGTGTGTCCCATGGTTGGCAATGTCGGGCGCGTGGCGTTTGCCGCGCTGTCGGTGTGGTTCATTAGTGGCGGTGAGTTGGCGGCGCAGGATCCGCGCCAGAATGAGCCCGGGCAGTTCGATTTCTACGTGCTCGCGCTCTCCTGGTCGCCGTCGTTCTGCGAAGCTTCAGGCGAGCGCGGCACGCCGCCGCAGCAGCAATGTGGGGCGCGGCCCTATTCGTTCGTGGTGCATGGGCTCTGGCCGCAATACGAGAGGGGCTTCCCGGAATTCTGCCAGCAGCCGGCCCCGCGGCTCGACCGCAATATCGTCTCCTCCATGCTCGACCTGATGCCGGCGCCACGGCTGATCTTCAACGAATGGGATCGCCACGGCACCTGCTCGGGCCTTGCGGCCCGCGCTTATTTCGAAACCGTGCGCAAGGCGCGCGCGGTGGTGAAGATTCCCGAGGCCTATATCGCGCCGAGCACGATGCTCACGGTCACGCCGGACGAGGTCGAGGAGGCCTTCGTCAACGCCAATGCGGGCCTCACCCGCGACGGCATTGCGGTGACCTGCGCCAGCCGGCGGCTCGGCGAGGTGCGTATCTGCTTGGGCAGGGACCTTCGCTTTCGCGCCTGCCCCGACATCGATGCGCGTGCGTGCCGTCGCGAGCAAGTCGTCATGCCGCCCGTGCGTGGGGCAGACGCGGCGCAAGCGCGCTGAGGCGTCGGCGATCCGGCACCGCAAGTCGGGTTTACCCGACTTGCGGCAATCGATGAATTAACAAGTCGAGTTTACCCGACTTGCGGCAACCGATGAATTAACAAGTCGGGTTTACCCGACTTGCGGCAATTGATGAATTAACAAGTCGAGTTTACCCGACTTGCGGCAACCGATGAATTAACAAGTCGGGTTTACCCCGACTTGCGGCACTTCATGGCATTGACGCAGAACGGCGAGCGCGGTCGCTGCACCCTCGGTCATCAGCCCCGAGGGTTGCGGCCCCCCGATCGGAGGTTCGCTTTCATCCCGAGTCCGCGATGCTCTTTCACGCGGAGCGGCAATGGCGGCTTTACAGCCGTGAATTTGCGCGCATGACTTTGTGCGCATGAACTATCGTCACGCCTTCCACGCCGGCAATTTCGCCGACGTGATCAAGCACGCGGTGCTGGTGCGCATCCTCGAGCATCTGCGCCGAAAACCGGCGCCGTTCCGCGTGATCGACACCCATGCCGGCGCGGGCCGCTACGACCTTCGCGCAGAGGAGGCCAAGCGCGGTGGCGAATGGCGCGAGGGAATCGGCCGCCTGCTAGGTGCGCGGATCGCGGCCCCGGCGCGCGCGCTACTTGCGCCTTATCTCGATGCGGTCGCGGCCGGCAACGGTCCCGGAGTGCTGACCGCCTATCCCGGTTCGCCTGTGCTGGCGCGCGCCTTCCTGCGCGCGCAGGATCGGCTCATCGCCTGCGAGCTCGAGCCCAGTGCCGCGGCTGCGCTCGCGCGCAATCTCGCGGGCGACCGGCGCAGCAAGGTCGTGACAATCGACGGCTGGACCGCCCTCAATGCCTACGTCCCGCCGAAAGAACGCCGCGGTTTGGTTCTTGTCGATCCTGCGTATGAACAGGCCGGCGATTTCGCGCGCCTGGCGCCAGCACTCGCGGCCGCGCACCGCAAATGGGCGAGCGGCACCTACCTAGCCTGGTATCCGATCAAGGAGCGCAGCGCGCCCGATGCGCTGGCGCGCCGCTTGCGCACCAGCGGGATGGCGAAGATTTTGCGCGCCGAACTCAGCCTTGGCGCGGCGCGCGAGCCGGGGAGGCTCTCTGCGTGCGGGCTCATTGTCATCAACCCGCCGTGGACGCTCGCCGGCGAGCTGGCGACGATGCTGCCGGAGCTTGCGGCTGTCCTCTCCGGGGCAAGCGGCGGCGCCCACCGCCTCGAGTGGCTCGCCGGCGAAAGCTAGTTTCACCACTTTTCCACAACGCCGGATTGGCCTATTTTTACCGGGCTGGCTTTGACGTTCCGCCTCCTGTGGGGGCCGGCGGAGTAAGGGAGGCCGTAAGGCCGCTGCTTTCCCCGTTTGCGAATGTCCGGCCGAGCCGCCGCGCCGTTGGGGTCGGCGGCGGAGCAACCACGGGGAAAGGAGTTTCCCGATGGCCATGGCAGGTACGGTCAAGTTCTTCAATGCCGAGCGCGGCTACGGCTTCATCAAGCCGGACGATGGCGGCCGCGACGTGTTCGTGCACGTCACCGCCGTCGAGCGAGCCGGACTCAAATCGTTGACCGAGGGGCAGCGCCTCTCCTTCGATGTCGAGCCCGACAAGAAGGGCAAGGGTCCGAAGGCCGTCAACCTCGTCATCACCGGCTGATCGGCGAGACCGCCGGTCGCTGGGGTGCTGGCGGCGCAAGCCGTGCCTGCGAATCCGAACCGTCACCCGCATAGAAATGGTGTCGCCGTGTTGACGCTGCGCAGCTCTCTCGCCTCGCCTTTTGTCCGTAAGGTGCGTATCGCCGCGAGCGTGCTCGGCCTCGAGCGCGACATCGCCATCGAGCCTTCGGATACGATGAATGCGAGCGACACGGTGCGGCAGCAGAATCCATTGGGCAAGATTCCGGCGCTCGTGCTCGAGGACGGCACGGTGCTGTTCGATTCGCGAGTGATCCTCGACTATCTCGATCATCGCGCCGGCGGCGGCCGCATCGTCCCGACCGATCCTGGCGCACGCTTTTCCGCTTTGCGCCTGCAGGCCCTCGCCGACGGTTTGATGGATGCCTCGGTTCTTCTGGTCTACGAGGGCCGTTGGCGTCCGGCCGAGCGGCACGAGCCGAAATGGGTCGATCATCAGGCCGGCAAGGTTGCGCGCGCGCTCGCGGCGCTCGAAGCCGCCCCACCTGCGCTCACGGCGCCCCCCGACGTCGGTCAGATCGCGCTCGCTTGCGCGCTGGGCTACCGCGATTTCCGCTTCGCGGGAACGTGGCGGGGCGATCATCCGCGCCTCGTCCAGTGGCTCGACGGCTTCGCCGCGCGCGTGCCGGCCTTCGCCGCGACCAAGCCGCAGGGGTAGCGAGCGGTGAAAACGACAAGCCCCGGACCAGAAGTCCGGGGCTTGTGCATGTGCCGCGCCGGTAAGCCTCAGAACCGCACGTTGGCGCCGGCGCGAAAGATGCTGGTGGTGAAGGATACGTTGCCGCCGGGCGCGAGAGCGCAATTCAGTCCGCAGTTGAAGTTGCCGAGGTCGACGTAGAGGTACTCGGCCTTCACGCTCACATTGCTCACCAACCCGACTTCCAGGCCGGCGCCAACGGTCCAGCCGGCGTTGGTGATGCTGCCGCCGGGCAAGCCCGGGGGGGTGGCGTTGATGTCGCCAAGCGCGAGACCGCCAGTGAAGTAGGGCAGGAAGCGGTCGAAGGCAAAGCCCAGCCGCCCGCGCGCGGTGGCGAGCCACTTGTTGCGCGTCTCGCACCCCCCAAGACACAGCACCGTGCTCGTCCCTTTGATGCCCGACCAGTCGATGTCGCCTTCGGCTCCGATCACAGCTTGGCCGAACTGCCAATTGTAGCCGACGGTGCCGCCGATGACGCCGCCGGAGAGATCAAACGTGTCCACCGCATCCCATTGGGAACGGCCCCAGCCGCCGCCGCCGTTGATGCCGACATAGAAGCCGGTCCAGGTATAGATTGAATTGTACGCGGGTCCCGGCTGGTAATAGGGCGACAGATCCGCGGCCGTGGCCGAGCCTCCGGCCAGCGCCAATAGAGCCACGCACGACACGAGAACGCGATTCATATCTGCCTCCGTTTGCAGCAGTCGGCCGAGACAGTAGCTCTAAACTTTCGCTAGTCTAGTGTAGGGGCGACACACTCAAGTTTTCGATAGAATTGATTCAAATACTCCAACTGCATACTTTATTTCATGGTGAATAGATGCTTAACGGATCGATGGGTTGGTCAATAAAAGCTTAAAACTATACTTGCGCGGTCCGGGGCCGCGCGGCGGAGCGCCCGGACACGCACGCGCGAGAGGCGCGCACAGTTGCTATATGTTTGGCTTGAGCGTCCCGGCACGCTCGTGCTGCGACAGGCGCACGGATCTCCTGGCGCGCAGCCACGGACGCGCTCGCGCCGGTGGCCCGCCACCCCAAAACCCTAATTAACCTTCGCGCCATGAACGGCACCAAGAACGACACCGATCCCACCACTGAATTGCGCGAGGACGACGAAGAGCCGGCGCTGCCCGAGCTCGAAGCGGAAATCGATCTTGCCGCCACCGGCCCGCTCGCGGCGGGCCGCGCGGTGATCCTCAATCATGCCAAGCTCGCGCCGTCCTCCCCCGGCGTCTACCGCATGATCGATGCCAACGGCGACGTGCTCTACGTCGGGAAGGCGAAGAACATCCGCAAACGCATCATCGCCTATGCCCGTCCCACCGGCTACGACCCCCGCATCGAACGCATGATCGCAGCGACCGCCGCGCTTGAATTCGTCTCGACTGCGACCGAGACCGAGGCGCTGCTGCTGGAAGCCAACCTCATCAAGCGTCTGCGCCCGCGCTTCAACGTGCTGTTGCGGGACGACAAGTCCTTTCCCTATATCCTGATCACCGCCGACCACTGGGCACCGCAAATCCTCAAGCATCGCGGCGCTCGCACCCGTCAGGGCAACTATTACGGTCCGTTCGCCTCGGTGTGGGCGGTCAACCGCACGATCACTGCGCTGCAGCGCGCGTTTCTGCTGCGCTCATGCTCGGATCCCTTCTTCGAGAGCCGCACGCGGCCGTGCCTGCTTTATCAGATCAAGCGTTGCTCCGGCCCCTGTACGCGCGAGATCGATTTTGCCGAATACGGCAAGCTGGTGCGCGAAGCGAATGGGTTCCTCTCCGGGAAGAGCCAAGCCGTGAAGGATGCGCTGGCAGCGGAAATGGAGAAAGCCTCCGCCGCGCTCGCGTTCGAGCGCGCCGCCATCTACCGCGACCGTCTCGCCGCCCTCTCGGCGGTGCAATCGCATCAGGGAATCAATCCCCGCGGGGTCGAGGAGGCGGACGTGTTCGCCGTGCATCAGGCCGGCGGCTTCAGCTGCGTGGAGGTGTTCTTCTTCCGCACCGGGCAGAACTGGGGCAATCGCGCATATTTTCCCAAAGCCGATCGCTCGCTTGCCGCCGGCGAGGTCCTGGGCGCGTTTGTTGCGCAATTCTATGACGATAAGCCGTGCCCGCGCTGCATCTTCATCTCGCACGAGATCGAGGAACGCGCCCTGCTTGCCGAGGCGTTGAGCACCAAGAGCGGCCACAAGGTCGAGGTGAACGTGCCCCAGCGCGGGGAGAAAAAGGATCTGGTCGATCACGCGCTCGCCAATGCGCGCGAGGCGTTGGCGAGGAAGCTTGCCGAGAGCTCCTCCCAGCGCAGGCTGCTGGAATTGCTGGCCGATGTCTTCGCCCTGCCGCGACCGCCGCGCCGCATCGAGGTCTACGACAACAGTCACATCCAGGGCAGCAATGCCGTGGGCGCCATGATCGTCGCCGGGGGGGAGGGCTTCCAGAAGAACCAGTACCGCAAGTTCAACATCCGTGCCGCCGACCTCGTGCCCGGCGACGATTTCGGCATGATGCGGGAGGTGCTGAGCCGCCGTTTCAAGCGGCTGATGAACGAGGCGCCGCGGCCGATGCCGGGCGCGTCCAGCCCGGAAGCGCAGCCGGGCGAGCCGATCGACATCGCCGGTGGGCCGGATGGCGAGGTTGTCTCCCCGTGGCCCGATCTCGTCGTTATCGACGGCGGCCGCGGGCAGCTGAGCGCGGCCCAGGAGACGCTCACGGCGCTCGGCATCATCGACGTGCCGCTGGTTGCCGTTGCCAAGGGCCCGGATCGGGACGCCGGGATGGAGACCTTCTTCCTGCCCGGGCGCGATCCATTCAAGCTCAAACCGCGCGATCCCGTGCTTTACTTTATCGAGCGGCTGCGCGACGAGGCGCATCGTTTCGCGGTCGGCTCGCACCGCATCCGCCGGCGGCGCGACATCCGCGAGGCGGGGCTACAGGAAATCCCCGGAATCGGTCCGACTCGCAAGCGTGCCCTGCTCCATCATTTCGGGACGCTGAAGGCGATCGAGCGCGCCGCGCCGGCCGATCTCGCCAAAGTGCCGGGGATCAGCGCAGAGACCGCGCGCAAGATCTACGACTTCTTTCACGAGCGTGCGGGGTAACGCGCGCGTGGGCGCGGGTTACCGCGTATTGGCGGAGCAGGGATGCAGGTCCCGAATGCTCGTCATATTTATGTAGGAATTTGTGTTGGGAACCGGTGGTCGGTGTTCGCGCTTATGCCCCGTGCCCGACAAAGCGATGGGGCGGCGCCGGCATTCCCGTTTGACGCCGACGCGGGAAAGGTATTCCTTCGGTCCATGAATACGGTCACCTCGCGCCAGGTTACATCGCGGCAGCTCGCGGTGCCGAATCTCCTGACCTACGCTCGCATCGCGGCGGTGCCGGCGGTGGTGGCCTGCCTCTATTGGCAAGACATTCTGCAGGGTGGCCTGTGGCTGCGCTGGGTCGCCGTGGTGATCTTCATCAGCGCCGGCGTAACCGACGCTCTCGACGGCTATTTTGCGCGCAAGCGCGGCGAGCAATCCGCCTTCGGCCGCATGCTCGATCCGATCGCGGACAAGCTCCTGGTGGCGTCGTGCCTCTTGATGTTGGCGGCTGACGGCACCATCCGCGGCTGGTCGCTGTGGGCGGCGATTGTCATTCTCTGCCGCGAGATTCTGGTCTCCGGTCTGCGCGAATATCTCGCCGAACTGCGTGTCAGCGTTCCGGTCACGCAGCTCGCGAAATGGAAGACGACGTTGCAGCTCGTCGCCGTCGGCTTCCTCATTGCCGGCAAGGCGGGCGATGTAGTCCTGCCGGTGGTGACCCCGATCGGGCTTACCCTGCTGTGGCTCTCGGCATTGCTGACGCTGTACACGGGTTGGGACTATTTCCGCGCCGGCGTGCGTCACTTGACCGAGGATTGAGCGTTGAAGCTTCGCTATTTCGCCTGGGTACGCGAGCGCATCGGCAAGCCCGAGGAGGAGATCGAACCGCCGGCGGGCGTGGCGACGATCGCCGATCTCGTGACTTGGCTGAGCGGGCGGGGCGAGGAATACGCCCACGCGTTCGAAAACCCGAGGGTGATCCGCGCTGCCATTGATCGCGCCCACGTTCGCTCCGACGCAGCCATTTCGGGTGCGCGCGAGATCGCCTTCTTCCCGCCGATGACGGGGGGATAGCTCGAGCACGAGCGGGAGACGCACATGGCCGCCACCGTGCGACTGCAGCGCGAGCCGTTCGATGCCGCAAGCGAGGCGGAGAAGCTCCGCCGCGGCCGCAGCGATATCGGTGCGGTCGTTACGTTTACCGGCATCTGTCGCGGTGACGAGGCGGATGCGCCGCTGGTGGCGATGACGCTGGAGCATTATCCCGACATGGCCGACGCCGAGATCGCGCGTCACGTGGCGGCGGCCGAGCGGCGCTGGCCGTTGCTCGGCGTCGCCGTGATCCACCGTTACGGGCGCATCCAGCCGGGCGAGGACATCGTGCTCGTGGTCACGGCCGCCGCCCATCGCCAGGACGCGTTCGCCGCCGCCGAGTTTCTGATGGATTACCTCAAGACACGTGCGCCGTTCTGGAAACAGATCGAGCTTGCCGGGGGTGGAGGCACCGACAAGATTTGGGTGGAGGCCAAGCGGTCCGACGACGCGCTCGCCGATCGTTGGGCGCCTTCCTCCGGCCGCCGCGCGGCGGAGTGATTTACGCCGCCTTCTTCTTGCCCTTGGGCTGCACCTCGGCGCTGTAGTCGGCCATGAGTTGCTGGGTGATGGGGCCGGGGGTGAACCGCCACTGTGCAATCTCCGACACGGCCGTGACCTCGGCGGCGCTGCCGGTGATGAAGCACTCCGAGAACTGCGTGAGCTCATCCGGCATGATGCGCCGCTCGATGACTTCGAGAAAACAATCGGCGATCGGCGTGTGGATCTTCCCGTCCCTGATGAAGAAGATATTCGCCCCGGTGCATTCCGCCACCCGGCCCTGCCAATCCAGCATCATGGCATCGGCATAGCCTTTGCGCTCGGCGATGTGCTTGGAGATGGTGCAGATCATGTAGAGGCCCGCGGCTTTCGCGCGCGCCGGGGCGGTTTTCGGGTCCGGCCGCCGGTAGTCGGCGAGATCAAGCCTGATCCCCTTCAATCGCTGCACAGGATCGAAATAGCTCGGCCATTGCCAGGTGGCGATGGCGAGATGAATTTTGTTGTTCTGCGCCGAGACGCCCATCATCTCCGACCCGCGCCAGGACACCGGCCGCACATAGGCATCGGTCTGGCCGTTCTTTTCCAGCACGAGACGCTTGGCCACATCGATCTCGGCGACCGAGTAGGGGATGTCGAAGTCGAGGAGCTCGGCCGACCGCTTCAGCCGTTCCGAATGCTCCGTGCACTTGAAGATTTGCCCGCCATAGGCGCGCTCGCCCTCGAACACGGAGCTGCCGTAGTGCAACCCGTGCGAGAGCACATGCAGCGTGGCCTCACCCCATGGCACAAGCTCGCCGTCGTACCAGATCACCCCCTCAAGGCGGTCATACGGTTGTTCTGCCATGGCGAGTCCTCCTCGGGAGGCCGGTCCAGTCGCTGCGGACGCGGGTTCGTCCTTCTGCTTTTGCGTCGCGGGCCGACACCCGGTATGTTTCGGCCCGCCCATGAGAGCGCGCTTGCGCCAATGGCGCAATCCGTTTGGGGCGGGGCCGCGGGTACATTCCTTTCGTGGCGGCCAGCTCTCGGATAACAATCTGACCGAAATATGTCAACATGGCTGACCTAACGAGTCCCGTCGCATCCGATCGCTCGTTTCCCGACGCCGAGCGAACCGGCCGCGACCACGAACCTATATGGGATCTCATCGAGCTTTTGTTCTTCGCCTATCGGGACTTCATCGGCGATCCCGACGACGTGCTGGCGAAGCTGGGCTTCGGGCGCGCGCACCATCGGGTGCTGCATTTCGTCAACCGTAATCCCGGCATGAAGGTTGCGGAACTGCTCGATATCCTCAAAATCACCAAGCAATCGCTCGGCCGCGTGCTCAAGCAGCTCATCGATCATGGCTACGTGGTGCAGAAGGAGGGCGCCAATGACCGGCGGCAGCGCCTGCTCTACGTGACGGCAAAAGGCGAGACCTTGGCGATGAAGCTCGCCGGCCTGCAAACCGCGCGTATTGCGCGCGCGCTCTCCCAGCTCGGTCCGAACGCACACGAGGCCGCCCGCCGATTTCTGACCGCCATGATCAACGTCGAACACCGCGACGCCGTGCTCCGCTTCATCGCGCGCGCCGATCGAGCGCGCCGGGCGCGCGGCTGAGTTGAGGGCCGCGATGCGAGGCGCAACCACGGCACCCGCCGCGCTCCCCGACGATGCCCCCCATTTGTTGGTCGTCGACGACGACCGCCGCATCCGTAATCTGCTCTCGCGCTTCCTGCTGGCCGAAGGCTACCGCGTCACGACGGCGGAGACGGCCGACGACGCGCGCGCCAAGCTCGCCGGATTGCGCTTCGATCTCTTGATCCTCGATGTCATGATGCCGGGGGAGACCGGTTTCGATCTCGCCCGCGATCTGCGCACGTCCTCGAGCGTGCCGATCATCATGCTGACTGCCCGGGACGAAGCGCAGAGTCGCATCGAAGGCCTGACCATCGGCGCCGACGACTACGTCGGCAAACCGTTCGAGCCGAGAGAGCTGTCATTGCGCGTTGCCAGCATCCTGCGGCGCGCCCGCCCCGCCGCGGCGCCGGCGTTGGAATCCGTGCGCTTCGGAGAGTTCCGCTTTCACCTCGCACGCGGCGAGCTCAAGCGCGGGGAGCAGATCGTGCGGCTCACTGACCGCGAGCGGGACATGTTGCGCCTGCTCGCCGCCACTCCCGGCGAGACCGTCCCGCGGCAAACCCTCGCCGGCAACGACGGGGCGATCGGCGAGCGCGCCGTCGACGTGCAGATCAATCGCCTGCGCCGCAAGATCGAGCACGATCCGGCCAATCCGCTTCTGGTGCAAACCGTGCGCGGCATCGGGTATCGCCTGGTAACGACGCCATGACCAGTCTCGACGTCGGCATGGCCGCGCTGCGCTCGAGCCTGAGCGCGCTGCGTTCGACGGTGGAGCGCGGCTACGACCTCTACGATCGCACCAGCTCCGTGCTCAAAGGGGTGATGCCGAAAGGCCTCTATGCGCGTGCGCTGCTGATCATCATCGCGCCCATGGTGGTCCTGCAATCGGTGGTCGCCTTCATGTTCATGGAGCGGCACTACAACCTAGTCACGCAGCGGCTCTCCGCCGGGGTGGTGCAGGACATCGCAACCCTGATCGAAATCGACAAGGCGTTTCCCCAGGAGCAGGCGCTGGTGCGCCGCATCGGCCAAGACAAGCTCGGTCTGGTCGTCGACTTTCTACCGGTCACCGAGTTGCCGCCGCCGGGGCCCAAGCCGTTCTTCTCGCTGGTCGACCAGGCGCTCTCGGAGGAGGTCAGAAAACAGATCGGGCGGCCGTTTTGGATCGACACCGTGGGGCGCTCGGCGCTGCTCGAGATCCGTGTCAAGCTCGACAATGCAGTCATGCGCGTGTTCGCGCCCCGCCGCGCCGCTTACGTCTCCAACTCGCATATCTTTCTCGCCTGGATGGTCGGCACCTCGCTCGTGCTGATCACAGTGGCGGTCCTGTTTCTGCGCAACCAGATCAGGCCGATTCTGCGGCTGGCCGATGCCGCAGAAAGTTTCGGCAAAGGGCGCGAAGTCCCTGATTTCCGGCCGCGCGGGGCGCGCGAGGTTCGACGCGCGGCGGTAGCCTTCATCGAAATGAAGCGCCGCATCGAGCGCGCGCTGGAGCAGCGTACCGCCATGTTGGCGGGAGTTTCGCACGACCTGCGCACTATCCTCACCCGGTTCAAGCTCGAACTTGCGCTGATCGGCGACAGCCCCGAGCTCGAAGCCATGAAGAAGGACGTCGACGAGATGGGCCGCATGCTGGAGGCCTATCTCGCCTTCGCGCGCGGGGATTTGGGCGAGCAGTCTGCGCCCACCGACATGGGTGCATTCCTGGAGGAGCTCAAGGCGGACGCCGAGCGCAACGGCCACAAGTCGAGTGTGAACTTTCACGGGCATCCGATCGTCACGGTGCGGCCAGCCGCATTCAAGCGCTGCCTGGGCAACCTCGTCTCCAACGCCGCGCGGCATGCGCCTTCGATCTCCATCACCGGTCATCGCGACCACCGCTGGCTCACCGTCACCGTGGACGACGACGGCCCGGGTATCGCGCCGCATCTGCGGGAGGAGGTCTTCAAGCCGTTCTTGCGGCTTGATGACGCGCGCAATCAGGACGAAGGCGGCACCGGCCTCGGGCTTGCCATCGCCCGCGATATCGCCCGTTCCCATGGCGGCGACATCAGCTTGTCGGATAGCCCGCTCGGAGGATTGCGGGCGACGGTGCGGGTGCCGATCTAAGCCGCAACCGTGTCCTCGTCGTCCGCGGCGCGCCGCCGGCGCGGGCGCGGGCGGCAAACGGCGCCAGGGATCCGCAGGAGATCGTCCAGAAAGCCCGACCAGCGCTGCCCGCGCGCGAGCGCGCGGTCCAGCGCTGCCATGGTGCGGGCAAGGCCGGGGTCCTCGTCGTCGACCCAGGTGCGCAGGACCGATGCGAACAACAGCGCCAGTCCTTGGGCGCGCAGCATGCCGCGCGGACCGGAGGCCGCGATGTCGGCGGCCGTCAGCATCCATTGCTGCGAGCGCACGCCGAGCGAGTTGAGGGCCAAGGCAAGCCCGGGATTTCGACTCGCCGAGCGCATCAGCGACCGCACCGCGGTTTTGTGCGGCGCGAGCACTTCGAGCCGGCGCATCAAGACGTCGAACAGCCGCTCGCGCGGCGGCTCCTCGGCCATGTCGGTATCGCCGCCGGCGAGCACTGCGCGGTCTGTCTCCCTTACCTGCGCGGCGAGGATCGCGAGCGCCGAAGGGAATGTGCCCCGCAGCTCGGAGAGCGAGACGTCGGCTGCTGCGGCGATGTCGGCAAACCCGATTCGCTCGAACGGTTTTTCGGCGAGCAGCGCCATAAAAGCGTCGACGATGCGATCGCGCTCGGGCTTGCTGCGCGAAGTGGGCCGGGGGGCTGACTTACGCCGCGCTTTGCGAGCCATGGCCAAGCTCCTGAACCGATCTCCCCCGTCCGACTCAATCTAGGCCGCCGCCGCGGAACGTTCCAGGGGAGCCACCGCGTCACCCCGCCAGATCGCGCGAGCGTTTGGTCGCGGCGGTGATCGCCGCGGTCATCAGCCGTTCGAGCCCGCTTTCGGCCATCAACACCTCGAGGGCGGCGGCGGTGGTGCCTCCGGGCGAGGAGACGTTTTCCCTTAACGTCGCGGGATCGAGCGGTGAGCGATGCAGCAGCTCGCCTGCGCCCGCGACCGTGACGCGCGCGAGCCTATCGGCCAGCGCCGGCGGCAGACCGGCGGCGGCGCCGCCGCG
>Ga0209474_10003903_pt1 | contig 12966 bp, 12 predicted proteins | sample GraSoiAngelo_145_FD_185902 | JGI IMG/M metagenome (GOLD analysis project Ga0209474, IMG submission 185902) | Grasslands soil microbial communities from the Angelo Coastal Reserve, California, USA - 14_1009_05_20cm (SPAdes) (version 2) | ecosystem: Environmental > Terrestrial > Soil > Grasslands...
GTCCCTTGGCCAACGCGGGCCCGGTCGAAGGGATCACCGCGCTGCTCGCGACCATCAATCGCCGCTACAAGCTCAAGAACGCCGGTATCAAGATCACCGGCCTGCCGTCCTGAAGGAGACTCCCGCCATGGCCGAGACCTCCGTCGTCGTCGATCATACGCGGCTCACCGCGTTCATCGCCGACGCGCTCTGCGCGATGAAGATGCCGCGCGAGCGCGCGGCCGTCACCGCCGAGCTCATGGTGCGGACAGATCTCCGCGGCGTGGACTCGCACGGCATCGATATGCTGCCGCGGTATCACGAGCTGTGGCAGGACGGCTTCGTCGTGATGGACGCCGACGCCGTCCTCGAGAAGGACAGCATGGCCACCGGTCTCTACGACGGCGCGAAGGGACTCGGACACTGGGTGTCGTCGCTGGCGATGAAGCTCGCCATCGACAAGGCGAAGACCTACGGCATCGGCATCGTCACCGTGCGCAACTCCGGCCACTTCGGCGCGGCCGCCAACTACTCGATGATGGCGCTCGAACACGACATGATCGGCGTGGCCACCACCAATTCCGCGTTTATCGCGATGGTGCCGACGTTCGGCCGCGCCCCGAAGCTGTCGACGAATCCGATCTCGTTCGCGGCCCCGGCCGGGCGGCACGCGCCGTTCGTGCTCGACATGGCGACGACCACCGTCGCCTTCGGCAAGCTGCGCATCGCCAGCCGCTGGGGCAAGCCGATTCCCTCGGGCTGGGCGCTCGACGACGACGGCGAACCCACCACCGATCCCGACGTCGCGATGAAGCATCGGCTGCAAACGCCGCTCGGCGGAACGCGTGAGCTCGGCAGCCACAAGGGCTACGGTCTCGCGGTGATGGTCGACATCCTCTCCGGCATCCTGCCGGGCGCCGTGTACGGCGACCTCTTCCAGCGAACCGACCGTGCGCAGCGCAAGCTGCAGGACACCGGCCACTGCTTCATCGCCATCGACCCCGCGCGCTTCCGCCCGCTCGCGGACTTCAAGCGCGACATGGACGATTTCTTCGATTCGCTCAAGTCGACGCCGCCCGCCGAGGGGCAGACGCGCGTCTACGTCGCGGGCGAGCCGGAGGCGGAGTGTGAGGCGCGCCGCCGCCGCGAGGGCATTCCGCTCTCGCCGGGCCTCATCGAGCGCGTCGGGGTGCTGGCGCGCATGCTGGGTCTGCGCCCGCTCGTCTGAGCGCCACGCTGACGCGGGCCTCGGCTCACGCGCGCGAGACCGCGAGTCCCAGGTAGATGACGACAACGGCCAGCAGCAGCACGACACGGTCGAGCCGGCCGACGGCCGTGAGGGCGCGCGTGGCGTCGCCGCCGCCGCGGATGGCGGCGTCGAGTATCGGCAAGTGCGCGAAGTCGCGCTGCGCGGCGAGGGCGACGGCCACGATCACGAGCGTGAACTTGGCGGCGAGCATGAGGCCGGCGCCGGACTGCAGCACGCGCTCGAGCGGGCCCAACTGGGTCACGTTGTAGAAGCCGGATAGCACGACGAGCGCGACCGCGGTCCACGTCACCGGGCGCGCACGCCTGGCCGCGTCGGCGAACGGCCGTGGATCGCCGCGCCGCGCGCCCGGCAGCAGCACGTGCGTCTGATACGCGAGCCCGCCGATCCACACCACGGCGCCGACGAGGTGGATCCAGAGCACCACGAGCCGCACGTCAGCGAGATGGACCCACACGGCCGGCCGCAGCTCAGCGCGCGGAGCCGGTGAGGGCGGCGACCGCCCCCGGCACGTCGGTGAAATCCGTGAAGATGTGGTCGGGCGCGCACGCGGCGAGCTCGTCGCGCGGATGCTGCCCCGTCGCCACCGCGACCGCGACGGCGCCGCAGGCACGCGCGCAGTCCACGTCCAGTGGGGTGTCGCCGATGATCGTGACGCGCTCGAACGGGAACTCGCGACCCGCGACGACGCGCGCGCGCTCGCAGGCGATAGCGGGCAGGCGGCGGCGATCCATGTCGTCCGAGCCGAAGGCGCCCACGCGGAACAGCGGCCACAGTCCCGTGGACGCCAGCTTGAGCCGAGCGCCGGCCTCGACGTTGCCGGTGAGCAGGCCGACGAGCGCGTCGTCGCGCGCGGCCAGCGCGCGGACGACGTCGGCGATGCCGGGCAGAACCTGCACGCGCGAGCCGTCGCCGATGATCCGGCGCAGCTCCTCGAGGTACGCGGCGTAAAACCTGTCGAGCCCGCGCGCGATCGTGGCCTCATCGAGGCCGGCACCGCGCAGCAGGTCCCACACGATACGCGGATCGGTCTTGCCGCGGAAGTCGTAGGTCTCGATGGCGCCGGCGGTGCCGTACGTGGCGTCGAGCGCGCGGCCGAAGGCGGCGCGGCCGGCGCCGCGCGCCGTCACCAGCGTGCCGTCGACGTCGAAGAGGAAGAGCCGCACGTCAGGGCGCGAGACGACGTAGGCGCTCGATCACGGCGGGCAGCGCTTCGACGACGGCGTCGACCTCCGCGGCCGTCGTCCAGCGGCCGAGCGTGAAGCAGAGCGAGCCCTCCACCTCGTCGCGCGCGCAGCCGATCGCGCGGAGCACGTGCGACGGCTCGCCGCTCGCCATGTTGCACGCCGAGCCCGACGACGCGGCGACACCGCGCAGGTCGAGCTCGAGCAGCACGCCGTCGGCCTTGACGCCGGACACGACGAAGCTGGCGTGGTGCGGCAGCCGCGCGGCGCCGCGCGCGCCGGTGATCCGCGCGCGCGGCACGCGCTCCAGCACGCCCTCGAACAGCCGATCGCGCTGCGTTGCCAGGCGCGCGATCTCCGCGGGCCCTTCGACGCGCGCGAGGTCGGCGGCGACGCCCATGCCGACGATCGCCGGCAGGTTTTCCGTGCCCGCGCGATAACCGCTCTCCTGCCCGCCGCCGACGACGACGGGGCTGAGCTTGACGTCCGCACGCACCCACAGCGCGCCCGCGCCCGGCGGTCCGTACAGATCGTTCGAGGACAGCGTCAACAGGTCGATGCCGAGGTCGTCGACGGCCACCGGGACGCGGCCGGCGGCGCCGACGGCGTCGACATGGAAGGGCACGCCCCGCGCTCGCACTGCGCGTCCGATCTCGCGCAGCGGCTGCACCGTGCCGATCTCGCCGTTGGCCGCCATCACCGATACCAGCGCGGTGTCGTCGCGCAGGGCACGCGCGACGGCCTCCGGATCGATGCGGCCCTCCGCATCCACCGGCACGTAGGCGATCTCCCAGCCGTGCTTGGCGAGATGGCGACAGGCGTTGAGCACCGAGATGTGCTCGACGGCCGAGGTGACGACGTGACGCCCGCTCGCGCGCTCGGCGAGACCGCGGATGGCGAGATTGTTGGCCTCCGTCGCGCTCGCGGTGAACACGACGCCGGCCGGCGTCGCGCCGACGAGGCGCGCGACCTTGGCGCGGGCGCCGTCGAGGGAAGCGCGCGCCTCGAGCCCCAGGGAGTGCGGCGCCGAGGGATTGCCGACGCCGCCCTCCAGGAACGGACGCATGAGCGCGACCACGCGAGGGTCGACGGGCGAGAAGCCCGCGTAGTCGAGGTACACGCGGGTGACGCCCGAACCGGTTCTAGCGAGTCTTTCGGAGGAGGAAGCGGTAGACCGCGCCATCCCTCTCGATCTCCAGGAGCTCGTGACCCGTGCGGGCCACCCAGCTGGTCATGTCGGCTTCGGAGGCCGGGTCGTCCGAGGTCATCTCGAGGACCTGACCGACGGCCATTTGCTTCATCGCATCGCGGGTTTTGAGCACCGGCATCGGGCAAAAGAGCCCGAGGCAGTCGAGTTTGTGGTCGGCAACCATGCGCATATAAGTCGCTGAAAATTCTGACATTGACAGCCAACGCGGGCAACAAGAATAATGGATCGCCATGCCGGCTGATGGCTCCCAAGATCTCGTCGTCGCAGGCCAGCGTCTGCGTAAAAAACTGGCCGTGGCCCTGACGCTCTCCTCGGCCGTGCCCCTGCTCGTCCTGGCCTGGGTCGTGCGCAGTTTCGTGCTGCCGACGCTGCCCAACGAGCAGTCGATGTTCATCGGCGGCCTGCAGGCGCTCCTGGCCTCCACCGTGATCGGCATGATCGTCGGCGCCTACATCATCTGGGACGTCGGCCGCACGGTGGCACGCATCGCGGAGATGCTCGCCAGCGAGCGCGCCATCTCCGGGCTCGGCCGTCGAAAGGACGAGGTCGGCACGCTGATGACCTCCTTCAACCGGATGCTCGAGACCATCGAGCAACAGGCTGGAGAAATCAACAGTTTTGCCACGCGCCTGGACGCCGCGTACAAGGAGCTCGAGTCAACCAACGCCCGGCTCAAGGAGACCTCGTTCAAGGACGAGGTGACAGGCCTCTACAATCGCAGATTCTTCTCGCTCCGGCTCGAGGAGGAGCTGTCACGCTACCGCCGGTTCAACCATCCCGTGTCGGTCGTCCTGCTCGACCTGGACGGCTTCAAAGCCGTCAACGACGATCTCGGACACGCGGTCGGCGACGACACGCTGCGCGACGTGGCCCAGATCCTCATGAAGCACTCGCGCGGCATCAACGTCGTCTCGCGGTACGGCGGCGACGAGTTCGCCGTGCTTCTGGTCGAGACGTCGAAAGCGGGCGCCAGACTCTACGCCGACCGCATCCGTGAGGTCGTCGCCAAGTACCCCTTCTCGCACGGCAAGATCGTCACGGCCAGCTTCGGCGTCGCCAGCCTGCCGGACGACGAGGCGACGACGGCGGAGGACCTCTTCCGCGCGGCCGACGAAGCGCTGTACGCCGCCAAACGGGCGGGCAAGAACCAGGTGGCCGCCGCATCGGGCTCGGCCGCGAAGGTTTCGTAGCGTGGAAAACGGCTCGCGGGACATCCTGATCGTCGACGACGATCGGCAGGTCAGAGAAGTCCTTCACCAGATCTTCATGTCCGCCGGCTACGGCTGCCGGTTGGCAGAAGACGGTCGCGCCGGTGTGGAGGCGTACACCGCGCAGCGTCCGGAGCTCGTCGTCACCGACCTCAAGATGCCGGTGATGGGCGGCATCGAGCTGCTCCAGCAGATTCGCGCGGCGGATGGCGACGCGGCCGTCATCGTGCTCACCGGCGCGGCCGACGTGAAGACCGCCATCGACAGCCTCAAGCTCGGCGCCTACGACTTCATCATGAAGCCGGTCAACGTCGAGGAGCTGCTCATCGCCGCCGAGCGTGCGCTCGAACGCCGTCAGCTGCTCATCGAGCGGCGCGCCTACCAGGCAATGCTCGAGCGGCGGGTGGAGGAGGCGACGCAGCACCTGACCGCCGCGTATCAGGAGCTCGAGGCGACCTACGGCACGACGCTGGAGGCGCTGGGCTCCGCCCTCGATACGCGCGACATCGGCACCGAATCCCACTCGCGTCGCGTGCACGGCTACGCCCTGGCCACGGCCAAGGAGTACGGCGTGCCGCAGGAGCTGTTGCGCGATCTCGCGCACGGCGTGCTGCTGCACGACATCGGCAAGATCGGAATCCCCGACGCCATCTTGCTGAAGCCAGGCCCGCTCACGCCCGAGGAGTGGAAGGTGATGCGCACGCACCCCGAGATCGGCAGGCGCCTGATCGAGCGCATTCCCTTCCTGCGTGGCGCCGTGCCGATCGTGTACTCGCACCACGAGAAGTGGGACGGTAGCGGCTATCCGCGCGGCCTCGGTGGCGAGGACATTCCGCTCGGCGCGCGGATCTTCGCCGTGGTCGATGCGTTCGACGCGATGACGTTCGATCGGCCGTACTCGAAGGCGATCACCTTCGACGCCGCGAAGGCCGAGATCAAGCGCTGCGCCGGAACGCATTTCGATCCGGCCGTCGTCGAGGCGTTCCTGCGCGTGCCCGCGCGGTTCCTCGACGAGATTCGCCGCCGTTCCGTCGAGCCCTGACGCCGCGCTCCGGCCGTCGTGGATGATCCTCGACCGCCACGCCGTGGCTCAAAGCTGTCCGCTCACCAGCCGCTGATCGTCGGACAGGCGCATTTTCGTGTGGTTCCGGCTATGGCACTTCGGTTGCTGAGACAAAGGTCGTATGAACGCGAGACCCATAGCGCGCTCCGCGAGTGGCGCCGTCGCGATCGCCGGTGTCGAGCCGTCCTACTGCCGCCGCTTGCTGCAGAGCCTTCGCGCCGGCAACGGCTCGCGGCCGATCTCGGCGATCAACGCCGGCGAGGATCTTCCGAAACAGCTGGCGGCCTCGATGCCGTCGGTCATTCTCTTCGATCTCGGACCGACGCCCGACGCCAAAGGTCTCGGCATCGTCTCGGCGCTCAGCGCACTGGCGAAGACGATCGTGCTCGCGGGCACGGACGACGACGCCCTCGCGGTGCAGGCGCTCAAGGCGGGCGCCGCAGGCTTCTGTCCGCGTGACACGCCGACCGACCTGCTGCGCCGAGCCGTCCAGCTCGTCGAGGCCGGTGAGATCTGGGTCGGCCGCCGCGTCATGGTGCGGCTCATCGAGGAGCTCGCCCTGCGCACCGCCGCGCTGACGCCCGCCATCGCCGGCGCCGAGCAGCTGACGCCGCGTGAACGCGAGCTCGTGAGCCTCGTCGCCGCCGGCGCGAGCAACAAGGACATCGCTACCCGACTCGCGATCTCCATCAAGACGGTCAAGACACATCTGACGAGCGTCTTCAAAAAGCTCGGTCTCTCCACGCGTCTCGAGCTCGCCGTCGCCGTCGGCCGCTCCGCTACGCCTCAGACAAAGGTCGGATAGACCCAGGTCCGATTGTTCGCACCCGTCGCGTCATGGCATCAAGGCATGCCTTGACGCAATCAACCGCCGCCAAAATTTTCGAGGCCAATCTGTCAATCGTCGTCGTCGCCGACGCATCATTGCGCCGGCGATGCCACACGATTCTCGCCGCGGAGCACATCGCCAGCCGCGGCGCCTCGCTCGCCGACGCTCATCGCGTGCTGCGCCGTTATCGGCCGAGCGTGCTGTTGCTCGATGCCGCGCGCTCTCCGCGTCGGGCGCTGGATGCCCTGCCGCTCCTGCGGCGCCTGAGTCCGAATGCCGGCGTGCTGCTTCTCGGCCGGCGCCCGGCGTCGAGCACGCTGCTGCTCGAGGCGGCGCGTCGCGGCGCCTGGGGACACCTGGCCGAGCGCGATCTGTCCCGCGATCTTCCCAAGGCCGTGCGCATGGTGGCCGACAGACAGTCCTGGCTACCGCGTCGATTGAGCGCCGCGATCGTCGCCGAGCTCATCCGCGGTCACGTCGAGGAAAGGAACTGACATGGTGAGCGCGCCCCGCGTGTTGCTCGTGCTCCTGTACGTGACCGTCGGCGTGCTGTACGAAAGCCTGGTCTGGTTCGGCTCGGGCGCGATCACGCCGCGGTTCCCCACGCCCTACGCGGTGCCGATCTTCGACGTGCCGTTCGCGCTCGTGGCCGTCGGCATCGGCTATCTCTGTCTCGAGCGGCATCGGCTGCGCCAGGACGCGCGATCCGCGGGGATGGGCGGCACGCTCTGGCTGACGGCGCTGCTGGCGCTGTCGCACGTTCTCGCGCAACCCGACTATCCGGCGAATCCCGGCGTGAACGCGGGCATCGCGCCGTACTTCTTCTTCCTCAGCTACTTCGCCGGCCTGGTCGGCATCGGTCTCGCCGCGCACTGGGGAGAGCGCAGCTTCCCGCTGACCGGTCGCGGCCGATTCGCGATCGCCCTGGGCATCGTCGTGCTCAGCGGTGTGCTCATGATCGCGGTGTTGCAGGTGCGGCCGCTGCTGCCTCCGGTGGCGGGCGGACGCTTCACGCCGTTCGGACTCGGCGCGGGCTACTTCGTCCTCGCCACCGCCGGCGTGTGGGCACTATCGGGCGGTCTGCGACGCTACGTCGCGCGCGACGCCTTCGGCGCCTACTTCCTGCTCGCGGCGTTCGTCTGGGTCCTCGGCCTGCTCGGCTTCCTGCTCCACCCGTTCCGCTACAGCATCCCGTGGTACCTGGCGGGGTTCGCGCGGCCGCTCGGAGTGGGCGTCATCTTCGTCGGCCTGCTGCGAGAGCAGGTCTGGCTCTATCGCGAAGCGCGCGCGCGCCAGCGCGACCTCGACGTGCTGCATCGCGCGGGCCACGCGCTCGTGCGCAGTCTGGATCTGCGCGAGATCACCGACACGATCGTGGCGAAGGCGCTCGAGGTGTCCGGCGCCGACGGCGCGATCCTCTTCCGCTACGACGCGCACGATCGCGTGCTATCGGCGATGAGCCGCGCCGGCGCGATCAGCGAGACGCTCGTGTCCGGCCTGGCGCTGCCGCTCGGCCAGGGCGCCTCCGGCGTCGCCGTCGCCGAGCGCCGCCCTGTGTTCACCACGCTGCTCGACGACAATCCCGCCGTACCGTTTCCGCGCGAGGTCGTGAGCCGGATTCGGGACGAAGGGCTGCGCTCGGTGCTGGCCATCCCCCTCGCCGGCCAGACGGGCGAGATCTATGGCGCGCTGTCGGTCTTCTATCTCCGCTCGCGCGAGTTCACGCCGGCCGACGTCGAGTTGCTGTCGGCCTTCGGCACGCAGGCCTCGGTGGCGATCGAGAACGGACGTGCGTTCGACCAGCTGGCCCGACGGGCGCATCACGACGGGAATCTCCACGACTTCGCGCAGCGGCTGCTCGAAACGACCGACGAGCCCGCGATCGTCGAGGCCACGATGCAGCTGACGCGCAACGCGCTGAGCGCCGACGTCGTCGGCCTGTTCCGCTTCGACGCCGCCACCGGGCAATTGCGGCTCGACGCCGGTCTGGGCTGGCAGTCGGGCATCGTCGGCGCGCTGACGATCCTGCCCTCCGGCGACTCCTTCGCCGGCTATACGTTTCTGAAGAAGACGCTGGTCCAGGTCGACGACCTCGCGGCCGAGCGCCGCTTCGGCGTTCCCGCGCATCTGTCGAGCCACGGCATCCAGGCAGGCGTCGCGGTGCCGCTGGGCATTCGTGAGCAGCCCATCGGCGTGCTGGCGGTCTACTATCGCGCTCCGCGTCGGCTCAGCGACGAGCAGGGCCGCGTGCTGGGGAGCATCGCGCACCATACCGCGCTGGCGCTCGAGAAGGCGCGTCTCTATGCCGAGCTGCAGGAGCGCCTGCGCGAATTGCAGCAGACGCAGGATCAGCTGATCCAGGCCGACAAGCTCAAGGCGCTCGGCACGCTGCTGTCCGGCGTCGCGCACGAGCTCAACAATCCGCTGTCGACGATCCTGATGTCGGCGCAGCTGCTCCGCACCAGTGCGGCGCTGCCCGAGACGGCGCGCGAGCGCGCCGCCGCGATCGAGGGCGAGTGCGGGCGCGCCACGCGCATCGTCCGCGAGCTGCTGGCGTTCGCGCGGCGGCGCCCGCCGGAGCGGCGCCGCATCGAGGTCAACGACGTGGTCCACGACGCGCTGCAGCTGCAGCGGCCCGATCTCGCGCTCAAGCGCGTGCGCGTCGTCACCGACCTCGGCGCGACGCTGCCGAAGATCTCGGCAGACCCCTATCAGCTGCAGCAAGTCCTGCTCAACCTGTTCACCAACGCGGCGCACGCCATGAGCGCACAGGGCCGCGACGGCGTGCTGACCGTGCGGACCGCGGCGCGCGAGCGGGGCGTGGCCATCGTGGTCGAGGACACGGGCCCCGGCATCCCCCGCGAGCATCTGCGCCAGGTGTTCGACCCGTTCTTCACGACGAAGGCGGTCGGCGAAGGCACCGGGCTGGGTCTCAGTCTCTGCATCGGCATCGTCGAGGCGCACGACGGGCGCTTGACTGTCGAGAACGCTCCGGGATCCGGGGCGCGCTTCACCATGGAGCTGCCCCTCGGGCAGCACGCCGAGCCGCTCGAGGATGCGCCGAGCGGCGGTGACACCGCGCGATCCGCCGACATCCTCGTCATCGAGGACGAGCCGGCGCTGCGCTCCGTGTTCCTCGAGGTCCTCACGCTGCAGGGGCATCGCACGGTGGCGGCGGCGACCGGCCATGCGGCCGTGGAATCGCTCAGCCGTGACACGTACGACGTCGTGATTCTCGACCTGCGCTTGCCCGACATCGACGGCAAGGCGGTCTGGCAGTGGATCACGCGACACCGGCCCGAGCTCGCCGGACGCGTGGTGTTCATGACGGGTGACACGCTCAGCCCGGGCTCGCACCGCTTCCTGAAGGAAGCCGGGCGGCCGGTGCTGGCGAAGCCCGTCGCGATGGATCAGCTCAATCGCATGGTCGACACGGTATTGCAGTCGCAGGCCGGCGAGATCGCCGGAGCCGCAGCACGCTGAAGGAGGCACTATGACACGCACCCTGGCCATCGTCACGATGGCGTTCCTCTTGATCCTCACGCCGGTCGCACCGGCGACGGCCGGGCTCCTCGGCGGGCTGCTCGACGTCGTGGGCGGCGTGGTAGGCGGTGTGACCGGCCTACTCGCTCCGTCTATCAGCCCCGGCCAGTACACGCTGCGCTTCGAGCCCACGCAAATGGTCTACAGCACGCCGAATCACTCGCAGCCCGTGATGCGACCGAGCAGCGTGAGCGGCACGATGACGCTCAGCGTCTCCAACGGGCAGACGGATGTGCAGTTCTCGGTGAAGAATCTCCGACCGAACACGATCTACACGATCTGGACGGTCTTCTATCCGTTGGCGTGGCCGATGTACTTTGCGCCCGGCAGCGCGCGGCCGGCTCTCGATCCGAACTATCCGGCCGGGCCGCTCGGCTACTACACCGAAGGCGGAGCGGTCGCGCCGACGGCTTCACTGTCCGCACACTTCACCAACGGCATGGGACTCGACCCCGGCGTGACGTTCGTGACCGACAGCTGGGGCAATGGCTCGATCCGCCTGACGCTCGACTACAACATCCTCGGCAACACGTACGACGACGGTCCGCCCGTCGGCAACAAGTCACTGGTCACCCAGTGCGTGATCGACAGCCCCGGCCCCCAGCGCGGGCTGTGCCCGTCCTCGACCAGCATCCAGCGCGTGACGACGACGTGGCTGCGCAAGTACATCGCGCAGGTGCCGGCGGCCGACCGCGCGTCACAGTGTGCGAACTACGATGCCGCGGAGCCGGGCGGCATTTACTGGCAGTGCATCGACCCCGACACCGTCGATCCCAACACCGGCAACGGCCTGCCGCGCGTGTGGCGGTTTCCCTTCGACCACTTCCGGCTGGCCGCCCATCCCGATGGGCTCACGCACGGGTTCATCGGCGGCAACGAGACCGAGCACGTGATCGACATGGTGGGCCGCCGCTGCAAGCTCACCAACACCTGCCCCTGATCGAGCGCTGAGGCTGCCGGGCATCCCGGAACGCCGGGATGCCCGGGGCCTCACGCCGGCGCGCTGAGGCCGTACGTCTCGACCGCCCACGCCTTCTGCTTGAACTTCTGCACCTTGGCCGAGCCGGTGAGCGGAAACTCGCTGACGCTCATGGCCGGCCGATTTCCTCGAACAGGCGGCGGACGCGCGCGAACGCGACGCCCAGGTCCTGCTCGGTCAGCCCCTCGTGCAGCGCCGCGCGCAGCCGCGTCCACAGCTTGTCGCTGCGAACCAGGGCCGCTTCGCGGTCGCCGGCGCCGGCCACTTCGCGGATGGCGAGCGCCGCGGATTCTGTCCAGCCCTCGAAGGCGCGCACGAGCGCGCCGCGCGTCTCGGCCTGCCGATCGGGCGCCGTCGCGGCCAGGCGAAGCGCGCGCACGAGCGGCTCGAGGGCCTCCTCGAAGGCGCCGGCGTCGACGCGGCGGCGACCGAGCTTGTCGTAGCTCCACCAGAGGCGGCGGTCGACTTCCTCGCGGCGCTTGGGCGGCAGCGCCTCGTCGTGCACGCTCTCGAGCAAACGCTCCGCACGCTCGAGCGCGCTCAGCGCCTCGCTCTCGCGCGCCTCCTGCATCGAGCGGATCGCCTGCGCGGTGAGCTGGCCGATCTCGCCGCTGAAGGTTCCTGAAAAGAGCTCGCGGAACGTCTCGGCGCGCGCGGGCGGCACGTCCGGACGCTCGAGCGCCTCGCGCAAGATCCCGCGCGCGGCACGGAATTCTTGACGTTGCGACAGCGCCAGGACGAGCTGCTCGTAGGCCGGCCACAGCCGCGTCTCCGCCGTCGCCGTCAACTCGCGCAGCTCCGCATCGTCGGGCGCCGCCGCACGCCCTCGCGCGAGCCACACGAGCGCGTCGCGCAGGCTGCTGACCCGGCCGTCGGAGTCGGGCGCGGCCGGAGCGCCGGCAGCGGCCATCAGATCCCGGGCGGCCGCGAGCGCGAGCGCCACGAGCTGACGCTGATACTTCGGACGCTCCACATCGGGAGCCGTTGCGATCGCGGTGTCCAACGCGGCGCGCGCCGCCGCGTGGTCGCCGAGCCCCTGCTGCGCGAGTCCCAGGATCGACCACAGCGCGGCCGACTCGTGCGCACCGGCCGGCCGGCGCTCGGCCGGCGCGTCTGTGGCAAACGCCGCGCTCGCGGTCTCCACCACGTCGGCGTGACGATGCTGCTGGTAGAGCTCGAGGCAGTAATCCACGAGTGCGGTGGGCGTGACCGGCGCGGACGTGGTCGGCGTGGGACTGACGGGTGCGGGCCCGACCGACGTGGGACTGACGGGTGCGGGCTCGTCTGGCGTGGGACTGACGGGCGCCGGCGTGACCGGCGCGGACGTGGTCGGCGTGGGACTGACAGGCGCGGGCGTCGGCGGCGTGGGAGCGATGGATACGGGACTCATCGGCGCAGCAGTGACCGGCGTCGCGGTGACCCGCGCGGGCGCGACGGTTTGCGTCGACTGCGGCCGCCCGATCGGCGTCGCCTCCGAGGCCTTCGCGCGTTTCAGATACCGCTCGCGCGCGCCCGCGGCATGGCGCGGATGGCTCGAGCGCCAGCGCTGCCTGGGCTCGCCCGACGCGGCGTCCGGCATGCCACGCGAGGGCCACAACAGCGCGAGCGTGCCGAGAAAGACCAGGCCCAGCGCGACGAGCGCGCCGAACATGATCACCGTCTCTTCGGTCAGCACGCGGGGTTCACCGGCGCGCCCTCGGCCAG
>Ga0209474_10003904_pt1 | contig 12965 bp, 14 predicted proteins | sample GraSoiAngelo_145_FD_185902 | JGI IMG/M metagenome (GOLD analysis project Ga0209474, IMG submission 185902) | Grasslands soil microbial communities from the Angelo Coastal Reserve, California, USA - 14_1009_05_20cm (SPAdes) (version 2) | ecosystem: Environmental > Terrestrial > Soil > Grasslands...
CAAATGACACACACTCAGCGCATTCCCGTCACCCACGCGTGCGCATTTCGCGAATAGGCTCATAGCGGGGAGGAGGTCAGCGGGTACCTGCGCCCCTGCGAGCCGTAGCGGCATCGGCAGAGCGCCTTCCTATACTCGCCCCGTGGATCAGCCCGACCCGCCTCGCGGCCGACGGCTCGCGCGGTCGACGGCGATCTTCGGGCTCGCCACCGGCCTTTCTCGCGTGCTCGGCCTCGTGCGCGAGATCGTCGCGCGCTACTACTTCGGCACTGTCGGCCCGATCAACGCGTTCGAAGTCGCGTTCCTGATCCCCAACACCGTGCGCGCGCTCGTCGCCGACGCTGCGCTGTCGTCGGCGTTCGTCCCCGTCTTCAGCGACCTTCTGGTCAAGGGCGAGCGGAAACGCGCGTGGCGGGTCGCGTCGAGCCTCTTCTGGCTCGTGCTGCTCGGGCTGGGCGGCCTGACGGCGCTGTTCATCGTGATCTCGCCGTGGATCATGGCCGCGTTCGGCTACGGGAGCCTCGCCGTCGGGCTCTCACGCGTCCTCTTCCCGATCGTTGTGCTGCTCGGCCTGTCCGGGATCGTGGTCGGGATCCTCAACAGCTACGACCACTTCACGGTCCCGGCGCTCACGCCGGTCTTCTGGAACATCGCGATCATCGTCGGACTGGTGATCGGCGTCCCGCGCGCCGACGGGATCAGCGCCAAGCTCTACGTCTACGCGTTCTCGATCCTGATCGCCACGGTGATCCAGTTCCTCCTGCCGCTGCCGTGGCTCCGCGGTCGCGACGGTCGGCTCCAGCTCGTGATCGACTGGCGCGACCCCGCGGTGCGGCAGACGCTCGTGCTGATGGTCCCGATCACGATCGGCCTCGGGCTGATCAATTTCAACGCCGTCGTCGACACGTTCTTCGCCGCGCGGCTGATCGACCGCTTCCACGCGCCCAGCGCGATCAACGCGGCGTTCCGCCTCTACATGCTCCCGCAGGGGATGTTCTCGGTTGCCGTGGCGACGGTGCTCTTCCCCTTGCTCGCGCGGCTCGCTTCGGCCGCCGACTTCGACGGCTTCCGCAGGACGGTAACGACTGGAATCCGGCAGATCGCGTTTCTGCTCGTGCCGGCGAGTGTCATTTCCGCGGTGCTGGCCGAGCCGATCGTGCGCCTCGTCTTCCAGCGCGGCGACTTCACGCCCCGGCAGACACCTGCAGTGGCGGCGTCGCTCGCGGCGTTCTCGCTCGGGCTCGTCTTCAACGGCTTCATGCTGATGCTCAACCGCGCGTTCTTCAGCCTGCAGTCGCCCTGGATCCCGACGTGGGTGGCACTCGTCAACCTCGGGCTGAACGCCGTGCTCGACGGGGCGTTCTACCGGCTCGGAATCTGGGGCCTGCCGCTCTCGACGTCGCTCGTGAACATCGCCGGCTCAGCCGCGCTGTTCGTCCTGCTGCGGAGGCGACTCGGTTCCCTCGACCTCCGGGAGAGCGCGTCGGCGTTCGTGCGCATCGTGGTCGCCTCCGCGGTGGCGGGAGCCGTCGCCTACGGCGTCTGGCGCGGGCTCGACGAGGAGCTCGGGCGCAGCCTCGCAGGCCAGATCGTCTCGGTCGGGACGTCGCTGCTCGCAGCCACCGCCGCGTACGGCCTGGCCTGTAGCGCCCTCGGCGTGCATGAGCTGCGGGTGCTGCTCTCGCTCCGGCACCGGCAGCCGTGATCCGCTTCCGGCCGCTCGAGGAATCCGACCTGCCGCAGGTCGACGCCTGGCTGCGCGCAGAGCACGTCGCGGAGTGGTGGCGCGACCCGGTCGAGATCGCGGTCGCGAAGCGCCAGGCGGCACTGGAAGGGCGGCGTCAGGTCGAGCATTACGTGATCCTCGAAAACGAGCGGCCCTTGGGGATGATCCAGACCTATCTCGTCTCGGACTATCCGGACTGGGGTCGCCTGATCGGAGCGGAGCCCGAAGCGGCCGGCGTTGATCTCTTCGTCGGCGAGCCCGACGCGGTCGGTCGCGGCCTCGGCCCCGAGATCCTGCGCGAGTTTGCGCGCGCAGTCGTCTTCTCACGCCCTGAGACGACTGCGGCGGTCGCGACCGTCGAGGAGGCCAACACCCGCTCGTGGCGCGCCTTCGAGAAGGCCGGCTTCCGTCATGTTCGTGACGTCGAAGAGGACGGGCTCCCGCACCGGCTACTACGGCTCGACCGTCGCTACGCTCAGTAGCCCATGGACCAACAACGCATCCGCAACTTCTCGATCATCGCGCACATCGACCATGGCAAGTCGACGCTCGCCGATCGCATCCTCGAACTGACCGACACGGTCACGGGCCGCGAGATGCGCGCGCAGGTGCTCGACACGATGGAGCTCGAGCGCGAGCGCGGGATCACGATCAAGGCCCAGGCCGTGCGCGTCACCTGGAAGGGCCACGAGCTGAACCTGATCGACACGCCCGGCCACGTCGACTTCACCTACGAGGTCTCGCGCTCGCTGCAGGCCTGCGAGGGCGCGGTGCTGGTCGTCGACGCCGCGCAGGGGATCGAGGCGCAGACCGTCGCCAATGCGTACCTGGCGATCGAGAACGACCTCGAGATCGTCCCGGTCGTGAACAAGATCGACCTGCCGCAGGCCGATCCGGACGCGAGCGCCGCCGAGATCGCCGACCTCGTCGGCGACACGGCCGAGCATGTGCTGCGCATCTCCGCGAAGACCGGCGATGGCGTGGCCGAGGTGCTCGACGCGATCATCGAGCGGATCCCGCCGCCGAGCGGCGACACCGCCGCCCCGTCGCGCGCGCTCGTGTTTGACTCGTCCTACGACCAGTACCGCGGCGTCGTCGCCTTCGTCCGCATGGTCGACGCCTCCTTCCACGCGCGCGAGCCGCTTCGCGCAATGGCGCAGGGGACGCGCTTCGAGGCGGAGGAGGTCGGCTTCTTCTCGCCCACGATGAGCGCGGCGAAGGAGCTCGGCGCCGGCGAGGTCGGCTACGTGATCACCGGCCTGAAGGACGTGAGCCGCCTCCGCGTCGGCGACACGCTCACCTCGGAGCGACGGCCGGCCGACGAGCCGCTGCCCGGCTACAAGGACGTCAAGCCGATGGTCTTCGCAGGGCTGTTCCCGACCGACTCGGACGACTACCCGGAGCTGCGCGACGCGCTCGAGAAGCTGAAGCTGAACGACGCTTCGCTCTTCTACGAGCCCGAGACTTCGCAGGCGCTCGGCTTCGGCTTCCGCTGCGGTTTCCTTGGCTTGCTGCACATGGAGATCGTCCGCGAGCGGCTCGAGCGCGAGTTCGATCTCGACCTGCTCGTGACCGCGCCGAACGTCGCCTACCTCGTCGTGACGAAGGCGGGCGAGGAGCTGGAGGTGCACAACCCGTCCGAGATGCCGCGCGAGGTCGAGCGGATCGAGGAGCCCTACATCAAGGCGTCGATCATCGTCCCGAAGGACTTCGTCGGCCCGGTGATGGAGCTGAACACCGAGCGGCGCGGGCGCTTCGACCACATGGAATACCTCTCCGAGGAGCGGGTCCTGCTGCTCTACGAGCTGCCGCTCGGCGAGATCGTGCTCGACTACTACGACCAGCTCAAGTCGCGAACAAAGGGCTATGCGAGCTTCGACTACGACCTGGTCGGCTTCCGCGAGGGCAAGCTCGAGCGGGTCGACGTACTGATCGCCGGCGAGCCGGTGGACGCGCTGTCGCTGATCGTGCACCGCGAGGGCGCGTATGCGCGAGGGCGACAGCTGGTCGACCGGCTGCGCGAGGAGATCCCGCGCCAGTTCTTCGACGTGCCGGTGCAGGCGGCGATCGGGTCGCGCGTGATCGCGCGCGAAACGATCAAGGCCAAGCGCAAGGACGTGCTCGCCAAGTGCTACGGCGGCGACATCACGCGGAAGCGGAAGCTGCTCGAGCAGCAGAAGAAGGGCAAGAAACGGATGAAGCAGGTCGGCTCGGTGGAGGTGCCGCAAGAGGCGTTCCTCGCGGTCCTGAATCTGGACGGGGGCAAGAAGTGAGCGCGGGCGCGCCGGTTCGGCACCTGTATGTGCACCTGCCCTTCTGCGCGTCGCGCTGCGGGTACTGCGACTTCGTCACGGTGGTCGGGCGGGGCGGTCAGCACCGGGCCTACGTGGATGCGCTGCTCGCCGAGCTCTCGCTCGAGCGCGGCGTGCTGGCGCCGCGGCTCGAGAGCGTCTTTCTCGGCGGCGGAACGCCGACGTTCACCGCGCCGGCCGAGCTCCGGCGCTTGCTGCGTGCCTTGCCGCCGGCCGAGGAGGTCACGGTCGAGGCGAATCCGGAGACGGTCACGCCCGGGGTGGGGGCGCTGCTGCGGGACGGCGGCGTGACGCGGGTCTCGCTCGGCGCGCAGAGCTTCCAGCCGCGGCTGCTCTCGATGCTCGAACGAGGCGCGGGCCCGGACGACGTCCGGCGCGCGGTCTACGCTCTGCGTGATGTCGGATTTGACAACATCTCTCTCGATCTGGTCTACGGGATCCCCAGCCAGAGCGCCGCCGACCTTGACGCCGACCTGAGCGAGGCGCTCGCGCTGGAACCGGAGCACCTCTCCTGCTACGAGCTGGAGGCAAAGCGGGGGACGCGCTTCACCCACGCGCACGGCGCCGAGCTCGCGCGCCAGGCCGAGGCGATGGAGTCGTACTTCGAGCGTGTCGTCGCGCGTGTGACGGGTGCCGGGTTCCGCTGGTACGAGACGGCGAACTTCTGCCGGCTGCCGCAGCTCGCGGACGGGCGCGACCTGCGCTCGCGCCACAACCTCGCCTACTGGCGGAGTCGCGACTACCTTGGGCTCGGCATCGGCGCGGTCTCGACAATTCATGGACGCCGTTGGCGGACGACGCCTCGGCTGGGCGCTTACCTGGCGGCGCTCGCGGCGGGCGAGCGGCCTCCGCGCGAGGTCGAGGAGCTCTCGGCGCCGGTGCGGCGGTCGGAGCGGGTGCTGCTCGGGCTCCGCCTGGACGAGCCGCTGGCGCTCGAGCCCGGGCTCGAGCGGGCGGTCGACTGGTCTGCCGTGGAGCGGCTGGAGCGGCTCGGTCTCGTCGAGAGCGGCCGGTCCACTGACGGGACGCTCGCGCTCACCACGCACGGCCGCTTCCTCGGCGGCGGCGTCACCGCGGAGCTCCTGGCCTAAAATCCCTGCAAACGATGTGGGAAGCGGCCGAGATCGAGCTCACTCCGCGGCAACGCGCGCTCCTGCGCGGGGTGGTCGAGGAGTACGTGGCCACCGGGCAGCCGGTGGGCTCGCGCACCCTGGTCCAGCGAGCACGCCTGAACGTCTCGCCGTCGACGGTTCGGAGCGAGCTCGCGGAGCTCGAAGCGTTCGGCCTGTTGACCCATCCGCACACCTCGGCAGGCCGCGTGCCGACCGACCGCGGCTACCGCTACTACGCGGACCGGCTGCTGGAGCAGCTCGAGCCACAGCCCGAGGGCTTTCCGCTCGACCTCCACTCCGCGCGGAGCGAGGTGGACGACGCCCTGCGCGCCACCACCGAGATGCTCTCGGACGTGACGCGGCTGATCGCCCTGGTCTCGGCGCCGCCGCTGGGGACGGCGACTGTCCGCCACGTCGAGGTCCTGCTCCTGCAGCCCCAGGTGGTGATGGTCGTCGTGATCGCCTCGACGGGCAGCGTGACAAAGCGCGTCTACAGCTTCCCCGAGCCGGTCGACCCCGGCCTCGCGAACTGGGCCGCGCAGTACCTGAACGACCGGGTTAGCGGGCTGGAGCTCGGCAGCCACGTCCTCCGCCGCCGACTCGAGGACCCGGCGCTCGGCACGCGCGAGCAGGCATTCCTCGAAACGGTCGCGACGCTCTTCTCCGAGGCGCTCGTCTCCGAGGAGCAGAGCCTCTACATCGGTGGAACCTCCGGGCTGCTCGAGGATCTCCGCGCTGGGGAGCTCGACGCCTACCAGCGCCTGGTCGAGGTGCTGGAGAAGCGTGCCGCGCTGCTCGAGGTCGTCAGCCAGGCGCTCGACCCTCGGCGGCCGTTCGTGCGCGTCGGCCGCGAGCTCGACCACCCGGCGCTGCGCGACCTGGCGCTGGTCGGCGCCTCCTACGGCCTCACGACGCGGACGCTCGGCGCGGTCACCCTCCTCGGCCCGGTGCGGATGGACTACGAGAAAGCGCTGCGGTCGGTGCGGTCGGCCGCGCACGAGCTCTCCCGCTTCGTCGAGGAGATCTACGAGGACAACTAGCCCACGGAGCTAGGCTTGGTTGCCGATGGCTTCCACCCAGCGTGACTACTACGAGCTGCTCGGCGTATCGCGAACCGCGGGCGAGGCGGAGATCAAGAAGGCCTTCCGCCGGCAGGCGCGCGAGCTCCATCCCGACGTCTCGTCCGAGCCGGACGCGGAAGGGCGCTTCCGCGAGGTGGTCGAGGCCTACGAGGTGCTCTCCAAGCGCGAGACGCGCGAGCTTTACGACCGCTACGGCCACGCCGGCCTGCGCACCGGCGGGTTCACGCCGTCGAGCTTCGACTTCGGCAGCCTCTCCGACCTGTTCGCCGCATTCTTCGGCGACGACCTCTTTGGCGTGTCGACCCGGCCGCGCCGGGCGCGGGGCGCGGACATCGCGGCGCAGGTCGAGATCGAGCTGACCGAGGCCGCCGGCGGAGCGAAGCGCGAGGTTCCCTTCCCGGTCTCGGTGTCCTGCGCGACCTGCGGGGGCATTGGCGCGGAGCCGGGCACCGAGCCCGTGCCCTGCCAGGTCTGCGGCGGAGCGGGGCGCCTGCAGCACGTCTCGCGGACGGCCTTCGGCGAGTTCGTCCGCTCGCAGACGTGCCCAGAGTGCGCCGGCGCCGGCCGCGTCGTGGAGCATCCGTGCGCCGACTGCGCGGGGTCGGGCCGCGTCGTAGAAGAACGCAAGCTCGAGGTCGAGATCCCGCCCGGGATCCACGACGGCCAGCAGATCCGCGTCTCGGGCGAGGGCCATGCCGGGGCGCTGGGGGGGCGGTCGGGCGACCTCTACGTCCAGGTGCGGGTCCGCCCGGACCCGCGCTTCGTGCGCGAGGGCAACGACATCGTCTCGACGATCGACCTGACGATGACGCAGGCGGCGCTCGGAACGACTGTCTCGGTGCCGACCCTGGACGGCGACCACGAGCTCGAGCTCGAGCCGGGCACGCAGCCGGGCGAGATCCGCGTCCTCAGGGGCCGCGGGATGCCGGTCCTGCAGGGCTTCGGGCGCGGCGACCAGCGGGTGCTCGTGAACGTGCAGGTGCCGCGCCGGCTGACCGATGAGCAGCGGGCCCTGCTCGAATCGTTCGAGTCGAGCGCGGGCGAGGAGACGTACCAGGACGAGGGGTTCTTCCAGAGACTGAAGAGCGCGTTCCGCTGAGGCCGCTCCGCCGCGTGGCAGCCGTCGTGCCCGCAGAGCGGGCCGAGGCGGCGCGTGCCCTGATGATCGAGCTCTTCCCGGAGGGCTTCGAGGAGCGCGACCTCGCCGACGGCGTCGAGCTCGTCGCCTATACGGACGCCGGTGGCGAGGAGCGCCTGTGGGCGGCGTTCGGCACGGTCTCCTCGGACCGGGTGGAGAACGGCTGGGGCCAGCGCTGGCGAGACTTCCACCAGCCGATCCAGGTCGGCCGACTCTGGGTCGGGCCGCCCTGGGAGACACCGCCCGCCGACGTCGAGGCGGTCGTCATCGACCCCGGTCGCGCCTTCGGGACGGGCGGGCACGCGACGACCCGGCTCTGCCTCGAGCTCCTGCTCGAGCTCGAGCCGTCGGGCCTGGTGGACATCGGCTGTGGCTCCGGCGTGATCGCGATCGCAGCGGCCCGGCTCGGCTTCGGGCCGGTGCTCGCCGTCGATCACGATCCGGCGGCGCTCGAGGCGACCAGTCGCAACGCGCGTGCCAACGGCGTCGAGCTCGAGCTGAGCTCCGCCGACGCGCTCGCCGGGCCGCTGCCGCCGGTCGAGGTGCTCGTCGCCAACATCTCCGAGTCGTCGGTCAGGCAGCTCGTCCCGGACATGGCCACCCGGGCCGTGATCGCCTCCGGCTACCTGGAATCGGAGCGGCCTTCCCTCCCCGGGTTCGAGGCCGCCGAGCGGCGGGTCCTGCAAGGGTGGGCCGCCGACCTGTTTCGGCGCGCAGAGTAGAGTCCCAGCCCCGTGGCGGGTTTTTCGGTGCGCTTTCTCGGCTGCAAGGTCTCGTACGCAGACGCACAGGCGATTCGCGAGCGCCTGCTCGCCGACGGGCACTCCGAGCTCGAACATGGCGCCGAGATCGCCGTCGTCAACACCTGTTGTGTCACCCACGAGGCGGTGCGCAAGTCGCGCCACGCGGCGGCCCGCGCCGCCCGGACGCACGACCGCGTCTACGTGACGGGCTGCGGCGCCAACCTCGACGCGGACGGGTTCGCCGGGCTTTCCGAGAACGTGGTCGTGGTCGGCCGGCCCAGCGAGGACACGCCTGAAGTCGTCGCCCGCGACGTCGGCGCGATCGGCTGCGTGCAGGCTGACGCCGGGCTCGACCGCGTGCGGGCGTTCGTCAAGGTTCAGGACGGCTGCAGCTTCTCGTGCGCCTTCTGCGTGATCCCGCTCGTGCGCGGCGCGTCGCGGAGCCGCAGCGCGGAAGCTGTCGTCGGCGAGGTGCGGCGGCGGGTCGGCCAGGGCCACCGCGAGGTCGTCCTCACCGGTATCAACCTCGGCTGCTACCGCGATCGCGCGGCGGGGTGCTCGCTCGCGGGGCTCGTGCGCGCGGTCGGCGAGGTCCCGGGCCTCGCGAGGCTGCGGCTCTCGTCGCTCGAGGTGAACCACCTGAACGGCGAGCTCGTCACGGCGCTGCGCGAGACACCGCCGGTAGCGCGCCACCTGCACGTCCCGCTCCAGGCAGGCGACGACGACGTTCTCCGCGCGATGGGCCGGCGCTACGACGGGGCGACCTATCTGCGGCGGGTCGAAGGGCTCGAGGACTTCAACCTGACGACCGACGTGATCGTCGGCTTCCCGGGTGAGGACGAGCGCGCGTTCCGCCGGACCGTCGAGGTGATCGACGCGGCCGGAATCTCGTCCGTGCACGTTTTCCCCTACTCGCCCCGGCCGGGAACGGCCACGGCACTGGCCGACTCGGTGCCGCGCGAGGTCAAGCGGGAACGAGGAGCCAGGCTGCGCGAGCGCTCGCGCCGGGCGACGCTCGAGCGCTGGCGGTCGAAGCTCGGCCGCGAGGATGTCGTGCTCGTCGACCGCCCAGGGCGCGGGTACGGCGACGACTACTCGCCGTGGCTCGTGCGCGGCAGCGTCGGCGAGCTCGTGCCCGTTCGGGGCAAGGCCGTCACGGAGGAGGGGATTCTCGCTGCCTGACGACTGCCTCTTCTGCGAGCTCGCCCGCGAGGGCGACCACGTCCACGCCGCCGACGGGTTCGTCGCGATCCGCGACATCAACCCGAAGGCGGAGACGCACCTGCTCGTGATCCCCGAGCGCCACATCCCCAGCTTCCGCGAAATCTCCGAGTTTCCGGCCGAGGAGGACAAGCGCATGCTCGACTTCGTCGCCGAGACGGCCAAGACCGCCGGCCTCGAGGATTACCGCGTGATCGTCAACGTCGGCGAGGGCGCCGGCCAGACCGTCTTTCACCTGCACTGGCACGTTCTCGGCGGCCGGGTCTGGGGGCTGGCCGGATGAGCCTGATCGCCCGGCTCGAGGGCGAGCTGAAGGACGCGATGGTCGCGCGGGATGCCGAGCGCCGGAACACGCTGCGCCTGATCCTCGCCAGCCTTCGCGGCGCCGAAAAGGAGCTTCAGCGGCCGCTCCACGACGACGAGGAGCTGCAGGTGCTCCAGCGGGAGCGAAAGCGGCGGCGCGAGGCCGCGGAGGGATTCCGCGCCGGCGGCCGCGAGGAGCAGGCGGACGCGGAGGAGCGCGAGCTCGCGGTGCTGGAGGAGTTCATGCCGGAGCCCCTCTCGGAGGAGGATCTCGAGGAGATCGTCGACGACGCGATCGCCGAGGTGGGGGCGACGAGCATGCGCGACTTCGGCCGCGTGATGGCAGACGTGATGCCCCAGGTGTCGGGGCGTGCGGACGGCTCGGCCGTCAGCCAGCTCGTCAAAGAGAAGCTCGCGTAGCCGCAATTTCGGGTAGGCGGTGCGGCCCGGCCCAGCGCCTACACTGAGCGCGGAATGCAGGAGGTTCTCTCAGTCTCGAACGACGTGGCGGCCGAGCTCGCGACCGTCGGCGACGGCGTGCTCGACGCGCTCCGCGACCGCCTGCGCTGCACGATCCTGCTCCGCGGCAACAGGCTGACGATCGAGGGCTCGGATCCCGACGTCGCCCAGGCCCGGGCGGTGATCGACGAGCTCCGCGAGCTCGTGGAGGGCGGGCACGAGATCGACCCGGCAACCGTCGACGCGGTGCTCTCCGCGCTCGACCAGGCCGAGGACCTACGCGAGGTGTTCGAGGACGTCGTCTGGCGCCACCGCGGCAAGAAGATCTCGCCGAAGACGGTCAACCAGAAGCGCTATGTCGACGGAATCCGCCGCCACACGGTCACCTTCGCGATCGGCCCCGCGGGAACTGGCAAGACCTACCTGGCTATGGCCCTCGCGGTCGCGGCGCTCTCCGACCGGGAGGTCGGGCGGATCATCCTCACGCGGCCAGCGGTCGAGGCCGGCGAACGGCTCGGCTTCCTGCCGGGCGACATGCTCGCCAAGGTCGACCCGTACCTGCGCCCCCTCTACGACGCGCTCTACGACATGCTCGATGCCGACCGCCTCGCCGCCTACATGGAGAAGGGCACGATCGAGGTCGCGCCGCTCGCGTTCATGCGGGGGCGCACGCTGAACGACTCCTTCATCATCCTCGACGAGGCGCAGAACACGAGCCCCGAGCAGATGCAGATGTTCCTGACGCGGCTCGGGTTCGGCTCGAAGATGGTCGTCACCGGCGACGTCACCCAGGTCGACCTTCCGCGCGAGCAGGCCTCCGGCCTGATCCACGTCCAGGACATCCTCGGCTCGATCGACGGCATCTCATTCGTCCGCTTCGGCCACGAGGACGTCGTGCGGCACCGGCTGGTGCAGCGGATCGTTGAGGCCTACAAGCTGCACGCTGAAGAGACGGGCACGCAGCGCCGTCGCTAGCGATGGTCGCGGTCGAGGTGGAAAACCGCAGCGGCATCGAGGTCGAGGAGGACGCCGCCGTTGCGCTGGCCCGCAAGGTGCTGACCGAGGAGGGCATCGACGACGGCGAACTTGGCCTGCACTTCGTCGGCCCGGACGAGATGCAGGCGCTGAAGCGCGACCACCTCGGCGTGGACGAGGTCACCGACGTGCTCTCGTTCCCCATCGACGAGCGCGAGGAGCTCGGCGCCGGCCCACCGCGCCAGCTCGGGGACGCCGTCCTCTGTCCGCAGGTCGTCGGCGAGGCCTGGCGGCGTCCGCTCGTCCACGGCGTCCTGCACCTGCTCGGCTACGACCACGGGCCCGAGATGGAGCGCCGCGAGGAGCAATGGAGCGACTGACCCACCGCCGCGCGCGGACGCTGCTCGAGAGTTTCAACTTCGCGGTCGAAGGGATCATCCACGTCGTCCGCACGCAGCGGAACATGCGGATCCACCTCGTGGCAGCGGTGGTCGTGCTGGTGGCGGCGATCTGGATCGGCGTCTCCAAGCTGGAGCTGATCGCGCTGCTGCTCGCGATCGCGTTCGTCTTCATCGCCGAGATGATCAACTCGGCGCTCGAGCAGGCGATCGATGTCGCCACGACCTCGTTCGATCCCCTGGCCAAGCTCGCGAAGGACGTCGCCGCGGGCGCGGTGCTGATCGCGACTGTGAACGCGATCGCGATCGGCTACCTGGTCTTCTCCAGCGAGATCGCCGACCGCAGCTCGCGGCTGCTCAACCGGCTCCGCGATGCTCCGGCGCAGGTGACGCTGATCGCACTCGTCGTGACCGTGATCGTCGTCATTGCCGCCAAGGCCTACACGGGCCGCGGCCGGCCGCTCCGGGGCGGTCTTCCCTCCGGCCACGCCGCCGTCGCATTCGCCGGCTGGATGGCCGCGACGCTGATCATCGGGGGCTCGCACCGCTTCCTGATCTCGTCGCTGACGTTCATCATGGCGTTGCTGGTGGCGCAGACACGTGTCGAAGCCGGAGTCCATTCCGCGCTCGAGGTCACCTACGGCGGTCTCCTCGGTGCGCTCGTCACGCTGGCCGTGTTCCAGCTGTTCACGTGACGGACGAGCTGTTCGAGCGCGCGGTGGCGGTGGCCGAGCGGGCCTACGCGCCGTACTCGAACTACCTGGTCGGGGCGGCGGTGCTGGCGCGGGACGGGCGCGTCTTCGAAGGAGTGAACGTGGAGAACGCGTCGTACCCGCTCGGCATCTGCGCCGAACGCGCGGCGCTTTCGCGTGCGGTGGTCGAGGGCGGCTGCCGGCCGGGCGACCTGGAGGCGATGGCGATCACCGTCTCCCCCTGCGGCGGCTGCCGGCAGTGGCTCTACGAGTTCCGGCTCGACCGGGTCACGTTCCGCAACCGCGAGGGCGAGATCGTCTCGTACACGCCGGCCGAGCTGCTGCCCGAGACGTGGGACCTGACCTGAGGCTTTCCGGGCACGGGCGCGTGAAGACCCTGCGCGCGCGGCAGCAAGGAACACACAATCGTCACGAAGATGTCACCCACGCGTGCGCTTTTCAGGGCTACGCTCGTCCCAGAGGGAGGCGGGTAGCAAGCCCCACCCTGGGTGGGGGAGCCCTGTCTTGAGGAGCGGCGTCGTCGCAGTGGCCGGGCGGCCGAACGTGGGGAAGTCGACGCTCGTCAACGCGCTTGCGGGCGGGAAGGTGGCGATCGTCTCCGACAAGCCGCAGACCACTCGGCGGCGGGTCGTCGGGATCGCCAACGGCTCGGACTCAAGCGCCGGCGACTACCAGCTCGCGCTCACCGACCTGCCCGGCTTTCAGCGGCCGCAAGACCCACTCACCGAGCGGATGCAGCGCACGGTCGACAGGTCGCTCGAAGATGTCGATGCGGTCCTGTTC
>Ga0209474_10003905_pt1 | contig 12964 bp, 10 predicted proteins | sample GraSoiAngelo_145_FD_185902 | JGI IMG/M metagenome (GOLD analysis project Ga0209474, IMG submission 185902) | Grasslands soil microbial communities from the Angelo Coastal Reserve, California, USA - 14_1009_05_20cm (SPAdes) (version 2) | ecosystem: Environmental > Terrestrial > Soil > Grasslands...
CACTACAGCGAGAAGTCGCGGCTAGCAAAGACGATTCAGAAGGACCGCATTACCTGGGGAACCATCGCCGATCAAAACGATCTCACGAAGCTCGCGCACGCTTCCACCAAGATGAGCTGCCAGAGCTGTCACACGTCCTGGACCACAAGCTGCTTCGGATGCCACTTGTCGATGTCTGCCAATCAGCGCATGCCGATGCTGCACAACGAAGGGCTGCTCACGCGCAACTACACCGCCTACGATTTCATGGTGTTGCGGGATGACGTGTACATGCTCGGCATCGACGGCACGGTCACCGGTAATCGCGTTTCTCCGATTCGTTCAGCCTGTGCAGTTGTGGTGAGCTCGCAGAACGCTCAGCGCGACTGGCTCTACTACCAGCAGCAAACTGTTTCAGTAGAAGGCTTCAGCGGAGAGGCTTTCAGTCCGTACGTCCCGCACACTGTGCGCGCCAAAGAAACGAAAGAGTGCACGGACTGCCACGTCTCGCAGGAGAAAGATAACAATGCGTGGATGGCGCAGGTCCTGATTCAAGGCACAAACTTCCTCAACTTCATGGGACGCTACGTCTACGTCGCCGCGGGTGAGGAGGGGTTCAATGCCGTCAAGATCGCCGAGCACGAGGAGCCACCAGCGATCTACGGCAGTGACTTCCATAAGATTGCCTATCCCAAAAATTATGAGGAGTTCCAAAAGCACAAGCGGGAGCTGGATGCGGATGAGCATCCGGTGCGCGCAAAACTCGGCGGAGAAGAGGTGCTCGACATTCAACTACGCGGCGAGTACGCGTACGCAGCGCTGGGCAAGGGGGGATTCCGCTTCTACGACGTCGCCCAGATTGATAACAAGGATTTCTCGGAAAAGATCGTTACCGCTCCAGTTTCACCGTTCGGACAAAAGTTTTACGTGAAGAGCAAATATGCCACGGCAATCGCAACCCCGACTACGCTCGGAGTCGATCCGCTGCGGCGCCATGATCCACAAAATGAAGAGCAGCAGATCCACTTGATGTACGGCTTCCTTTACGGAACCGACAAGTATGAGGGGCTTGTAGTCCTCGGCAACAACCTGAAGGAGAAGAAGGACTTTGCCGGAGTGGGCACGCTGCTCGATGGCAATCCGGCGAATAATTTCGTTCGTCGGGCCGCTACGTTCAATCCTGACGGAAAGCTAAACGGAGCTCGCCGCATCACTATCGCCGGAGTCTACGCTTATATCCTGTGCGATCGAGGTCTTGAGGTTGTGAGCCTCGACGATCCGTTGCACCCGAAGATTACGGCTGAGATCGGTTCGCCTGTGCTGAACGAGCCAACCGGTGTGGCCGTTCAATTCCGCTATGCGTTTGTGACCGATAAGGAGGGCTTGAAAGTTTTTGACATCACGCATCTCGACCAGCCCAAATTGGTCGACGGCGCGAAGGTCCTCTTAGGTGATGCCCGTAACGTCTATCTGGCCCGCACATACGCTTATGTCGCGGACGGTAAGGATGGCATGGCGATTATCGATATCGAACGCCCAGAGCATCCAAAACTTGCGCAAATGTTCAATGCCAATGGCGAATTGAGGGATACGCGCGATGTAAAGACAGGAATGGTTAGCTCCAGTCAGTTTGCGTTCGTCGCGGATGGCGAAGCCGGCTTCAAAATCGTGCAGCTATTCTCGCCGGTCGATAACGACAAATTCTATGGATTCAGTCCACCGCCAACTCCGAAGCTTATCGCCAGATACAAGACCAAAGGACCGGCGCTCATCGTCTCAGAAGGCACTGACCGTGATCGCGGCGTCGATGAGAGCGGGAATCAGCTCTCAGTATTTGGACGTCGTGGCGCGCGGCCTTTCAATCAGCAGGAGATGCTGCGGATGTACATGCGGAACGGCGAGCTTTATACAGTGACGAATGCTCCTCCGGGGCGACCGGTGGATTCCCACACTCCACTCAAAGCGGGCGAGGAGCCAGACCAGCAAAAGAAGGGAAGCGGGGAGGACAAGTAGAGACGCAGCATGCTGCGTCTCCTCCGTGCTCGAATGTTTGAAGCGCATAGCATGCCTAGCTCACGCGGCATTGCTTAGGCATGCTACGTCTCTACTTAAGCGTTCGGATCGTAGAGAAGCGGAAAGAACTGTCCCTGAATCTTCTCTCCGGATGGAATGACCGGAACGCCCTGTAACAAAGGCTCGTTGCTCACTGATTTCACTCCATCTCGCATTACGTTGATTACAGTCGCTCGGCGTGAGCGAGTCGAGTGGTTTGCGAATGAGCCGTGAACGAGCCGCGGATGATGGAACGAGGCCTCACCTTTCTTTAACTCGACAGCCACTGGATTCGCGAATTGACTTCGCTGTTGCTGGCTTAACACTGCATTGATCGCATCCATGTCTCCAGCGAGCCCGGTAATCGGTAGATCTGGCCAGCGATGGCTTCCTGCGATGTACTGCAAACATCCATTCTCGCGAGTCGAGTCGTCGAGACCGATCCAGCAGGTTAGATGGGCGAGGGGCTTGGTGCGAGTCCAGTAAGAGTAATCCTGATGCCAGGCTACAACACCGCCGTGGTGCGCTGGCTTGCAGAAGAGTTGGTCATGCCAGAAGCGTATAGGCCCAGCGAGCAGTTGCGAGGCTGGCACCGTTAATCGTCGGCTCCAAAGCAGGTCATGAAAGCCGCGCGCGATGCGCCAGGCGCCTAAGGCGTGAAAGAGTACCTTGTTTGGATCGGAGGATTCGTTGGAATGGAATTCGTAGAACAGTTCGTACCCATCATGCGACGGATCGGCCAATTGAGCGAGTTCTCGCCGTAAGATCTCGACCTGGTCCTCGTCGAGGATTCGAATGCCGCTTACGTATCCATGCTCTTGAAAGAAGCGGATCTGGTCGCTGTTGAGTTTGAATTGCTCGGCGCCCTCGCGATCAGGAACCTGCAGCAGATCTCCGACAGGCCTATGGTCAAGGGATAGGTCCCGAATCGTCATGTCTCCCGCACTGTCGTGATCTCCTCAGCCGGATCACCCCCCGCGTAAGTCTGGGCAATGATCAGGCGGCGAGCTTCAACACGGAACTCCTTGAGCTGAGTACTGAACCAGATAGATCCCAGAATAGAGCAGGCGCCGCCGACCGCGACGGTAAATGGAGCTCCCATGTGTTCAGAGAGCGCGCCAGCCAGCAGCGCTCCTAATGGCGCCATGCCCATCATCATCATGGAATACGCAGACATGATGCGGCCGCGCAGGCGGTCGGGGACCATGGACTGGATAAGCGTATTCGTCGAGGCCATCTGCACCATCATGGACAGACCTATCGGAATCAACAAAACTGCGGAAAGCCAAAACAGTCGCGAATAGGAAAACAGAATTAGAAAGCCTCCGAAGGAAGCTGAGGCCGCGGGAACCCATGCTCCCAGTCCTCTTAGGCTGGACTTGGTTGCCAGCGTGAGGGCGCCGATCAGCGCTCCCGTCCCGCTGAATCCCATCAGCATTCCCAATCCGCGGGCTCCGCTGTGCAAGACTTGATCCGCAAAAATCGGCATCAGCACTGCATACGGCATTCCTACGAGACTCACGATGCCAACCAGCAGCAACAGGGCAAAGATTGGCTTTGTTCGAAAGACCCAGAGGAAGCCTTCTTTGATGTCCTCCACAGCCGATGTTTCCTGGGGACGACGAGTCCACGGTGGAACTTTCATCATCAGAAGCCCGGCAAGCACGGCGACGTAGCTGACTGCATTAGCGAAGAAGCACCATCCTTCGCCGATACTGGCGACCAGGATGCCGGCAATCGCCGGGCCGATGACGCGGGCGCCGTTGAACATCGAGGAATTCAGTGCGATGGCGTTCATCAGGTCATCCCGACCCACCATTTCGACAATGAATGCCTGGCGCGCGGGAATATCGAAGGCGTTTACAAATCCAAGCAGAGCGGCGAGCACGAAGACCTGCCACACCTTTACTACTCCAAGCAAGGTGATTGCCGCCAGGATGAAGGCGAGGATCATAGACAGGGTTTGCGTAGCAATAATTACGCGATGCCGGTGGCGACGATCGACGACGGCGCCCCCAATAGGCGAGAGCAGGAAAATGGGTATTTGCGAGCAAAAGGAAACCGCGCCGAGCAGCAGCGATGATCCTGTCAGCCGGTAGATCAACCAAGCCTCAGCGACATTCTGCATCCACGTGCCGACCAGCGAAATCAGTTGACCAGCAAAGAAGAGCTGGAAATTACGATGGCGCAAAGAGCGGAAGGCGCCGGCAAATCGCGAAGGCAAACTTGTGGTCAGCGTAGCCACGTCTCGTTCGATGCTGCAGCTGGGACGAAAACCCCCCGTTGCTGGGAAATCCAGTACACTGCCGCAACTTCCATCATACCGACTGGGAAGGTCAGGAGGATGAATTGAGTCCAACTATCGCCTACTTCAAGGAGTTATATGCCTACAACACCTGGGCGAACGATCGTGCCTTCGATGCTGCCGAACCGCTACACGCAGACTTGTTGAAGCGGGACTTGGGCAATAGCTTCGGCTCACTGCACGACACATTCACGCATATTGTCGGGGCAGAGTGGATCTGGCTGGAGCGCTGGTTTGGGCGCTGGCCTCCGGCTTTGCTGCAGCCATCAGAATTCAGTGATCGTAAGGCGCTTCGTTCGAAGCTGAACCAAGTTCGCTTAGATCGCGAGAAGTGGATTTCCACTCTGCCGGAGAAGACCTTGGGCGCGGACATGCGCTATCGGAATCTACGGGGAGAGTTCTACAGTTATCCGCTATGGCAGCAGCTCGCGCATGTAGTCAATCACTCGACATACCATCGCGGGCAGGTCACTACGATGCTGCGGCAGCTCGGCGCGGCGGCGGTCTCGACTGATCTTCTGCTCTACTACGACGAGCACAACAAGCAGCGTTCCTGAGGCTGCACATTGGGAGCCGCGGCAATTTTCTGCACGTGTCGGTCCGAAATTTTCGTTTCGGAAGGTTGTGCGCGGAAACTATTTGTTACCTTTGTGTATCCAAAATTTTGGAAAAACTCTTGCGATTGGAGAAATGTTGCTTTATTTTCACATTCGGTATGCAGGAACACGACGAAAATGCGGATGACGTAAGCGCTTCGGATCGCGCGCGCCAGCGTGCGCAGAAGGCGCAAAAGCCGCACAGCAAAAAGAAGAAAGAGTAGCTCGGCAGAGATCACGCTCTTAGTGTTCCCGTAGCCGGCGCAGCGCTATCACATCCCTACTCAACGTATCAGGCAAGAGCTGACCAGTGCCTGAGGCGGTCAAGGTGCATCCACTGGCCGCATTACGCGCGCAATGGCGTCGATCAGGATGCGATTCTGGTCAGGCGTGCCGACTGTGATGCGCAGCGCATTGGGAATTCCCCAGGGCGTGAGGCTGCGGACAATGCAGCCCTCGTTTTGAATGCGAGCTGCGAGCTGGGTCGGATCTTCCGAAGTTTCCAGATAAAGAAAGTTAGCGGTGGTTGGCACTACTCGGAAGCCCAGTTCCTGAAGCCGCGGAGTCAGATACTCGACTCCCTCGCTGTTGCGTTCAACAGAAAGATGAATGTGCGTCTCGTCTTTCAATGCTGCGATCGCGCCGGCCTCGCCTGTGCTGGAGACCGAGAATGCCGTCCGCATCTGGGCGAAATAGCGCAGCATCTGCGGATCGCCGAGGCCATAACCAACGCGCAATCCAGCCAGTCCATGCGCCTTCGAGAAGGTCCGCAGTACGATGACGTTCTGCCGTCCTTTCCTCACCCATTCGATCGAGCGTGAGTAAACCTGATTCTTCTTGCGCGCGGAAAACTCTCCATAATCCGAATACGCCTCGTCCAGCGCGATCATTACATGCGATGGGATGCGCTCGATGAATCGATCAAGCTCGTCGGCGAAAAACATGGTTCCCGTCGGATTGTTCGGGTTCGCGATATACACGACCCGTGTATCCGGCGTGATCGCTTCGGCTATCGCATCGAGGTCGAAGCCATCGTCCCGGGTTGGAACCAAGATCAGCCGCCCCCCTGCCGCACACGTCACGATCGAATAGATGATGAACGAACACCTGCTGGTCACCGCATTCAGCCCTGCAGCCAGCAGCGTGCGGGCAAGGATGTCGATCAGGGCTGTCGAACCGTCAGTAACGAGAATCTGTTCCGGCTCGACGCCGTGATGCTCAGCGAGTACGAGGCGCAGGTGGTTGGCATCACTATCGGGATAAAAATTGATCGCAGTTGCTGCCTGCCGTATCGCGGCGATTGCCAGTGGAGATGGGCCGAAAGGATTCTCGTTGGACGCCAGCTTGATGCAGCGAATGCCACTTTCGCGTTCGGCCTGGCGCACCGGTTTGCCCGGCACATACTTCGACAGCGCTCGTATGTGAGCCGGTACAAAATCTTCGATCTTTTTCATCAATTCGCTTCAGGAAGGTCAAAAGAACTTGAGAGTGTATCAGGAACTTCGGCGACGGGGGCCGTTGTTTGGGCGCCTCTGACCACTTCTGCCATCAGGGCGCTTTGACCATTTCTTGCCCGCACTGCTTTGCCCGAATTGCGAGGACTTCGATCCTCGATTGAAGCCTCCTCGTGCGCTTTTGGAGCGCTCTGGAGTTCCAAAACCTTGACGCGCACCACCACGATCTTTGAATGACGGTCGATCAGCGAAAGAACCGCGATTATCGTGTGGCCGCTCAGAGAATTCTTGTGCGCGCTTGTCCCGTCGCGTTCGATCAGAGAACTGCCCTGGCCTTTCCCGGCGGCGATCCCCTTTGCCGCCGCCGAACTTCACCGCGCGCTCGCCTGCGTGCTGCGCACGCTCGTAGTCGCGCCGAGGGGCGCGAAAGGTTCGTCCACCGTCTTCGCGGTCTCTGCGTTTTTGCTCTTCGCTGAATCGGGGTTCGCGCTCACTGCGGCTCTCACGCGGGCGTTCTTCATCTCTCTGTCGAAATGGCCGCCGAGATGCTCCGCCATCTTGGCGCCTGAAACGTTGGTCATCGCGCTCGGATCGAGATGTCGTTTGTGGCTCCGTCGCGCGCTGCAACTGCGATACCTCTCTTGGCGTCAGAATTCGTGACTCACCTGGCGGCACATCCAGCTCGAGCGGTCCGTAGCGAACGCGACGGATTTTTTCCACGTGATGTCCGATCTCCTCGAACATCTTCCGGATTTGCCGATTACGTCCTTCGTGCAGCGTGACTTCGAGCCAGGGATTGTCCGCTTCTTTAATCACGCGAATCTGTGCCGCGGCGGTGCGTACGCGGCGCTTCGGATCGCGCTCCTCGGCGATAGAGACCCCAGAGCGGAGGCGGCGAAGCTGTTGCTCGTCCGGCTGGCCGGCAACCTTGACCAGGTAGGTCTTGGGAATGTGAGAGGCGGCCTTCATCAGCTTGTGCGCCAGCACTCCATCATTCGTGAGCAGCAGCAGGCCTTCGCTGTTGAAGTCGAGACGTCCGATGGGGTAAAGGCGAGCGTTGCTGTGCACGAGCTCCATTACCGTGGGCCGGCCCTCGGGATCCGATACAGTGGTTACGTATCCCTTGGGCTTGTTGAGGGCGACATACTCATGACCCTCGGCGCCTTTTAGAAGCTTGTCATTGACACGGATGGAATCCACCTGAGGATCGGCTTTGCTGCCGAGCTCTGTGATGGTAGTGCCATTGACGCTCACCAGGCCCGATTGGATCAGCTCCTCGGCTTTGCGTCGCGAGGCGATTCCGGCAGCGGCAATGATCTTCTGAAGGCGTTCGAGAGGCATGGTGTTTACCTACTGCATGGCCGAGATGCAGCATGCTGCGTCTCTACGACGCTGCTTTTGTATCCAAGTGCTCGTCTTGCGGCATCGAGGCTTGTTGCTGGTCTGTAATTTCGCTTACGGAAGAAGAAGAACCGTCGGCGCCATTCGTGTCGGCACGGCCTTCGACGAACAGATCGCTCTGCGCTGCCGAGGTCAGCTTCTCAAATTCTTCGATGCTCGGAAGTTCGTTGATGTCTTTCAGGCCGAAGCGTAATAGAAAGTCTTTCGTTGTTTTATACAGAATCGGACGCCCGATCACCTGCTTTCGACCGGCGGTTGTAATCAGCTTACGCGCAATCAAGTTCGCGAGCACTCCGCTGCAATCGACTCCGCGGATTTCACTGATCTCGGGCGCTGTGACCGGCTGCTTGTAGGCGATAACGGCGAGTGTCTCCAATGCCTGCAGCGAAAGTCGGATCGGCGGCTTCAGACTCTTGGCGAAGGAGCGCACCGCGTCATGATGCTCCGGTTTGGTCGACATCCGGTAACCGCCCGCAACCTGCCGGATCTCCATGCCGTGCTCAGACGAGTCGTATTCCTTCACCAGCTCGTCGAGGACTTCACGAACACGTCGGCGGCTGCGCTCGCGATGTTGCTTCGCTTCCTGCTTCGCGTCGGAGAGCGTCTCATCCGATTCTGTCGGATGGCCGTCGTTCTCGACTATTTGCATCGGCAGTGGAGCCTCGGAAGGTTGAGATCCGAGCTCTGCAGAAATCTCGTCTGCGACGACCGAGAGTATCTGCTCGAGTATGACCGGTTCTTCGGCAGCGTAAATAATGGCTTCGATTTTTGCTTTAAGGCTCATCGGTTACTCGTAAAGCATAGTAGAGGCGGCATCTGCGTCTCTACCATTCAGCATACGACGGCAAAAAAGTCGTTCATTTCCAGTCGTCCCGAACGGCCGCACCTTCACCCATCACGGCTTCGAAATTCTCGTGCTTCTTAATCAGTATCTCGCCAAACACCCTCTCCTGCCGCAGCAGGATCGCCTGCAAGCGCACGAGTTCCAGAATGGCAAGGAAGGTACACACGAGCGCGTTGCGTGATTGCATGGGCTGCAGCAGGCGTTTCAGACGCAGCGGCTTGTCTTCAAGCAGCAGCCGTCGGCGAAGATAGTCGATCATCTGCGAGACTGTGACAACGTCCTGATCAATCTGAATAATGGGACGCTCACGCACACGATCGAGAATCTGTTGGAAGGTTCGCACCAGGTCGACAACGTCGGCGGCCAGTTCCGGCTCGGCGCCTTCATCTTCTTTGAAGTCCTTCAGTGCGGGATTGCTCCAGACAGCTTCTTCAATCTGCTGCTTCTGCAGAAGCATCTGCGCCGCGCTTTTGAATTTCTCGTGTTCAAGCAGGCGCTCAACCAGCTCATTGCGCGGGTCCTCTTGCACTTCCGCAGGAGCGTCGGGATCATGCGGCAAAAGCATCTTTGACTTGATGTGAATGAGCAGGGCGGCCATGTAGATGAACTCCGCCGCTACGTCCACGTCGAGCTGCTTCAGATTTTCGACGTAGCCGAGATACTGCGCCGTGATCTTGGCGATGGGAATGTCGTAGATGTCGATATCCTGCTTACGAATCAGGTCGAGCAGCAAATCCAGCGGCCCCTCAAAAACGGTGCCGACACTCACGGCGAAAGGAAACTCGCTGGGTTCGCGGTTGATGATCGGCATCTCAGGCATGAGCTACTGTGCGGCTCCTTCGACTGGCTCTTCGTAATGCTTTGACATCCTCATCGCTGCGCGAACCTCTTCCATCGTTACTTCGGCTGCGCGGCTTGCCCGACTCGTTCCATCTTCCAGCACTTCCCATACTTCGCGTGGATTTTGCTCGTAGTGCCGGCGGCGCTCCTGCATCGGATTCAGCACTGATACGAGTGCATCCGCGGCCCATCCTTTGCATTCGATACAGCCAATGCCGGCACTGCGACATCCAGCGTATACCTTTTGCAGAGTATCTTTGCTGCTAAAAATTTTGTGCACATCGCCGACCGGGCAGACATCGGGATTGCCGGGATCACTGCGGCGCACTCGCGCCGGATCGGTGACCATCGTCTTCAGCTTCTGCCGAATCAGCGGCTCGGGATCACTCATCAGAATTGAGTTCCCATAGGACTTCGACATCTTGCGTCCATCGGTGCCGGGCAGCTTGGGTGAAGGCGTCAGCAGCGCCTGAGGCTCCGGAAAGACATACGTGCGCCTCGCATCGGGATCGCCCGACTTAACCACGCGCGGGTAAAAGCCGTTGAAGCGACGTGCAATTTCCCGCGTGATCTCGATGTGTGGGACCTGATCTTCGCCCACCGGCACGAAATGGGCTTGATAGATCATGATGTCCGCGGATTGCAGTAGCGGATAGCCGAGAAAGCCGTAGGTATTCAGGTCCTTCTCACGAATATTTTGCTGCTGCTCCTTATAAGTGGGAACGCGCTCCAGCCATCCAAGTGGAGTGATCATCGAGAGCAACAAATGCAACTCCGCATGCTGCGGCACATGCGATTGGATGAACATCGTGCACTTCTGCGGATCGAGTCCGGCTGCCAGGTAGTCGAGCATCACCTCAATCGAATTTTGCTTAATGAGTGAGGTGTCAGCGTAATCGCTGGTTAGTGCATGCCAGTCAGCGATGAAGAAAAAAGAATCGTAGTTTTCCTGCAGCTTCACCCAGTTCGCGAGGGCGCCCACATAGTTGCCGAGGTGCAGCTTTCCGGTGGAGCGCATGCCGCTCAGAATGCGCTGCTTTCGTCCGGAAATCGTCGAGTTCGGGGTGAGAGTAGAGGCTTGAGAAGAGGCCTGATCCATCAAAGTCTCATTAGATTATTTCTAAAGATGTCCATCGCAGGTCCGAGCAAAGGTCCGAGAAACGGCACTCTCAAGAGGACGAGTATCCACAAGATCGCGATTCCTGCCATGTCAAACATACGGCGCACTCCGTCCGGCAGGAAATGACGCAGGACATGACTGCCATCAAGTGGCGGCAAGGGAATCAGATTAAAAATGCCGAGAAGTACGTTAATGAATATTCCTTCGTATAGAAGCGCCGCGAATGGCGTGAGTATGGTGCCTGTGTTGAGCGATCCGCTCGCAACAATGTCGTGTACAACACGATGACCTGTGGGCGACGTCTTCGCGATAATTCCCAAAAAGAGAAAGCAGCCAACGGCAACGATGAAGTTGCTGATAGGACCAATGAGCGAAGTAAGAATGTCATCCCGCACAAGATGCTTGAAGTTCCGTGTGTCAACCGGCGTAGGTTTTGCCCATCCCAGGAGCGGAGCTCCAGTGATTGCCGCGATCAGCGGAAGCAGAATCGTGCCAAAAAGGTCGATGTGTCTGATGGGATTCAGGCTAATGCGACCAAGCATTCGCGCCGTAGGATCGCCCAGTCGATTTGCCATCCATGCGTGTGCTGATTCGTGCACGCTGATGGCAAAAAGGAAGACGATGATGTCGAAAACGACAATGACAGCATGCAAATTCATGCGGAAAGTCGATGGTAACAGGGAATAGGGGAGAGGTTACAGGGGAGGGAACAGGGAAAAAGGAGGGTGGATCAGCGTTGTCCCGACCGCTGTACCCTGTCTCCTCTTGCCTCTGGGGCGATTGTCTTCACTTTAACGGTCTTGGCTGGAATTCCTGCCACCACGTTATACGGCTCAACATCTTTGGTGGCGACTCCCATCGAGCCAACGATTCCTTGCTCGCCAACGGTGACTCCGCTGAGCACGGTTGCGTGATAGGTCACGCGAGCGCGTGGACCGATAACCGTCTTATGGTTGCTCACTATCATTGAGTCGTTCAAATCGTGCGCATGCGAGTAAACATTTGCGTAATCGGAGATGGAGCTTCCCTCGCGAACGATGAGCTCGCCGCGGTCGTCGAGGAGAACATATTTGTGGATGACGCAGTTGTCCTCGATCGTGAGGTTGTAGCCGAACGAAACTTCAATTCCGTGAAAGAGCTTCACATTCTTGCCAAGCGACTTGAACACGTGTTTGGCGACCATGTAGCGCATGCGATATCCCAGCCAGTGATTGAGGCCTAGCGGAGAGCGATCGAACATCATCCAGAACCAGATGAGGGGCTTGCGCGGCGCGTATCGAAGGGGATCGACGTCGCCGTAATACTCAGGCTCGAGTGTGGCATTCCGCGGGTCGAATGAGTGCGTCAAAGCTCGCGCTGAGAGTTGGGAAGTGACCGAAGCGTTGTCGTACTCTTCATTCTCATCTTCCGGTACATAGGGACGACCTAGATAGATCTGGTGGAGCGCGTCGCGCACGACCACGCTGCGATGAGCCGGATCGGGATTGGAGAATTCCTTGTCGAGATGATCGATCCAGGCGAGAAAACTCTTCTCGGCGTCAGGATGGAGCGTGCGGTATTCGTAGCGCGGCATGGTGAAGGTGAGCTTCGAGTTCTGATTCTATAGGAGGAAGCGGTGTCTCTTAGGTCCACTTACTCGAAGTAAACTCGACCAGCTTTAACAGCTTTTCGCGAGCTGCTCCGGAGTCGAGTGACTCCGCAGCCATCGGCATTGCTTCCGACATGGAATCCGCCCGCCCTGCAACGACCAACGCTGCGGCGGCGTTGAGCAATACCACATCACGCCGCGGAGATTTCTCTCCGTCGACAATGCGGCGGATGATCTCAGCATTTGCCTTCGTGTCGCCACCCTGTATCTCTGAGATGGGAGCAGTGCGCAATCCGAACTCTTCGGGCGAGACATCGTAATGCCGGATCTGGCCATTTCTGACTTCGGCGATATGGGTTAGGCCGGTGATCGTGATCTCGTCCAGGCCATCGCTGCCATGAACAACCAGCGCGCGATGCAGTCCCAACATCTGCAGTGCTTGTGCGAGTTTCCCTACAAGTGATGCAGAGTAGACTCCAACCACCTGAGCCGACGCGTGCGCCGGATTGCACAGCGGACCTAGGAGATTAAACACCGTCCGCAGCCGCAGTTCACGTCGCGCCGGCTGTACGTACTTCATTGCCGAATGCATCGATGGCGCAAACAGGAAAGCTATGCCGACCGTTTCCAGGCACTCGGCAACGCGCGCCGATGGCAACGTAATGTTGATTCCCAGAGCCTCAACTACATCCGCCGACCCACACTTGGACGTGACGCTGCGGTTGCCGTGCTTGGCAACGCGAACGCCGGCGCCAGCCACGGTCAGCGCCGTCGCAGTCGAGATA
>Ga0209474_10003907_pt1 | contig 12954 bp, 15 predicted proteins | sample GraSoiAngelo_145_FD_185902 | JGI IMG/M metagenome (GOLD analysis project Ga0209474, IMG submission 185902) | Grasslands soil microbial communities from the Angelo Coastal Reserve, California, USA - 14_1009_05_20cm (SPAdes) (version 2) | ecosystem: Environmental > Terrestrial > Soil > Grasslands...
CAGGGTTTCGAGGAGCGCCACGGCTTTGCCGGGGCGCTCCGAGCCGTTTGGGGGGTTGGGGGGGCCCTTCGGGGCCCCCCATGTAATCAATGCGCCGGGCCGGGCCGGACCCAGCCGCCGTGCACCGGATGGTGCGAGCAGATGAACTCCAGGAACGCCGGCCGCCCCTTGGCGTTCTCGTCGAACGCGCGCTTGAGCGCCGGGATGATCTCCGAGGGCTGGCTCACGTCCTCGCCGTGGAAGCCGACGGCCCGGGCCATCGAGGCCATGCACGCGGAGGCGTGGTCCGACACCTTCCAGGTGTACGGATCGTGGCCGCCGCCCCAGAAGCCGGGACCGTACCCGGAGTAGCCGCCGTTGTTGATGTGGATCGTCGTGATGCCGAGCTTGTAGCGTGCGGCCGCCTCGAAGTTGCCCATCATGTAGCAGACGCCGGCGTCGCCGGTGACGTGCACGCACTGGCGGTTGGGGAAGGCCAGCTTCGCGGCCAGCGCGCCGGCCAGGCTGAAGCCGAGCGTCGACACGTTGCCCCAGCCGAGGTAGCCACGCGGGATCTGCGCCTCGTACACGGTGCTCGTCTGGTCACGCGTGTTCCCGGAGTCGGCGGTCACGAAGGAGTTCTTCGGATCGAGGACCTTGGCGAGGTCGCCGAAGACCCGGTACGGGTTCATCGGCGTCTCGCTGGACTCCAGCAGCGGCCGAAACTTCGCCCAGAACGCGGCGCGCGCCTCGCCGATCTCCTCGAGCAGCTTCGGCTTCTTCGCCACGCCCCCCCGCTTGCCCAGCTCGTCGAGCAGCGCCTGCAGGGTGAGCTTGGCGTCGCCGACCACGGCGTGGCGCGTCTCGTAGCTGCGGTTGAGGTCGAGCGTGTCCACCGTGCACTGCACGATCGTCTTCCGGCCGGCGTCCGGCACCGCGTGGCTGAACCGGTTGGGGAAGAGGCTGGAGCCGATCGAGAAGAAGACGTCGGCCTGGCGCATGAAGTGCTCGGTCATCGAGCCGCGCACGCCGACCGACAGCGGATGGTTCTCCGGGAAGGCGCCCTTGGCCTTGAGCGTCGTCATCACCGGCAGCTGGGCCGCCTCGGCGAAGCGCAGCAGCTCGGCGGTCGCGTCGGCGTAGAGCACGCCCTCCCCGACGTGGAGCAGGGGATGCCGGGCGGCCAGCAGCGCCTTGACGGCGGCGGTGACGTCGTCGGGATCGGGACCCGAGCGCCAGCCCTTCACCGGCGCGTAGGGATGCTCGTCCTCCTCGTACTCGCCAAGATCGCGCGGGATCAGCAGCAGCACGGGGCCGGGCCGGCCGGAGCGGAGGTGGGTGAAGGCGCGGCGAAGGTAGTCGGGCACCAGGTCGGCGCGGTCGATCTCGCCGACCCACTTGGTCACCGGCTTGAACGCGCCCGCGATGTCGAAGTGGGTGTGACGGCTGTTGCCGACCCCGACGCCCTCGGCGATCACCAGGACCGGCGAGGAATCCTCCCAGGCCTGGGCGACGGCGCCGAACGCCATCTGGATCCCGGCCGCGTTGAGGCCGGCCATCACCGTGCAGGCGCCGATCTGCTTGCCGCACGTCACCCGCGAGAACGCGTCGGCCACCGCGACCGCGAACCGCTCCTCGCCCATCATGAGGATCGGAACGCCTTCCTCGCCGAGCGCATTGTTGACCGGGCTCGTGGGGTAACAGCTCACCCACGGGATGCCCTCGGCCTTCAGAATCCGCGCGAAGCCGTTCACCGCTTTCACCTTCATGGGTCGTCCTCCGCGCCTCCTCGTACCCCGCCGACCGATCGCTGTCAAGAAGCCTGCGCCTGGGCTATCCTTCACCCCATGAGCACACCGCTGAGCCCCAACGAGCTGAAGATGGACCCGGCCTCGCTCTACCGGGAGGAGATCTACACAGACCGGAAGATCGGCACGATTCGCGTGCTGACGCCGGTGACGAGCGGGGGCCTGGCGGACGCGAGCCGGCCGGTGCTGTACGTGGGCGAGACCCAGCTGCTGACGCCGGGCGGACTGCTCCCGCTGGCCTTCGAGCTGCCCGCCGCGTCCCTGGCCGATGCCGTCGAGAAGTTCGCCGCCGGCGCCAACGAGGCAGTGGAGCGCACGCGCCGCGAGCTCGAGCAGCTTCGCCGCGAGGCGGCCTCCTCGATCATCGTGCCCGATCGGATGCCGGGCGGACTCACGCCCCCGGGCGGCCCTGGCGGGCTCCCGGGCGGTGGCAACATCCGCCTGCGCTGACGGTCAGCCGCCCCGCAGGTCCTTCAACCGTCGCTTGAGCGACGTCATGCGGTCGTTCATCTTGTCGGAGAGCTTCGCGCTCCGGCCGCGTCGCTTCGGCTCCGGCGGACGGGGCGTGCGGGTCGGGGCTGCGTGACAGTACGCGCAGCCCCCCTTCAGGCCGTGCTTGCACTCGCTCATGGCGCCTCCCGGTCTTGGCCTCCAGCATACCTCCTGTAGAATCCTCCCCATGCCCGGCGACGGCCCGCCCGAGTCGATGGACCGCAAGCTCGAGATCGTGACCGACGTCCCCGACCGCGCCATGGTGATCTTCGCCCATCCCGACGATGCCGAGATCGGCTCGGGCGGCGTGGTCGCGCGCTGGGTGGCCGCCGGGTGCGAGGTGACGTACGTGCTGTGCACCAACGGCGATGCCGGCACCGCCGAGCGTTCGCTGACGCCGGCCGAGCTGGCCCGACGGCGGGCCGCCGAGCAGCGTGCCGCCGCCGATTTCGTGGGTGTGCGGCACGTCGTCATGCTGGGCTACCCGGACGGGTTCCTCGAGGAGACGCGCGAGTTCCTGGGCGACGTCGTGCGCGCGATCCGCCGCTACCGGCCCCACACGGTGTTCGTCCACGACCCCTACCGCACCCGGGGCTTCCAGCACCGTGACCACCGCAGGGCCGGGATCGTGACCACCGACGCCGTCTACCCCTTCGCCCGCGACCACCTGCATTTCCCCGAGCAGATCGCCCGCGACGGTCTCGCGCCGCACAAGGTGCGCGAGCTCTGGTACTGGGGCATGGACGAGCCGAACGTCATCGTCGACGTGACCGACTCGATCGATCGCCAGATCGCCGCGCTGACCCGCCACGAGAGCCAGATGCCCGGCTTCAACGTGCCGCCCGGCCAGACGCTCGGCGAGCGCGTGAAGCGCAGCGCCGCCGATCACGCGGCCGGCTACGACTTCGAGTACGGCGCCGTCTTCCGCCGGCTGATCGCGCGGCGCTGATGGCCGTCGAGCTGGGCGTTCTGATCCCCACCCGCGAGGCGATCATGTCCGGGCGGAGCGCGCCGAGGCGGCCGGCTTCGACTCCGTGTGGATCGGCGACTCGATCACCGCCCGGCCGCGCCACGAGCCGCTCACGCTGCTGGCCGCCTGTGCCGCGCGCACCCGTCGGGTCCGGCTGGGGACCGCGGTGCTGCTCCCGGCGCTGCGCAACCCGGTCGTGCTCGCCCACGTGGTCGGCACGCTCGACCGCGTCGCGGAGGGCCGCGTGATCCTCGGCGTGGGCATCGCCGCCGACGCGCCCGCCATCCGCCGCGAGTTCGCCGCGGTCGGCGTGCCGTTCGAGCGCCGGGTGGGCCGGTTCCTGGAAGTGCTCGAGATCTGCCGGGCGCTGTGGCAGCGCGACCACGTCAGCTTCAGCGGCAAGCACTTCACGCTCGACGACGTCACCGTGGAGCCCAAGCCGCACCGCCGCGGCGGGCCGCCGATCTGGATCGGCGGCAGCGGCCCCACCGCGCTGCGCGAGGCGCCGCGCTTCGACGCCTGGTTTCCGACCGGCCCCAGCGTCGAGTTCTTCGCCGAGCACTTTCCCCGCGTGCAGGCCGCCGCCCGCGCCGCCGGCCGTCCGCCCGACGCCGTCACCGGCGCCGCCTACGTCACGCTGGCGCTCGATCAGGACCGGGCGGCCGCCACCCAGCGCCTGCACCACTTCCTGGAGACGTACTACGCGGCGCCGGCGCCGACGATCCTCGCCCGCCAGGCGACCTATGCCGGCCCGATCGAGGGCTGCGTCGAGTGGCTGCAACGCTGGATCGACGCCGGCGCGCGTCACCTCATGTTCCGCTTCGCGGGCGGCGATCAGCTCGCCCAGGTCGACGAGGCGGCCGCCCGACTCCTGCCCCGGCTCACGCGTTCCTGAAAGGGAGATCATGCGAAGCATCGACATCCACGCCCACCTCACGCCCCAGTGCTTCTGGCGCGCCACCGAGAACGGCGGCGACTGGCACACGATCACCCGCGAGAGAGACGCGCGCGGCACGGAGTTCGCGCTGGTGGGCGGCCGCCGCCAGGCGCTGCCGCCCCGCGCGCGCTGGACGCCGGAGGAGCGCCTGGCCGACATGGACTCGCTCGGCGTCGACGTCCACGTCGTCTCGCCCTACGTCGGCTTCTACAACTACGAGCTGGACATGAAGCACGCCCTGGCGACCTCGCGCGCCATCAACGACGAGATCGCCGAGATGGCGCGGGCGAGACCCGAGCGGCTGGCCGGCCTCGGCACGCTGCCGATGCAGGACCAGAAGGCAGCCATCACCGAGCTCGAGCGCTGCATGACGCAGCTCGGCCTCAAGGGCGTGGAGATCAACGATCACGTCACGGGTCGCACCTTCGACGAGCCGGAGTTTCGGCCGTTCTGGAAGGCCGCCGAGCAGATGGGCGCGCTGATCTTCTTCCACCAGGCCGGCGAGACGCTGGTGTCGCCGCGCTCGAAGCGCTACCACCTGCCGAACTCGATCGGCAACCTGGTCGACCGCGCGGTGACGTTCGCCACGCTCGTCCATGGCGGGGTGATGGACGCCCATCCCGACCTGAAGATCGTCCTCGGCCACGGCGGCGGCTACACCTGCTATGGCATCGGCCGCATGGACCACGCCTGGCAGGTGCGCTCGGAGGCGCGCACCCACATCGGCGCGCCGCCCAGCACCTATCTGAGGCGGTTCTACTACGACTGCATCGTCTACACCGAGCCGGCGCTGCGCTACCTGATCGACACCGTCGGCGCCGATCGCGTGGTGTTCGGCACCGACTGGCCGTACGACATGGCGCTCGACTGGCCGGTGGCGTGGATCCTCGGCATGAAGAGCCTCAGCCAGGACGAGAAGGAAGCGATTCTCTGGAAGAACCTGGAGCGCCTGCTCAAGCTCTGAGCTCGAGGACGCCGCGGCCGGCCTCGCGCAGCCGCCGTCGGTCCTCGTCCGGCGTGGAGGCCGGCGGGATCTTCAGCACGAGATCCTGAGCGAACGTCCGCACGGCCGCGCCGTCCGGCCGGCGCGCGCCGGCCGGGTCGTCGCCGCGCGCCACCGCCTGGATCCCGTCACGCACGATCCGGCGCAGCATGACGACGCCGCGGTCCGTCGACGCGAGGTGCTCGAGGGCGTGAACGGCGATCGGCCGCTGGCTCGACTGGGCGTCGAAGTCGGCCGGCTGGCGCTGGCGCTCGGCGTACGGGCGATCGTCGGACTGCCCGAAGCCCGGCCGGGCCACCGCCTCGGGGGTGAGATCCCACGCCGGATCGACCTGGGCCAGCTCGAAATTCGTGGTGTGGGTGTCGTCGTTCGGCACGGCCCAGCGGATGATCAGCGGCCGCGTGCCCGCCTTCACCTCACGCGCGTCCTCGATCTCGCGGGTGAACTGGTGGATGTTGGGCGGCATGAAGTCGGCCACGCGCACCCACACCCGATCGCCGACCCGGCGCGTCGCGATGTAGACCATGCCCGCCTCGGTCAGCTCCCAGTCCAGCTCGGGCACGACGCCGAAGGCCTCGGTGAACTGGTAGCCGCTGCTGAGGGCGTGCAGGAACGCGGTATGCACGGGGTCCATGCTGTTGTCCTTCACCTGGAGCCAGTTGCACGGCAGCGTGAACTTCGCCGCCGGCATCAGCCGGTGGCCGGGCACGTCGTAGCTGTCGAAGAGGGGGAACGGCGGCCGGCGCTCGGGCGGCCCGAGGTACGCGAAGATCAGCCCCGTGAACTCGTGGACCGGGTACGCGCCCTGCCAGACCCGTTCCTTGAGCCGGCTGCCGCGCGGCTCGCCCGGCGTGTCCAGGCAGCGCCCGTCGACGTCGTACACCCAGCCGTGGTAGCAGCACCGCAGCCCGCGCTCGAGCGGGATCCCGAACTCGAGCGACGCCCCCCGATGCGCGCAGTGCAGATGCAGCAGCCCCACGCGCCCGCCGCGATCGCGGAAGACGACGACATCCTCGCCGAGGATCCGCACCCGCCGGGGCGCGTCGCCGACCTCGCGGCCGAACGCCACCGGCTGCCAGAACCGCCGCAGGTACTCGCCGCCCGGCGTGCCGGGGCCGACGCGCGTCAGCTCTGCATCCGGCTCCGGCACGTCGCGGCGGTGATAACCGCTGAATGAGTGACCCACCGTATCCGAGATTCTCACATTTCGAGGACCGCGACGGCTCCGCCGGCGCGGTTCCGAGCCGTCGGGGGCTTTGGGGGCCATTTCGGGCCCCCATCTCAGTAAATTCCTAGATGCTGCCGCAGATCGACGCCGTCGCGCGTGAGGTCGGCGGCCGGGCCGTCGAGGACCACGCGACCGCTGTTGAGCACGACGATGTCGTCGGCGACGTCGAACACCAGCTTGGCGTTCTGCTCCACGAGCACGATCGACAGGCCCTGGGCCTTGAGCCGTCGGATCGTGGCCATGACCTCGGCCACGATCTGCGGGGCCAGGCCCTCCGACGGCTCGTCCATCAGCAGCACGCGCGGGTTGGCCATCAGCGCCCGCCCGATCGCCAGCATCTGCTGCTCGCCGCCGGAGAGCGAGCCGGCGATCTGCTTGTGGCGCTCGCGCAGGCGCGGAAACATCCCGTACACCGCCTGCAGGCTCCACAGCGCCGGCAGGCCGCCGCGCGGCGCCCGGGCGGCGACCACCAGGTTCTCGCGCACCGTCAGGCTGCGAAAGATCCGCCGGCCCTGCGGCACCAGGGCGACGCCCTGGGCGGCGATCGCCTCGGGGGCGCGACCGGTCACCGCGCTGCCGTACACCGTGACGGCGCCGTGGCGCGGCGGCAGCAGGCCGACGGTCACGCTCATCGAGGTCGACTTGCCGGCGCCGTTGCGACCGAGCAGGCCCAGCAGCCGGCCCTCGCCGAGACGGAACGAGACCCGGTGCAGCACGTGGCTGTCCCCGTAGAACGCGTCGATCTCGGTCAGCGCCAGCGCGTCACTCACCGAGGTAGATCTCGCGCGTGCGCGGGTGAGCGACGACCTCGGCCCGGGTGCCCTCGACGACGACCTCGCCGAAGTGCAGCACCGTGATCCGCTCGGCGAAGTCGAGGGCGACGTCCATGTCGTGCTCGATCATGACGATCGTCACCTCGCGCGGGATGCCGGCGACCAGGCGGAGGACGTCGCGACGCTCCTCGGTCGACAGCCCGGCGAACGGCTCGTCGAGCAGCAGGATGCGCGGGCGCTGGGCCAGGGCCATGGCGATCTCGACGCGGCGGCGCTCGCCGTAGGAGGTCTGGGCCAGCGGCCGCTCGGCGAGGCTCTCGAGCCCGACCCGCGCCAGCACCTCGCGCGCCCGCGCCACCAGCCCGGCCTGGCGCCGCAGCGCCACGCACGGGTTCCAGCGCAGTCGCGACAGCCCGAGCAGCGAGAGCGTGACGTTGCCGAGCAGCGTCTCGCGCGGGAACAGCGTGATGATCTGGTAGGTGCGAGCCAGGCCCAGGTGGGCGCGCCGGCGGCTGGGGGTGCGCGTGATGTCGCGATCGAACAGCGTGATGGCGCCGCGGTCGGGGCGCAGCTCCCCCGTGATGAGGTTGAAGAGCGTCGTCTTGCCGGCCCCGTTGGGGCCGATGATCAGCCGCCGCTCGCCCGGCTCGACCACCAGATCGACCGACGACGTCACCCGCAGCCCCCCGAACGACTTGTCGAGCCCCCGAACGCCCAAGGCGCTCATCTTGTCACGTGGGAGGCCCCGACATGGCCCCCACACCCCCCCAGCGCTCGGAGCGCCCCGGGGAGCCCGTGGCGCTCCTCGGTCACGCGCGTGCCCATCGTCCGCGCGCGAGGGCCCATCGCGCCAGCCGGGCCGTGCCGGGGACGAGGCCCTCCGGCATGAAGACGACGATGGCGACGAAGATGGCGCCGAGGACGAAGTTCCAGCGCTCGATGTAGGCGCTGGCCACGTTCTTCATGACGACGACCAGCGCGGCGCCGGCGATCGGGCCCAGCAGCGTGGCGGTGCCGCCCGCGATCACCATCAACAGCGCCTCGGCCGAGGCGGTGAGCGCGACGGCCTGGGGGCTCACGAACTGGTTGTAGTAGAGATAGAGGACGCCGGCCACGCCGCTCCAGAAGCCCGAGAAGACGAACGCCAGGAAGCGGATCATCCAGACGTGATAGCCGAGGGCGTTCATGCGTCGCGGCTGGTCGCGGGTGCCGCGCACGCTGGCGCCGAACGGCGAGCGGACGAACACCGCCATCGAGCCGAGCGCCACCAGGAACACGGCGAGCGTCGCCCAGTAGAACGCCGGCGGCGAGGCCAGCGAGAGCCCGAACGGGCGCGGCCGCCCCTGGATCGTGATGCCGTTGTCGCCGTTGGTGAGGCCGATCCAGCGGTAGGCGACGCCCCACACGATCTGGCCGAGCGCCACCGTGATCATGACGAAGCCGAGCCCGCTGCCCCGCAGCGCCAGCGCGGCGAAGACGGCGCTGGCCACGAGCGTCACCGCGACGCCGCCGACGACACCCGCGAGGTGACCGTGGCCGCCGCCGAGGATGCGCGCCGCCGCGTAGGCCGCGATGCCCAGCAGGCCCGCGTGGCCGAGGCTCACCAGCCCGGCGTAGCCGACGAGCACGTTGATGCCGAGCGCGAAGATCGCGTAGAGGAGGATCTGGCTGGCGATGTTGACGTAGTACGGTCCGCCGACCCAGAACGGCACCGCCGCCGCGACGGCGACGGCGGCGGCCACCGCGGCCGGCTTCATACTGCCGGCCGTCCGAACAGTCCCTGCGGCCGGACGACGAGCACGAGCAGCATCGGCAGGAAGAGCACGACGTAGGCGAGCTCGGGGAACATCGCCTGGCCGAAGTTGTAGAGGAAGCCGACGATGAAGCTGCCGACGAGCGAGCCGAGCAGGCTACCGCTGCCGCCCAGGATCACCACGACCAGCGCCAGTGGCAGCATCTCGCCGTCGAGGCCAGGATAGACGGAGAGGATCGGGCCGCCGATCACCCCGGCGAAGCCGGCCAGCCACGCGCCCAGGCAGAAGACGATCGTGAACAGCCGCGACACGCGGATGCCGACGACGCGGGCCATCGGCGTGTCGTCCACCCCGGCGCGGATCATCGCGCCAAGCCGCGTGCGGTCGAGCAGCGCCCACAGCGCCACCGCGAAGACCACGGCGATGAGGCTGATGGCCAGGCGGTAGGTCGGAAATCCCACCCCGGCCACCGACGTCGCGCCGCGCAGGAGCGCCGGCGTGGCGACCTGGATCGGGTCGCCGGTCCACACCATCAGGCAGACGTCGGCGATCATGAAGGACAGCCCGAGCGTGACCAGCACCTGGGCCAGCTCGGCCCCCGGCAACCGGCGCAGGATGAACCGCTCGATGACGCCGCCGAGCGCGGCGACCGCCAGCCCGCCCCCGAGCGCGGCCGTCCAGAAGTCGCTGCCGTGCGCGAGGAGCGTGGTGCCGACGTAGGCGCCCAGCATGAAGAACGAGCCGTGCGTGAGGTTCGGGATCTTCATGAGCCCGAAGATCAGCGAGAAGCCCGCCGACAACAGGAAGAGCAGGCCGCCCAGCGTGATGCTGTTGACGGCCAGGACCAGCCACAGGTCCACGGCGCCCGCCGGCCGCCCGTCAGCTCTTCAGCGGCGGATAGTCGCGCGAGTACACCGGCTGGGCGAGGAACCACTTCTCGTCGTACGTCCAGAACTGGCTCACGTTCGGGTACACCTTCAGCGTCGTGTTGACGAGCTTGTCGCCCTTGCGCTCGCAGCGTCGGACATAGAAGCTGCCCACCACGTTGCCCAGGTGATCGAAGTGGAACGGGCCGCGCGGCGTGTCGGTCAGCGACACCGCCCGCAGCGCCTTGATCAGCGCGTCCTTGTCCTCGGTCTTGCCGCCCGTCTTCTCCAGCGCAGCCTCGGCGACCATGCCGTTGATGTAGAGTCCGGCGGCGTAGAGACCGGGGATGTTGCCGTAGTCCTTCACCATGCCCTCGACGAGCCGGCGGTTGCTCGGGGTGTCGAGGTCGGAGGTGTAGCCGCAGCACGTGACCATGCCGATCGCCTCGTCGCCGAACGACTTCAGCAGCGCGTCGTCGCAGGCGGTGCTCCCGCCCAGCGCCGGCAGCTTCAGCCCCTGGTCCTTGTACTGCTTCATGAACTTGAGCGGGTTGGAGCCGGCGAAGCCGTGCACGGCGGCGTCCACGCCACCGATCTGGGCCAGGTAGGGCGTGTAGTCGGGGGTCACCAGCGGCGGCCACAGCTTCTTGACGACGCGGCCGCCGGCGTCCTCGAACACGCGCTGGAAGCCGCCCATCTGCTCGTGTCCGTACGCGAAGTCCTCGCTGATCGTGATGACCCGCTTGAGCTTGAGCTCCTTGGCCGCGTAATCGGCGAGCGGCTGCATCGTCTGCGCGGAGGTGGCAGACGCGCGGACGAAGTAGGGGTTGGGCTTGCGCTGCGTCATGTCCTCGGCGGCGGCCAGGCTGAGGATGGGCATCCGGGCCTGGGCCGCGTAGTCGGTGATGGCCAGCAGCTCGAAGGCCGCCAGCGGGCCGAAGATCAGGTCGACGTTGTCGCGCTCGATCAGCTCCTGCGTCTTGGTCTTGGTGCCGGCCGGATTGCCGCCGGTGTCGGCGACCACCAGCTCCGCCTTGCGGCCGGCCAGCGTGTAGCTGCGGTCCTTGAGGAAGCGGGTGACGCCCTGCTCCATCTGGATGCCGCCCTGGGCCAGCGGCCCCGTCTTCACCGTGAGCAGGCCGATGCGCACGGGCTTGTTCTGGGCGATGGCCGGGAACGGCAGCGTGGCGGCCACCGCGGTGCTGCCGAGCAGGAAGGCACGACGGCTGATCCTCACGGACATGAGCCTTCTCCTTAGCGCTGGCGAGCGATCTCGAGCGTGGCCGGCTCCTCCGGCAGGCGGCCGCCGACCGGCACGTCGCGCAGCTGGTGCCAGACCCGGTCGACCTCGGCCAGGACGACGGCGTCCGGCTGATGGATGTCGATGGGATTGACGGTCGGCACCCAGCACGGCCGGCCGGTGACCCAGAACACCTCCGTGCGATTGCCCTCCGGATCGAAGAAGTAGCAGCCGATCGCGCTGGCATGGTTCACCACGCCCTCGATGCGATAGCCGTCGGCGACGAGCCGGCGGTGGAAAGCGCGCAGGTCGTCGAGGCTGGCGACCGACATCGAGATCTGCTGGATCAGGTGGGGATCGTCGCTCGACGCCCGCCCACGCATGAGGGCGATCTCGTGGTCGGCGGCGTCGGGATTCGCCGAGAGGAAGACGACGCCGGCCCGCCAGTTCTGCTTGGTGACCCGCATGCCGAGCAGGTCGCGGTAGAAGGCCACCATCTGCTCGAGGTCCCGCACGTAGATGCCGACGTGTCCGAGTCCGGTGACGCGTGCCATGGCTCCTCCGTGGCCAGAGGATACTCCGATCCTTATAATCCGGACGGAGGAGGATATACCATGCCGCCCAGCAAGCTGGCTCACGTCGTGTTCCAGACGAACCGGATCGGGCCGATGCGCGACTGGTACTGCCGGGTCCTCGGCGGTCAGGTGATCTACGAGAACGCGCATCTGTCGTTCGTGACCTACGACGACGAGCACCACCGGGTCGCGTTCGTCGACTTCGGTCCGCTGACCCCGCGCGATGCGAACCCCGAGCTCATGGTCAAGAGCTCCGAGCCGCCCGGCCTGCACCACGTGGCGTTCACCTTCGGGTCGATGGACGGGTTCCTCGACAACTACGTGCGCCTCCGCGAGCACGGCATCCGGCCGTTCTTCTGCGTCAACCACGGACCGACCACCTCGATGTACTACCGCGATCCCGACGGCAACCGCATCGAGCTCCAGATCGACAACTTCGCCACCGCCGAGGAAGGTCAGGCCTGGATGCACTCGGCGGCCTTCGACCAAAACCCGATCGGCGTCGAGTACGATCCCGACGAGCTGGTGAAGAGGTTCCGCAGCGGCGTGCCCGTGGCCGAGCTGGTCAAGCGCGACTGATCGACGGCCGCGGTCACCCGGGGAGAAGGAGATTCTGCGGGTACCTCTCCTTGGCCGATGTGGCCTCTCGGATATCGATGTCGACGGACGCGATCGGCGCCTCGGCGGTGGTCTCCGCGAGAACGTCACCGTCGGGAGAGACGATCCAGCTCTGTCCCACGAAGTCATCACGCTCATAGGAGCGGCGGTTGGATGACGCGACGAAGCAACCGGAGACGACCGCCACCAGCGACGCCGCCGCCCGCCAGCGGCGATGACCACCCGTAGCTCGCGGGGCGGCGATGACGTGAGCGCCGGCGCGCCCGAGTCTCCATGAGACGTCGGTGAACAGCATCTCCGTGCAGAGCTGGAATCCGACCTGTGCGTCGTGGCACGTCACCAGCGAGGGATCGAGACTCCCACGATCGAACCAGGTCGCCTCCCGGCCGTCGGGTTCATCCGGGAGATACACCTTGCTGCGGCTGCTCTGGTAACCGCTCGCCCGCGTCCACGCGAAGCCTTGATTGAGCCGTCGACCGGCGTCCTCGACCGGCCGGGAGGCCAGCACCGCCCCGGCGGCGAGCTCCCGCAACTGGAGGAGCATCGCGTCGTGCTCGGCGAGGATGTGCCGCCACGCGATCGGATCGAAGGCAGGACCAGCAGATCGGTCGGGGATGCGCGCAGATAGCGGGTCAGCTCGGCCCAGGCCAGACCTCGGCGCTTGGCATCGTCGGGGATCTCGCACACGGTCAGGCGCATCCGGGCGTCTCC
>Ga0209474_10003909_pt1 | contig 12953 bp, 8 predicted proteins | sample GraSoiAngelo_145_FD_185902 | JGI IMG/M metagenome (GOLD analysis project Ga0209474, IMG submission 185902) | Grasslands soil microbial communities from the Angelo Coastal Reserve, California, USA - 14_1009_05_20cm (SPAdes) (version 2) | ecosystem: Environmental > Terrestrial > Soil > Grasslands ...
GCGCGTGCTTTGGCAAACCGGTGTCGCGGGCGAACTCTTCCAGCGAGGTGAAAGGGCGGCGCTGTCGCGCCTTTATAATGCGCTCGGCCCAATCCTCCGCTTTCGGCTTACCGACTTTTTGACGGAGAAATTCCTCGTCCGGATCGGCCCACTTGAATCCGTCGATCTGACGAAAGCCGAGCCGCACCGCGTGATACATCCCCCTCTTCTCCTCAATCGTGTTCTGGGCGTAGCTGAAGGACACATCGATCTCGCGTACCTCGATGCCGTTCTTTCGCGCATCGCCGACGATCTGCGCCGGCGCGTAAAATCCCATCGGCTGCGAATTCAATAGTCCACAGCAAAATGCATCGGGATGGAAATGCTTCAGCCATGATGAGACATAGACGAGCTGCGCGAAACTCGCGGCGTGACTTTCCGGGAAACCGTAGCTGCCAAACCCCTTGATCTGATCGAAACAGCTTTTCGCGAATTCGGGATCGTAGCCGCGCGCGATCATGTTGTTGATCATCTTGGCCTCGAATTTTCCGATCGTCCCGACATTGCGGAACGTGGCCATCGCGCGGCGCAACCCGTTGGCCTCTTCAGAGGTGAACTTCGCAGCCTCAATCGCGATGCGCATCGCCTGTTCCTGAAACAGCGGCACGCCCAGAGTCTTGTACAAAACTCTGCGCAGTTCATCCTTGTCGCCGTGCGCAGGGGATGGTGAGGGATAGCTCACGTTCTCATGACCACTCCGCCGGCGCAGATAAGGGTGCACCATGTCGCCCTGGATCGGGCCTGGACGGACGATGGCGACCTCGATCACGAGGTCGTAAAATACCCGCGGCTTCAGGCGCGGCAGCATGTTCATCTGCGCTCGGCTTTCGACCTGGAAGACGCCGACCGATTCACCCCGGCAAAGCATGTCATAGACCGGCTTCTGATCCTGCGGAATCGTCGCCAGTTCATAGCGTTCGCCTTTATGATGCTCGATCAGGTCGAAACATTTTCGGATGCAGGTCAGCATCCCCAATGCCAGCACATCGACCTTCATCATGTTCAACGCATCGACATCGTCCTTGTCCCACTCAATGAAGGTGCGGTCGTCCATCGCGGCGTTGCCGATCGGCACGTAAGTATCGAGCCGGTCCTGCGTCAGTACATAACCGCCGACATGCTGGGACAGGTGGCGCGGAAACTCGAGCAGCTCGGTAGCCAGTTCGACGGCAAGCTCGACCATCGGATTTTGCGGATCGAACCCCGCCTGCTTGACCTGCGTTTCGTTGAGATCCTCGCCCCAGCTTCCCCATACCGTATCCGCCAACGCCGCCGTCACATCTTCGGTCAGCCCCAACGCCTTTCCGACATCGCGAATTGCGCTGCGCGGCCGGTAATGAATGACGGTGGCGATAATTGCGGCGCGATGCCGGCCATACCTGCGGTAGACATATTGCATCACCTCTTCACGTCTCGAATGCTCGAAATCGACGTCGATGTCAGGCGGCTCCAAACGTTCCCTGGAGATAAAGCGCTCGAACAACAGATCGATCTTGGTCGGATCGACGGAAGTAATATCGAGCACATAGCAAACGGCTGAGTTCGCCGCCGACCCCCGGCCTTGGCACAGGATCTTCTGCTCACGCGCGTACCGGACGATATCGTGGACCGTGAGAAAGTAATGCGCATAGTTCAGCTTCCTGATCAGGCGCAATTCCCTGTGCAAAACCTTTTTGGTCTTGGGTGAGATCCTGATCGGAAATCTCTTGTGCGCACCCTGCCAGGTGAGATCTTCCAGGTGACGCTGCGCGGTCTTGCCCGGCGGCACCGGTTCGTCAGGATAATGATATTTAAGCTGATCAAGCGAAAATTTAATCCGGCCGGCAAACCGCATGGTTTCCCCGATCGCCTCCGGCACATCGCGAAACAACCATGCCATTTCATCGGCAGGCTTGAGATAGCGTTCGGCATTGGCTTCAAGACGTCTTCCGATGGCGTCGATCGTGGTCTTCTCGCGGATGCAGGTCAGGACATCCTGCAACGGGCGGCGCGACGGATGGTGATACAGCACTTCATTGGTAGCCAGCAGCGGCACGCCGGCCGTTGCGGCAATACCATGCAGCCGCGCAAGACGGCGCCGGTCGTCGCCGCGGTACAACAGGCTGGCTGCAAGCCATAGCCCATCTGCCAAACTGCGCTGCAGCCGACCCAGAATATCAAGCGCCTTCTCTGCCTCGAAACGGTGCGGCAACACCACGACCAGAAGCTGCCCTTCCGCGAATTCCAGGAGGTCACCGAATTTTAAATGACATTCGCCCTTGTCGGCGTCTCCTAGCTTGCCGCGGGTGAGTAACTGACATAACCGGCCGTAAGCCGCGCGATCGCGTGGATAGACCAGAATGTCAGGCGTATCGTCCATAAAGACGAGACGCGACCCGATCAGAAGCTTGGGTTTGTATTTCAGGCTGGGATTATCGAGCTCCTTGTAAGCCCGCACCACGCCTGCCAGCGTGTTGTGATCGGCGATGCCAATGACGGGAAGACGCAGCTCGCTCGCTTGATGCACATAAGCGCGCGGATCCGACCCCCCGCGCAGGAATGAAAAGTTCGTGGTGATACCGATTTCCGCGTAAGCCGGGGTGATCATGCGAACAATCCGTGCATGTACCAGTTCGGCGAAACGGCCCTGCCTTCTTCATGCACGATCTCGCGGTCATAAAGTCCATCGCGGTAGAGCCAGAACCGCAGACCCGCCTCATCCTCGACGCGGAAATAATCGCGCGTCAGCATTTCACCTTGAGGGCGCCACCACTCCATCGCGAGGCGCTCGGGGCCTTCGGCGCGAACCACCGCGTGGGTGGCGCGGCGCCAGACAAATCGTGCGGGTGGCCCATCCGGCACCTGAGCGATCACCTTGATCTGTTCCGGGCGATCGAACAGCCGCAACGGCCGCAACGGCGGCTCGCCCTGCGCGCGCGGCACCCAGATCGCATGCGCTGCGGCCGCAAGATGATACTGCGCGGGCGCCGCCAGCACCGCGCGTTCCGGAATATGGGTGTCCTGCGGCAGGTGCACGACCACGCGCCGCGCCCCAATTCGCGCGGCAATGCGGTCGATCAATGCCGCCAATTCGTCATTGTCGTGAACCTTGGCATCGAGATCGCTCTGCTGCTGCACGACGATTTCAGTACGGTTTGCAGAGAGGCGAATGAGATCGAATCCGAATCCGGGATCGAGCGGATCGCTTAAAGTACTCAGCCGCTCGCGAAATAGCCGGTCGATCACCTGGGTTTTGGTCACGGGTTGTCCGGTGTCGACCACGATGGTACGAACCGCGCCATCGGTGCGGAAAAAGCGGGCTTCCAACCGCCGTGCGCCCTTGCCCTGCTGCGCCATTGCCGCGACCAGCATCCTACCTAGCCCGAATAGCGTCGATGATATGACCGCTTCGGTCGCCACCGGTTCGGCGAAACGCTTCTCCACGATATATTCCGGCAACGGCTTGCGCGGGCTGATCGGGGCATCGCTTTGCCCCAGGGCCTGTTCCAGCAACATTGTAAAGTGAGCGCCGAATCTTGCCGTGATTTCATGACGCGCTCGGCCAGCCACATCGCCGATGGTTTTCAACCCGGCGCGGCGCAGGCCACTGACAATGGTTTCCTCGGCGCCGAGAGCCGATACCGGTAACGGACCGAGCGCATTGGCTTCCTCGCCATCGCAGACGATGCGGCCATGGACATCGCGGGTCATGGTCCGCGCGCACACGGCAGTGCCGGCGATTGCGGCGCTGACCGTAAAACCTTGCGCGGTCAACACGCCACATACCTGCCGCATCATCGCAGCCTCGCCACCGAATAAATGCACGCAGCCGGTAATATCGAGAAACAGACCATGCGGGGGATCGAGCGCCACTAGCGGCGTAAATCGGTCGCACCACTCGGCAATGGCATTCAATGCGTTGGCGTCGGCCGTTTCATCGGCGTCGTACACCTGCAACTGAGGACAGATCGCGCGGGCATTGGCGAGCGGCAGACCAATCTCAAGGCCGAACCGGGCCGCCGCGTCGTCGAGCGCAAAAACTTGCAGTGCATTGTTTTTTTTGGCGACGACAATGCAAGGCAAGTTTTGGCAAGGCAAGACTTGGCAAGGGAAGTTTTGCTTTGCCGCACTTTCTTCACGCGAACCGGTACCGACTTCGCTCGAAAAGGCTCTAGCCGGCGCGGCGTTGTCCCGCGCGAGCTGACGTTTGATACGGTCGATGGGCAGGCGCGGCAGCCACAGGCTGAGGATACGCCGTCGGTTTTCCGAAGAGGCACTCATCACATTTCCATTCCATGATCCACCGGCCAACGGCGCCATGACGGTTGCGCACAAGTTGCGCATCGAACACCGGTGCGCCCCAGGAATTCGAAGCCGCCGCAGGCATTGAAGCCGCCGCAGGCGGCGAATGCGCCGCACGCACGATCCATCTTGTCTCAGCCGTCGAGGGCTGTGGCTCGGCTGCTACCCGCAGCAACACGCCGGTGACTCCAGAGGCTTGCGCGGCCAGCGTCAGCTTGCGGCTGGCGACCAGATCTAGCTGCCGCGCAGCGCCCCAGACCTCCAGCACGACGATGCCCAGCGCGTCGCAGGCCAGCGCGTCAGCGGCGGTCCGCAACGCGCTGTCGACATCCGCCGCGCGTACGGTGACGACAAAGCGCGGATCGAGACCGAGCTCGGCTAGTCCGCTCATCGACAGCGCGCCCGATTCAATTTCGGTGAAATCCTGTCGTACCCACACCAGCGGTCGCCGTGCGGCCGCCCGCCCCGCGAGCCCTGCGACAAAACCTGTCGCCGCGCCGCTTTGCCGGCCGGCTTCGGCGAACACCTCGTGCATCGCACCCAGCGCGAGACCACCCTGCAGTATCGAATCCACCTCGGCATGCCCGAGCGCCACTCTTCGAGGTGAGTACGAACCGCCGTGCGCCTCGAGCCGCTCGATGCTGCCGCGCAAACCCGAGAGAGTGCTTTGGTGGTGGGGTGACGACAAAATCATGTGCTTTTTCAATCAAGTGAGAGCGCGACGGGACGAACCGGTTGCTAACTTGCGTGCGTGCATCCGCCACTCCTTGAGGATTGTCGGCGCATTACTGGTCCTTTCCAGTAAACCCATGGCCCATCTATTTGTTCATGATATGTTCTAATATAATGCTAACCCTACCCGGGGAGTCAACCGCGCTCATGGATTATGTTTTGGCGAGCAATCACAAGGACATCGTGGAACCCTGAGTGACCTGCCCGAATTGAGCCTCGCCTCGGCAATGGTATTCCTCACCAGAAACGGAAACGCCCATGGCGGCTATCTCACCAAGCCTCAAAATGCTGCGTGAAGAGGCTGCGCATTGCCGCGCCTGCCCTCTCTGGAAAAATGCCACCCAGACGGTGTTCGGTGAAGGCCCGCAGCATGCGCCACTCCTACTGGTAGGAGAGCAGCCCGGGGACAAGGAAGACATTGCCGGCAAACCCTTCGTCGGACCGGCGGGGCTGATACTGGATCGCGCGCTCCAAGAGGCGGGCATCGACCGCAAGAAGGCCTACGTCACCAACGCGGTAAAACATTTCAAATTCGTACCCCGCGGAAAAATCCGCCTGCACCAGAAGCCGACGACGCCGGAGATCAAAGCCTGCCGGCAATGGTATGAACGTGAACTGGCCTCGATCAAACCGGCCCTGGTGATCGCCATGGGCGCCACCGCAGCGCAAAGCGTGTTCGGAAAAATAACGCCGATCAACAAAAACCGCGGCCGCGTGATTGATGTCGCCGGTGGGATCAAGGCCCTGGTGACCGTGCATCCGTCGTTTCTGTTGCGACAGCCAGACCCCGACGCGAAGGCGCGGGAATACGCACGCTTCGTCGGCGATCTGAAGATTGCAGCCGAGATGCTGCGGAAATCAGCGCGCGCGGCTTGAGCCGCATTGCCTGGGTGATGAGCGTGATACGCCCATCCGTCCAGACCCGCACAAACATGCGCTCTGCTCAGGATGATATCGGGGGGCGGGTATCCGGCTTGCGGCGCCCCGTCAACGAGCGAGCGCCGCCGTCCGGGACGCGAGGGCTAGGCTGCCGCGGCGATGTTCACCGCAGCTTCGGCGAGCGACGTCAGGGTTTCGTCGGTCTTCTTCTCCTCCTGCAGGGTTTGATCCAGCAATCGGACCGCATCCTTCATGCCGAGCTGCTGCGCCCACTGCTTGAGCGTACCGTAGCGGGTGATTTCGTAATGTTCGACGGCCTGCGCCGCCGCGAGCATGGCAGCGTCGAGCGCGTCGGAGCCTTTGTACTCCTCCATCACTTCCTTGCCCTCATCGAGGATGCCTTGGATGCCATCGCAGGTCTTGCCGCGCGCCGGCTTTTCCATTAATTCGAAAATCTCTTCGAGGCGCTCGACTTGGCCTTCGGTCTCGCCATGATGCTTCTCGAAGGCCGCTCGCAGCTTGTCGGAACTGGCCGCCTTCGCCATCTTCGGCAGCGCTCTGAGAATCTGCTTTTCGGCGTAATAGATATCCTTGAGCGTATCGAGGAAGAGGTCGTTGAGGTGTTTGTCTTTCGCGGTCATGGCGCACTCCGTTGCGGGTTTTTAAGGCTTTTAGGGACGTTGCCGCGTCTCAACGCCACCTCGCAGACAATGTTCCAGGCTGTCCAAAAGCACGCGCCCGTTGCCTCTCCGGAGTCGACGTGATACGGCAGCGCTATTCGGGCCATCGGCAACCGCCCGGTCAGCTGTCGCACAGCCAAGCGTTGTCTCGCTCCGTTTGCGGAGGTGAGACATGTCCTTTGGCTGCACATCGACCATCCGCTCGATCCCGTGGCGGATTTATCGATGACAATGTTCTCCTCAACGAAAGCTGCGCGGCAGATGAAGGCTCCGCGGGATATCCTGTCTCTGTATGTTGCGAGGGGGCTCCGCGGATTTGGCGACGGCTTTGCGATCATCATCCTGCCCGTGTATCTCTCCGCGATCGGCCTCTCGCCTCAAGAGATCGGGCTGGTGGCCAGCGCCTCGCTGCTTGGAACTGCGGCGCTGACGCTGATCACCGGTTTCATTGCACCGCGTTGCGAACTGCGAACGCTTTTTCTCGCTGGCGCCGGGTTGATTGCCTTCACGGGCATGGTCTTCCCGGCGCTGGAGACTATCGCGCCCATTCTACTTTTGGCGTTCGTCGGCAGCATCAATCCCTCGAGCGGCGATCTCGGCATGCTGGTTCCCCTCGAGCATGCGCTCCTTACCAAAGAGACCGTGGACCGGGACCGCACCAGTGTGTTCGCAAAATATAGCCTGATCGGCTCGCTCACATCGGCGGTCGGATCGCTGGCGGCTGCTCTGCCCGAGATGCTTGCCTCCAGCGGCTGGTCGAAGCTTAGCGCGCTCAAACTCATGTTTTACGGCTATGCCGCGCTGGGAATGCTCGCGGCCTTGCTTTACCGGCGCCTGCCGCGCGACCACAGCCGTTCGGATGCGCCGAGAGCTGCACTCGGTCCCTCCCGTAACGTCGTCTACCGGCTTGCGGCGCTGTTCAGCATGGACGCCTTTGCCGGCGGCTTCGTCGTGCAATCGCTGTTGGCGCTCTGGCTGTTTCAACGGTTCGACATGTCGCTGGAAGCGGCAAGCTTATATTTTTTCTGCGCCAGCCTGCTGGGCGCGATTTCCTTTCCGGTGGCCGCCTGGCTATCCCGACGCATCGGTCTAATCAACACGATGGTGTTCACCCACATCCCCTCTAGCCTATGCCTGATCGCCGCCGCCTTTTGTTCCAGCTTGACAGCGGTGTTGTCGCTGCTGCTGGTTCGCGCCGCTCTCTCACAGATGGATGTTCCAACCCGCTCATCCTATGTGATGGCCGTTGTTACGCCCGCCGAACGCACCGCGGCGGCGAGCGTGACCGCGGTCCTGCGCAGTCTCGCATCATCCATTAGTCCCGCCATCGCTGGCTTCATGCTTGCGGGGCCGTTTTCCGGGCTTCCGCTGGTGGTGTGCGGATGCTTGAAGATCGGCTACGACCTGGCCCTGCTCGCAATGTTCCGGCACAACAAACCGCCGGATGAGATCCGGTGAGATCACCGGCCTAGCATTATGCCGCGAGGGTGTTCTCGACCAGCTTGATCCAGTACGAGGTGCCGTACACGATGGCTTCGTCGTTGAAATTATAGGCCGGATGATGGAGGCCGGCGCTGTCGCCGTTGCCGCAGAAAATAAACGCGCCCGGCCGGGACTCCAGCATATAGGCGAAATCTTCCGCGCCCATCAACGGCGCCATGTCTAGCACGTTGGCCTCGCCCGCGACTTGCTTTGCAACTTGCGTCGCGAGATCGGTCTGGGACGCGTGATTGACCGTCACCGGATAACCGCGCTCGTAAACCAGATCGATCTTGGCCCCGGTGATCTGCGCCACGCCGGCGACAACTTCGTGCACGCGTTTCTCGATGAGTTCCCGCACCTCCGGCGTGAGGGTGCGCACAGTGCCCCGCAACTCGGCGGTTTGCGGGATTACGTTGCGGGCGTTCCCGGCATGGAATTCGCACATCGATATCACCGCGGAGTCCAGCGGATCGACGGTGCGCGAGACGATCGATTGCAAAGCCGTAATCAATTGCGAGCCGACCAACACCGAATCAATACATTTGTGCGGCCGCGCGGCGTGACCGCCGAGGCCCTCGATCTTGATATCGATCGCATCGGTCGCGGCCATCACCGGACCCGACCGGATCGCGAACGAGCCGATCGGTATTCCCGGACCATTGTGCATGCCATAGACCTGATCGATGGCGAAGCGGTCCATCAATCCGTCCTTGATCATCGCGGCTGCTCCCGCACCACCCTCTTCCGCGGGCTGAAAGATCACAATCGCGTCGCCCGAGAAATTACGCGTTTCCGCCAGATACCGCGCGGCACCGAGCAGCATCGCGGTGTGCCCGTCGTGGCCGCAGGCGTGCATCTTGCCAGGTGTTTTGGAGGCATAAGGCAGACTGGTGTCCTCCTCGATCGGCAGCGCATCCATATCGGCGCGCAGCCCGATCACCTTGATGTCGCTGTTGCCGGCAGGCTTGCGCCCTTTGATAACCCCGACCACACCGGTGCGGCCAAGACCGGTTGCGACCTCGTCGCAGCCAAATTCCCGCAAACGCTCCGCCACGAATGCTGCAGTGCGATGCACGTCGTAAAGCAATTCCGGATGTTGATGGATATCGCGGCGCCAGGCCTGGATATCGGGTTGGAGATCGGCGACGCGGTTGACGATGGGCATTGGCAATTCTCGGTTATGGGATACTTAGCACTCTAGCACGCGGCTGCGATCCGCCAACAGTCCTCCCGCGCTGTACACGAACTCGCACCGCAGCTATGGCGTTGATGCCTTTGGATTGTGCCAAAATGGGCTAAGTGGTGATGCCTTGTGAAGCGGCTTGAAGGTGATTTCGACTATATCGTCGTTGGCGCGGGCACGGCCGGCTGCATCATCGCCAACCGCCTCTCGGCTGACCCCAGTAAACGTGTGTTGATTCTGGAGGCGGGCGGAGACGACAACTGGATCTGGTTTCACATCCCGGTCGGGTACCTGTTCGCGATCGGCAATCCGCGCTCGGATTGGATGTTCCGGACCGAGCCCGAACCTGGCCTTAACGGCCGCTCGCTGGCCTATCCCCGCGGCAAAGTGATCGGCGGCTCGTCCGCGATCAACGCGATGATCTCGATGCGCGGACAGGCGGCGGACTATGACCATTGGCGCCAGCTTGGCCTTTCGGGTTGGGGCTGGGACGACGTAAAGCCCGCCTTCCGGCGTCTGGAAGATCATTTCCTGGGCGCGAGCGAGCATCATGGCATCGGCGGTGGTTGGCGCATCGAAGCGGCGCGGCTGTCCTGGGCCATCCTGGATGCGGTCGGCGATGCCGCCGAGCAAATGGGAATCCGACGTATTCCTGATTTCAATACCGGAGACAATGAGGGTGTCGGATATTTCCACGTCAACCAGAAGCGTGGACGCCGCTGGTCAGCCGCGCGGGGTTTTTTGAAGCCAGCATTGAAGCGTCCCAATCTGCGGCTCGAAAAGCACGTGCTGGTTGATCGTCTCGTCATTGAGCAGGAGCGCGCTGTCGGCGTGCGCTTCATGCAAGGCGGCGAAACGCTCGAGGCACGCGTCAAGGGCGAGGTGATCCTCTGCGCCGGCTCCATCGGATCGATACAGGTCCTGCACCGTTCAGGCATCGGCCCCCCGGAATGGCTGGCGCCGCTCGGCATCGCGACCGTGCTCGATCGGCAAGGCGTCGGGCGCAATCTGCAGGACCATCTGCAGCAGCGGGCGATCTACAAGGTGGACGGCGTTCGCACGCTTAACGAGACCTACTATTCGATCCTCAGGCGCGGCCTGATGGGCCTCGACTATGCCTTCCGCCGCCGCGGTCCGTTGACCATGGCTCCCTCGCAGCTCGGGATTTTCACGCGCTCCGATCCGCATCGGGAGCGCGCCAACATCCAGTTCCACGTGCAGCCGCTCTCGTTGGACAAATTCGGCGATCCCCTGCATCGCTTTCCTGCGATTACCGTGAGTGCCTGCAATCTGCAGCCGACCTCGCGCGGCACCGTGCGCGTCCGCTCCGCTGAACCTTCCGAGGCCCCTGCGATCGCGCCAAATTATCTCGCGACCGATGAGGACCGCGAGGTAGCCGCCGACGCCATCCGCACCACGCGGCGGCTGATGCGTCAGCCGGCGCTCGCGCCGTATCATCCGCAAGAATATCTCCCCGGCCCATCGGTGGGCGATGACGATGCATCGCTGGCGAAAGCCGCCGGCGATATCGGCACGACGATCTTTCACCCGGTCGGCACCGCGAAAATGGGAACCGCCAACGATCCGAGCGCGGTGGTCGATGAACGGCTGCGCTTGTACGGCATTGCCGGACTTCGCGTGGTCGATGCTTCGGTGATGCCGACCATTACGTCGGGCAATACCAATACCCCGACCGCGATGATCGCCGAAAAGGGCGCCTTCATGATCATTGAGGACTCGCGATAAGATCACGGAACCGTCATCGCGCCCGCGCCTTTCCGCTGTCCGTTCGGGAATAAACCCGTCCCTCGCCCGATCACGTCCCCACAACCCAATCAGGGGTTCATGGAGATGGCGATGAGCGAGTTCGATCACGACCACGGTGAGAGCGGCCGAAATCACTCCCCCGGGCTGAGCCGCCGCCGGATACTGGAATGCATGACCTGGGCCGGCACCGGCGTCCTCTGGACGATTTCCGGCGGCGTTCCCCGTTCGCTCGGACTGGTCGATTCCGCGATGGCCGCCGCGCCGGCGGGCCTGAGCTTTCTGCAGATCAGCGATAGCCATGTCGGGTTCGACAAGCCCGCCAATCCCAACGCGCTCGGCACGCTCGAGGAGGCGATCGCAAGGATCAACGCCATGCCGGCCAGGCCATCGTTCATGATTCACACCGGCGACATCACCCATCTGTCGAAGGCGGCCGAGTTCGATAATGCCGAGCGCATTATTTCGCAGGCCAAGCTGGATGTGCATTACGTCCCGGGCGAGCACGATTTCCTCGACGAAGATGTCAAGCTGTACCGCGATGGCTACGGACGCGGCGCAAAGGGTGCCGGTTGGTACTCCTTCGACGCCAATGGCGTGCATTTCATCGGTCTCGTCAACGTGGTGGATCTCAAGGCCGGCGGTCTCGGCAATCTCGGCGCCGAGCAGCTCGCGTGGCTGGAGGACGACCTCAAGGGACGCTCAAGATCAACCCCCATCGTCGTGTTCGCTCACATCCCGCTGTGGACCGTGTATCCGGAGTGGGGCTGGGGCACCGAGGATGGCGCGCGCGCGCTTGAATACGTCAAGGGCTTCGGCTCGGTCACGGTGCTGAACGGTCACATTCACCAGGTGATGCAGAAGGTCGAGGGCAACGTCACGTTCCACACCGCGCGCTCGACCGCGTTCCCGCAGCCGGCGCCAGGCACCGCACCCTCGCCCGGGCCCATGAAGGTCGCCGATGACAAGCTTCGCGGTCTGCTCGGCGTCGCCAGCATCAACTTCAAACCGGGCGATCAACGGCTCGCGATTATCGACACGCCACTGCAGGGCTAAGGGAAATTTGACATGATACCATTCACTCTGCGCGTCCATGGCAAGCTCGCCATGGCAGCGGCGATCTTGCTTTGTCTCGGCGCTCACGCTTTCGCTGAAGATACCGAGGTAACGATCGACAATTTCACGTTTTCGCCGGCGGAGCTGACGGTGAAGGTCGGCACCACCGTGACGTGGAAGAACCACGACGACATTCCGCATACGGTGGTTTCGGCGGGCAAGTTCCGATCGAAAACGCTGGATACCGACGACGGCTATTCGTTCACCTTCACGGCAGCGGGCGCTTACAAATATTTTTGTTCGCTGCATCCGCATATGACTGGAATGATCAAGGTTGAGTAGCGAGCGAAACCAAGGCATCACTGCGATGCCCGGCCGGTGGATGGAGACCGGCCGGGCCTCTGCAAAAGCAGGGCAAAGGGCGATGCCGGTAGGCGCTGCATACGGCGATGCGGACAAGGCGCGGCGCTTTCGCGACGCGGCGCTGCCGCATCTCGACGGCGTCTATACATTGGCGCGCTACCTGCTTCGCGACCCGTCGGACGCCGAGGATGCGGTGCAGGAATGCTATCTGCGGGCGCTGAAGCACTTCGATAGTTATCGCGGCCCGGCGATGAAGCCTTGGCTGTTCGCGATCTTGCGCAACGTCTGTCGTGCCGAATTCGCCCGCCGCGCGAGTTCGCCCACCGATCCGATTGATGAAGCGACGGAGAGAGCCGAACAAACTCCGTTGTGGAGCGAAGCGCAGGAAACGCCGGAGTCCGAGATGATGCGGGGCTCCGAGGCGAGCACGATCCGCCGGCTGGTGAAGGCCCTGGAGGAGCCGTTTCGGGAGACATTCGTGCTGCGTGAAATTC
>Ga0209474_10003911_pt1 | contig 12947 bp, 14 predicted proteins | sample GraSoiAngelo_145_FD_185902 | JGI IMG/M metagenome (GOLD analysis project Ga0209474, IMG submission 185902) | Grasslands soil microbial communities from the Angelo Coastal Reserve, California, USA - 14_1009_05_20cm (SPAdes) (version 2) | ecosystem: Environmental > Terrestrial > Soil > Grasslands...
TCGGCAAAGCTCATCAGCAGGCTCGAAAACGGCCGCACCTCGACCCGTTCGACGGCATTCGGCTCCCCGAGATGCGCGATCTCGTCGCGGACGATGTCGACCCGCTCGTCGGTCGAGAACAGCGGGCCCTTACCGTCATTGCGGGCAACCCCGATGACCAGGCGATCGACGACATGCAGGGCACGGCGGATGATGTCGGTATGGCCATTGGTGATCGGATCGAAGGTGCCGGGATAGATCCCGATGCGGCGGCTCATCTTGTCTCCCCTTCCCCACTTCCGTCCGGCGCCGCCTCGCCGGGCGGCGTGCCCGGCTCCCCAAGGCTATCTGGACCAAGGCTATCGGGACCATGGCCATCAGGCCCGTGGCCATTGGAACAATCGCCATTAGACCCGTCGCCATTCTCCTCTGCAACCTCCGGCAGCCTGGCCACCGAAACCACCCGCTCATCCTCGTCAACCCGGAAGACCACGACGCCCGCGCTGCCGCGCCGCGCGATGCGGATGTCGTTGACCGGGATGCGGATCACCATGCCGGCATCCGTTACGAGCATGATCTGGTCGTTGTGCCCGACCGGGAAGACCGCGACGATCGCGTCCTGCCGCCGGCTCAGCTCCATGTTGTTGACACCCTGCCCGCCGCGCCCGGTGATGCGGTAATCATAGGCCGAGCAGCGCACGCCGAAGCCCTTCTCGGTGACAACCCGTACGAACTCCTCGCGCGCCGCGAGGTCGAGGAACTGCTCTTCCGATAGCGCCGCCTCGCCGGCCCCGTTGCCGTTCTCGCCTTCGCCCTCATCGGGTTCGAGCGGCTGCTCGGGGGTTTGCGCCTCGGCCGCCTCGCTCTGCTCACCCATTTGGCGGCGGCGATCGCGCGCCATGCTGAGATAGCCGTTGCGGACGTCGGGTGTGATCTCCTCGTGGCGCAGGATCGACATCGAGATGACCTGATCGTCGCCCAGCAGCCGGATGCCGCGCACCCCGACCGAGCTGCGCCCGGCAAACACCCGCACATCATCGACCGGAAAGCGGATCGCCTTGCCGTTGCGGGTGGCGAGCAGCACGTCATCCGCATCGCTGCAGGTCGCGACCGCGATCAGCCGGTCATCGGCGTCCTCGCCCTCGAATTTCATCGCGATCTTGCCGTTGGCGCGGACATCGCCGAAATCGCTGAGCGCGTTGCGCCGGACATAGCCGTTGGCGGTGGCGAACATGACCGTCAGCGCGCTCCAGCTCTCCTCATCTTCCGGCAAGGGCATCACGGTCGAGATCGTCTCGCCCTCGGTCAGGTTCGGCAGCAGATTAACCATCGGCCGGCCGCGCGCCTGCGGCGTGCCGAGCGGCAGCCGGTACACTTTGAGCTTGTAGGCCCGCCCCGAGGAGGTGAAGAACAACACCGGGTCGAGGGTCGAGGCGACAAAGACCTGGCTGAGGAAATCTTCTTCGCGGATCGCCATGCCGGCGCGCCCGCGCCCGCCGCGGCGTTGGGCGCGGTAGGTCGACAGAGGCACCCGCTTGATGTAGCCGACGTGGCTCACCGTGACGACCATGTCCTCGCGCTGGATCAAGGCCTCGATATCGGCCTCGAATTCGACATCCTCGATCGCCGTACGGCGCGGGTTGGCGAATTGCTCCTTGATCGCCAGCAGCTCGCCGCGCAGCACCTCGATCAATCGGGCGCGCGACCGCAGGATCTCCAGATGGCTGCCGATCTCGGCGACCAGCTCCTTCAGCTCGTCCGAGATCTTGTCGCGCTCGAGCCCGGTCAGGCGCTGCAGGCGCAGATCGAGGATGGCGCGCGCCTGCTCGTCCGATAGCTGGTAAGTGCGGTCATCGGCGAGACCGCGGCCATCCGCCTCGACCAGCGCCACCAAGGGCGCGATATCGCCGGCCGGCCAGCGCCGCCCGATCAGGCCGGCGCGGGCCGCCGCCGGATCGGGCGCGGCGCGGATCAACGCGATGATCTCGTCGATGCTGGCGACCGCGACCAAGAGGCCGACCAGCGTATGCGCGCGCTCGCGCGCCTTGTTGAGCAGATAGGTCGTGCGCCGGGTGATGACTTCTTCGCGGAAGGTGATGAAGGCGGCGATGATGTCGCGCAAGGTCAGCTGTTCGGGGCGCCCGCCATTGATCGCCAGCATGTTGACGCCGAAGCTGGTCTGCAGCGCGGTGTAGCGGAACAGCTGATTGAGGACGATGTCGGGGTCGGCGTCGCGCTTCAGTTCGACGACGAGGCGCACCCCATCGCGGTCGCTCTCGTCACGCAGTTCGGCGATGCCTTCGACCAGCTTGTCGCGGACGCATTCGGCGATGCGCTCCTGCAATTTGGCCTTGTTGACCTGATAAGGCATCTCAGTAAAGACCAGCGCCTCGCGGCCGCTGCGGACTTCCTCGACATGCGATTTGGCGCGCAATACGACCGCGCCGCGGCCGGTCCTGTAGGCGGCATGCGTGCCGGACCGGCCGATGATGATGCCGCCGGTCGGAAAATCCGGCGCCGGCACGAACTCCATCAGCTCTTCAATGGTGATCGCGCCATTGTCGAGATAGGCGCAGCAGGCGTCGATGACCTCGCCGAGATTGTGCGGCGGGATGTTGGTCGCCATGCCGACGGCGATGCCTTGGGCGCCGTTGACCAGGAGGTTCGGGAACCCGGCCGGCAGGACCTTGGGTTCGCGTTCGGTCTCGTCGTAATTGGGCTGGAAGTCGACGGTGTCCTTGTCGAGATCGTCGAGCAAGCCATCGGCGACGCGGGCGAGGCGCGCCTCGGTGTACCGGTAGGCGGCCGGCGCATCGCCGTCCATCGATCCAAAATTGCCCTGACCGTCGATCAGCGGCAGGCGCATCGCGAAATCCTGCGCCATCCGGACCATCGCGTCGTAGATCGCGAGCTCGCCATGCGGATGGTATTTGCCGATCACGTCGCCGACGATGCGGGCCGATTTGCGGTAGCCGCGGTTCCACAGATTGCCGTTGACCTGCATCGAATAGAGGATGCGGCGGTGCACCGGCTTCAGCCCGTCGCGGATATCGGGCAGCGCCCGCGCCACGATCACGCTCATCGCGTAATCGAGGTACGAGCGCTTCATCTCGTCTTCGATTGTGACGCTCGTGATATCGGGCGCGGAGGGCGGTGCTGCGGTAACGGCCACGGCGATCTATCTGCGTTGTTTTTCTACTAAAATCGCGGCCGAGCCGAGGTCCGGAAAACCAAGGCGTCGCCGCGGTTCACATATAGTTATTCCGGGCTGAAATTACGCCATCTCGCAGCTGCGAGACAACGCCGCGCCGGGAAGCCCTGCCCTGCGCCGAGGAGGCGGCGATCGTGCCAGAAATGCTGCCCTCCGGGGCCGAATCGCTGCGGGTTCCGAGCAATGGAATTAGCCTCCACGCGGTCGCCGCCGGGCCGGCCAACGGCCCGCTGGTCGTACTGCTGCACGGCTTCCCCGAATTCTGGTACGGCTGGCGGCAGCAGATCGCGCCGCTCGCCGCATCCGGGCTATGGATAATCGCGCCCGACCAGCGCGGCTACAACCTCTCGGACAAGCCCGCCGGCATTCCCGCCTACCGGCTCGACACACTCGCGGATGACATGCTCGGCCTCGCCGACGCGCTCGGCCATCGGCGCTTCGCGGTGATCGGGCATGATTGGGGCGGCGTGGTCGCCTGGCACCTCGCGAGCCGCAACCCCGAGCGGGTCACGCGGGCCGCGATCCTGAACGCGCCGCATCCCGGAACCCTGAGGCGATATGCGCGGGCCCATCCGCGGCAGGCGCTGAAGAGCTGGTATGTTGCCTATTTCCAGCTGCCGTACCTGCCCGAGCTGGGCCTGCGCGCCGGCGGCTTTTGGGGCCTGCGCCGCGCCCTTCGCCGCACCTCGCGGCCCGGCACCTTCACCACCGAGGATCTCCGCCATTACCGCGAGGCCTGGGCCCAGCCCGGCGCGCTGACCGCAATGCTGAACTGGTACCCGCGCCGTGCGCCTCTCGACCGGATCGGGGTCGGCGCGGGTCAGGGTGCCGGTGCGGGTGATCTGGGGCGACCGCGACGCCTTTCTCGAAACCGGCCTCGCCGAAGCCAGCGCCGCGCTGTGCGACCAGGCCGAGGTGTTCCACCTCCCCCACGCCACCCATTGGGTGCAGCACGAGGAACCCGACGCGGTGAACCGGCTGCTGACAGAGTTTCTCGTCTGATCCACGATGGAGCGCGTCAAATTCATCGCCGGTCGGAGAGGGAACGGTCGAATGGCCAGAAAGCTGATTTTCCTGACGTGCCTGCTGTCGCTGCCCGCCGGGTCTTTCGCGCAGTCGCTTCAGGAGCTCGACCAACGCGAAGCGGCATTGATGGAGACTTGGGAAAAGATGCCGCTGTCGGTGCGGCGGGCCGTGTTTGAGAAACAACGGGCGGAAGGCTTCGGGATGTATCAGGAGCGGCCCTCGAATGTGTTCAAGCCGGGCGAAAAGCTGATCGCCTATGTCGAGCCGGTCGGCTATGGCTGGAAAGAGGCCGGCCCCGGCTCGTTCGAGTTCGGCTTCAATGTCGATTTTCTGATCAAGTCGCCCGACGGCAAGGTGCTGACGGGACAGGAAAATTTTGCGAATTTGGCGCTCAAGAGCCGGGCGCGAGCCCGCGAATTCATGCTGAACCTGACGATGAACGTCAGCGGCGCGCCACCGGGCGATTACGTCCTCGAATACAAACTGCGCGACATTACCGGCGACAAATCAGCCGTGGTCGATCTGCCGTTCAAGATCGCGAAGTAGCGGCACCCATCCCAGCTATTCGCCCCATACTTCGCGGGCCACCTCGACGACGAGGCGGAGCTTGGCCTTTTCCTCCTCGATGGTCAGCGCATTGCCCTCGACGGTCGAGGAGAAGCCGCATTGCGGCGACAGGCACAGCTGCTCGAGCGGGACGTATTTGGCGGCCTCGTCGATGCGGCGCTTCAGCTCGTCCTTATCCTCGAGCGCCGCCCGCTTGGTCGTGATGAGGCCGAGCACGATTTTCTTTGGTCCGCGCGGCACAAAGCGCAATGGCGCGAAGCCGCCCGAACGCGCGTCGTCGTATTCGAGGAAGAAGCCGTCGACCTTGAGCTCGCCGAACAAGGCCTCAGCGACATGGTCGTAGCCGCCCTCGGCCATCCAGGACGAGCGGAAATTGCCGCGGCACATATGGGTGCAGACAGTCATTCCGGACGGCTTGTCGGCGAGTGCCTGGTTGATCAGGCGGATGTTGGTCAGGTGCTGCGTTGAGCCGTCGCCGCCGATCGAGTCGACATAGGCGCGCTGCGCCGGGTCGTTGAGGTAGGCGAGGCTGGTGTCGTCGAGCTGCAAATAGGTGCAGCCCAATGCAGCAAGGCCGGCGATCTCCTTGGCGTAGACCTCGGCGAGATCGTGCCAGAACGCCTCCATCTCGGGATAGGCGACCGCGTCGATCGCGGCGCGGCCGCCGCGGTAATGCAGCATCGAGGGCGAGGGGATCGTCAGTTTCGGGGTCGTGCCCGCGGGCGCGACCGATTTGAGATAGGCGAAATCCTCGCCGAAGATCGTCTTGTCGAGGGTCAGCTTGCCGGCGACCCGGTGCGCCGCCGGGGAGAATTCCAGCGTGCCGGCCTCGTTCTTGAATTGTATGTTGAGAAGCCGGTCGGTCTTCGCGACGCCGCCGATCTGGTAGAGGAAATCCATATGCCACGAGCCGCGGCGAAACTCGCCGTCGGTAAGGCCTTTGAGGCCGAGCTCGGCCTGCATGTCGGCGGCGCGGCGGATGCAATCATCCTCGACATCGCGCAGCGTCGCGGCGGTGATCCAACCCTTCTCATATTCGGCGCGCGCCGCCAACAACGGCTCCGGACGCAACAGGCTGCCGACATGATCGGCGCGAAACGGCGGTCCCGACATCGCTGTACCTCCAAACCACGTCATTGCGAGCGGAGCGAAGCAATCTCCTGCCGGGTTGGCTAATCCGATGGGGATTGCTTCGTCGCTGTGCTCCTCGCAATGACATCCTATTTGAGACCGTAGGGCGGATAAGCGAAGCGTAATCCACCATCAAGAAAGATTCACCACAGAGACAGTGAGGCAGTGAGGTGCCGTGCCGCTGAATCTCATTGCTCACTGTCTCCGTGGTAAATGACTTTGACGGGTTACTCCGGCTTCGCGGGGGTTTCACCAGCTCTGCGATTGGTCTCACAGCGGCGACGGGCCGAGGAGCTCCCAGCCGTGGCGCTGCAACGTGTCGGTCCGTTCCTGCTCGGTCATCATCGAGAAGCTGCGCTGGGTCCGATGCTGCTCCTCGATGAGCCCGCCTGCCTTGGCCGGGGTGTAGAGGAACAGCACCCGCCCGGTTTCCGCCCCGGTGCTCTTCCAGGCATGCGGCACATTGCGCGGCAAGAAGGCGCACGTCCCCGGCCCGCCGACCGTGACCGCATCGCCGATCAGGAAGGTGATCTCGCCGGACAGCACATAGGCGAGTTCGTCGCTGTCGTGGTGCAGATGCAAGGTACTCTTCGTGCCGGCCGGGACGGTCTCCTCGAACACCATCATGCTGTCGCCGGTCGCGCCGCCGAGCAGCTTCAGCGCAAACTCCCGGCCCGGCGTGTTGCTCGATCTGAGGCCTTCGCCCGGCTGGACGACGATGCCCTGCCCCGCCATGCCCGCCTCCTCCTGTGTTCCGCATCAATTCAGGATCATTTTAGCCGAGCGGCGGCCGGGCCGGATCGGTTTTCTGCGCCAGCCGCAAGAGGTGGCGCTGGATGCGGGCGAGGCGGCGGAGACCGCGCATCTGGGTGCGCACCTGGCGGGCGATGCGGCCCGCCTCCCCGATGCCGATCTCGCCCGCGGCAACGGCGCTGCAAACCCGCTGCATTGCCTGCTGAAAATCCGCTGCTGTGTGCAGCAGTCCGACGCTGATCCCGAGATGCTCGGCCGGGTCGCGGGGGCGGGCCGGCGGCAGCAGCGGCGCCAGAAGCGGCCGGAGCAGCCTGGGCTTGCGGTCGAGCAGCGCCGCGGCTGCCTGCGGGTTTCGCCGATACGCCTGCAGTGTCAGGACGCGCGGCTGCGGGTTCGGGATGCCGCGCGGCCGGCCCGCGGGATTGCCCGAATGCCCCTTGGCGAAGTGCCCGCGCTGATCCCTCTCGCGCGGGCGCGCGCCTGCGCGCACGCGAGGCGGAAAAAGATCAGGACCAAGTGGTTGAGATTCCTCAATTCCGGTTCCGGAATGCAGCGAAGAGCAGCGAAGCGGCGGCGGATGGGCAATTTCGGGCATCGGCGGGGCGTAAAATGGGGAGAGCCAAAATGGATATAGGTTCCTGTTATGTTCCAGTCAAGCCCCCGCTCCCCGCCGGCAGCGCGGATGTTGGGCTTTAGGAAATAATTAGAGCGATATCGCCTAAAATCTCGACCGAGGCCGCCTTACCCCTTAGGGCGGTCGCATACACCCCAGGAGATGCCTAGATGCGCCGAAGCACATTGGCCGCGCGTTGGGTCGTGAGCGATGATTTTGCGACCGTCTTGTTTCTGTCTTTGATCGGCTTAGACCTGTCTTTCTGGCTCCTTGCGAAGGGCTTTTTCGGCGCGCTGCCGCTCTTTTGAGCGGCTCGCCGAGGGCGAAGACGTCAGCCCGCTGGCGCACAACCTTGCGACCCTCGCCGCAGCCGCATTCCCGGGGCCTTTAGAGCCTTATCCAGTCGAAATCGAATAACCCGCAGCGTCTTGGCCGGGCTTGGCCAGGCCAACCACGAGAAGCCGCTCGTGGATCCCCGGGCCAAGCCCGGGGAAGACGGATTGGGGGTGTTCGAACGTCAATGGATTTGGCTCTAGCCCGCGGACTTGATCGGTGGGGAAAGCCGGGATCCATTTTTCGGCACTTCGTCGCCTGATGATGGGTCCTGGCTTTCGCCGGGACTGCGGTTTATGGGCGCGGTAAGCTTCAGTAGGAGATCTTTGCAAGGGCGCGGAGCTCGTCGGGGGTCGCGGTGCCGTAGCCGAAGAATTCGAGATAGGCGGGGATCTGCTCGAACAGCATGTCGGTCCCGACCAGGGTGCGGCAGCCGCGCCGGGCGGCGGTCTGCAGCAGCGGCGTGACCCCCGCGCCAAGCACGACATCGCCGACCAGGGCGCCCGGGGAGAGGCGGTCCGGGTCGAACGGCAACGGATCGCCGGTTGCCATGCCGAGCGGCGTCGCATTGACGACGAGCCCGAAGCCGGCGGGATCGTTGCCGCCGAGCACGATTTCGAGGCCGGGGTAGTGCCGGTGCAGGCGCGCGGCGAGCCCCTCGGTGGCCGTCTCGCGAATGTCGTACAGCGCGATCGAGCCCGGGCCCTCGGCGGCAAGCGCCGCCGCGATCGCCGAGCCGACGCCGCCGGCCCCGACGACGAGGCAAGCCGCACCGGCGAAGTCGAAACCCTGGCGCCTGGCGGCGCGGGTGAACCCGACGCCATCGAACATGTCGCCGTAGAGCGAGCCGTCGGGGCGGCGCAGGATCGCGTTGCACGAGCCGGCAATCTCGACCGCGACGCTGACCTCATCGAGGAGGCCTGATGTCGTCACCTTGTGCGGCATCGTCACCAACGCGCCGCGGATGTTGCTGAGCGAGAACAGCGGCCGCAGAAACCCGGCGTAATGCTCGGCGCGCACGCCCATCGGCAAGACGATTGCGTCGATGCCATGCGCCGCGAACCACGGATTGTAGATCATCGGCGCGGTGAAGCTCTCGGTCGGATAGCCGAGATGCGCGATCAATTCGGTACGCCCGCTGATCATGCCGCCGCTCCCTCCATCGCTGCCGCCTCGTGAATTCTGTAGAATGGGCTAAGCTGCGCGAAGCCCATCGACCGGTTTGGTTCACAACGAGGCGGCGAGGCAGCGAGATGACGCCGCAGCCGAACCCTCTGTGCCTCGTTGTCTCGTTGTGATTTTGATGGGCTTCCCCCGGCTTTCGCCTTTCGCCGGGGTCGGCCCATCCTACACGCCCTCGCTTAGGCTTTACCGTTGTGAGTGAGACGGAGAAATTCAAAACCGCGCGGCTCGTCGCGCGATCGTGGCGGGCGGACGATCTGCCCTTCGCGATCGAATTGTGGGGCGATCCCGCGGTCACGGCGCTGATCGATGCCCGCGGCCAGCTCACGGCGGTAGAGGTCGAGGAGAGGCTCCGCGCCGAGATCGACCGGGAGCGGACCGCCGGCGTGCAGTACTGGGCGTTGTTCGAGCGGCGCGGCGGCGGTTTTGTCGGGTGCTGCGGGCTGCGTCCCTGGGTCTATACGCCGGGCGAGCCGAATTTCGAGTTGGGCTTTCATATCGTGAAGCGCTGCTGGGGCCTGGGGTTTGCAATCGAAGCGGCGCAGGGCGCGCTCGACTATGGCTGGCGGGAATTGCGGCTAGCGAAAATCTATGCCGGGCACCACCCCGACAACCGCGCCTCGCGGCACATCCTCGAAAGGCTCGGCTTCACCTTTCTCAAAACCGTCTTCTACGAACCGACCGGCCTCCTGCACCCCTCCTACGTCAGGCAAAGACCGGAGGACGCGGCCGATATAGATGGGCTTCGCCCCGCTTAGTCCATTTTAGGTGCTACAAAACGGTTTTCGTGATCTTGCGTGTACCCGTGATCAGCTCCTGGATTTGCTCTGTCGTGGGGTCTGGGCCCCGCTTGTGGTCACAGAGGTTTCGCAGATCACCGAGATGCTGGATGAACCGCCACGTCGGCTGGTCGATTACATCACCGGATTTGAGCGCATCATTTAGCTTCGAGATCGTAGGGTTCTTCGGAATAGGAACCTTATGGCTCTCCAAAACCGTGGCGAGATGACCTTCCAACACCACACCGGCGATCGCTCCCGCGCCTCGCTGGAAACCTTTTCCGTTAATCTCTTCGGCCGCTTCTAGTTCGCTGTCAAAAAGATCGGCCTGGACCAGTGCGCGAATATCGAAAAGAGAGCCCTCGAAGCGCCGGCGCAACGATTCTACGATCTGGGCCTGCTGGTAAAAAACCGATAGCGCGGCGCTTGGCTCTACAATATTCGTTCGCCGAAGTCCCCTAAGTAATCTGATATAGTGTAATTTCCATGGGTCAGTTCTTTTCTATTTTTGCTCGGCTGATAATGCGAGACAAAATCCTGCAATCGGTCTGGCAATAATTGTGCCACACATTTCAGCGCCTCCGAGTACCAGCTCTGATACGAGCGTCGGAAATCCGGCAGATTTTTGCGCTGAGCCTCGGGGATCTGTTCCGCCGACTCATCCTCGAGCTCTATTGCCATGGCCCGCAACATGTCCCCGGCGACCCGCACCAACCGATCTAAATCCTCCTTATACCCATCGAGGTTCATGTTCTCGCGAAAACGCGGCGATTACTCAGAACGGGATTTCGTCGTCGAGGTCGGCGTTGCGGCTGCGGGCGGGGCCGCTGCCCATCGAGGCCGCGGCGGCGCGGGGGGCGTTGTAGCCGCCACCGCCGAAATCCTCGTCGTAGCCGCCTTCGCTCGCGCCGCCGCCCTGGCCGCGGGCGCCCCCAGCACCATCCAGCATCGTCAATTCGCCGCGGAATTTTTGCAGCACCACCTCGGTCGAGTATTTTTCCTGGCCCTGCTGGTCGGTCCATTTGCGGGTCTGGAGGGCGCCCTCGACATAGATCTTCGAGCCCTTCTTCAGGTATTTCTCGGCGATCTCGACGAGCCGCTCGTTGAAGATCACGACGCGGTGCCATTCGGTGCGCTCCTTGCGCTCGCCCGAATTGCGGTCGCGCCAGCTCTCCGAGGTCGCCAGGTTCAGATTGGCGATGCGGGTGCCGTCATTGGTCGAGCGGATCTCGGGGTCGCGGCCGAGATTGCCGACGAGGATTACCTTGTTGACGCTGCCAGCCATGGGTCCCTCTGATCAAAATTGGGGTTTGTTGGCGTTGGGCCCATCTTATCAAGCCCGGCGGATGTTCCTACTTTATTCTTATCCCCGCAATCCACAGCTTGGGGACCATTCCCATTTGGGCTGCAAAGGCCGTCTGCGTCCTTCGAGACGGGCCTGCCGCTAGCGCCGCAGGCCCTCCTCAGGATGAGGCATGTTGTTGATGGCATTGAGAAATTTTCCTCATCCTGAGGAGCGCCCGAAGGGCGCGTCTCGAAGGACGCACCGGGCCGATCCAGCCGCGGGTCGGACACGCCGCGCAGTAGCTTCGCCGGGTCAGGCGGGTTAAGTTCAGCCTCATGCAGAGCATCCGCATCCGCGGCGCGCGGGAACACAATCTCAAGAACATCGATGTCGACCTGCCGCGCGACAGCCTGGTGGTGATCACCGGGCTGTCCGGCTCGGGGAAATCCTCGCTCGCCTTCGATACGGTCTATGCCGAGGGGCAGCGCCGCTATGTCGAGAGCCTGTCGGCCTATGCGCGGCAGTTCCTCGAATTGATGCAGAAGCCGGATGTCGATTCGATCGAGGGGCTGTCGCCGGCGATCTCGATCGAGCAGAAGACGACCTCGCGCAACCCGCGCTCGACGGTCGGCACGGTGACCGAGATCTACGACTATATGCGCCTGTTGTGGGCGCGGGTCGGGGTGCCGTATTCGCCGGCCACCGGGTTGCCGATCGTCAGCCAGACCGTGTCGCAGATGGTGGACCGCGTCATGGCGATGCCGGAGGGCACCCGCCTCTATCTGCTGGCGCCGATCGCGCGGCGCCGCAAGGGCGAATACAAGAAGGAGCTCGTGGACCTGCAGAAGCGCGGGTTTCAGCGGGTCAAGGTCGACGGCAAGATGTACGAGATCGACCAGGTCCCGGCGCTCAAGAAGAATTTCATGCACGACATCGAGGTCGTGGTCGACCGGGTCGTGGTGCGCGATGACATCGCCAGCCGCCTCGCCGACTCGTTCGAGACGGCGCTGGGGCTGGCCGACGGCATCGCGTTGACCGAGGACGCGGACAGCGGCGAGCAGGTGATCTTCTCGGCGAAATTCGCCTGCCCGGTCTCCGGCTTTACGATCCCGGAGATCGAGCCGCGCCTCTTCTCGTTCAACAACCCGTTTGGCGCCTGCCCGTCCTGCGATGGGCTCGGCACCAAGCTGTATTTCGACCCCGATCTGGTCGTGCACGACGACAGCCGCAGCCTGCATGACGGCGCGGTCAGCCCGTGGTCGCATTCCTCCTCGCCCTATTACACGCAGACGCTGCAGAGCATCGCGCGGCACTTCAAGCAGAGCATGCACACGCCGTGGCACGAGCTGCCGGAGCAGATGCGGCGGACGATCCTCTACGGCTCGGAGGGCGAGCCGGTGCACATGACCTATGATGACGGGCTGCGCCAGTATTCGACCGACCGGCCGTTCGAGGGCGTCTTGCCGAACATGGAGCGGCGCTTCCGCGAGACCGACAGCGCCTGGGTGCGCGAGGAGTTGGGACGCTACCAGAACGACAAGACCTGTGAGGTGTGCAATGGCGCCCGGCTAAAGCCCGATCAGCGAGGCGGCGGGTTTGTCGATCGCGGCGGCGGTCGGCTGGTTCGGCGGCATCGAGGCGGGGCTGACCCCGTCACAGCGCGAGATCGCCCAGCGCATCCTGAAGGAGATCAACGAGCGGCTCGGCTTTCTGAAGAATGTCGGGCTCGAGTACCTGACCCTGATGCGCGCCTCCGGCACGTTGTCGGGCGGCGAGAGCCAGCGCATCCGCTTGGCGTCGCAGATCGGCTCGGGGCTGACCGGGGTTTTGTATGTGCTCGACGAACCGTCGATAGGGCTGCACCAGCGCGACAATGCGCGGCTGCTCGAGACGCTGAAGCGGCTGCGCGACCTCGGCAACACGGTCATCGTCGTTGAGCATGACGAGGAGGCGATCCGCCACGCCGACTGGCTGGTCGATATGGGGCCGGGCGCCGGTGTGCATGGCGGCCATCTCGTTGCGGAAGGCACGCCCGAAGAGGTCATGCGCTCGCCGGACAGCATTACCGGGCAATACCTGACCGGGATG
>Ga0209474_10003913_pt1 | contig 12940 bp, 10 predicted proteins | sample GraSoiAngelo_145_FD_185902 | JGI IMG/M metagenome (GOLD analysis project Ga0209474, IMG submission 185902) | Grasslands soil microbial communities from the Angelo Coastal Reserve, California, USA - 14_1009_05_20cm (SPAdes) (version 2) | ecosystem: Environmental > Terrestrial > Soil > Grasslands...
CGGCGCGGTCGGGGTAGGACTCGGCCTTGGCGTATTCGCTGCCGGTGACCCGGCCGATCAGCCAGGAGCCGCCGCCGAGCCGCTCGTGCAGCCGCTCGAACAGCCCCGCCATGCGGTTCTCCGCGGGCCGCCACCGGCTGCCGAGAATGCGGCCGTCGACGCTCGCATTCATGTGGCAGATCACATAAGGCTTCATGTCTGCACGCGACAGTTTCGGACCGAATTTGGTCTTAGCCTACGCTCCCGTCGAGCGGCAAGGTAGCGCCGATAACGCCATTCCGATCATGCCGGGCATCACTGCCCGCGGCAGCTTTGCGGGCACGCATCCATGCACTCTGTTGACTCTCTCCGAACGGTCTTTCACCGTTCGCGAGCATTTTCAGCTTTGGACCAACACGCCATGAGCCCGTCCGACGCCGCATGGCAACAAATGATCTCCGCATTGCACGCGTCGGGCCGCAAGGCGGCACTCGCAATCACCGGGGGCGGCAGCGGGGCGGTCGGCGAGCTGCTTCGTATTCCCGGCGGCTCGCGGCTGCTGATCGAGGCGCAGGTTCCCTATGACGAGCAGGCGCTCGCGGCGTTTCTCGGCTTTGCACCGGCACAGGCGTGCAGCTCCGACACCGCCATCGCCATGGCACAAAGCGCCCGGGCGCGCGCCGCCAGGCTGCTGCCGCCGGACGCCAAGCGCGCCACCGATTTGGTTGGGCTCGGCGCGACGGCCGCATTGGTGAGCGATCGCCCGCGTAGAGGCGAGCATCGCTTTCACATCGCATTCGCGAACTCCGCCGGTGTCGCGCACTGCACTTGCGTGATGGCCAAGGGCCGGCGTAATCGCGCCGCTGAAGAAGATCTCGTGTCGCGCGCGATCGTCCTGTGGCTCGCCCGCGCATGCGGGATTGCCGCACCGTCGGTGCGCGGCCTCCTCGATGCGGATGAACAGTATGGGGAGACGTTGATCTCGGCCGTGGATACGATCGATCAACTCCTGGCGGGCGAACTCGATCGCGTCACCGTCCAGCCCGACGGCCAAATGATGCTTTCGGCGCCGCAGCCCCTTGTGCTGTTCCCAGGTTCTTTCAACCCGATGCATGAGGGACATGTATTGCTGGCGCGGGTCGCCGAAGAGCTCAGGCAGCAGCCCTTGGCGTTCGAAATCTCTGTCACCAACGTCGACAAGCCGCCGCTGGCGGGCGAGACGGTCAGACACCGGCTCGCGCAATTCGCCTGGAAGTCGCCGGTCGAACTCACGAGAGCGCCCACCTTCCTCGAAAAGTCGCGCTTGTTTCCGGGGGCGACGTTTGTCGTCGGCGCGGATACGGCAGAGCGGCTGTTTGGAGCGAAATATTATGGCGATGACGAGACTCGAATGCACATGGCGCTCGAGGAAATCGCGAATTCCGGGGCCAGCTTTCTGGTGGCCGTGCGCATTGACGCGGCAGGCCGCGTACGCGCGCTGAACGACATCCCGGTGCCGCGGCGCTATGCCGATCTCTTCACCGAAATCCCCGAGCACCGTTTCCGCTCTGACACCTCCTCATCCGAGATTCGCGCGCGGGGGGTGGCATTCGTAAATCCTAACGAGCCCCACAGGTAATCTGTGTCTGTGCAACGGCAGGTGCCTATAGATAGCTGCCCAAGCAGTTGCGCTTCTTAGGGTCGATTTGAGCCCTCTGCTGGAGCGGGAGGAAGCCGCTCGCGCCGAGGTTGGGCTATTTCCAAAAAATTAACCAGAAATCGATATATTCAGAGCACCTGACACAACTCTGAGCGGTTGGGTGAAAGACGGCGGGGGAAGCTCAGCAATGAACAAGGCAGCTTGGGCATTTCTGGCAGCGATCGTGATCAGCGCCAGCGGTGCCTTGCCGGCGAAGGCGGAAGACGAGGCGCTGGTAGTGCGGCCTCCCGACCTGATGGATAGCGGCAAGCTCCTCGCGACCGGAGGCGTGACGCAAGTCGAGGGCGCCGGCGGTGGCGGGCTCGTGCCATGGGCGCTGATCACCGGTTACGGCACGCGCGATGCGATCGGCGCTAATGCTCACTACACTTTGGTGTACTTGCCGCAATATACACTCCATAGCGGGGGCGTCGCAGTCGGCCTCTTCGACCGCGTCGAACTCTCCTATGACCGCCAGGCGTTCGACACGAGAGCGGCCGGCATTCAGCTCGGACTCGGCTCCGGCTTTACGTTCCAACAGGACATTTTCGGCGCCAAGGTCAGGCTGGTCGGCGACGCCGTCTATGACCAGGACAGCTGGCTGCCGCAGATCGCGGCCGGCACGATGTACAAGAGGAACAATCAGGGTGCCGTCATCCATGCGATCGGCGGCCGCGACGCCAATGGCGTCGATTTCTACCTCGCCGCGACCAAGCTGTTCCTTTCCGAGAGCTTGCTGGTCAACGCCACGCTTCGCGAAACTCGCGCAAACCAGTTCGGCATCCTTGGGTTTGGCGGCGACAAGAACAACGGCTACAAGAGCGAGTTTGAGGGCTCGGCTGCGCTGCTGCTGAGCCGTCAGCTCGCTGTCGGCGCCGAATTCCGCACCAAGCCCGACAATCTGAGCTTCGCCAAAGAGGGCCACGCGTTCGACGTCTTCCTGGCCTATTTCTTCAACAAGAACGTCTCGGCGACCCTCGCCTTTGTAGCCCTCGGCGATATAGCGACGCAGAGGAATCAGAACGGCGTATATGCCTCGCTTCAGGTTGGCTTCTGACCGTACGAGATGGCGATGATCAGCGAAGGCGCACGACAAATGAAGCGACAGGCTTTGAGCGCCCTCCTCATCGCAGTCTGTATTGTGACGGCGGCAATCGGCGCGCGGTCGGCGCGCGCCGACGACACTCTGTACCGCGATCTTGGCGAGCGGGTGAACCTGGTCAAGATCGTCGATTACGGGACCGATCTCTGGCTGATCGACCCTCGGATCAAGAATACGTTCGACAACCTCAACATCGAACGCTTCAAGAGCCGCTTGGTCGATCAGCTCTGCGAATTGAGTGGTGGTCCCTGCCACTACACCGGGCGCAACATGTACGAGTCACACAAGGGTTTGCACCTGGATCGGGCACAATTTAACGCGCTCGTCGAGGGGCTCCAGGACGGTATGGATAAATACGGCGTGCCATTCCGGGTGCAGAATCGATTGCTCGCGATCCTGGCGCCGATGGAGCACGATATCGTGACGCGATGATGACCCGTATCATTGTCCTCGTCGACCGCGCCGCAGCGTTTCTCGGCCGAGTTCCGCGGCATCAGCTGGTTCTGATCGGCATCATAGGCCTCTTGGCGCTCGGCGAAGTCGCGATCGCCGCCCAGAACTATCGGGTCTCGCAGAAGGGACGCGCCTTCAACCTGAAGGAGATCACGATCGGTCTCGGCGACACCGTGCTGTTCGGCAACGACGACGATTTCATCCATCAGATCTATGTCAAATCGGATACCTTCAACATCGATACGGCAGAGTCGTATCCGGGTAACACCCTGCCGGTGATGTTCACCAAACGGGGCACTTTTGAGGTGCATTGTCACATCCACCCGAAAATGGGTCTGGTCGTAACCGTCAAGTGATCCGCGCCCGTTTCGCGCGCTGACACACTGGGCGTCGAGAAGAGCCGGCTTTCTTCCACATCATTGCCGGATTAACGCCAACGGCGAGCCTACCGCGCGCGTGTTCCGTTAACCCATCTTTAAGCCATCTTAAGTAAGATTTGTCTTACTTTAGAGCGACCGCATTTCGCCTTGTCGATCGCAGTCGCGGTCACGAGAGTTGGATCTTGATGCCCGCGTTGCCGCACCTCAAGCGCTCGATCGGCGTCAAGATCTTCGGCGCCTTCGTTGTCATGGGGTTGATGACGATCGCGCTCAGCGCCTACGGACTATATGTCCTGATTGCCGCTGGAGACATCGTGGCCGCCACCTATGACGGCCCATTGATGGCGATCAATTTCGCGCGCTCGGCCAGTCTCACCTTCGTCCGGATGGATAAGGAAGAGCTGCGGCGCTCGATCTCCGCCGCGAGCGAACAGGCCGAGATCGACCGCAAGCTGACCGACCTCGCAGCTACCTTCTTCGAAGATCTCGCCGTGGCGGAGCAGCGTTCGCTCGCCGCCAACGAGCAGCCGGTCATCGCGGATATTCACCAACTTGTCTCGCGTTGGGACACGCTGCGCCACCGGCCCTCCTCGGACCGCGTCGAAGTGGAGCTTGAGACGGTTGCAGAGGAGATTGTGAAGCAGTTCGACGTGTTGATCGAGCTGATCGCAGACCACAGCTTCATCGAGCGCCGCAAGTCCGTCATGGCGATTGAGTCATTCCGGCACATCAGCATCGCCGGGGCGCTGCTCGTCCTGCTGTTCTCCGCCGCGATTACGCTCCTCCTGGCACGCGGCATCGTCCGGCCGGTCTCGGCGGCGGCTTCGATCGCGAACCGCATCGCCGGCGGTGAGCTGGAAACGCCGATCCCGATCGGCGGCAAGGATGAGTCCGGCATCCTGCTGCGCTCGATGACGGTCATGCAGGACAACATCCGGCAAATGATGGAGCGCGAGAAGGCTGCCAACCGCGCCAAATCGCAATTCCTGGCGACGATGAGCCACGAGATACGCACGCCAATGAACGGGGTCCTCGGCACCGCCAACCTGCTCGCGACGACACCGCTCAACGAGCGGCAGACGCAGCTCGTCCAGAACCTCATCGGGTCGGGCCAGGCGCTGCTCGGGATCATCAACGACATTCTCGATCTGTCGAAGATCGAAGCCGGCCGTTTCGATCTGGCAATGGTCGAGTTCGATCCGCGCGAGTTGATCGCCGAAATCACCGACCTGTTCGGCGAGCGCTGCACCAGCAAGGGCATTGAATTCATCTATTTCGTCGCCGAGGAGGTGCCGCACCGTCTGACCGGCGACCCGGCCCGGCTGCGGCAAGTGCTGATTAACCTGGTCGGCAATGCGATCAAATTCACCGAGTACGGTGAGATCCTCGTCGAACTGTCGCTGACCGACGCCACGCAGCAGCACGCAACCCTGCATTGTTCGGTCACCGACACTGGGATCGGCATCGATCCCGAGCAGCGGGCGAAAATCTTCGAATCCTTCTATCAGGTCGATCGCTCGATGACGCGGTCGCGCGGTGGCACCGGGCTTGGCCTGTCGATCGTCAAGGAGCTCGTCACGTTGATGGGTGGCGATGTCGGCGTCGAGAGCGAACTCGGGCACGGATCGCGCTTCTGGTTCACGACGCGCCTCGACCGTTCGGCGGGCGAGCTCGCCGCTACTCGTCGCCCGCGAGCGCTCGACAGGCCTTTGCGGGTTTTGACGGTCGATGCGAACGCGGTCAGTGCCGAAATCATGTCGCGGTATTTCACGAGTTGGCGCATCGACGCCCGGATCTGCGCATCGGCCGCCGAGGCCGAGACCGCGTTGCAAGATGCCGAGGGCTCGAAGCAACCGTTTGACGTCGTGATCATCGACATCAAGGGCTTGGCCGACGAAGGCGTCAAGCTTGCGCGCAAGATCCGGATCGAGCAGCAGGAACGTCGGCCCGAGGTGATCCTGCTGATGGGGGTCGACGGATCGGCCGCCGACAGCGGTTTGGAAAACCTCGGCGCCTTCGCCTTGTTGGCAAAGCCGGCGCGGCCATCGGTGCTGTTCGATTGTCTGGCGTCGATCGCCTCCGGTTCGCGCGAAAATGGGATCGCCTCGTTCTATGTCCGGAGGAGCGGCGCCAGGTCGCGGCTTGCCTTTGACGCCCATCTCCTCGTGGTCGAGGACAACGCAGTGAACCTGGACGTCGCCAGCAGCACGCTGAAGCAACTGGGGTGTTCCGTCGTCACCGCGTCGAATGGCCGATCGGCGTTACAGCTCTTCGCTCAGGAAAATTTCGACCTGATCCTGATGGATTGCGAGATGCCGATCATGGACGGCTTCGAGGCAACGCGGCGCATGCGCGAATTCGAACGCGTGATGCCGGGATTGCGTGACGAGGAAGATTCCCGACCCCGTACCCCGATCGTGGCGCTGACCGCCCACGCCCTCGCCGAGGTCCGAGAGCGCTGTCTCGAAGCTGGAATGGATGACTTCCTCGTCAAACCCTATGACGAGTTGCAGATGGCCGACATACTCGGGCGCTGGCTGACGCCGAGCACCGCCATCATGACCGCCCCGGAGAGCGAAATTCCGGGCGGGGAAGAGCGCGCGTCTTCGGCCGCAGCGGCGACAGTGCTCGATATGAAGGCCGTTGACCGGATCCGACGGATTTCCGGCGACGACGGCTCCTCGCTGCTCGGCCAGGTGATATCGCAGTTTGCTGCGGTATCCGGCCCGCTGCTGGCGACCATGCGAGGGAAGAGCCGTGATTCCGATCTGCAAGCTGTATGGCGAGCCGCGCATAGCCTGAGGTCAAGCGCCTCGGCGATAGGTGCTTGTCAGGTGTCGCGGCATTGTGAAGAAATCGAAGCGTTGGCTCGCGAGAACGGGATTTTGCCCACTGCGGACCTCATCGCTGCGCTGGAGAGCGAGGTGGCCGCGGCGATCGGCGAGCTGAACCGGCTGGTCAGCGCCGAACAAGACGCGGCCTAGCTGCCCGATGCTCAGCCGGGGAGGCGCCAGCCGACCCAATTGCACAGCCCTTCGCCCATGACCAGTTCGAGATCGCGGCCCTTCAGCCAGGGCAGTTCTTCGGTGAACACCGTCACGCATTGCCGCCAGGAACACGGCATCCGCGTGATGTCGGTGCCCCAGAACATGCGATCGGGACCGAACGCGTCGAAGCAACGATGCAGGTGCTCATGGAAGCTGCGGAAGGGATAGGCGTCTTCCGCGTAGCCGGGCTGGCCGGTCGCCTTGACCGCGACGTTGGGATATTTGGCGAGTGCTCGCAGTTCGGGCTGGAACCGATACGCGGATTCGCCGCGGCTCCCGGGCGGCACGGCCATGTGGTCGACGATCAGTTTGAGCCCGGGGTGACGCTCGGCGATCCGGCCGACAGTCGGCAGGAACAGCGCGGCGGCGAGCGCCACCGGCACACCGGCCCGCTCGGCTGCGGGCCATAGCCAGTCGAGGCTCCCGTCGGTCATCCACTCCCGCTTGTGCCGCTCGTTGAAATAGAAGCGCAGACCGAGCATGCCGGGCCGCTCTTTCCAATGCGCGACGAGGTCAGGGCCTTTCGGGTCGTCGAGATAGAACCACCCCATGAGCGCGAAGCGGCCGGGGTATTTCCGCACCGCTTCGAGGGCCAATTCGTTCGAGTCGGGATCCCACAGCACCGGATGGACCAGCGCCCGGTCCACACCGGCCTCGTCCATCGCGGCGATCGCTTGCTCGGCGGAGAACGGCTCCTGTCGATGTTGCGGGGACGGCGTACCCTTTTCCCAGAGATGAATCTGGCCATCGACGATCAGCATCTGGCGCATCCTTTGATCCGAAGTTATACAGCTTCCCCAAGGTGAGAGCTGGACCGGCGATGCGGCAGCACGATGTAGCCCGCGCCGGCGCATTTATGGCCGCTTCAGCCGGACATCCTCGAGCGGCGCCGACCACGGGAACGGGTCGATCTTCATCAGCGAGGCTTCCTCGACGCGCGGCCCGATCCCGCTTGGCCAGAAGAAGTCGTAGATCGGCGCGAACCGTGTCCGCTCATGCAGCATTTTCTGGATCTGGTGCAGCATTGCCTCGCGCTTCGCGTGGTCCGTTTCCGCGAGCTGCTTCTGATAGAGCTCGTCGACATCGGGCCAGCCGCCATAGGCGTAGCTGCCGCTGCTCGGCACGTACTCCGCCAATCGGGTCGAGGCGTTCCCGTAGACGGCAATCGTGCAAAAGCACACCCCTTTGAGCTTCTTTCCTTGGAACGCGGAGAAGAACGCGGCTCGTTCCATCGTCCGCAATTGCATCCGGATGCCGACGCCGCCGAGATAATTGACGACCACCTCGCCGGCGGCGGAGTAGGGCGGTATCGGCGTGAGATCGCCGCCATCAAACCCGTTCGGATACCCCGCCTCGGCGAGCAGCTTTTTCGCCTGCGCCGGATCGTACGGATCGGGCTCGATCGGCAGCGCGAATTCGAAGCCGTGCAGCACGATGTTGCCGTTCGGCTTGGAGGCGCCGAGCGTTTCGGCGTCGCTCAGTCCCTTGCGGTCGATCGCGAGGCTCGCCGCCTTGCGCACGCGCTGATCCGCCCAGGGGGATTTGGGGTCCCACATGTCGAAAAAGTCGAGGTGATGGGTGCCGATGCCGCCGGAGAAGGCAAGCTTGAGCTGCGGGTCTTCCTTGATCGACTCCCCGAGTTGGCCCTCCAGCATGTAGGCGACATCGACCTCGCCCCGTTTCAGCATCGCCAGACGGGTGGTCGCATCCGGCACGCTGATATAGACGAGACGTTTGACCGACGGCATCTTGCGCCAATAGTCCTCGTTGGCCTCCATGACCAGCTCGATGCCCGGCTTCATGCTGACGAACTTGTAGGGGCCAAGCCCGATCGGGTGCTTTTTGAAGCCGTCCGGGCCGACTTTCTCGAAGTAGGTCTTCGGGGTGATCCAGGCTGCGGCGCCCCACAGCGTGCCATAGACCGTCATGAAATCGGGCCACGGCTCATGCAGCACGAACCGCACCGTGTGCGGATCGGCCACGATGACCTCCTTGACCTTCTGCTTGAGCTGCGCGCCCTTGGCGCGATCGAAGCTGAACTTCGCGTCCTCGGCGGTGAACGGGTCGCCATTGTGGAACTTGACGCCGCCGCGCAATTTGAATTCGTAGACCAGCTTGTCCGGGCTCTCGGTCCAGGATTCGGCGAGACTCGGGGTGATCAGGTTACCGGGCATCGGCTTCACCAGAGCGTCATGCAGCGCATACATCATCCAGAACGGCGTAAGATTCCCCGGTCCGGTTTCTCCCGGATCGAGCCACGCCGGAGCGATCGTGACATACACCGCAAACCGCATCTCGCCCTCGGGCTTGGTTTGCGCCGCCACGGAACCCGGATCGCCTGCGGAAATCGCCAGGCAGAGGAGCGCGGCGAAGCCGATCTTTCGACAACAATTCATCGCTGCTGTTCCTCCCCTGCGCCTCGTCGGTTATCGGGTGAGTTTTTCAGCTGGCTGTTTTGATCGCAAGCGCGATACCCGTCCTGCCAGGCGGCTAGCTACGTATTTTGGAGTGGCGTCCCCTACCGGATCCGAACCGGTGTCGCCCCAATTTCCGCATGCTGATCACAGGTGCGCTGCTGACCGGGTGCCGGTATGGCGAACTCGCTGCAATGACGGTAGCGGACTTCAACCCCGATGCGGGCACGGTGCGGGTCCGCACCAGCAAGGGCGGCAGACCGCGGCATGTGGTGCTTCCGCAAGAAGGACGGGGTTTCATGACTAATCTCGCCGCCGCGAAGCCAGGTAGCGCGCGTCTGTTCGTGCATAGCAATGGGAGGCCCTGGGCTAAATCCGAACAACAGCGCCCGCTCGCCACGGCCTGCATTGCAGCGCGGATCGATCCGCCTGTCAATTTCCACGGCCTGCGCCATACTTATGCCAGCCGGCTCGCCATGCGCAATGTGCCGCTCGCGGTGATCGCGGTTCAGTTGGGCCATAGCGACACGCGCATGGTCGAAAAGCACTACGGTCACCTTCACCCGGTTACGTGGCCGATACGGTTCACGCGGCGTTCGGGACGCTCGGGATCGTGGAGCCCTCGAACGTGACGCCAATTGCGTCAGCACGGGAGCATTTCCTCCCGGCGCGGTAAATTGGCCGAGTTGGAGTGGATTGCCGACGTTCGCCACCGTATCGAGTACGTGATCTGCTCGGCGCAATGTCGCGGTTTTGGGTCTAATAGAATTGCCCCTATCATCGCGACACGCACCATCAGACGGAGGCTCGCATGACCAGGTTGGCCGTTACGTCCCTCGCCGCCCTCGCGCTTTTTGGCCTGGATGCCGCTCCGGCCGCGGCCCAGCTGACGACCACGTTTGTTTCCGAGGCGCGCGGCGACAACGCGAACCCGTGCACCTTTGTCGCGCCGTGCCGCAGCTTCCAGGCCGCCCACGACCATACGTTGTCGGACGGCCAGATCACGGTGCTCGATCCGGGCAGCTACGGCCCGATTAATATCACCAAGTCGATCAGCGTCGTGAACGATGGGATTGGCGAGGCGAGTATCCCGGTGTCCGGCGGGTTGACCGGAATCAGCGTCAACGCTCCCGCCGGGGGCGGTTACGTCAACATTCGCGGCATCACGGTTCAGGGGATCGGCTTTGGCGGCGGAACGGGATTGCGCTTCAACAGTGGCTTTGCGCTGACGATCTCGAACTGCGTGTTCCGTAACCTAACCCAAGACGGCGTCGTCTTGTTTTCGAGTAATGACGCGTTGGTTTCGGTGTCGGACACGCTGATGAACGATAATGGCCGGTACGGCATCGAAATCTTGAATACGGGTGGCAGCAAGCTCAAAGTCACCCTGACCCGGATCGAGGCGTCGCATAACAGCTTCGGCGGCGTCTTCGTGAACGGTGAAAACGCGGGTTCGGTGGTGAGCGCCACCGTGTCGGACAGTGTGGTTTCCGGCAATCTCGGTCAAGGGTTGTTCGCCCGCTCGATTGGGGCTGGGACAGCCAACCTGATGGTGCTCAACTCGGTGGCCTCATACAACTTCACCGGCATCTTGGCGCAGGCAACAAATGCGACGGTGCGGATCGGCCAATCGGGGATCACCGGAAACATTTCCGAGAGCTGGGACAACAGCAGCGGCCCTGCAAAAGTGCTGAGCTACGGCGACAACTACGTCGACGGCAATGGCGACGGGGATCCCGCCCCACCATCGATCGCGAGAAAATAGGCATCCGCGATCCTTAAACCTTCGCCTGATGTGGGCGGATCACGTTTGTGAGCTCGCCGCAAACACACGACGGTTACAGATCAATGCGACCTGACGAACGACCGGAATGGGGCAACTTAAGCCATCGCCTCACCTGCCAGGGGATGTCTCATTCGCGCCGATACCCAGACATTTTCCATTCTCTGGGCCATCCGCGAAGTCTTGACCTTGAGGCGGCACACAAAGGGGCGCGGTTGATCAGGCCGGGGCATCGGCGCAAACTCGCCCGCGGGCAGCCGAATTACGCATATACCCAAGGGAAGCTGGGAGGGTATCTTGAGCGCGGACTGGGTAGAGCGCCGGCTCGCAATCAATACCGGCTACCAACGCTGGCATGACATCCGGTTGAAGTCGTGGCGAGCGCGGCGCAGCCGATCGACAATTCCATGATGACGCGTCGCTCCGTGTTGCGTGGCGCTGCAGCGGGGGTGTTCGCGGCGCCACTCCTTCATCGCGCTGCGGCGGAGACAGCGCCAACAGGGCGCTTGGTGCTGGCATGGCACACCAACGTCGCGGCGCGGTGGCTGGATCCCCAGCAGCATGATGGCACGGCAAGTCCGGATAACTTCCTGATGGCGGTACATGACGCGCTGATCAAGAACTTCCGCGCGGTCAAATACGACTACCCGGCGCTGGCCGAGAGGTTCGACTTCGCCGAAGACGCCACCGGCGCGACGGTTCGGCTGCGAGCCTCCGCCAAGTTTCATAACGGCGCGCCCGTCACTGCCGCGGATGCCAAATGGAGCTTCGAGCATTACCGCGGCGCCTGGGGCGACGTGCTGAAGGCGAAGACCGACGCGGTCGAGCTGATCGGCGACGATACCCTCCGGTTCCATTTCAAGGAACCGTTCCCGGATTTTCCGATCCTGCTCGGCACCGCCAATGTCTGCGGCGCCGGCTGGATCGTGCCGGCAAAATATTACGAGGAGGTCGGTGCGGAAGGTTTCATGCGGAAGCCGATCGGCGCTGGACCCTACAAGCTTGTCAAGCAGGAGCCAGGAATCCGGCTCGAATTCGAGGCGTTTGAGGGCTATTACCGGCCGGTGCACGCAAAGCAGCTAACGATGATCAGCGTGCCGGAGGCGGCTACCCGGATAGCAATGCTGGAGCGCGGCGAGGCCGATATCATTTACAACGTGCCCGGCGAGCTGATTGATCGGATCAAGAGCAATCCGAAGCTGACCTTGGCGCCGGTCGTCTCTGCCAATTTCTGGCTGGAATTTCCGGGTTTCCAGGACGCCAAAAACCCGTTCCACGACAAGCGAGTGCGCCAGGCAGTGAGCCTGGCTGTTGACCGCGAGGCGATGAACGAGGCCGAAAGTGGCGGGCTGGGTCGGGTCGACGGCAACTGGATTAACGACGATGTCGTCTACGCCATCGACTGGCCGAAATGGCCACACGATCCGGCCAGGGCGAAGCAGCTGATGGCGGAGGCCGGGTACGCGGAAGGCTTCAACGTCGATTGGGTCACCCCGCTGCCGGACTATTTTTCGCGGGGCGAGCGCATCGTCTCGATGCTGCGAAAGATCGGTATTCGCGGCAAGCTTCAGGTCATGGAGCGGGGCGTCTTTTTAAAGCGGCTGCAGGGTGGGCTCAAGGAATGGGCGGGCACCCAGATCATCCTTAACGCCGCCCGCATCGGCGGCACCTGGTCGAACTGGTACGACAGTTACATGAGATGCGGTGGCTTCAACGGCCGCGACCGCAACTGCGTACCAGAGCTCGATGCCGAATTCGCCCGGTATCTTGCTGCGATTGATCCGCGCCAGCGGCAGCAAGCGGCGGAAAGGATTCAGCGCGAGATCCTCGAGAATCATTACTTCGTTCCGGTGTTCCGCCATGCGGCGATGCAGGCGTTCGGGCCTCGAATAAAGGCGGCGCAGTGGCAGGACGTATTCCCGACAATCACGACCGCCTATGCCTATCCGTGGGAGGACATCGAGCTCAAGGAGTGACCCTGCCGCCGAGACGACCTCGCAAGATCCCACCGAGACGGGCGTAGGCATTCGATCGGAGGCAAATTCGGTGCTCGGCACGAACTGTACGAGCAGGTCAATTATCCTCTCCAGACGATACTCCTGGG
>Ga0209474_10003915_pt1 | contig 12936 bp, 7 predicted proteins | sample GraSoiAngelo_145_FD_185902 | JGI IMG/M metagenome (GOLD analysis project Ga0209474, IMG submission 185902) | Grasslands soil microbial communities from the Angelo Coastal Reserve, California, USA - 14_1009_05_20cm (SPAdes) (version 2) | ecosystem: Environmental > Terrestrial > Soil > Grasslands ...
AGCTTGGGGGCCCGCGCGAGCGGCAGCGTGAGCACGTGCGCGGCGCTGTCGAGCCTGTGCCCGTCGGTCTGATCCGCCGCCAACCGGTCGAGTGAGTCGGTGCGCGTATCGACCGCGTCGAGATGCTTTCCCTGGAGCGTGATCGCCACCAGGATGTGCCGCGTGTGCACCGAGTCGCCCTTGGCGGCATCGATGCGGATCAGGTGATACCCGAAGCTCGACAAGATCGGCTGACTCACTACGCCCACCGGCAGCGAACGCACCCCGGCCACGAACCGGGCGTCGAAGCCCGGCTGGTTGCGCTTGATCCAGCCCAGGTCGCCGCCCCGCGCCCCGCTCCCCGAGTCCGCCGATTCTTTCTTCGCGACGTCCTCGAATTTCCCTTTTCCACCCACGAGCTCCGCCCGCAGGGCGTGCGCCCGGTCGAGCGCGGCCGCGCTGTCGCGGGCGTCGGGGACGCGCGGCTGCGCCACGTAGCTGAGCCACGCCGCGGCCGGCCGCTTGAAGTCGTTCTTGTGCGTGTCGTAGTAGCGCTGCAGCTCGGCCTCCGACACCGGCGCGAGCGAATCGGGGACGTCCTCCGGTCGTACCGCGAGCACCGCGACCGTCACCGATTCGTGCTGATCGCGCCAGATGCGCCACAGCTTGGCGTCCGAGACGTAGACGTCCGCGGTCAGGTACTCCTGCAGCTTGCGCTGCGGCAGGTAGTCGCGGTACAGCTGCTCGATCTGGCTGGTGAACTCGGGGCCGGCACTCGACAGGTAGCGCTGCCACTTGGTGATGTCGAACTGACCGTTGGTCTGAAACGTGGCCTCCTGCAGCACCTGCTGCAGGATCTGGGGGGGCGGCCCACTGCGCGCCGCCCGGATGATCTCCTCGTCCGAGACCGCGATGCCGAGACGTCGGTAGGCGCGCTCGAGCAGGATGTTGTGAATGAACTGATCGGCGACCTGGTTCTGGATCTGCTGCTCATCCTCGCGGCTCAAACGCCCGCCTCCCTGCTGGCGCCGGTACTGCTCGAGGGCCGCCTGGTACTGCAGCTGGAACGGCTGCGAGCGCACCACCTCGCCGTTCACTTTGAGCACCACGTCCTTGCCGCCGCCCAGGATGTCGGTGACCTGGCCGATGGCAAGCCAGGCCACGAAAGATATGGCCAGGACGTAGAACACTGGCTTCACGATCACGCGCATCGAGCGCATCATAGGGACTGAAACTCCGGGTAGACCACGGCGAAGGGGGTTAAGTCTAAAAACGACAACGTGAAAACTCAAGCGACTCGAGCTGTTTCCGATTGACAGTCCGCCCGAGCAAACACTATCTTCGTCCAATTCCCACAACCACTTAGGCCGTGGCCTACACCAGCGAGATCGAAAAACTCGAAAAGCGGTGGCTCGAGAACCCGAAGGGGCGGAACTTTGCCCCCTTGGCAGACGCCTATCGTAAGGCGGGAGAACTAGATAGGGCACTCGACCTCTGCAAGGCCGGTCTCGAGCTGCACCCCGACTATGTCAGCGCCCACATCGTGTTCGGGCGCTGCCTCATGGATCAGAAGAACGACCCGGGCGCCTCCGAGGTGTTCCGCAAGGTGCTGGCGCTCGACCCGGAAAACGTGCTGGCGCTCAAGATCCTGGCCGAGATCGCCGACCGCGGCCATCGCTACGACGAAGCAGTCGATTGGCTGACCCGGCTGCTCTCCGCCGACCCGATGAACGGCGACGCGGCGGAAGCCTTGACGCGCGCCCGGGGGCGGGCGGCGCATGCCGCCGCGCGCCCGAGCTCCCCACCGGCAGCGGCTCCGGTCCTCGCCGGCGGGCCCGAGCCGGTGGTGCGGCTCGTGCCCGACCCGGAACCCGCCCATTCGTCCACCGCGAAGCCGGTTCCGCATCCGCCGCCCCCCCTGCCCCCGCCCCCCCCTCCTGCGCCGGCTCCGCCGCGCAGGGACTTCGTGGTCGAGCACGAGTCGGAAACCCGCGTCGCGGACGCCGTCCCCCGCAAGTCCGCTCCCCCACCCGGCGAGATCGAGACCTACGATGGCACGCTCGATTTCAACTCGGTGGCTCACGACGCGGCCAAAGCGGACGGGCTCGAAGTGGCGGAAGAGGTCGAGCTCAAGCCGCAGGACCTCGTGGTCGAGGGACTGGCGCACACGCAGTACGAGAGCGTCCCGTTCGAACAACCGCCCGGGGTCTCCGAGTCCGAGTCCGAAGCCGAGCTGCCGACGATCGACTTGCCGTTGATCATGCCTGACGACGTGGCCGCGGAGCCGGCGGGCCCGGCTCCGGCAGCCCAGTGGGCGCCCGCTGCTCCCGTTGGAGGTGGTGCCGTTCCCGCGACACCGGCCGCGGTGACGCTGTCCGACGACGACGGCGCGGCCGACACGGCGGCGCTCTCGCGCGCCGAGCCGGTCGTCACCGAGACGATGGCGGAGCTGTATCTGCGCCAGGGCCACCCGGACGAAGCGCTGCGCGTTTACGAGGCGTTGCTTGCCAAGCGCCCGGGGGACCGGCGGTTGCGGGCGCGGGTCGCCGGGCTGTCCTCGGGCGACCCCGGGGCGCGAGGCGGGGACACGGGCGAGTCGGTGCAGACCTTTCTGCGGAGGATCCTGGCGGGTCGCCCGCCCGCTCGCGGGCAGGACGCCGCGCCCGATCCGGAGCCCTTGCCGGCGCCGGAGGCGCCGGGGTCCCCGCTCGAGGGCGCGTTCGCCATCGCGCCGCTCGAGTACGAGCCGGAGCCCGAGATCCTCGCGCCCGGCGAAGCCAGCCGGCCCGCGGACGACAGCATCACGCTCGATGCGGTGTTCGGCGAGGAAAGCCCGCGCAGCGCTCCGGCGCCGGACGCGAGGGCGGCGCCGCCCGCGGATCCGGCGCCCGCGCCCCCGACTGCCCCCCCGCCTGGCGGGTTTTCGTTCGATCAGTTCTTCAGCCCGCCATCCGCACCGCCGGGCGGCGCCACGCCGCCCGCGGAAGGGAACGCGGCGCCGTCAGGTCCGGTCCGCGGCTCGGGCTCGAAGATGCGGCCCCCCATGGAGGACGAGGGCGACCTCGATCAGTTCCAGGCCTGGCTCCGGGGCCTCAAGTCCTAGTGCACATCGCCGTGTTGAACGGCCCGAACCTGAATCTGCTGGGCGAGCGCGAGCCGGAGCTGTACGGACGCACGACGCTGGCGGAGATCGAGGCGCGCACGCGGGAGCGGGCGCGCGCGCTCGGCATCGACGTCTCCTGGACCCAGACGAATCACGAGGGCGAGCTGGTCGACGCGATCCAGCGGTTGAAGGGCAAGGCGGACGGGCTCGTCATCAACGCCGCGGCGTACACGCATACGAGCCTTGCCGTGCGCGATGCGCTGCTCGCGGTGCGCGTGCCGTTCGTCGAAGTGCACCTGTCGAACCTGTTCGCCCGCGAGCCCGAGCGGCGGCGCTCGATGCTGGCCGATGCCGCGGTGGGCATGGTGACGGGGTTCGGGGCCGAGAGCTATCGGCTGGGACTCGAGGGCCTGGTCGGCTATCTCCAGGCCCGCCATGGCACCTGACCGGCGGCGCTGGCGGCAGGAGGCCCTCGTGCGGGCGCTCGACGCCGATGGCCTGGACGGGCTACTGGTCACGTCGCGCGCCAACATCCGCTACCTCACCGGCTTCTCCGGGTCGGCCGCGCTGGTGGCCGTGACGCGCGGCGACGTCCTGCTCGTGACGGATTTTCGCTACGACGAGCAGGCGCGGGTCGAAGCGGGGGCGGTGGCGCGCGTCGAGGTCGAAGGCACGAGCGTGTGGGATCGTTTCTTCCGCGAGCTCGCGACCCTTGGGCCCCTCAGCGAGATCGGCTACGAAGCCCACGCGCTCACGGTGCACGACGCCCGTCGGTTCGCGGAGGGGGGGAAGCCCTGGCGCTGGCGACCGGTCACCGAGTTGGTGGAGCGGCTGCGCGCGGCGAAGGACGTGGGCGAGGTCGCGGCGATTCGCGCGGCTGCGCTGCTCGCCGGGGAGGCCCTGCGCGGCACGCTCGCCCAGGTGCATGCGGGCATGACCGAGCTGGCGATCGCCGGCCTGCTCGAAGGGGCGCTGCGCCAGCTCGGGAGCGAGGGACACCCCTTTGCCACCATCGTGGCGTCGGGGCCACGCAGCGCGCTCCCGCACGCGCGCTCGAGCGGGCGCGTCGTGGCGATGGGGGAGTGGCTGCTGCTAGACTTCGGGGCTCAGGTGGACGGTTACTGCGCGGATATCACGCGCACGGTGGTCGTGGGAGCGCGGGCCAGCGAGCGCCAGCGCGCGCTGTACGGGGTCGTGTACGAGGCGCAGCGGCGGGCGCGTGGCGGCGTGCGCGCCGGGATGAGCGGGCGGGACGCCGACGCCCTGGCGCGGGAGCCGATCACCGCCCGCGGTCTGGGGGAGGCGTTCGGGCATTCGCTCGGCCACGGCCTGGGGCTCGAGGTGCACGAAGCCCCGCGCCTCTCGAAAACCAACGGCGACCCGTTGCCCGGCGGCGCCGTGGTCACCGTGGAGCCCGGTGTGTACCTGGCCGGAGAGGGCGGCGTGCGGATCGAGGACGATGTGCACCTGCCCCCGGACGGCGGCGCGGCGGAGCTCCTGTCCGACGGGCTGACGGACCTGGTAGAGGTCGTGTAACTTTGGTGCCCATGAACCTCGACATCATCTCCCGGCTGGTGCAGATCCTGAAGGATGCGCCGGAGGTCGGAGCGATCGAGGTCCGCCGGGGTTTGTTCGGGTCATGGTCGGCGGTGCGGCTGACCAGGGCGGGGCACCAGACGAATGCCGGTGGTCAGCACGTCGTAGTGGCGCAGCCGCCCGTCGCGGAGACGGCGCCCCCCTCCGCAGCAGCCCAGCGGGCGCCCGGTGCTCCGGGGGGCGCCGTCTCCGCTCCGCCGTCGCAACTGCTCGAGATCAAGTCGCCCATGGTGGGCACGTTTTACAGCGCGCCGGAGCCGGGCGCCGCGCCCTACGTCAAGGCGGGCAGTCGCGTGGCGCCGCGGCAGGTGGTGTGCATCATCGAAGCGATGAAAATCATGAACGAAATCGAGTCCGAGGTCGCGGGTGTGGTGCGGGAGGTGTTGGTGGAGAGCTCCCAGCCCGTCGAGTTCGGACAGGCCCTTTTCCGAGTCGATCCCCATGCCTGAAGCACCCCAAGGCGGCCAGCCGACCTTCAACTTCAAGGCGGCGATCACGCTCATGGTCCAGCGCAACGCGTCGGACCTGCTGCTGAAAGTGGGCCGACCGGCGACGATCCGGGTGAACGGCGAGCTGTTGTCGCTGGAGAGTGCGCCGCTCAAGCCCGAGGAGCTGAAGTCGTTGGCCGAGCAGATCATGACCCCGCGTCAGGTGAAGGAGTTCGCCGAGCACAAGGAGGCGGACTTCGCGATCGGCGTCCCGGGGGTGGGGCGGTTCCGGACCAACGTCTACCAGCAGCGCGGCACGGTGGCGTTCGCGTTCCGGGCGATTCCCTACGAGGTGAAGACCATTCGCGATCTGAACCTGCCCCCGGTGCTGGAGGAGATCGGGCTGCGGCCGCGCGGCCTGGTGCTGGTGACGGGGGTGACGGGGTCGGGCAAGTCGACGGCGCTGGCGGCGATGATCAACCACATCAACACCAACCGCCGCGTGAACATCATCACGATCGAGGATCCGATCGAGTTCCTGCATCGCGACAACCTCGCCAACATCTCACAGCGCGAGGTGGGGAACGACACGCTGTCGTTCAACGCGGCGCTGCGCCATGTGCTGCGCCAGGCGCCGGACGTGATCCTGATCGGCGAAATCCGCGACATGGAGACGCTCGACACGGCGCTCAAGGCGGCCGACACCGGGCACCTGGTATTCTCGACGCTCCACACCACGGACGCGACCCAGACGATCAACCGGGTGATCTCGTTCTTCCCGCCGCACCAGCACGACGAGGTGCGGCACCTGCTCTCGACGGCGCTGCAGGCGATCGTGTCGCTGCGGCTGGTGCCCCGCAAGGACGGCAAGGGTCGCGTGCCGGCGTCGGAAGTGCTGATCAACACGGCGGCGGTGCAGGAGAACATGCGCGACCTGACCAAGTCGCTCTCCATTCCCGACCTGATCGCGCAGGGCTCCGTGCAGTACGGCATGCAGAGCTTCGACCAATCGCTGTTCCACTGGTACCAGCAAGGCATGGTGAGTTACGAGAGCGCGATCTTCTACGCCACGAACCCGAGCGAGTTCGCGCTGAAGGTATCTGGGGTCGACTCGGGGCAGAGCCAGTCGTTTGGCGGGACCACGACCGCGGCGGGCATGCGCGGCGACATCACGCCCTGATGTTCAAGAAGGTGCTGATCGCCAACCGCGGGGAGATCGCCCTGCGGGTGATTCGTGCGTGCAAAGAGCTGGCCATCGAGACGGTGGCCGTGTACTCCGAGGCGGATCGCGACAGCCTCCACACGCGCTTCGCCGACGACGACGTGTGCATCGGGCGGGCGCCGGCGCGCGACAGCTATCTCAACATTCCGCGCATCATCGCCGCGGCCGAGATCACGGGAGCGGACGCGTTGCACCCCGGCTACGGTTTTCTCGCCGAGAACGCGGAGTTCGCCGACATCGTCCGCACGTCGAACATCACCTTCGTCGGCCCGACGGGGGAGCAGATCCGCCAGATGGGCGACAAGGCGGCGGCGCGCAAGCTCGCCCAGCGGCTCAAAGTACCCACGGTGCCCGGGTCGCCCGGGCCGCTGGAGGACGCGGACGCCGGTCTCAAGCTCGCCGAGAAGCTCGGCTTCCCGGTGATCATCAAGGCGGCCGCGGGCGGGGGCGGGAAGGGGATGCGGGTGGCGCAGGACGCGGAGCAATTCCCGCAGGCGTTCTCGCTGGCCAAGCAGGAGGCGCTGGCGGCGTTCGGCTCCGACGAGGTGTACCTCGAGAAGTACCTCGCTCGCCCGCGGCACATCGAGATCCAGATCATGGGCGACACGCACGGCCGGATCATGCATCTGTGCGAGCGGGACTGCTCGGTGCAACGGCGCCACCAGAAGCTGATCGAGGAAGCGCCGAGCCCGGTGGTGGACGCGACGCTGCGCCAGGACATCGGCGACTCGGCGGTGCGGCTCGCCGAAGCGATCGGCTACGTGGGGGCGGGGACGATCGAGTTCCTGCTCGACGAGGACGGCTCGTTCTACTTCATGGAGATGAATACGCGCATCCAGGTGGAGCACCCCGTCACCGAAATGTGCACCAACTTCGATCTCGTGAAGGAGCAGATCCGGGTCGCCGCGGGCGAGCCGTTGTCGTTCGTGATGAACGGCAACCGGCTGCGGGGGCACGCCATCGAGTGCCGCGTGAATGCGGAAGATCCGGCGCGCAATTTTCAGCCCAGTCCCGGGACGATCACGGCGTATCACCCGCCCGGCGGACCGGGCGTGCGGGTCGACACCCACATCTATGCGGGATACACGGTGCCGCCGTTCTACGACTCGCTGCTCGCGAAGGTCATCGTGCACGGCAACAGCCGGGCGGAGGCGCTGGCGCGCATGCGCCAGGCGCTCGACTCGTTTATCATTGAAGGCGTGACCACGACCATTCCCTTTCTCAGTCGGGTCATGCGTCATCCCGACTTCGTCGCGGGACGCGTGGACACGAAGTTCCTCGAGCGCGAGCCCCAGCTGCTGCAGCCGCCCGCATGAAGATCGACGTCCATTTCACGCCACTCGGCCTCGGCGCGGCAGATCTCGCCGGCCGGGGCGTCGTCGTCATCGACGTCCTGCGCGCCACCACCACGATCATCACGGCCCTGGCGAACGGCGCCAAGGCGGTCATCCCCGCCGCCACGTCCGAGGAAGCGGTCCGCCTCGCCTCGAACCTCGAGAAGGACGGCGTGCTCCTCGCGGGCGAGCGCCGCAGCGTGAAGATCGAAGGGTTCGCGCTGGGGAACTCGCCGCGCGAGATGGTGCCCGCCGCCGTGGCGGGGAAAACCATCGTGCTCGCCACCACGAACGGCACGCCCGCCCTGGTGGCGGCGCAGGGCGGTGAGCCGGTGCTCGTGGGCGCGCCCGTCAACTTCAAGGCCCTGGTCGAGCGCGTCCGCGCGCTGCTGCTCGAGCCGCGCGATCTGGTGATCATCTGCGCCGGCCGCGAGAAACAGTTCGCCATCGAAGACGCGTACACGGCGGGGCGCGTGATCAAGGCCGCCAAGAAGGGTCTCCGCAAGGTGGCCCTGAACGACGCCGCCCGCGCCGCCCTCGCCCTCACGGACGAGCTCGCCGGCTGGGCGGAGGCGCTGGAGGGTTCCGAAGCGGCGCACCAGCTGAGCGACGTGGACCTGGACGGCGACGTCGACTTTGCCGCCCGGCCCGACCGGTTCGGCGTCGTCCCGACCTACGCGGACCGTCGCATCACATGAACGCGAAGGCGCGCCAGGAGCTGATCGGTATCGGCGCCCTCGTCGTCGGGCTGTTCCTCGGACTCACGCTGCTGCGCCTCCCCGTCACGGGGAGCTGGGGCGACCACATCGGCTCGCTCCTGTGGCGGACCCTCGGCGCCGGCTCGGCGGTGCTGCCGTTGCTCGGCATCGGATGGGCGCTCGCCGCGTTCCAGCGACTGGGCAGTCTCTCGTCGGGACGGACGGCCGCGCTCGGCGTGGGACTCGTCCTGCTGCTGCCCTACGGCATCGGGACCGTCACGGGCGCCCGCTTTCCGTTGGACTATGCCCTGTGGAGCCCTACCCAGCGGCTCGTGGGCGTGGCGCCGGCGCTGGTGGCGCACGGCATCCATCAGGCGGTCGGGACGGCGGGCGGGGCCCTGGTCGGCCTGTTCGCGCTGTCGGCGCTCGGGATCCTCACCGTCGGCTGGCATCCGCTCGTCGCGTTGCGAACCCGGGAAACGGAAGTCCGAAAGCGGGATGCGGGAAGCGGGATGCGGGATGTGGGAAAGGCCAAGCAGAAGGCGTCGCTGCCCGAGAGCGCGGTTCGGATTTCCCCTTCTCCGCAAGCGCGGAAGCCAAAGCCGCCACCGCCAGCTCGACCGGCCCTTATCCCGGCCGGTGCTTTGATTCCCCCCATCGACTTGTTAACCCCCGCCCCTCCGGAGGACGGTGAGGCCGGGCTCGTACAGATCGAGCAGATGGGCCAGAAGCTGATCGAGACGCTGCAGACGTTTCGCGTGGAAGGCTCGATCGCCGGCCGCACGGTCGGGCCGGTGGTGACGCAGTACGAGGTGGCGCCCGGCCCGGGTGTGAAGGTGGGGCGGATCGCGGCCCTGGCCGACGATCTGGCCCTCGCGATGCGGGCGCCGTCGCTGCGGATCGTGGCGCCCATCCCGGGCAAGGCCGCGGTCGGGATCGAAGTGCCCAATCCGATCCCCCGCATGGTGCACGTGCGCGAGCTGATCGAGGGCGTCGACTACCAGCGGGCGAGCCGCGCCCTGCCGTTGGGTTTGGGGAAGAATCTCGAGGGCGAGCCGGTGATCGCGGACCTCGCCAAGATGCCGCACCTCCTGATCGCCGGCGTGACGGGCTCCGGGAAGTCGGTTTGCATCAACACGATCATTACGAGCCTGATCTACACGCACCCACCGGAGCGGCTGAAGCTGCTGATGATCGACCCGAAGATGGTCGAGCTCTCGATGTACGAGAAGCTGCCGCATCTGGGCCTGGCGGTCGTGACCAATCACCACAAGGCCGCGAGCGTGCTCAAATGGGCGGTGTGGGAGATGGAGCGCCGCTACCGGCTGCTGCACGCGAACCACGCGCGCAACATCGTCGACTTCAACAAGAAGGTCGATGACAAAAAGCCGCTGAAGGGGCCGCGCGAGACCCTGGCTACGCAGGCCGGAATCCAGAAAGAGCTGCCGCTGGACGGCGAGTACACGGGCGGGGTCGTGCCGTACATCGTGTTGATCGTGGACGAGCTCGCGGACTTGATGCTGACGGTGCAGGGCGAAATCGAAACGCCCCTCGCCACGCTGGCGCAAAAGGCCCGCGCGATCGGCATCCACCTGGTACTGGCGACGCAGCGCCCCTCCGTCAACGTGATCACCGGCCTCATCAAGGCGAACTTCCCCTGCCGGGTCGCGTTCCGCGTGTCGGCCAAAGTGGACAGCCGCACGATCCTCGACCAGAACGGGGCGGAAACGCTGCTCGGCAACGGCGACATGCTGTTCCTGCCGCCCGGTAAGAGCGAACCGCTGCGCGTGCAGGGCGCGTTCATCTCCACGGAGGAGACCGAGCGCCTGATGGACTGGTACAAAGGCCACGCCCGCAGTGCCGTGACCGCCGCGGGCGCGAGCATCGACGAGCAGGTGGCGGCGCTCGAGGAGGCGGAAAAAGCGGGAGAAGACGGTCGAGGGACGGGGGAAGAGGGCACGCCGGGCGAGCGGGACTCCCTGTTCCGCCAGGCGGCCGAGGTGTGCATCCAGAATCAGCTCGGCTCGACGTCGCTGCTGCAGCGGCGTATGAGCATCGGCTATGGGCGCGCCGCCCGCATCATCGATCAGCTCGAGCTGGCCGGCATTCTCGGCCCCGCCAACGGGTCCAAACCGCGCGATGTGCTGGTCGGGCTGGACGAGTTAGACGAGATCTGTCGCGCTTAGTACGGTCCGTTCTGAAACCCCCAGAAGCCGAAAAAACCCCAAAACGACTTGCGTCGACCGCGCCGGTGATTTACTATCGCAGCGGTGCTGACGGGGCGGGGACGCAACGAACCCGTGTCACGATGACACGAACAGCCCGCCACGCACCAGCGCAGTTCACCATCGCTGATCAGAGCAAACCCGTCGAAAGACGGTGACGCAGAGTCACGGGACTACGGCGACGCGACGTCGCTAGGTCCGCCGGGCCGCCAGCGAAATGACCCTAGGGTCCCCGCGGGCGGCTGCTTTTTTTTGCCCTCCCGAGACCGCGACGTGACGTGAAAGGAACGACAGGCTCATGCCGTTCGGGTTCAAGCTGTCGCATCGTCTTTCGTTGACCAAAGCGGGCGCCGGTACGTTCGCCGGGCCCCGCCGCGTCGTTCCTTCCCCCGCTTCATCCGCCTCCGCGGAGCAGAACCCATGACCTTCATGCACAAGCTGTCGTGCCGGCTGGCACGCCTCAAAGATCGCGTGGCCTTCGCTCCCGCCGCGGCGCTCGCCGCGGCGGCGGTGTTCGGCTGCGAGCGCCCCGTCGCGATCACGGACACGGGCTCGCAACTCGCCCAGTTGCTCATCGCCCCTCAAGTCGTCACGCTGCAGCAAAACCAGACGCAGGACTTCACGACCGTCGGCCTCACGGCCACGGGCGATACGGCGCTGATCGCCGTCTCGTGGAGTGTGAGCGGCGGTGCCATCGACACGAGCAGTAACGGCAGGAAGCATTACGGCCACTACCGGGCGACGAGCTGCGGCGACTACACGGTGACCGCGACGAGCATCCCCGGAGCGATGCAGGCGGCAGCGAGCGTCAGCGTAGTGTGCCCGGGCGCGGTCCCGGTCGACACGGTCGTCGTGAGCCCTGCGACGGCTCGCGTGTTCGTGGGAGGAACGGCGCAGCTCGGCGCGACGGCCCAGGATTCGACGGGCAATCCGCTCAGCGGCCGAACCATCACGTGGACGAGCAGCAACGGCGGTGCGGCGAGTGTGAACGGCAGCGGCCTCGTCACCGGCATTTCCGCCGGGACGGCGACGATCACGGCGACGAGCGGTGGCAAGAGCGGGAGCGCCGCGGTGACGGTCGTGGTCGTGCCCGTGGCGACGGTGAGGGTGAGCCCGGCGACGGGGCGTGTGGCGGTGGGGAGCACGCTGCAGCTGAGCGCGACCGCCGAGGATTCGGCCGGTAATCCGCTCAGCGGGCGGACGATCACCTGGACGAGCAGCAACGGCGGTGCGGCGAGTGTGAACGGCAGCGGCCTCGTCACCGGCGTTTCCGCCGGGACGGCGACGATCACCGCGACGAGCGGCGGGAAGAGCGGGAGCGCGGCCGTGACGGTCGTGGTCGTGCCCGTGGCGACGGTGAGCGTGAGCCCGGCGACGGCGAGTGTGGCCGTGGGGAGCTCCGTGCCGCTGAGCGCGACGCCCAGGGATTCGGCGGGGAAGGCGCTCAATGGGCGGGTCGTGAGCTGGGCGACGAGTGACGTCGCCGTGGCCACGGTGAGCTCGAGTGGCGTGGTGACGGGCGTTGCCGCGGGTGCGGCGACGATCACCGCGACCAGCGAAGGCAAGAGCGGCACGGCGGCCATCACGGTCACGGCCGCCCCACCGCCCGGGAGCTGCGCCAATGTGTGCCACTACGTCGATGCGGCGGCCGGCAACGACGCCAATGCGGGAACCAGCGCGGCTCCCTGGCGCACGTTGCAGCACGCGGCGGACGTGACGAACCCCGGAGACACCGTGATCGTCAATGATGGGGTGTACACCGGGGGTGCCAACGTCGTGACGATCGGCCGCAGCGGCACCGCCACGGCCTGGCTCGTGTTCCGCGCGGCGCACCTGTGGGGTGCCGTGATCGACGGCCAAAACAACACCTCCACGACCGGCTTCGAGGTCAACGGCAGTTACATCCGTATCGAGGGCTTCGAAGTGCGCAACACTAACCGGTACGGGGTCGATGCCTACGGTGGGTCCGAGAGTGCCGCCGGCAACCACGATATCGACGTGGTGCAGAACCACATCCACGACATCGGCCACATCTGCACGGGCAGCGTGGGTGGGATCGTGGGCGTGGACGCCTATTCGGATAATCTCACGATCGAGCGCAACGTCATCCACGACATCGGCCGCCTGGGGCCGGGCGAGCAGGGGTGCGTCGAGCCGAACGGCAACTGGCAGAACCACGATCACGGGGTCTACAACGGCATCGGCGACAACGTCGTGATCCGCAACAACCTGTTCTACAACTTCACCCACGGCTTCGCGATCCAACGCTACAATGGGAACGGCGCGGTCACGAACGGGCTCACCATCGTGAACAACACGTTCGCCTTCCCGAACCCGTGGCGAGACAGTCA
>Ga0209474_10003916_pt1 | contig 12934 bp, 15 predicted proteins | sample GraSoiAngelo_145_FD_185902 | JGI IMG/M metagenome (GOLD analysis project Ga0209474, IMG submission 185902) | Grasslands soil microbial communities from the Angelo Coastal Reserve, California, USA - 14_1009_05_20cm (SPAdes) (version 2) | ecosystem: Environmental > Terrestrial > Soil > Grasslands...
CGTGGCCGAGCGCTTCGGCTTCGCCGGCCGCAAGGGCGTGATCGCCCCCGGCGCCGACGCCGACCTGGTGCTGGTCGACCCCGGGTCGCAGACCGTGGTTGCGCCGGAGTCGATGCACTCGCGCCAGAAGCACGGCGTGCTGGAGGGGATGACGTTCGATTTCGCGATCCGCGCGGTCTACTCGCGGGGCGAGCTGGTCTTCTCCGACGGAGAGGTGGTGGGGAAGACCGGACGGGGCCGGTGGATCCGCCCAAGCGCCGGCGCCGGAACGCTTTCGGGCCCGGAAAACAGTCCGAGCGCCGGCGCTCGAGCCCCTCGCTAGCGGACGGCCTGCCTGAAGACCGGGCTCTGCCGCACCTCAGCTTCCAGCGTGGTCACGGGACCATGGCCGGGGTAGATCGCCGTGGTCGGCGGCAGCGCCAGGTAGCGCGAGAAGATCGAGGTCATCTGACGGCGCAGGTCGGTGTCGGGCATCTGGCGGCCGAGGCCGCCGGCCAGCAGCGTGTCGCCGGTGAAGAGGTGGTTGCCGACCAGGAAGCTGAGGCTGCCGGGCGTGTGGCCGGGCGTCGCCAAGACCCGGAGCTTGAAAGCCCCGAAGTCCAGCTCGTCGCCATCGACCAGGTACTGGTCGGCCGAGCGCAGGAAGGTCTTGGCGTCCGCGAAGCTCATCGCGGTGCCGGCGCCGGTGGCGGCCTTGAGATCGTCCTTGCCGGCCACATGGCCCGGATGGCCGTGCGTGGCCACCACCCATTTCAAGGTCAGACCGCGAAGCTGGCCGAGCATCTTCTCGGCGGGCTCCCCGGCATCCACCACCAGGGCCTCCTTGGTGTCGGAACAGGAAAGCAGATAGCCGTTGACCTCGCGATCCTGCTTGACCTTGACGATCGAGAGCCGGGACATCGCCCAATATTTACCCGGTGCGCGCCGCCGCAATCATCTTCGGGCTGCTCCTGCTGCTGGTGAGCCTGTATTGGACGGTGGATTACCTGCGCCGCCGTATAGCTCCGAAAGGGCGCGGCCGAGCTCGCCGAGACGATCCCTGACTTCGGCCGGGGCCACCACCTCGACCGCGCCGCCGAAGGGCGTGAGCAGGCTGACCGCGGCTTCGCACGCAGGTAGATCGAGCACCACCAGGCCGTCCCCGCGCCGTTCGACCAGCTGGTCGCCGAGCACGCGCGCGAACCGGTCGGCCACCTGCGGGTCGACGCGCACGGTGGCCTGGATATGCTCCGGCCCGCCCGAGCTGAACCGGCCGACCTGGGCGGTCCAGGCGGCGTGCAGGTCGAAGTCCGCCGGGCGCTCGAAGGTTTCCTCGGTCAGCTCGGCATCCTCGATCCGCGATACCCGGTACACGCGCGGCGCGCCCTCGACGCCGGCCAGCAGATACCAGGTACCTGCCTTGCAGACCAGGCCGAGCGGATCCACGACCCGCTCCACGACCCGCTCCAGGCCGCGCCGGTAGTGCAGCCGAACCCGGCGGTCGGACCAGAGCGCATCCTGGATGCGCGCCAGGTGCGGAGGCACGCGCGCGCTCCGGAACCAGTGCTCGCCGTCCACCAACACCCGCTCCTGGAGCCGGCCGGCCCGGCTCGAGCCGGCGGCCACCGCCAGCTTGCGCGAGGCCTGGTCCAGCTGCGCGCCCAGGCCGAGGTCGGCGGCCGGGCCCTGGCCTCCGAACGCCAGCAAGGCCTCCAGCTCGGCCTCGGTGAGCCCGGTCAGGTCGGTGCGGTAGCCACCGAGGAGGTACGCGCCCCCGCGCGGGCCGCGGTCGACCACCACCGGCACGCCGGCGCTGCCGAGCGCGTCGAGGTCGCGGTAGACGGTGCGCCGGGAGACTTCCAGCTTCTCGGCCAAGCGGCCGGCGCTCAGGCGGCCGTGGGCCTGGAGCAGCAGCAGGAGCGAGAGCAGCCGGTCCGCGCGCACTCACCTGAAGATATCCGCTGGATCATGACAGTGGTTGTCACATATGCGGGCGCACGCTGCATGCATGAGCAACGCAAGCAAGAATCCCGTGGTCCACTTCGAGGTTCTGGGGCGCGACCCGAACGCGCTCCGCAAGTTCTACTCCGAGGCCCTCGGCTGGGTCGCGGGACCGGCCGACGACAGCCCCTTCGAATACAGCATGATCCAGCCCGGCGAGGGCAAGGGCATCGCCGGCGGCATCGGCAAGGCCCCGCAAGGTCCTGGCCACGTCACCTTCTATGTGGCGGTTCCTGACCCTCAGGCGGCCCTGGACCGGATCACCGGCCTGGGCGGGCGCACAGTGCAGCCGGTCATGGAGGTGCCCGGCGGCCCGACCTTCGCCACCTTCGCCGACCCCGAAGGCCACGTGGTCGGCCTGGTAAAGAGTTAGTCCTGCAGCTTCCCCCGCAAGCGGTCCAAGCGCTCGTGCTTGTCCAGCGAGGGCTTGGGCCGCGGGCGGTCGGGATACTTGGCGACCTGGATGGCCTCCAGCATGAGGTCCACTTCTTCTGGCGACAGGTGCACCGTCTTCAGCAGCTTGTCCGCCTCCTGGGGCGGTCTGCGGTCGACCACCTCGCTGATGACCTCGTCGGTGTCCTCCGAGTTGGGTTTGGTGGGGCGGAAGAGCTCCTCTGACCCGACCAGCGAGACGCGCTTGAAACCCTTCCCTTTGCCCATCAGCCCACGGCTGAGCGCTGCCTGGTCTCCATCACCGAGGCGGCGAGCTCGCGGTAGGCCTTGGCACCCTCGGACTGCGCGGAGTACTGCAGGATCGACTGTCCGGCCAGCGGCGATTCCGCGAAGCGGATGGAGTCCTTGACTGCGAAGTCGAAGACCTGGTTCTTGAAGTGGGTCTTGACCAGCTCCAGGACCTCGCGCGAGTGCAGCGTGCGCGACTTGTAGATGGTGGGCAGGATCCCGGCCACGTGCAGGCGCGGGTTGAGCTTGGCCCGGATGCGGTCGATGGTCTTCAGCAGCTGCTGCATGCCCTTCATTCCGAAGTACTCGCACTGCAGCGGGATGATCACCTCGTCCGAGGCCACGAACGCGTTGATCGTGAGCACGTTCAAGGCCGGCGGGCAGTCGATGATGATGTAGTCGTAGCGCCGCTGCGCAGGCTCCAGCTTCTCTTTCAAGATGCCCTCGCGCCCGATCTCGTTGTATAGCTGCGCCTCGGCTCCGGAGAGCTCGATGTTGGCGGGCACGAAGTGGACGCCGATGCCCGACGCCTCCTGGATGACGTCGTTGACCGAAACCTCGGGATCGACCAGGAGCTCATAGATCGTCTTCTCGAGCTCGTCGGGGATCTTGACCCCCATGTTGATGGTCAGATGAGCCTGGGCGTCGAGGTCGACCAGGAGCACGCGTTGGTCCTTCTCGGCCAGGGCGGCGCCCAGGTTGACGGCAGTGGTGGTCTTGCCCACGCCGCCCTTCTGGTTCGCGATCGAGATGACCCGCGCCATTAAAGTGCGGTCCGAGTCTACCCGTAGAATCCCCGTGATGTTCGGCTTGCCGCTCCTCGCGGGAGTGGTCGGACTGGCTTTCGGAGCCGTGGTTCTGAAGCAGTACAGCGAGCGCCGGCGGCCATACCAGGCGGCCTGGGGCGCCGCGCTGCTGTGCTTCGGAGCCGCCGCCCTGTGGGAGGCCGCGGGCATCTTCGGCGGCTGGACGCCGGTGCTTTACAAGGGCTACTACCTGCTGGGCGGGATCCTCAACGTGGGCTGGCTTGGCGTGGGTAGCCTGTACGTGCTGGCCCCGCGGCGTTGGGGCCACATCGGGGCTCTCGTGATGGCCGTGATCACGGTGTTGGCGGTCCCGGCCGTGGTGCTGTCGCCCACCGACGCCCACCTGCTCACGGCTTCGGTGCCGGGACGGGGAGCGATCGGCGCGCCTGCCACCTTCTTCCCGCCGGTCACCAACTCGATCGGCTCTCTGATCCTGATCGGCGGCGCCGCTTGGGCCGCTTACCGCAGCTATCGCAGCCATGCCGGCGGCAGCCGGGTGGTGGGCCTGGCGCTGATCGCCGCCGGCGCCTTGGTGGTGGCCGGAACCCACACGCTGGCGCAGGTCCGTAACGCCTACTACGTTCAACCCGTTGGTGAGGCCATCGGAATCCTGGTGATGTTCATGGGCTACCTGGGGGTTGAGGCGCGCGCGCTTCCCATGCGGAGACGCTCAGCGGCTTAGGGCCGCAAACCCTTGTTCATCGACATCGCGATCGTGGTCGCGCTCCTGATCGCCATCTACGTCGGCTACCAGCGCGGCGTCGTGCAGCCGCTGCTGGTGGAGATCTTTTTTCTGATCGCGCTGCTGATCATCATCCGGGACCGCCACGCGTATCAGGCGGCGATGGAGAAGTACCTGCACACCAACGCCGTGCTGGACGTCTTCCTGGCCCTGATCGTGGCGGTTGTCGCGGGCTTCGTGGGCGGCCAGCTGGGCGCCATGATCCACCGGATGCCGGTGGTGCGCGGCGTCGACGGCTTCCTGGGCGTCTTCGTGCACGCCGGCTTCGCGATCCTGATCAGCTACGTCCTGCTGTCGGCGCTGGTCGCCTTCGACAAGGCCTTCAGCCCCACGGTCAACGCGGCCTCGCTCACGCTCAAGCAGGTGCAGACGCTGCAGAGCAACATCGAAGGCAACCCGCTGGCGGCGTTCTTCGTGGACGAGAAGGACCTGGCCAAGCTGCGCCAGGAGGCCACCACCTCGGGCGGCGCGCGCCTCGAGACCGTCTCCCAGCTCAGCCAGCTCCAGAACTTCTACGAGCAGTTCCTGCAGCCGCAGCTGGCCAGCTCGCGGGCGGCGCCCATCATCATGTCGATCGGCCAGAAGATCCCGGTGATCGGCCATGCCGGGCCCAAGGACCTGCCCAAGACCGCGGTCAGCCCGACGCCCAAGCCGTCGCCCTCGCCCTCGCCGACCAAGAAGTAAGTGGCCACGGCGGTCGCCGCCCGCGCCGCCCCCGCCCGCCGCCTGGGACACCTCGACTTCGCCGTCATGTCCGTCTACTGGGTGGCGATCGGCTTCCTCTGGAACTCGATGGGGTTGCTGGTGGTCCCCTATCTGGTCGAGCACCTGGTGGGGAGGCAGCTGGAGGGCACCGCCACCGCCTTCATGGAGAACCTGGGCACCGTGGTGGCGATCGTCTGGCAGCCGCTGGCGGGGGCCATCTCCGACCGCACCCGCACCCCTTGGGGCCGGCGCCGGCCGTTCATCTTCCTGGGCACGGTCGGTGACGCGGTGTTTCTGACCGCGATCGCACTCTCCGGCGCCTACCTGCCGCTGGTGGCGGCGTACGTGCTGCTTCAGCTGGCTTCCAACACCGCCCAGGGTCCCTACCAGGGCTTGTTGCCCGACCTCGTGCCGGCCGAACAGAAGGGCACCGCCAGTGGGTACTACGGCGCCTCCAACCTCATCGGCACCCTGCTGGGCGCCGGGCTCTCCGGCATCATCCTGGCCCACGCCGGCGTCGGGGCCGTACTGGCCAGCGTGGCCGGCGCCCTCCTGGCGACCATGCTGCTCACGGTCACGCTGGTGCCCGACCGCGGCGCCGCCGCGGAGCGGCTGGACCCGCCGCTGCAGCTGGTCGTGCGCACTTTCACCGCGCCCCTTAGGGAACGGCCGTTCCTGTGGCTGATGGCCTCCCGGCTGCTGATCCTGATGGGGATCGTGGGCATCCAGACCTTCCTCTACTTCTACTTCAGCAATGTCTTCTTCCACGGCGACGCCTCCAAAGTGGGGACGGCCTTCTCGACGACCCTGGGGTCGGCCATCGTGGTCGCGGTGCTGGTGAGCTTCCCGGCCGCGCGGCTCTCGGACCGGATCGGGCGCCGGCCGCTGATCTGCGCCAGCGGTCTGCTGGGGGCGGCGGGCACCATGGTCCTGGTGTTCAGCCACTACCAGTGGGTACCCAGCGCGGTGCTGCAGCCGCTGGCGATGGCCCTGGGCGTGCCCGAGCTGGCGGCCCAGGCGTCGCTGGTGGGCCTGGTGATCGGCCTGGGCTTGGGCACCTTCTTTTCGGTTGACTGGGCCTTCATCACCGACGTCGTCCCGGCTACCGAAGCGGGGCTTTTCATGGGCTTTTCCAACCTGGCTACGGCTGGGGCGGGATTGCTGGCGCGCGGCCTGGCCGGCCCGATTCACGATCATTTCAACGCGGGGCCGCCCATCCTCGGGCTGCCGGGCGGCTACCCCGTCATCTTCACGATCTTCTTCGTCTGGCTGGTGCTGGGCAGCCTCGCCATCTATCGGGTTCCGGAGAGACGCACACGGACATCGAGCTGACCGGCCTCAAGCCCTGGGGCGGCCTGGCCACGGCCTCCCTCGAGGCGGCCGAGGCGGTGCTCGCCGGAATCGCCTATGACGGTTCGGCGGTCTACCGAAAGGGGGCCGCCCTGGCCCCGCGCGCGATCCGCCGGCTCTCGGCCGTGATGCCGCCGGTCACAGAGTCGGGAGCCGCGCTGGTCGAGCTGGAGCTGCACGACCTTGGCGACCTCGAGGCAGGCGGCTCCATCGAGACTTCCTGGGAGGAGATCGCCGGGCGCCTCGGCGCCGCGCCGCCGGGCGCGCTGCTGACCGTGCTGGGCGGCGACCACTGCTCGGCCGTCCCGGTGCTGGCCGCGCAGGCGCGCCGCCATCCCGACCTGGCGTTGCTCTGGTTCGACGCGCACCCGGATCTCAACGACTTCAGCCGGGGCAGCCACTGGAGCTGCGGCTGCGCGCTCTACCGCGCCCTGGAGTGCGCACAGTTGGACCCGGCCCGGGTGGTGCTGGCGGGCTGCCGGGACTTCGACCTCGAGGAGCTCGACTTCATCGGCCGCCGGGGCATGCTGATGCTGCCGATCGGTGAGGTCGCCGCCGATCCGGCCGCGGCGGGCCGGCGGATCGCCGCAGCGGTGGGCGACCACCCGCTGCACGTTTCCTTCGACATCGACGTCCTCGACCCGGCCTTCGCGCCCGGGACCGAGATCGCAAGCGCGGGCGGGCTCAGCACCCGCCAGGCGCTGGCCGTCCTGGCTGCGATCGCCGAGCGCTGCCGGCTGGTGGGGCTGGACGTGATGGAGGTGTCGCCGCCGCTCGACCACGCCGACATCACGGCGCTGGCGGCTCTGAAGATCGTGTTCGAGTTCTGGGGGCTCTCGCAGAGGGGCTCGACCGAACGGTGATGCCGAGCCTTTCGCGCCCAGACGTCCGATTCGGACGCCGGCTTCTGCGGTGCTCGGTCACGCGGCTTTAGCTGCGCTCCCTCCGCTCCTCGGCGCCGGCTGACGTCTCGGAGCGTCGGGATCGCGAAATCCAGCGGCCCACCATTCGGCCACGCCCCTTAGAGGGTCCGGATCGCGACCGCCACGATGATGCCCAGCCCGATCAGGAGCAGCACGCCGGCGCAGCCCACCTGGACCGCGGTGTAGACCGGCCCGCCGGTGGCCGCATAGGTGGGGCCGATCTCCGCTCGGGTGCGGCGGGTGTTGACCGCGCCCAGCAGCCAGACCACCCCCACCAGCAGGGCAAAGCCGCCCATCGCCAGGCCGATGAGGGTGTTGCGCACCGCTTCGAGTATCGTCGTTTGGGATGCCTCGTCACCCCGCGAAATCTGGCGATTTCGCGGGGACCCCGACCCGGGCCTTCGTCGCCCTGGCCCCGCCGAGCGCCGTCGTCGCCGAGCTGGAGGGCTACCTGGAACGCTGCCGCGCGCTCGCGCCTAGCTTCCGCTGGGTGGCCCCGGCAGGGGTGCACCTGACGCTGCGCTTCCTGGGCAGCGTCAAGAGCGAGCCGCTGGCGGGCGTAGTCGCGCTGCTGCGTGGCATCCGCCGGCCGCCGTTCGAGCTGCGGCTGGGCGGCCTGGGCACCTTCGGCGGCCGCCGGCCCTCGGTGGTCTGGCTGGACCTGGCGAGCGGGCGCGAGCCGGCAGCGGCCCTGGCCGCGGCGACCGAGGGCGCCTGCGTGGCGGCGGGGCTGGAGCCGGAGCGCAGGCCCTTCCGGCCGCACCTCACCCTGGCGCGCTCTCGCGAGCGGTTCGGATCGGTGCTGCCGGACCTGCCGCCGGCGCCTGACCTCGAGCCCTGGACGGCGACGGACATGATCCTTTACGAGAGCCGGCTGGGTGGCGGACCGCCCGTTTACACGCCCCTGGAGCGTTTTCCTCTAGAGGCCGAGCGCCCTTAGGCCGGCTTCGGCGCAGGCCTTGTCCTGGCCTGGCGCCGCGCCGCTCACGCCTACCGCGCCCACCACGCGCTCGCCGCGGCGGACGAGGAGCGAGCCCTGACCCGGGATCATCGGCATCCGCACCATCTTGTCCACCTGGCCGAAGAAGGCGGCGCGCTCCTCCTGCACCTGGGCCAGGGAGTCGCCGTCGCGGTGCCAGACCGCGGCGCCCACCGCCTTGGATTCCGCAATCTGGGGCGAGATCGCGGGCGCCCCGTCCATGCGGCCGAGGGCGATGAGGTGGCCGCCCTCGTCGACCACGGCCACGGTGACGCGCAGAGACTCGGCGGTGGCGTGCTCGTGGGCGGCCTGGATGAGCGTTTGGGCCTCGGCCAACGACAGTGGCATCGCGCGTTCACAATCGTCGCATGCAGCTGAAGGGCGCCGTCGCGATCGTCACCGGCGGAGGCACCGGCATCGGGCGTGCCGTCTCGGTCCGGCTGGCGCAGGCCGGCGCGCGCGCGGTCTACGTCAACTATTCGCGATCTGGCGAGGACGCCGAGGCGACGGCGCGGGAGCTGATCGATCTCGGCTGCGAGGGCGTCACCCATCGCTGCGACGTGGCGGTCGACGCCGAATGCCGGGAGATGGTGGCAGCTGCGACCAAGCGCTTCGGACGGCTCGACGTCCTCGTCAACAATGCCGGCACCACCCACCACATCCCGCACCGCGAGCTGGAGTCGCTCACCGACCAGGTCTGGGAGGACATCATCAGCGTCAACCTGCGCGGCGCCTTCCACTGCTCCCGGGCCGCAGGCCCCGAGCTCAAAAAGGCGCGGGGGGCAATCATCAACGTCGCCTCGATCGCCGCCTGGCGGGCCAGCGGCTCCTCGATCGTCTACGGCGTCTCCAAGGCCGGGCTGGTGCAGCTGACGCGCAACCTGGCCATCGCCCTGGCGCCCGAGGTTCGCGTCAACTCCGTATCGCCTGGGCTGGTCGCCACCCGCTGGTTCCGCCAGAAGTACGGCGACGAAGCCGCCGACGCTCAGGAGCAGTTCATGGCCCAGCACACGCCGCTGGGCGAGGTCGCCACGCCCGACCACGTGGCTCAGGCGGTGCTCGGGCTGCTGGGCATGGATCTGGTCACGGGCGAGAACCTGATCGTGGACGGGGGCGTGCACATCGCCTACGGCCCGGCGGCGCCCCAGCGGAAGGTGGACTAACCGAGCCGGGCGAAGCGGTCCCCGTAGTACTCGGTGAACCAGGCCTTGCCGTCGGGCGCCAGCGCCAGGTGGTCCGGCCATTGGCCGGTGCCCGGGCCGGACGTGACCCGGCCGCTGGCGAGGTCTACGGAGTCGATGCGGTTGGCGCCGCTGGCGGTGACCAGCAGGTGATCGCCGGAGATCACCATCGACTGCGGCTTGCTTCCGGTGGGAAAGGGCACCTGGGTCACCTGCCCGCCGGCGATCCTCGCCAAGCGATCGGCGCCGAACTCGGCGACCCAGAGCGCGCCGTCGGAGGCCTGCAGCAATCCGATCGCTCGCGGCTTGGACACGCCCAGGGCGATCGCGCTCACCTTTCCGTCGCGGCCGACCTGCAGCAGGGCGTCGCCGTTGATCTGGCTCACGTACCGCGCCCCCGGCGACGGGCAGGACCTCGGTCGGCTGGCTGCCGGGCGGCAGCCGGAGGATTTCGAAGCCGGCGGCGCCCGGCCGCAGCCGGGCCACGGCGCCGGCGCCGGATTCGGTCACCCATAGGGTGCCGTCCGTCGCCGTCGCCACGCCGACCGGCCGCGAGCCCTTGCCCAGGCGGCACTCGCGCACGCTGCCGTCGAGGCCGACGACCGCTATGGCGTCCCGGTACTGCTCGGCGGTCCAGACCCGGCCGTCGGGGCCGACGGCGAGGTCGAAGCCCAGCTGGCTGAAGGGCAGGCTGTACTCGCGCCGTGCGCCGTCGGTGATGCGGATCGCCGCCAGCCGGCTGGTCCCGGTCTCCGCCGCCCAGACGTAGCCGCCGGTGACGGCGATGCCGACGGCTTCGGAACCGACTCCCACGGCGCGACGCACTGCTCCTGAGGCTAACCGATGGAAGCCGTTTTATGAGTTATACGAGCAAGCCACCTTTTGCCGGTTGGCGGCGAACGGAATTTTGGAGTTGCGCCGCGTCACCCCGATCCTTAACCTTCGCTCCGGCCCCGAGGGACACGCGCGAGGGAGCCGGAACCAGGTCGCAAGACCAGGTACCGGAGCCTAAGAGGCGGTCCGTCGGGGTCACTTATTTTTCCCCGGCTTTTCCCCAGCCTGCGCAGGCCATGAGCGGTAGCCTGGCGGCGAACTGATATTCGCGGTTGCGCCTGGCGCTGGGAGGCCCTACCGTATTCCCCGGCCCCCGAGGGATGCGCGGACGGGAGCCGGAGCAGGTCGAAAGGCAGGTTCCGGAAACCGTGAAGCGGTTCGTCGGGGGTCACTGTTTTTCCACAGGCTGTGGCTCGCCTCCTGAGCGGCCTTTGACTTAACGTTGCGGCCGGTGGCTGGGCCTTTCGTCGCGGGTGTGGACCTGGGCGGCACCAAGATTCAGGTGGTGGCCGTGAACGGCACCGCGGTCAAGGGCGGCAGCCGGACGGCGACTCCCACCACCAGCGCGGAGGACGTGGTCCACGAGATCGTGGGCTCGGTCCGGCTGGCGGTCCAGCAGGCGGGCGGCCGGCTGTCCGGCCTGGATAAGGTGGGCATCGGCACGCCGGGAAGGATCGACGGCCGCAAGGGCGTGGTCTCGCATTCCGGAAACGTGGTCGGGATGATGGATCCCTTCGCGCTCGGCCCCGCCGTCTCCAAGGAGCTGGGCGGGCTTCCCGTGGTGATCGACAACGACGTCCGGGTGGCGATCCTGGGTGAGTACGAACGGGGCGCCGGCCGCCATTACAAGAACGTGCTGGGCGTCTTCGTGGGGACCGGCGTGGGTGGCGGGTTGGTGCTGGAGGGCAAGCTCAGGGAGGGCCGGGGCGCGGCCGGTGAGATCGGCCACACCCTGGTCAAGCCGGGCGGCCGCCTCTGTTCCTGCGGCCGCCGCGGGTGCCTGGAGGCCTACGCCGGACGCGGCTGCATCGAAGCCACCGCGCGCCGCTGGCAGGCCAAGAAGCGGATGAAGACCGAGCTCTTCGAGATCATGGCCGACCGCCGCCGGGACCGGCTCACCAGTGGCGTGATCGCAGCCGCGCTGGAGCGCAAGGACAAGACGGCCGAAAAGCTCATCGACGAGGCGATCAAGGCGCTGGGCATCGCGATTGCCAATGCGCAGAACCTGCTCGACCTGGAGGCCGTGATCATCGGCGGTGGCCTGGGCGACCGCCTGGGCAAGCCCTTCGTCGACAAGGTCGCCGAGGCGGCCCGCCCGCACCTCCACGTCCCCGACAAGCCCCCCGACATCATTCCGACCGAGCTGGGCGATCTGGCCGGCGCCGTGGGGGCGGCCATCCTGGCCGGGGGCTGAGGAGCTTCTAGCTCCGGCCGGCCTTCCGCTCGTCGCGGACGATGGCCCAGAGCAGGAGCAGGCCGCCGCCGAAGGCCAGCGCGAAGCAGACGATCGCCAGGGCCGGGTAACCCAGGATCCGGATCGGCGTCTCCACGCGCATCAGCAGGGCGGCGCCCACGATCAGAGCCGAGAGAACCAACCCCATCGTGATCCGGTTGGCGATCTTGTGCAGGCCCGACATCAGCCGCGTCTCGTCGACGGCGTGCACCTTGATCTCCAGCTCGTTGTCGGCGACCGCGTCCAGGATGCGGTTGACGCGCCCCGGCATCTGCTGCACGAAATCGCGCACCTCGATCGCGCTCGAAAACAGGCTGCCAGGTGAGAACTCGCGGCCCAACCGCTGCTGGATGAGCTCCGGCGCGTGGCGCCGGATGGCTTCGTTGGGGTTGAAATCGGGCGCCAGGATCGCGGCGACCTGGTCGAGGTGCAACAGCGCTTTTCCCAGCAGCGTGAGCTCGGGGGGCAGCTGCAGGCCGGTGGCCGATGAGACGCGACTCACCTGCAGGATGATCCGGCCCACCTCCAGGTTGCGCAGGCTCGCCTCCCGGGTGTCGCCCACCAGGTCGGCCACCCGGCGGCGGTAGGCGGCTTCGTCGAAGTAGTCGGTGCGTTCGCCGATGACCACGCCCAGCCGTGCGACCTCGTCGCTGCGGCCCTCGGCCAGGGCCATCAGCAGCTGCAGCAGGTTCTCCTGGGTGCGGGGGCTGACCTGGGCGACCATCCCGAGATCGATCAGCGCCAGCCGGTGATCCGGCGTCATCAGCAGGTTGCCTGGGTGGGGGTCGGCGTGGAAGAAGCCGTCGACCAGGATCTGCTTGAGGTAGGCGCGGAAGAGTTCGTCGGTGAGATCGGCGCCGTCCATCTCCAGCCGGGCCAGCGGGCCGACCTGGGTGATCTTGCGGCCCTTGACGAACTCCAGCGTGAGCACGCGCGCGGTGGTGAAGTCCTCGAGCGGCTGGGGCACGATGAGCCGCTCGAAGTCTTCGAGATTGGCCCCCAGTGCGACCAGGTTGCGGCCTTCGTTGCGGAAGTCGAGCTCCCGGACCAGGCTGCGCTTGAACTCATCGAACATGGCGCGCAGCTGGAGGCGGTGCGCGGCATCGGAGTGCGCGTCGGCGAATTCGGCGATGTCGCCCAGGACCTCGAGGTCTTCGGCGACCCGTCGGTGGAGATCCGGGCGCTGCACCTTGATGGCGACCAAGCGCCCGTCCCGCAGCGACGCTTTATGGACCTGGGCCAGGCTGGCCGCCGCCACCGGTACCGGATCGACCTCGACGAAGGCCTTCGACAGCCGGAC
>Ga0209474_10003920_pt1 | contig 12925 bp, 10 predicted proteins | sample GraSoiAngelo_145_FD_185902 | JGI IMG/M metagenome (GOLD analysis project Ga0209474, IMG submission 185902) | Grasslands soil microbial communities from the Angelo Coastal Reserve, California, USA - 14_1009_05_20cm (SPAdes) (version 2) | ecosystem: Environmental > Terrestrial > Soil > Grasslands...
GCAGGTCGCTTGGCGGCGTGAAGCCGCGGCCTAGAACGTGTCTCGGGACGAGAGCTGCAGCGGCGCTTCCGGCGGCGACGTTACCCAGAAATTTTCGGCGCGTTAGCTCCTTCTTTCCATTTCCTCCGTTGCCTCCGGTTTCAGCAATTCTTTCCTTTTTTTCTTCCTTCGGTTTTTCGCTCATGAGCTTCTCCCGCATCCCCCTCGCCGGAGACATTATCCCTCGACTTGCCGGCGTTGGCGAGACTGTAGTTTTGCGTAGAATGTCACAGTCTTGCCCGCTTTGCCCGAGGCAGGAAATATTTTGAATTGCGGGGCGGTCTGGTTGATTGCAGGGATGAGTCTGGGGCTTGGGGGTGGGGTGGAGTGGAGAAGGTGAAACGCGGGAAAATTCTTTTACTGGGGTGCCTGGTGCTCGTTATTCTCGGCGTCATCTATGCCGTTGTGCTGATTCACCATGGCTTCGGCGCTAACGAAGAGCCTTCCGCCGTTGAGAAGTTCACGGCACGGCTGGTGCGCAACCTCTCCATCCCATCGAGCTCTCGGAAAGAAACGAATCCGTGGAAACCCACTCCAGAGAACCTGCAAGAAGCGCGCGATCATTTCCTTGCGCGCTGCGCGATCTGCCATGGCGCGGATGGCTCCGGCGTGACCCAGGAGGGCCGCAATCTGTATCCCAAGCCGCCTGACTTACGGGCGCCGCGAACGCAGAACCTCACGGACGGCGAAATCCACTACATTATTCAGAACGGCGTGCGCCTGACAGGCATGCCAGCGTGGGGCAGTCCGCACGACGAAGCCGATAATGACGGGTGGAAACTGGTGTTGTTCATTCGCGAGCTTCGTCCGCTTTCCGGCGCGGAGCATGGGGAGGAGCAAGCGACCGCGGCAACAGGGCACTACACGGGTTCGCAAGCCTGCGCGAAATGCCACCAAGAGATTTACGACCGCTGGAAGAAGACGCCCATGGCCAACGTGGTGCGGGATCCGCGCGAGCATCCGGAGGCCATTCTTCCGAATCTGGCGAGCGATCCCATCGCCAAATTCACGAAGGACCAAGTCGCGCTGGTGTACGGGAGCATCTGGAAGCAGCGTTACTTCACGCGGATTGGGGATGACTATTATCCGGAGCCGGCCCAGTGGGACGTCACCCACCGCGCCTGGAAGCCTTATTTTGTCGCCAAAGGGACGGATTGGTGGGAGCCGTTTTATCCGCCCGACAACATGCAGCGGCCTACCGGCCCTACCTGCGATGGCTGCCACTCCGTGGATTACAACATCCGGACCAAGCAAGTTGTGGAATGGAATGTCGGCTGCGAACGCTGCCATGGGCCGGGAAGCGAGCATGCGGCCAACCCGGTCCGCGGCAACATCATTAACCCGGCGCGAATGGACTACGTTCAGGCCAGCGACACGTGCATTCAATGCCATTCGCAGGGCCGCCCGCTCAAGAATCCGATCGAAGGGAAGTACTATGATTGGCCGGTGGGGTACCGCGTGGGCCTGCATCTTAGCGATTTTTGGCAGCTTGAAGAACATACGCTGGGCCAGACGACCTTTACACACTTTGCGGATGGCACGGCGCACAAGAACCGCATGCAAGGCAATGATTTCGTGCAGAGCGTGATGTATCGGCGGGGAATCACCTGCTTCACCTGCCACGACGTGCACGGTACTGGCAATTACGCGCAATTGCGGAAACCAGCGGATCAACTCTGCCTGGATTGCCATGGGCCGCTGTCTCCGAACGGCCCGCGCACGGCCACCTTGGAGGAACACACTCACCACAAGAAAGGCTCGACAGGAAGCCAGTGCTTGGCATGCCACATGCCGAAGATCGAGACCACGCTCGGGGACGTTAAAGTGCGCGCGCACACGTTCGCGGTGCTGTCTCCCGCGATGACTGACAAGTATCAGATTCCGAATCCCTGCACCTCCTGCCACGCAGACAAGTCCACTGGTTGGGCGCTCGAAGCGCTTCGCCAATGGCCCGAGCGGTCGCCGTGGAGGCTCGAGTAGATCTTGATTGGGTTCGCCCAGAAGTTTCTCTCGCGTCGCTCGGAGCCCGGCACTCCGTAGCTTATTGCGCTAGGCGGTTGGGAGCGGCTAGACTTCGCGCGTGAGACACTTACAAATAATGTTTTTGACTGCCTTGACATTTTTGCTTGCCCCCATCCGTATCTGCGCCCAACAACCGAAATCCATTTTCTACATGACGCGTGAGCCTCTATCGGTCCGCTCGTTTCTGGCGCATGCCGACAAAGTGGATATCCTTTCGCCCAACTGGTACTCGGTGGATTCGAGCGGTTTGGTTTCCGGGGAGGCCAATCCGCAGGTGATGGAAACGGCTCGGCAGCATCATGTTCCCGTGATGCCGCTGGTGGTAAACGGCGGATTTGCGCAGGAGGAGGTGCACAAGTTCTTCGGAAACAGGCCCGCACGGCAGCAGGCCATTGCGGCTTTGATCCGCGCGAGCAAAGATAATGGCTATATCGGGTTCCAACTGGACCTGGAAAACGTGAACTGGACGGACCGGGATGCACTTTCCGGCTTCGTCCGTGAGACGGCGGCAGTATTCCACAAAGCGGGACTTCAGCTTTCCATTGCGACGATTCCGAATGCGCCTGGACATCCGGGCGAAACAGGATTCTCCAAGTGGATCTACGAAAACTGGCGCGGGGCGTATGACCTGAAGGCTATCTCTGAGTCCGTAGATTTTCTTTGCCTAATGACTTACGACCAACACACCACGTGGACCGTTCCCGGCCCGGTTGCCGGATGGAATTGGACCGTCGCGAATCTGGATTACGCGCTGAAAGTGGTGCCGCCGCAGAAGCTCGCGCTGGGGATTCCTTTGTATGGTTATCACTGGTTCACGGGGACGCCGATTAAGCCGCCGGACAAGAGCGGGGACAAGCCCAATCCCACCGCCGAGTACATTTCCACGGATGACGCACTCGATCTGGCCAAAGCCTATGGCGGACATCCGGAGTGGGATGCAGCCGACCGGACCGCGTGGCTATACTTTTACAGAGATGATGAGCGCGAATGGATTTTCTACACGGATGCGCGCACGTTCAAAGAGCGCTATGCGCTGGTGAAAGACCGCGGGCTGCGCGGCTTCGCTTCCTGGGTCTTGGGCACAGAGGACGCTGGAATCTGGGAATTGCTGCCCAGTCACAAATAGTTTGTTGCCGTCCGAAGGCGGATTAGAGATTCTGCCGTGACTCTTATTTCTGAGTTTGCAGCACCTGGCAATTGTCGACGCAGCGCCAGGCCAACATCAGCACTTCAGCCTTTTTATGTGGGACTTTTTCGCCGGCTTCGGGCGCGACCACAAGCGATTGCGGGCCGTCGGCCAAATTGAAGGTGCACTCGAACTGTAATGACTGCACGCCGCGTTGCTGGCAGGCATTCTTTTGAAGCGCGGTTTCGAGCGCACCAGGCTGCGAATGCAGCTGATCCGCAATTTGCGAGGGCAGCATGGCCACAACCATGGGAACGGGAGACTTGATTTTGATGCTGACCGGTTCGCCGTCGTGATCGGGCTGGAAGCCGCCGTAAACTTTCAAGAAGGACGTTAGCTGGTATTTCTCCTTGACCTGCTCCATCCAGCGAAACTCAGGTTGGACGCAATTCTCGACGCAGTCCCAGCGGTAATACTGGACGCGTACGTCGTTGGGATCCTTGAATTGCCGGGGGGAGGAGATTTGACGCGCGCTATTCAGTACCGCAGCGATTCCCGAGCCTACTTCACGAACGGCATTGTTTTGCGTGCCTTCCATGGCATTCAGCACCACGCCAAGTCCGGCAAACACGGGCGCGCCTGGACTGTAACGCTCGTCACGGATGATCAGCGTCATCGCCTCGACAGGGAGCTCGCAGATATAAGTGGTGTTTACAACGTGCTCGCGGAGGCACACCTGAGGCAGGCTCGCAATGGCTTCGGGATGCTGCAGCGCCGAGTTCCAGGCCGATTCGGGCGTCATGAAGATGGTGACGGGCTTCTGCGCCTTAATGTCCACGTGATTGTTTTGGTCAACGGCGTTCGGGTGATAGGTCCGGACAGTGAGATAGTTCGCGGGATCGAGCCGCACCGTCTCGTCATTGGCGGGCAGCCAATTGAAGACGCGGTCTTGCGCGAAGGAAGTCCCGGCAAAAAGACATAGCGCCAAAGCGCCGAGAAGGATCTGGGTCTTTTGGGTTTTCATGGTTGCTCCGTTCATTCCATTAAGGCGTAGCAAGGTTTTGTGCGGCAATAGTCCTCGCAGAGGTGTGTTTTCTGCGAGTATCCTGTCCGAACGACCAGTAAAAACTTGGCTCTAATTTGTGGCTCAGTAGGTGAGCGACCAGCCAATCAGGGTCATGGCAAGAACCAGCACCAGCATGCCGGTACTGACGATGCTCAAGGTCCGCCCATGGCCGAGCAGATAGTCGCGGGATTCCGGGTCGATGCACAAAACAATGGTTACGACCAGGACCACGCCCCAGGCCAGCAGGACCGGCAAGCCCTGGTATCTGCTAATCATGGACAGGAACTGGCCAGGAGGCTGACCCGCCGGAATCCACCACGGAATCATGGGGGCAACACCGGCGGCGAGCGAGAACGTCAAGAGCTTCCGCGTCAACCAGCCTTTTAGCTTGGGACGCGCCTCTTTCCACACGAAGTAGTCCCAGGCAAGCAGGCCCAGCGCGAGCGGCACCCAGCCGTAAAATGCTGCTTGCTGGTTGAACCAGGTCCAACCTCGAAACAGAAGCCTTCCGTGGTGAGCGTTGGCGAGCCGGGGCAGCAAAAACAGTCCAAGTACGGTGTTGCAGAGAACAGCCACCAGGATGGTGACCAAACTCATGAATTGAAACCAGTACCGCGTGGGCACTTTCTTGCACCGAGTGCACACGGACTGTTTGGGCAGGAAATTCAGTCCACAGCGATCGCAGTACACGGTAGTTCTCCCGTAGGGAGGGGATTCGAACTAACTCACTGCCAGTTTATGGCGCGGATACCGCGAAAAACTACTGGCCCGAGGGTCAGTTTTGGTGCTGTCGTGCTCTCTTGTACAAAAGCTGACATGAAGTTGTGTGCCGCGAACATGCGCAGAGTCTGGTCATCGGCTCGTCCCGCGCCGAGTTGCTGAGCATCGAAGGCGTTTGGTAGAGTGCCTAGCTGCAGGGTTCATTGCCCGGCTGGGAGAAAATCTTGGCGATTCCCAAGTATGCGCTCGACATTCTGGTCTGCCCGGTGTGTAAAACGCGGGTGGAGCTTCTGGCAGATGAATCCGGGTTGAAATGCGTCTCCTGCCGGCGCGTTTATCCGATTCGCGATGAAATTCCCGTGATGCTGCCAGAAGAAGCCACCATCGTGGAGGAAAACCCGAGTAAGTAGCCTGAGTCCGCCCAGCTCGCATGACGAATCCTCTCGTCCATTCCGTCCCCCGGTTAAAACGGCTGCTGCCGCGATTGCGCGGCAAACGAATTGGTGTCCTCGGGGACATGATGCTGGACCGCTACTTGTGGGGCACGGCTTCGCGCCTGTCCCCGGAAGCGGCTGTGCCGGTGGTGGATTTTGTGGAGCAGAACGAGTGCTTGGGAGGCGCGGGGAACGTGGCAGCCAACATTGCCGCGCTGGGGGCAAAAGTGGAGGCATTTGGCGTGCTGGGCAGCGATGAAGCAGGCCGCGCGTTTGAGAGATGTCTCCTTAGCAAGAACATCGTCAGCAAGGCCGTGCTGACCGAACCCAAGCGCGTTACCACGGTGAAAACGCGGATCATCGCCAAGCATCAACATGTAGTGCGCGTGGACCACGAGCGCCGCGAGCCGTTGGCCGCCCAGACGCAGGAAAAACTCCTGCGCATGATTTTCGCAGCACTCAAGAAGCTCGACGCCCTGGTACTTTCTGATTACAACAAAGGACTGATTACCGATGATTTTGCCGACCGCGTGCTGAGCGCGGCGCACCAGCTGAAAGTACCCGTTTTTATCGGGCTGAAGACGAAGCGATTGTACGCCTATCGAGGAGCGCGCGCGGTGACCTGTAACGAAGGCGAGGCCAGATTATTGGTCAATCTGCCGCTCAACGATGAGGCATCCTTCGAGGAAGCTGGCCGGGCGCTGCTCGCGCACTGCGGCTGCAGTGGTGTGGTCATCACGCGCGGCCAAAAGGGAATGAATGTTTTTGAAGAGTCCGCCCCACGAAGTGTGCATATCCACGCAACGGGTCTCGAGCTTACATACGCCCGCATCGGGCAGCCAGGCATTGAACGCGGCGCGACGGGACGACAGGTCTTCGACTTGACGGGCGCGGGGGACACCGTTCTCAGCGTTTTAAGTCTTGCCGCCGCGGCAGGTGCGTCGCTAGTGGATGCGGCGATACTCGCCAACATCGCGGCCGGCGTGGTGGTGGGGAAGTTAGGTACGGCGAGCGTTTCGCCCAAGGAATTGGAGTATGCGCTAGACGAGATTCGTTAGAGCATTTTCGATGCGATGTGTCAGTTTGTCCTGCACGAATCAGCTTAAAAATCGAAGAAATGTTCTTTCTTAAAGCGCGCTGCTAGAGGAAATGACAAGAAACTGGTCCGGGCGGGAAGCTGAGAGATTTGTCGGAGGTGACCACCCAGACGCTCACGACTTTGGTTTTTAGGCTCTTTTCCGCGTCACTAGGTTGGGGCATGGGGGAAAAGGGACTAACAGCCACGCTCACGTCCACGGTATTGGAACTGTGAGGCGCACAAGTTTTCAGGATCTCGTAGCTCTTTACCGGGCCGTAGTATCCTTCGGGGCCCCAGTCGGCGAGAAAATCCTTCATGGAATAGGTTGGAGCCGGTTTCCAGAGTTGGTAAGCGAGTTCCGTATTACCGCCGGCCAGCGCCGAAAAAAAACGTTCGGCGGCTCTTTTCTCGGGATAGTAACGGAGGGCGAACCATAGTACAACAATCACCGCCACGGTGACGGCGGCAACGGTGAAGGCCATGGCTCGCGATTTCTCGGGTTTAACGGGAGGTGGATCCAGCAATGTCATTCAGTTTTCTCCTGCCCCGCGAGCGTCAGATTCGAGTTCCGCAATTCGTAGAGAATTCCCTGCGCATTCGAGCAACACTAAAACATTACAAAAATTCGCCGCGCGAGTAAATGGTGGCGGTAGCAACTGACAACTTTTTATAGATTAAGCTTCCAACGCTCCGGCGGCGCCTTCGGGAAGCTCAATCTCATACTTCGTGCGGGCCTTTTCGCGGTGCATTTCGAGCGCGAGTTCAATGAGCTTGTCAATCAGCTCGCGGAAGGGAGTGCCGCTAGCTTCCCACATTTTGGGGTACATGCTGATGGAAGTGAAACCCGGAATGGTGTTTACTTCGTTGAGATAAATCCTGCCGGCTTTCTTTTCGACAAAGAAGTCCACGCGGGCCATGCCGTTGAGCTCCAACGCGCGAAACGCTTCCACGGCGTGCTTTTGAATCGTTTTGACCTGCGAGGGTTTGAGCTTCGCTGGGATTAGGATTTGCGAGCCCTCTTCCAAGTACTTTGCTGTGTAGTCGTAGAATTCGCGGTGCGGCACGATTTCGCCGGGAATGGAAGCCTTGGGATCGTGATTGCCCAGCACAGAAACTTCGATCTCGCGCCCGACGATGCATTTCTCGACGAGGATTTTCATCGCGAATTCCGCCGCGAGATTCAAGGCTGGCGCTAATTCTTCGCGCGAATGGACCTTGGTCATCCCGACCGATGAGCCAAGCGTGGCCGGCTTAACAAACACGGGGTACCTGAACTTTTTTTCGAGAATGGTCTGAGTTTCCTTGGGATGGCGCTCCCAATCCGCGCGCTGGACGGCAATCCATGGCACAACGGGAATCTTGGCCACTTGCAAGAGGCGCTTGGCGACATCCTTGTCCATTCCAATGGCCGAACCAAGCACGCCGGCGCCTACAAACGGCAAACCAGCGAGATCGAGTAAGCCTTGAATCGTGCCGTCCTCGCCGTAGGTGCCGTGCATGACCGGGAAGACCACATCAACGCGTTGGCCACCACCGCTGCGGTCGAGCGGAATCAACGCAGCGTCGGTGGGGTCCGCGGTCATCATCACGCGCTGGCCGCCCTTCAAGACTTCGGGGAGCATTTTTTGCGCCGCACCGCCAACGAGCCAGTGGCCTTCTTTGGTGATGCCGATGGGCACAGCTTCGTACTTGTCCGGGTCCAGGCCGCGAATCACAGAAGCAGCGGAGGCAAGAGAAACTTCATGTTCGCCAGAGCGGCCACCAAAGAGAATGCCAACGCGGAGTCGTTTCTTTTCGGGAGTCATCGTATTGGTCGTTTGTAGGTTTTGACAGTCCGTTCTTAGTTATAAGGCAAGGGGGAGCGGTTGTCGCGGGCGAAGTAAGGGAGAAGTTCGCGGGCCGCAACGGAACCTTTCCTCGTTTCCGTCGTCTACACCAAAGGAAACAGAAAGGAGGACTCGTGTCTTTAGAAGGTGTTGGAGGCGGCGGTGCGTTTCTGGAGAGCTTTCGGCGGGACTTGGGCTACGCGTTTCGAACGATGAAGAGGGACTACGGTTTTACAATTTTTGCGATCTTAATCGTGGGGCTGGGGGTTGGAGCAAGCTGCACGATTTTCAGCGTGCTGAACACGATTCTGATTCGACCGCTTCCGTTTCGGGACCCTGGGAGGCTGGTTTGGATGGCCAACCACACGGACGACACCAACGATATGTCCGGGAAAACGGTGCAGGTGAACTACCTGCTGGACTACCGGAAGCTGAACAAGTCGTTTGAGGACCTGGGCGCGTATATGGCGTTTTACGGCCCGGGCGACGCGAAATTGATCGGCGACGGGCAGCCGGAGCGGCTGACGAGTGTTCCGGTCACGCAGAATTTCTTCCCGCTGCTTGGGGTGGAGACGCAGGTTGGACGGCAGTTCAGTGCAGAGGAGTGCGTCTGGAACGGGCCGCGCGTGGCGATGCTGAGCGATGGCCTTTGGAGGCGAAAATTTGCAGCAGACCCGAACATTGTGGGCAAGGTGCTGAAGTTTGATGGCGGGCCGGTGACCATCGTCGGCGTGCTGCCGGCGTCGTTTGATTTCGGGACCATTTTTGCGCCGGGGACGAAAGTGGACATGTACGAGCCGTTTCCGCTGACGACGGAGACGAATCGCTGGGGCAATACGCTTGCGATTGTCGGGAGGCTGAAGCAGGGCGCAAGCATGGGGCAGGCGCAAGCGGAGGCGGCGATTCTGGGGCCGCAACTTCAGCGCGAGAATCCGAAGATGAATGAATTTGATCCGAAACTCTCGATGCTGCCTGCCCACGTGAGCGGCAGGCTGCGGCCAGCGCTATTGGTACTGGCCGGCGCGGTGGGTGTGGTGATGCTGATTGTGTGCGCGAATTTGTCGAATTTGTTGCTGGCGCGGTCGGCGGCAAGGCAGAAGGAGATTGCAATTCGCGTGGCGCTGGGGGCGGAGCGAAGGCATTTGTTGGGCCAGATCTTGACGGAGAGCGTACTGCTCTCTTGCAGCGGAGCGGCACTGGGTGTGGTGCTGGCATTTTTGGGAGCGCGCGTGCTGGCGCAGCTGAGCGCGATGAAGATTCCGCTGCTCGCCGATGCGGGCCTGGATAAGGCGTCGCTGGCGTTCGCCATACTGATCGCGGTGGCGACTGGCTTGCTGTTCGGCCTGGCGCCGGCGTGGTCGGCCTCGGAGCTCACGCTACACGATGCGCTGCAGGACTCGAACCGCGGGTCGAGCCGAGGGCGCGGACATGCGTGGATGCGGAGCGCGCTCGTGGTGGCCGAAATCTCGCTTGCGTGTGTGCTGCTGGCTTCGGCGGGACTGCTGATTCGCAGTTTTCTGCACGTACTCGATGTGAACTTGGGATTTGCGCCGGAGCACGCGATGGCGCTGCGTATCGACCCGAACGACAGCTACAAGACGCAGGAGCAAAAGAATGCGTACTTTACGGAGGCGTTGCACGACGTAATGAACGTGCCAGGAATCGAGGCAGCCGGATTGTCGGATGCGCTTCCACTAGGGTGGAACCGCAGCTGGGGATTCGCAGCCAAGGGCGTCCAGTACAAGCCGGGGAAATACCCGGGGGGATTTCCTCGCATGATCAGCGAGGGGTATTTCCGTGCGATGGGAATTCCGCTGAAGGCTGGGCGCGATTTTACGGAACGCGATACGAAAGGCGCGTTGAATGTGATTATTTTGAATGAGACGGCGGCGCGAACCCTGTTTCCTGCGCAAGATCCGATTGGTCAGATCGTGCTGGCGGATCAACCAGAGCGGACAGTCGTGGGAGTTGTCGGCGATGTGCGCCACATGACGCTTGAGGAAGGGTCAGGCAATGAGTTTTATATTCCAATGCGGCAGACGCAGGACTATGGGGTTGTGGATTTAGTTGTGCGGAGTTCGTTGCCGACGGGGCAGCTGGCGTCGAAGTTGCGCGAGGCGTTGCGGCCGATCGAGCCGAATCTGCCGACGTCGAATCTTCGGACGATGCAGGCAGTGGTTGACCGAGCTGTGTCGCCGCGGCGGTTTGTGGTGATTCTGCTTGGAGGCTTCGCGGCGTTTGCCTTGATTCTGGCGTCGTTGGGAATTTATGCAGTGATCTCGTATTCGGTAAGCCAGCGAAAGAATGAAATCGGGATTCGCATGGCGCTGGGAGCGTCCCCTGCGATGGTGCGGCAACTGATCTTGGTAGAGACGATGCATTTGGCGGGAATTGGCACGGCGATTGGAATTGTAGGAGCGCTGATTGCGACGCGCCTGGCGGCGTCACTGTTGTATGGAGTGACGGCGACGGACCCGGCTACGTTCGGGGGAATGATTGTGGTGTTGGCGGCTGTTGCGGCGCTGGCGGGGTATCTGCCCGCGGTTCGTGCAGCGAAGATTGAACCGGTGATGCTGCTGAGGTCGGAGTGAGGCTCAGAGGATTTTCTGACCGAGAGCAGAAAGCACGAGTTCGACGCCAAGGAGCGCGGTGCGGTTGTGTTCGTCGAGGATGGGATTAATCTCCACCACTTCCATCGAAACCATGGCTTCCGTGTCGGCAATCATTTCCATGGCGAGATGCGCCTCGCGATAGGTGGCGCCGCCGCGGACCGGCGTGCCCACCCCGGGGGCATCGGTGGGATCAACGAAGTCCATGTCCAGGCTGACGGCAACGCCAGCCGTGTCGTCCATGGCGTATTTCAGGGCTTCGGACATGACGTCACGCAAGCCGCGCTCGTCGATATCGCGCATGGTGAAGACGTGAACGCCGGATTTCTTTACGATTTTGCGTTCCTGGGCATCCAGGTCGCGCGCTCCAACGATTACGATATTGCCCGGCTCGGCTTTGGGCTTGAACCCGCCTAGTTCCACAAGTTCTGTCGCGCCGTAACCCATAATCGCGGCGAGCGGCATGCCGTGGATGTTTCCGGAAGGCGAAGATTCCGGCGTGTTCATGTCGCCATGCGCGTCGAGCCAGAGATAGCCGATTTCCTTTTTCTGCTGGCGGAAATGCGAAGCCACGCCGGCTGCCGCGCCGACTGCGATGGAGTGGTCACCACCTAAAACAAGCGGGAGGAAGCCTTCGGCAAGAGACTTTTCTACGGTCCTGCAAATGTCCTGGCAGGTTTCCGCAATTTCCTGGAGATATTTGGCCCGCTTCTCACCCACGGGCATTTCTTCCGGCTGTTTTACTTCGAGGTTGCCAATGTCTTCGACCGAGGGGCCGAGCTTCTTGATGGCAGCCTGCAAACCCGCGCCGCGCAAAGCCGAAGGGCCCATGTCCACGCCGCGACGGCTTTGGCCGAGGTCCATTGGCACGCCGATAATTCGAACTTTTTGAGCCATTTCGTTTCGCGTTCGGATCCGAGTTTTGCGGCCCGCGAGGGCGCACGAAACGCTAGTGCGCGAAGAGTGCGCGAAGCCCGGATCGCTCCATTTTCAGGTGCCCGATGCGTGCTGGATGCGCCGCTGTGGCGCCAACTTTCCCGCACTAAGGATACACGCGGTAAATCATGCGAGGGAAGGGAATCACCTCGCGAATGTGCTCGGTCCCGCAAATCCAGGCGACGGTGCGCTCCAGGCCCAGGCCGAAGCCGGAATGCGGCACGCTGCCGTAGCGGCGCAGATCGAGATACCACTGGAATGCCTCTTCAGGGAGGTTATGCTCGTGCAGACGCTTCACGAGAAGGTCGTAATCGTGAATGCGCTGACTGCCGCCGATGATTTCGCCGTAGCCTTCGGGAGCGAGCATGTCAAAAGCGAGCGCGAGCTCGGGCCGTTGCGGGTCAGGCTGCATGTAAAAAGCCTTAAGCGATGTAGGGTAACGATGGACGAGCACCGGGCGGTCAAAAGAACTGGAAATGATGGTTTCCTCGTCGCCGCCGAAGTCGTCTCCAAATTTGGCGGCATTGCCGTTCTTGTTCAAAACCGCGACGGCTTCTTCGTAACTTATGCGCGGGAAGGGTGGCTTGACGCACTCCAGCTTTTTCGTATCGCGCTTGAGGGTTTCCAGCTCACGCGGCTTATTTTTCAAAACGCCTTGGACGATGGCGCAGACGAGCCCTTCGCCAAGGGCCATGACTTCGTCCAGTTCTACGTATGCTGCTTCTGGCTCAAGCATCCAGAATTCGGTCAGGTGGCGGCGCGTTTTTGATTTTTCCGCGCGGAAGGTGGGGCCAAACGTATAAATCTTCCCGAGCGCCATGGCCAGCGCTTCTCCGTAAAGCTGGCCGCTCTGCGTCAGATACGCTTTCTGTTCATCGATGTAATTGACTTCGAACAAAGTGGACGTGCCCTCACAGGCGGCCGGAGTGAACATCGGCGCGTCGGTGAGCGTGTAGCCTTGGCTGTCCATGAATTCGCGGGCAGCACGGATGGCTTCGGCGCGGATACGCAGAATCGCCGCCTGCCGCGGCGTACGAATCCAAAGATGGCGGTTGTCGAGGAGAAAGTC
>Ga0209474_10003921_pt1 | contig 12925 bp, 12 predicted proteins | sample GraSoiAngelo_145_FD_185902 | JGI IMG/M metagenome (GOLD analysis project Ga0209474, IMG submission 185902) | Grasslands soil microbial communities from the Angelo Coastal Reserve, California, USA - 14_1009_05_20cm (SPAdes) (version 2) | ecosystem: Environmental > Terrestrial > Soil > Grasslands...
GAATGCCTGTCTCCTGGAAGCATACGAAAGCCGGGTCGTTTCATAATATCTCACCGCTCGACCCGAAAGAGATGCGAGACACTGCCTGGTACCAGGATTGGTCCTGGGGATGTTACGACGTGCCCTATAATTTTCCGGCGATTCAAACCGCTTATGTGCCCGTCGATCTTCCAGTGAAACACGGGCCCTGGCGTTCGGTGTTCGCGCCATCGAGCGTGTTCGCGCGCGAATGTTTTATCGACGAGGTGGCAAAAGCGCGAGCTGCCGATCCTCTCGAATTTCGTCTTGAACTGTTGAAAGGTGCCGACGTTATCAAAGCCGGTTCCACAACCGTCGATCGCCGGCGCTTGCGACGCGTTCTTGAAACGGTTCGGGATAAATCTGCCTGGGATCGCCCCGTCTCGGAAAACCGCGGGCGCGGTGTGGCCTGCAACGCTTACTTCGGTCGCACTTACATTGCCTACGTGGTTGACGTAATGACCGATCACGACAACAACGTCTGCGTTGAACACGTTGTCGCGGCGGTTGATTGCGGCCGCGTAATTAATCCTGTCGGTGTCGAGCAACAAATGGAGAGTGGGATCATTTGGGGTATCTCGTCAGCCTTAAAAGGCGAAATCACTTTTCGCGGAGGTGCGGCGCAACAAAGCACATTTGCAGATTTCGCAGTGGCTCGAATGCGCGACACCCCGGCGATTGAAGTCCACATTGTCGGTTCTGACGCGCCTTTGCCTTTTGGCATGGGTGAGCCGCCCGTTCCAGCAATTGTTCCTGCGATTGCGAATGCGGTGTTTGCGGCGACCGGTATCCGGATCCGCAGGTTGCCGATTCGGCTGGAAGACCTCAAAGGGCACGCCGCCTAACAAATCTGCTGCGTTAAATCAGTTTGTCCGGCGTGATCGGCAGATCGCGCACGCGTTTGCCGGTGGCGTGAAAAATCGCGTTCGCGACCGCGGCGGGCGCGCCCGTTATTCCGATTTCGCCGATGCCGCGAGCGCCGAGGTCGGGCATGTGCGGATCCGGTTTGTCGATGAAATCGATATCGAACTTCGGTGGCGCGTCGGCGTGCACGGCGACGTGATATTCCGCAAGATTGGCATTCACGACTCGGCCGGTCGCCTGATCCGGAATGGTCGCTTCGAACAGCGCGGTGCTGATAGCGAAAAGCAGCCCTCCCATGATCTGACTGCGGGCCAGTTTCGGATTAATCATCCGCCCCACGTCGTAAACCGCGGTCGCGCGTCGCACTCGCGTTTGTCCGAAAACGTCGACGTGCACTTCGACGAACACCGCGCCGTAGGAGAAGAAGGAAAACTTTTCGCGCTCATCCTTGTTTGGTTCGGCCGTGAATTCGCTTTGGATCGGTGCCGACAAGCTCGATAGCTCGCGTTCGTCAGGCCAATGGCCAAATTGATCCAGCGCTTTCTTTTTCAGCTCGCCACATGCCCCGATTACCGCCGGGCCAACACTTGCGGTCAACCATGAACCACCATTGTTCGGCGCCACCGGAAATGCAGAATCCCCCAGCTCGAAGCGGATCTTCTCCACCGGTACGCCGAGCGTGTCAGCCGCCAATTGCGACATTGCGGTGTAAGTGCCGGTGCCGATCTCGTGTGTTGCGCTGCGCACGATTACGCTGCCATCTTTATTCAAAGTGGCAGTCGCACCGGCCTTTTGCTGCGCGGCCGGGTAAATTGCCGTCGCCATACCGTAGCCGATTTGGGATCCATCCGGTCCGCGCATCGAAGCTGGCTTTGGATTTCGTTTCGACCATCCAAATTTGTCCGCGCCGCGCTCGTAGCATTCGCGAAGGTTCTTCATCGACCAGGGCTTGTTTTGGTGTTCGTCCCGGTCGGCATAGTTTCGCAATCGAAATTCAACTGGATCGATCCCGGTTTCGTGCGCGATCTCGTCCATCGCGCACTCGAGCGCGAACACGCCGGGACATTCACCAGGTGCGCGCATCGGGCAGGGTGAAGTGAGATTCAGCTTAACAAGCCGATGAGTGACATCGACGTTCGAACATGAATACAACATCCGCGACATGTTGCCGCACGGCTCGGTGTATTCCGAAACCGGCGACGAATGTGTTGTCGTCGCGTGACGCAAGGCAACGAGCTTTCCGTCGTTGTCCGCGCCGACGGTGAAATGTTGTTCCGTTCGCGCCCGTTGACCGGCTGAATCGAACATTTGCGGGCGGGTGAACGTCAGTTTTACCGGCCGCTCGACCAGCCGGGCCGCTGCAGCCGCCAGAAGCGTTTGGCTCCACTGAAAACCCTTGGAACCGAACGCGCCGCCGATGAACGGGCAGATGATCCGAATGTTTTCGACCGGTAAACCGAAACATGCCGCAAGGAGGCGTTGAAGTTGTTTGATCCCGCGGGTGCACTCGTGCACGAGCAACCGATCGGCCGTTTCCCATTCCGCAGTCGTCGAATAGGTCTCGATCGGGTTGTGATTTTCGATCGGCGTAGAATAGGTCGTATCGATCTTATGTGCTGCGCCAGCGAGCGCGCCATCGACATCGCCGCGTTTAACCTGCAAATCTTCGCGGCCAATAAATTTTTCGGGAGTAGTTGCGGTTTTGGCGGCGCGTTGATCCGGAAGATCGACGATCGGAGGTTGCGCTTGATATGTGACTCGAACAAGCGAAACCGCGTAAGTGGCTTGCTCGAAAGTTTCGGCGACAACAACCCCGAGATGTTGGCCGGCATAATGAATTTCGTCGTCCTGCAAAGGCATCCGGTTCTCGCCGGGCGCGCCTTTTTTCGTCAGATCGTCAGGATACGGTTTGAAACCCGGCGTATTCTCACGCGTCAGAATTTCGATCACGCCGGGCGCCGACTTCGCAGCCGAGATGTCGATCTTAACGACACGCCCGTTCGCGATCGAACTTTGTATCAACACGCCATACGTAAGCTGGGATCTTTGAAACTCCGCGGCGTAGGTCGCAGCGCCTGTTACTTTGAATCGGCCATCCACGCGCGCGAGCGACTTTCCAATTGGCGGAGTAGGATTAGCAACAGCCATAAATCGAAATCATGCCATTGCTGCGACTGTCGTCAGGGCGCGGACAATCGCGCGCTTGGCCAGCTCAATCTTAAACGAATTGTGTTTGTAACCTTTCGCGGCGGCGAGTTCCGCTTCGGCCGCAGCTTGGAATGCTTTTTCGTCTGTGATTTGCCCGATTAATTTCTTCTCGGCCGTATTTGCCCGCCACGGTTTGTGGGCAACACCGCCAAGTGCGATGCGCCCGGCCTTAATTTTCTTGCTCGAATCAAGATCGAGCGCAGCGGCGACACTGACGAGCGCGAAGGCGTAGCTCGCGCGGTCGCGTACTTTCAGATAGTGCGAGCGGGTGGCGAACGGAATCGCCGGGAGATCGACATATTCGATCAATTCATCGTGCTCGAGATTGGTGTCGCGCTGTGGAGTGTTGCCCGGTAATCGATGAAAATCCGCGAACGGAATTTCGCGTTCGCCTTTCGGACCGCGCACGCGGACGATCGCATCGAGCGCGGCCAGTGCCACGCACATATCGCTCGGATGAGTGGCAATGCATTGTTCGCTTTGGCCGAGGATGGCGTGAATGCGATTGTAACCGTCAATCGCGCCGCAGCCGCTGCCCGGCTTTCGTTTGTTGCACGCTGGAAACGCCGGATCGTAGAAATAATAGCAACGAGTTCGCTGCAGAAGGTTGCCACCGACCGTGGCCATGTTGCGCAATTGCGGGCTCGCCCCAGACAGCAGTGCTTCACTCAAAACCGGATAGCGCGATCTAATCAGCGCGTGCTCGGCCAGGTCGGAATTGCGGACCATCGCTCCGAAGCGGACGCCTTTGTTGCCGGGGAGTTCTTCAATTTGCGCGAGCGGCAAACGGTTGATGTCGATCAAGGCGTCGGGCGTTTCCACGCCCATTTTCATCAGGTCGATCAGGTTCGTGCCGCCCCCAAGAAATTTTCCCTGCGGTTTCGCCGCGATGCCGGTCACGGCTTCGTTTGGATCGACCACGCGCGAATAGGTGAATGGATTCATGAACGCGATTCCAATCTGCAGGGCAACCGCGTCGATTGCCGCTTTAGTTCGCCAGGCGCTGCGCCTTCCCTACAATCCTCGGGACGAATCGGCTGCGTCCGGAATGTATTCATGCGCGCGTTTTCGCCTCCTTAATCGCAGCCAGAATGTTCGGATACGCACCGCAGCGACAGATATTGCCGCTCATCCATTCACGGATCTCATCGTCACTTTTCGCATGATTTTCTTTTAACAGCGCGACCGCGGAACAGATTTGTCCGGGCGTACAATAGCCGCACTGAAACCCGTCGTGCTCGATAAAAGCAGCCTGCATCGGATGCAGCTCTTCGCCCTTCGCGAGTCCTTCGATCGTCGTGATCTCGTCGCTCTCGTGTACGACTGCAAGTGTAAGACACGAATTCACGCGGCGGCCATTGACCAGAACCGTGCATGCGCCGCACTGGCCGTGATCGCATCCCTTTTTGGAGCCAGTCAGATGCAATCGCTCGCGCAAGGCGTCGAGCAACGTCGTGCGAGGATCGACATCCAACGTGTAATCTTTGCCGTTGATTTTTAACTTCACTGGAATTGAAGCGTCGCCCGAGGTTTTCGGCGATGCAGCGGCCGGTGGTGCCGCGGCCACAGCCGACGCGCTGACGAAGTTTATGCCGATCGTGATCGCGACGCCGGTGCCGGCGACCTGCTTGATAAATTGCCGGCGCGTCTCCGGACTACCGAAGATCAGCAATTCATCGAGGTCCCCACATCCCGGATCCAAGGGTGTCTCCGATTCGTCGGCCATCGTTTAGAGTTCGTTGCGTGCGTGAAAGTTGGTTTGGATTTTTATCGACATGAGTTTCTCACGAGGGCGACCTGAGAGGCGTCGCATCTTCCGTTTCCTGATCTCGCCTAACACATCAATCAACACCTGGTTGCTTTTTGAGTTTCGAGCGTAAATCGGGAGCGAGTTGCGGAAGCCGAGTTCATTGGGGCCGCCATCGCTCGCCGTGAGTGCATTAAAAATCCCGACGCCGGGTGAGCAAAACGAAAGTCACGTAGTGTGTCATCAACAACAAGGGCACCCAAAAGACTGGGATCCAGTAGGCGGGCCCATGGCAACTGGGGCGTTGTGAATAGTGGCCAGAACGATTGCCAACAGCAGGTCAATGGTACCGACGAGGTTGAAAAACCAAACCGCCGGCCTGGCCAGGGTCGAGCCGCGTAACAGGATCGGGATCGTTACCAGGGCGATAGTAGCCGTAAACAAATCGCCGAATGCTGCCGGATACGCGAACTCCGCCGCCAATCCCGGGTATGTGGCGCCGCGGGTCAGAAACATCATTCCCAAATGCCGCGTCGAGTGCAGAAGCAGAATTGGCACAAGAATCTGTTGCGGCCGGACACGAGGAATCAGCGGCAACAAATACAAGCGCGCCGCGACATAGAAGATCGCCGCGTGTTGGCGGCGAAATTTAAGGTCAGGATGCGGTCAAAGATGGCGGACATACCGCTATTCTTGTAAGAGCCCTTCCGCGCGCCTTTCAATTCGAAAAAATAAAGCGGCCGCGATTCCCGCAAAAAATAACGGACAGCGGAAAAGCTTCGTCAACTGCGACATCCGCCAGGACAAAGGCTCACCAACTCCCAACACCGTAGACGCGAACACAACAATTACGGCAACGGTTAATGCGATCCGTCTTGTGACAAGCAAGCTACGGCGCCTTTGTCTTGAAGATAAGATTCACCTCCCAGGTTTGGCCGAACGCTTCTTGTTTTTCGTCCGTCACGAGCTTTCCTGAAATCTGACCGCCTTCGTTTTTGAAGTCGCTCATCTTGACTGACGAAGGCGAACTGATTGGTTTCTGTTTGAGCGCTTGGTGCGCGATGTCGCAGGTCACTACTTTTCCGTCCGGCTGGATTCCAATGATCAGCGCGCTGCCATAATTGCCGAACAGTGCCTTCAAATCAGCCTGTTGATCTTTGGCATGATCTTTTTCGGTTGCGCCGAAACAAAAGCCAACTTCGCCGGCTGATCGTTGCCCTTGAAAACGCCGCTTACCTCCGCATCGGCCGCGCCTAGTTGTCCCGCGTTCAGGAAAGCGATAACGATAGTAGAAAAAATAACCACCCGTAGGATCGAAGTCTTCATCTGCATCTCTAATCGCGCTGCTGACGGATTACCAGATCCACGATCTCGGCCAACGTGTCGCCAGGTAGGCATCGATTCCGAAGACGCGACCAGCGCGACCAAGGAAAACGACCAGCGCGATGAAAAATACCGCGGCGTCCTGACTGTCCGGCGCCCAGAACGTCCGCCCCTTTGAAAGCATGAAGTTGAGAAACAAAAACATCGCGACCGCCGCTCCGATTCGCGTCGCGGTGCCGGTCAAAAGGGAAATCGCTGCAGTCACCTCTCCTGTCATCACCAGGTAACTGAAGAGTGTCGCGTGCGAAATCACGACCGCTTGAATAAAATGAAGGTACCAGGCGGAAGCATGTTGTGCGCTCATCACGTGTTGTAAGTAGGAAAGCATTTCGGTCACGAACGGATTATCGCGCGTGAGTTTTCCTAAAACGGTGATGAACAAAATCACGCCGATGTAAATGCGCAGCAATGCCAGTAACGAGCGCGGGCTGTATCGAAATGAATCCGGCGGAACTGCCGACGATAAACTGTCGGTCATCGTTTTGGTTTCAATTCCCACAGCACGTTGATGATCTTCCATTCGCCGTTAAACTTCGCGACCTCGAGATAATCGACCCAGTCTGAGGCAACGACCTTGACCACAGCTACGTTGTTGAAACGGTCGAGAATCGTGACCTCTTTTAGTTGCCGATCTTCGGGTATCTTCTTACCGATTCCCTCTCGCGTCCGCTGCACCAATGTCATTGCACTCATCTGATTGAGCAGGCTTCGGCCGGTCATCGCGTCCGTCGAAACCATTCGTTTGGCCAATTCCGAATGCAGCGCCCGTTCCATTCGCGCCGCATCGTCGGCGTACCAGCCTTGAATGTAATCGAGCGCCGTCTTCTTGATCGCATCGCTTTCATCAGCAACCGTCGTCTCCGCGATGGCGGTTGAACCCGCCACCAAGGCCATTGCCACGAACAGACTAATTTTACTCATGTCGATTTGTCATCCGGCTGTCGCACAAGTTTCAGCGTGACTACAAACTGATCTTCCTGATCTGACGCCGGATCGATCCGCTCTTCGCCGTTCCATGTGTGTCCCTCATCGTCGGTGAATTTCCAATTGATCGCGGATTTGTTTGTGCCCGACGAACTCAACGTCACCGCTCCCTTTGTATGACGCATGTTCGATCCAATTCGCTTATTCAGAAGATCGGCAATCCCTTCGATTGAATTTGGTTCCGAGAAGAGCGCCTTGATTTCCCAGTGATCCAGATCGCCTTCCGTGGAAATCATTTTCGCTTTCGCCCCTTTGACATCGGAAAAATCGGGCAAGTATCGATCGGCTAATGCGGCTCGGGCATACGTCGAATGCGGATCCCATTGATATTCCATTCCGAGCGCGATCGCTTGAGCTTCACCCTGGCCGTTCATTTTGGCGACGAGATGGAACGCCCCGTCGATGCCGGAGGAGAGTCCCGCCGTTGTTATAATCTTTCCGTTGTCGACGTAGCGCTGGTCATGAACAACTCTCGTTTTCGGCGACACTTTCTGTAGATCTTCTATCGCGTGTTCGATTGTCGTAGCGCTCAAATCGTCGAGTAACCCAGCCTTCGACAAAATAAACGCGCCGGTGCACACCGACATAACCTGCTTCGATTTTTGCGCGTTTGTCTGGACCCATTTGATCAGCGCCGGATTCGCTACTGCGTTGCGAACTCCGCCGCCCGGGATCAGCAGAATGTCGGCCGTCGGACTATTCGCGAATGTGTAGTCGGGCACGATCTTTTGGCCAAACACCGCATTAATCGGCGCTCCTTTTTCCGCTACGGTGAAAACCTTAAAACCGGCTTCACCGAAAACCTCCCATGGTCCCGCGTAATCAATCACCTCTGCATTGTCGAATAGCAGGATTGCGACCGATGGCCGCTGCTCCTTATTGTCGATCTTCTCGATCAACGCCATTCCGCAGTCGGGACAGTTACCCGGCTTATCGAAAGTGCGGTTGTCAGCCGCGCATCCGCAATCCGGACAGACGTAGATTTTTTTAGACTTATCCGACATCGCCTGCGTTGGAATCGCGACGAGCGCGATCGCGCAGGCGCACAACATCATCAGGGTTTTCATTTGGCTTTTCCTTTCATTTTGATGCGGCGGCAGCGCCGCAGGTTTGTTTTAGAAATGCTTGTTTTGTTCGCTGACAATTCCGGTCCCCCTTGCCTGATGTGAACGCCTGTCCGGCCATCGCGTTCCGAAACAAAACCGCCACTATGATCACGAGAGACATCATCTTGCTTTCTTTCTGCGTGATCGCGACTTCGTTCGCGCGTCAAAGCGGCTCCGGTAACTACTCGGCTTTACGCCGAAGCGGCGCTGAAACGCGCGCCGAAAAACGTCGTCGCTTTGAAACCCAACAGAACTCGCGACGTTCTCGATTGTTTGCGTGCGCTCGCTCAATCGGCGGCGCGCTTCGTCCAGGCGCAAATTTTCTACGAACGCGGCCGGCGTCCCGCCGAAGGCCTGTTTGAATCGCCTGACGAAGTGGCGCGGCGAAAGACAAACGCGTTTGGCCAGTGCATTGAGTGAGAGATCGCCACGCATGTGTTCCACCATCCATGACGCCAGGTCGGCGAAGCGATCGGTTGAGTTAATCTGAAACTCGAGCGGCTCGGAATATTGTTTCTGGCCACCGGAACGTTTGAGAAAAACGACCAGCTCGCGCGCGACCGCGAGCGCGACGCGCGGCCCGTAGTCTTCCTCGATAAGCGCGAGAGCAAGATCGACACTCGCGGTAATGCCGCCGGCGGTATAGAAGGGCCCGTCTTTCAAAAAAAGCGCGTCGTGATTGACATTCAATTTTGGAAATCGTCGCGCCACATCGTTCGCGAACCGCCAATGCGTTGTCACTCTCCGGCCATCGAGCAAGCCGGTTGGAGCGAGCGCATAGACCCCGGTACAGACCGACGCGATCCGGCGAATCCGTTTCGCCCGACTCGAAACCCATTTCGCGATCAGGTTGCCCGACTTCCCAATGCGCGCGCCTCTGCCTCCGGGAATGATCAGCGTGTCGAGCGTTGGCGCATGGCGCAGCGTTGTGTGGGGTTGGAAAGAAATTCCGGATTCAGCGCGAAACGGTTTATTCGTTATCCCGACGATGATGACTTCGTAGCACGGCCGTCGTTGCCCGTTGTCACTTTCGATTTCCGCTATCGTGAATGCGTCCGACGGTCCGATGATATCCAGGGCCTGGACTCCGTCGTAACCGATTAATCCGACGCGCGGCGGTTTCATTTCCGCCCAGATTAATCTGGGCCGACAATGTCACAAATGACAATCTTCCGACGAATCAGGACACCGAGCCCACTCTAGCTATCAGCCCAATGTCGCGCCGCGCTCAACGACCGGTCATCGCTTCCAACTTCTCGGGATATCGAGCACCTTCCACCTTGATGCTTGATGAGGCGGTTTCGATTTCGAAGAGATCGTCGGGCGTAAGTTCGATTTCGACTGCTCCTATATTCTCCTCCAGGCGTTTCAGCTTCGTTGTGCCGGGGATCGGAGCAATCCACGGCTTTTGCGCGAGCAACCACGCCAGCGCGATCTGAGCAGGGGTAGCTTTCTTTCGTTCTGCAATTTTGCCCAACAAATCGATCAACGCCTGATTCGCTTTTCGAGCCTCCGGCGTAAAGCGAGGGAGCGTGCTACGCAAGTCCGAACTGTCGAACGTAGTGTTCTCGTCCATCCTCCCCGTGAGAAAGCCTCTGCCGAGAGGGCTGAATGGAACGAAACCGATTCCAAGTTCTTCCAGTGTTGCCAGCACCTCCTCTTCAGGCTTTCTCCACCACAACGAGTATTCGTTCTGGACTGCTGTGACTGGCTGAACTGCATGTGCGCGACGAATCGTCTGCACTCCCGGCTCAGAAAGTCCGAAGTGCTTCACCTTGCCTTCCCGAATCAGGTCCTTTATCGCTTGCGCCACGTCTTCGATTGGCACGTTGGGATCGACGCGGTGCTGATAAAACAGATCGATAACATCGGTCTTGAGTCGCTTCAGTGAAGCGCCGGCAACTTCCTTGATATGCTCCGGCCGGCTATCCAGGCCGATCTGCTCACCTTTGGGACCAATTTTGAAACCGAACTTGGTAGCGATCACTACTTTTTCACGGAAAGGAGCGAGCGCTTCGCCTGCGAGTTCTTCGTTCGTGAACGGACCGTACATTTCAGCGGTATCGAAAAACGTCACACCTTGTTCAAATGCCGCTCGAATCAGCGAAATCATCTCCTGCTTGTCCTTGGCCGGACCGTAGCCAAAGCTCATTCCCATGCAGCCCAGCCCAATGGCCGAGACTTCCAGGTTACTCTTACCAAGTTTGCGCTTCTGCATACTGAAAAATCGGACTTCTCTGCTCTCTGATTTCTGAATCTGTTCTCAACTCTCAACCATCAACTAACAGTCTTTTCTGGTCATTCAGACTTAAGAGAAGCCATGTCGATCGAGAACCGGTACTTCACATCCGACTTGAGCAGTCTCTCGTAGGCTTCGTTGACTTTCTGGATCGGAATGATTTCGACATCGGCGGTGATGTTGTGAGCGCCGCAAAAGTCGAGCATCTCCTGCGTTTCCGGGATGCCGCCAATCATCGAACCGGAGAAACTGCGCCGCCGGCCGATAAGGTTGAATGCGGCGACGCTCAGCGGCTTTGCGGGAGCGCCGACAAGTGTGAGATTGCCACCGACGCCGAGTAAATTGATATAGGCGTTGATGTCGTGATCGGCGGAGACAGCGTCGAGGATGAAATCGAAACTGCCGGCGTGCTTCTTCATCTCGTCGGCATTGCTGGAGACAACGACCTCATCGGCGCCAAGGCGGAGCGCGTCTTCTTTCTTGCCCGGTGAATGGGTCAAGACGACGACGTGCGCTCCTAGCGCATGCGCAAATTTTACTGCCATGTGGCCCAGTCCGCCCAGACCGACCACGCCAACTTTCTTGCCCTTGGTGACACCCCAATAATGCATCGGCGAGTACGTCGTGATACCGGCGCAGAGCAGCGGCGCTGCTGCGCTGAGATTCAGGTTGGTTGGAACACGCAGAACGAAGCGTTCATCGACGACGATGCTTTCGGAGTAGCCGCCATAGGTGAAACCTCCGAGGTGCTTGTCTGGAGAATTAAACGTGAGAATCATGTTCGGGCAGAATTGCTCGAGGCCGGCCTTGCACTGTGGGCAGGTTCCGTCCGAATCGACCATGCAGCCGACCGCGGCGAGATCGCCGGGCTTGTACTTGGTAACGGCCGAGCCCACCTTGGTAACACGGCCGACAATCTCATGGCCCGGGACGATCGGGTAGTTTGTGGCCATGAACTCGCTCCACTCATTGCGCACGGAATGAAGATCGGAGTGACAGATGCCGCAGAAGAGAATCTCGATCTGCACATCGCGATCAGTTGGATCGCGACGCTTGATCTTGGTTGAGGCCAGCGGCGATGTCGCACTGGCAGCTGAGTAAGCCTTCGCGTTGTAAGTAGTCCTATGCATGATTGAACTTTGTTCTCGCGTTCAAATATCGCAACTCAATCTCACGCCGCGCCCAATACTGATCTCGTCGCGGTTAACACCGTTTTCGTCGAGTGCTAATCGCGCCTCGATCTAATAAGTTCGCGCCGTTTTGGCGACCACTCACGACATTTTTTTGGAAGGCCGCTCCTTTGAACGTCGCGTTTGATATAATCCGGGTGACTCGTCATGGGTAATCGCAAGATAAACTGGCGCAGGGCGGCATTCCTTTTCGGCGGTTGGACGCTGGTTAGCGTTATCTTCGCGGCGGTTTCTTTTGCGGCCGCGATTGGTGAAAACAATAAAGAATTCGGGTTCGTCTCTGCGCTCAGGCATAATCTGGTTCAATTCTATCTTTGGGAGATTCTTTCACCGCTTCTTCTTCGCTTTAGCCGCCGCTTCCCGATCGAGTTCCGTCCTCTCAATCTTCCTAACCTTTTGCTTTACTTCCCGGCGCTAATTTCATTCGCTGGAATTCATCAGACTATTCATCTGGCCGTACTTTGGTCCATCACCCCGCGGCTAAGACGACAGTTTCCCGACCTTATCGACTGTTACCGCGCTTATTTCGGCTTCGGATTTTATATCGATTTGATTATCGCTTCGCTGATCATTATTGCGGTCCATGCGCTGGTCTATTATCAAAACTTTCGGGCGAGCGAGTTGGCGCAATCATCTCTCAAAGCCCGACTCGCCCAGGCGCAGCTCAAAGCCCTGAAAATGCAGCTTCATCCGCATTTTCTTTTTAACACCCTGCACTCGATTTCATCACTCGTTTTGGAAGACCCACCAAAAGCAAACAGCATGATCGCGCGGCTCGGCGACTTCCTCAGATTAACCCTCGAGAATTCCGAGCAGCAGCTGATCAGCCTTAAAGAAGAGACTGAATTCATCCGCTGCTATCTCGAGATCGAACAGGTCCGCTTCGGGGATCGGCTGACGGTGGCGTTTGAATTGGAACCGCAGACGCTTTCTGCCCAAGTGCCCCATCTTATTCTGCAGCCGGTGGTGGAAAACGCTATCCAACATGCGATCGCACCGCGCGCTGCGCGAGGTCATATCAATATTGAAGCAAAGTGCCTTAACAACTTGCTCCGACTCGAAGTTAGAGACAACGGGCCCGGGATAGCTTCAAACGGCGATTTCCTTGGAGCGGAGGGAGTAGGTTTGAATAATGTCCGCGCCCGGCTTCATCAAATCTACGGATCTGATTCCCACTTTGAACTTA
>Ga0209474_10003924_pt1 | contig 12923 bp, 12 predicted proteins | sample GraSoiAngelo_145_FD_185902 | JGI IMG/M metagenome (GOLD analysis project Ga0209474, IMG submission 185902) | Grasslands soil microbial communities from the Angelo Coastal Reserve, California, USA - 14_1009_05_20cm (SPAdes) (version 2) | ecosystem: Environmental > Terrestrial > Soil > Grasslands...
CCGGAAGAGGTGCGCTGGGTGGACCCGATCCACCGCGAGGGATGAGTTAGCCGGGTCCGTTCTCAGGCGGCGGAGCGCAGCGCGTCGAAAACCAGCCGTTCTGGGGGGAAAGTGATTGTCGTGCGTGTGCCGGTATCGGCCTCGCTCTTCAGCTCCAGTGCGCCGCCATGCAGGCGCATGATCGCCTTTACCAGCGGCAGGCCGAGCCCGCTGGGCTGTTGCGAGCCGGGCTTCGGCGACTGGACCTGCTCGAGCGCCTCGAGCACGCGGCTCATCTGCTCCGGCGACATGCCGGCACCGGTATCCGCGACCGTGATGGCGAGCCCGTTCTCGCGGTCGGCCCGGCAGATCAGCTCGACGGTGCCGCCCGATCGGGTGAATTTGAGCGCCTTGTTGACGAGGTGCAAAAGCACCTGCCGAGTCTTGAGCTGATCGGCACGCAGCTGCGGCAGCTCGGAAGGCAGATCGAGCCTCAGCGTGAGGCCAGCGGCTCGGGCCCGATCGCCCGCCTGCTGGGCGATCGACCGCAGAAGGTCGCGCGGATCGAACAAATTATCGTTGAGGTCAAGCTTGCCGGCCTCGGCCTTGGACAGATCGATGACGTCATTGATGACCCCCAGCAGCCGCGACCCGTGGTCATGGATGTCAGACACATAGGCGCGGTATTTCTCGTTCGGTAGCGGGCCCAGCGCCTCGGACAGCATGATCTCGGAGGATCCGATGATCGCGTTGAGCGGCGCGCGCAGCGTTTCGGCGATATTGGGAAGAAAGGATGATCTCGCCTGGTTAGCCGCTTCGGCCTGTTCGCGCGCCGCCTCGCGCTCGCCAATGCGGCGATAATGACTTAGCGAGATCCACAGCCCGACGCCGGCGATCAGCACAAGGACGACAAGCGCGATTGCGGTCGACTCCAGGCGCAGATTGCGCAGGAATTCTCCGACCGGCGAGTCGATCGAGAAGGCGCCCATCACATCGTTCAGCCGCCAGTTCAGGTCGGGCTGCAGCCGGTTGTGACAATCAACGCAGCTGCGCTCCCGGGCAACCGACGGATACACGGTCCTGAAGACCTGCTCGCCGCTGATTGTCAGGAATTGCGAGACCGGCGACGGATCGGACCGGCCGACGAACGATTCGATCGTGGCGGCCATTTTCGGATCTGCCGGCGGCGTCGCAATCGCACGTCCCTCCCGGCCGATCCAGCGCAATTTCATCGCGTTGGACGCGCCGCGCGTCCGATTGAAGAGCTCGATCGAGTGGGCCCGGAATGTCGCTGGAACCGGGGCGCTATCTCCCCCGAACTCTAGTCGCAAATTGGAGTAGTTGCTGACAAAGGCGTCCACCAGCTCCAGGGCGGTTCCCTTTTCGTCGGTCTTGTTGCCGACATAGGCGTCCAGACTGACCTTGTAGAAGCCGCAGCCGGCGATGACCGCCAGCACGGCCGCGAAGGTCAGGATCACGATCCACCCGAAGCCCTCTCGCGATTCCAGAAAGGCAATTGCGGCAGCACGTCGGGTCATCATGCGCTCTCGTGGTCGGCCCCGCCTTCGAATAGACGGCACTTCCCTAATATTCGGTGAAAATCCCGCCGATCGCGGGCTTGTGGCTATCGCGTCGCGTTCTTAGGAAACAGCCCCGATAAACCGGGAGATGGCTCGCTCGACCCGCGCCAGAAAGCGGGCGCAGCGGGCCGGGGTCGCAGCGTCGATGTTGGAGAGCGCCAGAAATACCCACTGGCAGTCGTTGCCGCAGAGCCGCCGCAACCCGCCGATCAGTACGGCGCGAACCGGGGCGCGGAGCACCAGGTTCATCAGCCACCACGGCGAACCATAAGTCGTCACTACGGCGAACTTCCGGATGTTGTGCAGCGCCGGGCGGATCGCGCCGCCGCCTTCGGGCAAGCTAAAGGCGACGCCGGTCGCCCAGACCCGGTCGAACCAGCCCTTGAGGATCGCCGGCATTCCGTACCACCAGGTCGGAAAGCATAAGACCAGCGCTTCGGCCGCCCGCAGCCGCGCGACATGAGTCTCGACCGCGGCGAGATCGGGTTGCGCCGTGTTGTAGGCACGCCGCTCCCCCGGCGTCAGCACCGGGTCGAAGCCTTCGGCGTAGAGGTCGCACTGATCGACTTCGTGCCCCGCCTCACGCAAGCGCACCACGACCGCGTTCCGCAGCGCCGCCGCGAAGCTGTCGCTTAAGGGATGCGCATAGACGACGAGAACCCGCATCCGCTTTGCTGCCGCCCTCTCCAGGCAATCGGCTCGGTGCCGCGCTACTTGAAGCTGTCGCGCAACACCTGGGCAAGGCGAATGCCGCCCTTCGCGAGCTGCTGCTTGACCGCAGCCAGGGCCTTTGTCTCGTAATCGGCAGCGACCTTGTGGAGGGTGACGTCGCCGCAGCCTTCCTGTTCGCCTCTCGTGCCGGGGAAAGCGTATTTGCCGGCCGCGCTGTCCGCGGGAAAGCCGTAGATGATGGTCTTGGCGATTTCGTGGCTCTCGAGCGCCCAGCTTTCCGGATTGCCGGCAGCCCATTTCTGCACGTCGGCACCCGCGACCGAGGCGAGAATCCGCGCCGCGCCGGCAGCCGGATCGCGGCCGACGACTTCGCCGACCAGCGTGGTTTGCCAGTAGCTCGACAGCCGCACTGGCGGTTTCGTGGCGATCTGCACCGCGGTACAACGGCCGCCCTGGTCGCCGCGGTCGATCGCGAGCAGCGGGTCGTTCACATCCCCGACCAGATTTAACAGAAACTGCAACGCCGCAAGCCGTTCGCCGGCTGAGGTGTCCGGGTTCTGCAGCTCCTTCTCGAACTGCAGGATCTTGTCGACGACGCAATTGTCCGGCGGCCCGCGGCTCGCCGGATAGCCGGCGGGCAGCGGCTTGTGTCCGGAGCAGGCGGCGGCGAGATCGGGGCTGTCGGGCCGCAGCCGCACGGCATGCCACCCCGAAGTGGCGAAGCGCGCCTCTTGGCTCTTGTCGCGCAACGCGTCGGCCCAGGTCGCTTCGCTGGCGATGTCGTTCTTGGTCAGGCGATTGTCCTTATCGGTCGCCAGTACGGCCTGGACCTTGCCGCGCGCGGCGGCATCGTTCTGCTGCAGGAATTTGTCGGCGATCAGCGCGATCGCGCGATGCGCCTCCGGGCCCCAGGCATGGGCCTGCCGCAACGGCAGAAACAGCGCGGCACATGCCGCGCCGATACCGGCAACAACACACAGTGAGCGCCGCATTCCTTCCCCCAAGCCCCTGAGCCCCACGGCCGCGATTGCCTGCCCCCCGACGGGATCTCATGCTAGCATCGCACCAAGCGCGATGTCAGCGGAGTTGGGTCCGATGCCCCCGCACTTCCCTCCCCCGCAAGCGGGGGAGGGAAGGTGCGGGGGCAGCATCGCAGAAAACGTCGTGTCAGCCGGGAGGAGGAAGCGATGCGCGGGGTTGTGTTTACCGGCGAACGCCAGCTCGAAATGATGCAATTCCCCGACCCGACACCGGGCGAGGGCGAAGTCGTCGTCGAGATGAAGGCCTCCGGCATGTGCGGCAGCGATCTGCATCAGTACCGCCGGCCAAAGGGCGGCCAAGCGATCGGCGGTCTGCCTGCGGCGACCGAGCCGGTCATCGCCGGGCATGAACCCTGCGGCATCGTCGCGGCGATCGGCCCGGGGGTCAGCGCCGCCCAGGCGCAGATCGGCCAGCGCGTCATGGTGCATCATTACAAGGGCTGCACCGTGTGCAACCAGTGCCGCTCGGGCTGGTCGCAGCTGTGCCAGGAGCAGCCGGTGCTGGTCTATGGCAACAACGCCCACGGCGGCCATGCCAAGTATCTGAAGGTGCCGGCCTTCACGCTGGTCCCGCTACCGGATGAATTGTCGTTCGTCACCGGCGCGGCGATCTCTTGCGGCACCGGCACCGCCTATGGCGCGCTGCGTCGCATCAGGATTTCCGGCAACGACACGATCGCGATATTCGGCCAGGGCCCGGTCGGGCTGTCGGCGACGCAATTGGCGGCCGCGATGGGCGCGCGCGTCATTGCCCTCGACATCAGCGAGGAACGGCTCGAGCGCGCCAAGGAGTTCGGCGCCGCCGAGATCGTCAACCCACGCTCCAATGATCCGGTCGGCGCGATCAAGGATCTGACGCACGGCTATGGCGCCGAATTCACGCTCGATACATCGAGCCAGCCCGAGGGGCGCATCGCCGCCGTACGCGCGACCAAAGTGTGGGGCACCACCTGTTTTGTCGGCGAGCGCAACCAGGTGACGATCGATGTCAGCCCCGACATGCTCCGGAAGCAGCTGACCATCGTCGCCTCCTGGACCTTCTCGCAGATGGGGCAGGCCGAATGCGCGCAATTCGTTGTCGATCGCAAGATCGATGTCGAAAAGCTGTTCACGCACCAATGGAAGCTGGAGCAGGCCGAGGAGGCCTACAAATTGTTCGACACCCAGACCACCGGCAAGGGCGTGTTCCTGATCTAAAGGAAAGACTGCGATGCTCAAGGGATCGGGCAGGACATTTGCTGCGCTGGCGTTTGCCGCCGGCCTGACCGCATTGGTTGGCGGGTTCGCGCCGCGCACGGCGATGGCCGACGACAAGGAGCTCGCGCAGGCCCTGCGGGCCGGCGGGCTGGTGCTTATAATCCGGCACGGTGCCACCCGCAGCGACGAGGCCGACGCCGACCCCGTCGACTTCGACAACATCGCCGCGCAGCGCAATCTCAATGACAAGGGCAAGGCTGCGGCCGTGGCCCTCGGGGAGGCATTCCGTCGGATCGGAGCTCCGGTCGGCAAGGTTTACACGAGCCGGTTCAACCGCGCCTACGAAACGGCGACGCTGGCCGGGTTCAAGGAAATCGAGAAGACGCCCGACCTCACTTACGCCAAATCCGCCGTATCGCCGGACAAGAACACCACCAATCCCGAGGCTGTCCGCAAGATGCTCGGCACGGCGCCACAACCGGGCACCAACACGGTCCTGATCACGCACACGCCGAACATCGTCGATGCGCTCGGCAAGGACTGGGCCGAGGTCAAGGAAGGCGAAGCGTCGATATTCCGCCCGGCGAACGGCAGTTACACGCTGGTCGCGCGGGTGCAAATGGACGATTGGCCGCGCATCGCGGCGGCGAAATAGGGAGGAGATGACAGCAATGACAGCTGCGGCGCCATTTCTGAAGAGTGAGGAGAGGCTGGGACCCCTCGACTCGCGCTATGTCAATGTCGAAACCTTGCCGTGGAAGCCGACCCCGTGCCCCGGCATCGAAATGAAAATCCTGCTCGAAGACAAGGAATCCGGTCTGATGACGGCCCTCTTCCGTTGGCAGCCCGGCGCCGAACTGGCGTTGCACGAGCATGTCGAGGTCGAGCAGACCTTTGTCATCGAAGGCAGCCTGATTGACGACGAGGGCGAGGTCACCGCCGGCAACTACGTCTGGCGTCCGAAAGGCAATCGCCACATCGCCAAGTCCCCGAAGGGCGCGCTAGTCCTGTCGATGTTTCTGAAGCCGAACATCTTCCTCACCGGCGAGAACGAGGGCCGCCAATTGCGGTAAGCACACATCGTCGTCCCGGCGAAGGCCGGGACCCACTTGTCCGCTCTTCGTGCGACGGAAGAGTGGATCCCGGCCTGCGCCGGGATGACGAATTGGGAGTCGCGGGAGGAACGATGTCTAAATCCAAAATCTATCCGAGCTTCGCCGATGCAGTTGCCGATATCCCCGATGGTTCGACGATCGGCTTTGGCGGTTTCGCAGTCGTCGGCATGCCGATCAACCTTTACGAGGCGCTGTCGAAACAGGGCGCGAAAGGGCTGACCTGCGTATCGAACGGGACGCGCGGCGGTTCGACCATGCCGTCGGATGCGCCCACCATGGAATGGCTGATCAGCAACGACCAGGTGAAGAAGGTCATCTGCTCGTTCACCGCTCCGACCCGCGCGTCGCAAAAGCTCGTGTTCAGCGAATATTACGAGAAGGGGCTGATCGACGCCGAGCTGGTGCCGCAGGGTACCCTGGCCGAGCGGATGCGCGCCGCCGGCGCCGGCATCCCCGCCTTCTATACCCCGGCGGCGGTCGGTACCGAATTGGCCGAGGGCCGCGAGACGCGCGTCTTCAACGGGCGCGAATACCTCTTGGAAGAGGCGTTGCCGCTCGATTACGCCTTCATCCGCGCCTACCAGGCTGACGCATTCGGCAATCTCCGCTTCCGCCGCTCGCAGCGCAATTTCAATCCGCTGATGGCCATGGCGGCGAGGGTGACGATCGTCGAGGTCGAGGAGGACATTCTGCCGGTCGGCGCAATTGAGCCCGACGATGTGCACCTGCCGGGCATCTTCGTGCACCGCATGGTCAAGATCCCGCCACCGCCCGAGGGCTGGTGGCCGCAGCGCCCGGCCGAAATCGCGAAACTGGAAGCCGATAGGAACGCACGATGAGCGACGGCGCGAAAGGCCTCACTCGCCAGCAGATGTGCGACCGGGTGGCGATGGAGTTTCAGGATGGCTGGGTCGTCAATCTCGGCATCGGCATCCCGACCCTGTGCTCGAATTTCAATTTCGGCGACAAGCAGATCATCTTCCATGCGGAGAACGGCGTCATCGGCTATGGCCCGCTGACCGGGGCAGGCCGCGAGGATCTCCACCTCGTCAATGCCGGCGGCCAGCACGTGACCTTGAACCCAGAGGCGGCGATCGTGCACCACGCAGATTCGTTCGGGATCATCCGCAGCGGCCGGATCGATGTGACCGTTCTCGGCGCTTACGAGGTCGCCGAGAACGGCGATTTCGCCAATTGGAAGATGGCCGGGCAGAAGGGCGGCGGCATCGGCGGCGCGATGGACCTCGCGGCTTGCGCCAAGCACGTCTTCCTCGCGATGGAGCAGGTGACGCGGCGCGGTCAGCCGCGGCTGGTCGAGCGCTGCACGATCCCCGTTACGGCGCGAGGCGTCGTCGATCTCGTCATCACCAATTACGGGCTGTTCGAGATCACCCCTGAGGGCATGGCGTTGCGCGAGATCGCGCCGGGCATCTCGGTCGACGAGGTCAGGGCGACGACCGGCTGCAACCTGCTGATCCCGGACGAAGTCCCGCCGGTCCGGATGCGGGGTTAATTCACCACACCATGAGACGCGGTTCCGGCCCCGCCGCGTCGAGGCGGCGGGCGAGGATGTGCAGCCGCGCGGTCGGCACCTGCGGAAAAAGATGGTGCTCGAGGTGGAAGAACATGCTGAAGGTGACCGCCGCGCGAAACCGGTTGCGCACCGTTCGCGCCAATGTTCCGGCGCGTGAGCAGCCGTGGTGCACCGTCCACACCGCGAAGAACGCGGTCATGCACTGGCCGACGCCCATCGCCAGCAGGTGATAGCTCAAGATTTCCGACGACAAGACTCCGAAGACCAGCGCGGCCACCGCCAGATTGCCGCCCAGCTCGGCGCTGATCCAGCGGCGTTTCGCGCCGTTCGCTCCAGCGAGCGCTGCTCGATGCAGCAGGATCGGAAAACGCGGGCCGAGCAGCAGCGCGCCCCAGGCCGAGCGGCGCGCGCCCATCGCCTCGATGTCGTCATCGCTGAGGCAATGCCGATGATGCCGCAGATGGTTCCATTGCACGGCATGCATCGACCCCAGCATTGTCAGGCTGAAGACGAACATGACCAAATCGGTCGCCCGCCGCGGCAGCCCGAGCGTGTAATGAAACGCGCCGTGCACGACGCGCAGCCCCGTCAGGAAGAAGACGAACGAGGCGATCAGCGCCAGCGGATACAGCCGCTGTTCGGCGAGAATCAGCGATCCGATAAGCCAGGGCAGCGGCAGCAGCAATTCGCGCACGGCATCCCAGGCTGTGGTCGCCGCGAGATCGCGCCAGTCGATCTGGTATGATCGCGGCTCAGGCTGCGGGCCGCCATCCGTCCTGCCCATGGTTTGTCCGGAGCCGCGTCAGAAGGGCCATGCTATGGATCGAGTGGTGGCCGGGCAACTCCGAACCACCGGTTGAGCCGCAACGCGATGCTGAGCCTGCGCGCTCACGCGCTGATCACCGGCGGGTTCTTTGCCGGCCTGCTGGTGATCGGATGGGGCGGTAATCTCCTCGAAGGTTTCGGCTTGTTCCCCGATGAGCCGGCGCTCCAGATCGGGGTACTGGTCGTGCTGCTTGGCTTGTGCGCCGGTCTGGCTTTTTCGGCCGTGCCGCTGATCGTCCTGACGGTGCTGCGCTTCCAGGTGAGCGTCGGAAACGCGAATCGGCCGTTCATTCGAACGCTAATCGCGCACCAGCGGGCGATCGTGTTCGTCATGTGGGGCTTGCTGGCGGCCGGCCTATTGCTCGCCGTGCCCGCGGCGATCCTCGACGGCGCCTTCGATATGAGCGAGATCCGGCGCTTGCGATTCCCGGCTCTTTCGACCGCCGAAGCCCACCGCGTTCCGGATCCGGCCCAGCCCCGCAGGCATTGCCATCTGGGGCTTGCCGTGCCCTTGGCTTTGGCGCGAAAATTAGCCCATCGACCACGCCATGCTCGAACCGGGAGTCGTCCCCATGTTGTCGCGCCGCGCCCTCGTCATTCATCTTCCTATTGCCACCCTCGCCGGCAGCTATGCGCTTCGCGCTTTGGCCGCCGACAAGGAGATCACGATCGGCATCAACCTGCCGCTGACCGGAGCCGATGCGCATGATGCCGAGCTGATCAAGGACGGTGCGCTGCTGGCGATCGACGAGGCCAATGCCAAGGGCGGTGTCGCCGGCTACAAGATCAAGTACCTGATCCTCGACGACGGCACCGCCACGGCCGGCCAGTATGATCCGGCGCAGGCGGCGACGAATGCCCGCAAGATGGTGTCCGACAACAGCGTCATCGCCGCGATTGGGCCGCAGATGAGCGGCTCCGGCAAGGCAATGTCGCCGATCCTCAGCCAAGGCAATCTGCCGATCATCACGCCGGCGTCAACCAACCCGGACATCACCGATCCGAAATTCGCCGGCCAGTACCGGCCGGCCGGCAAGGCGATCTATTTCCGCACCGTGACGACCGATGCGTTCCAGGGCCCCAATATGGCCAACTACTTCGCCGAGACGCTAAAGGTCAAATCGGTCTACGTGCTCGACGACAGCGGCGCCTACGGTGTCGGCATCGCCGACGCTTTCCAGAAGCAGGCCGAGAAGCGCGGCATCAAGATGCTCGGGCGCGACCAACTGAACCCGAAAGAGGCCGACTACACGACGGTCTTGACCAAGATCAAATCGATGAACCCCGACGCGCTTTATTATGGCGGCGTCGCGCAAGCCGGGGTCAAGGTCGTCAAGCAATCCTACGATATCATGCCGAAGATCATCCGCGCCGGCGGCGACGGTTGCTATGGCGCCGAGATCCTGAAGGGCGCCGGTTTCCCGGCGGCCGAAGGCCTCTACGCGACGATCGCCGCGCCGAACCTGCTCGACAATCCGGACGCGAAGCCGTTTGTCGACGCCTTTGTCAAGAAATACGGGCAGCAGCCGGAAAACTACTCGATCACCGCCTATGACGCCGCGCTCGTCATCATCGATGCCGTCAAACGCGTCGCCGAAGGCGGGAAGGAGGTCAATCGCGCCAATGTCCGCGACGCGATCCAGGCCTCGAAAACCAAGACGCTGCAGGGCGTGGTCAGCTTCGACGACAATGGCGACATCACCAACCGCGAGGTCAGCGTCTTCCAGATCAAGAAAGACGACAAGCACCCGCTCGACAGCGTTCTGCATCAGTACAAATACCTCGGCGTCGCGCCGCAAAGCTCGTGATGCATTCGTCGGATTTTGCTGCTCACCGCCGTATGAGGTTCCCCGTCAGATGCCAGTACTCCGTGGCCGGGCTCGTCCCGGCCACCCACGTCTTTGCTTCAACTTTCACACCTGCTTCAAGGCGTGGATGGCCGGGACAAGCCCGGCCAAGGGGAAGTTTTTGAAATCCATCGAGCGCAATACGAGGGTAGGGCTGTCGATGAGTATGGGTACGCCATGATTATCGACCCGGTGCTGCTGCAGCAGATCATCAACGGGTTGAGCCTTGGCGCAATGTACGCCTTGCTGGCGCTCGGCTTCACCCTCGTCTACGGCATCCTCGAGCTGATCAATTTCGCGCATTTCAACGTGTTCATGGTCAGTTCGTTTATCGGCATGTGGGCGCTCGAACTGCTGGGGCTTTCGGGGCAAAGCACGGTCCTGGGCGGTATTGCGTTGGTGGGGGCGCTCGGCTTTGCCTTTATCGTGACGATGCTGGCGGCCGGGGTGCTCGGCGTCGCGATCGAGCGCATCGCGCTGCGCCCGCTGCGCAATGTCCGCGGCACCGCGGCGATGATCACGACGATCGGCGTCTCCTTCATTCTGTTCAACGTCATCCTGCTGACCGTCGGCGCCGGTTCGATGAATTTCCCTAATCCGATGCCGGTGGTGCGGTGGGATATCGGCGGCGCGACATTGCAACTGCGCGAGGTGCTGATCTGGGCGATCGCGCTGCTCCTGATGGTCGGCTTGCATCTGTTCGTAGAGCGCACCCGGCTCGGCAAAGCGATGCGCGCGACCGCGCAGGATGCCGAAGCGGCCCGTATGATGGGCATCGATGTCGACCGGATCGTCATCACCGCATTTTTTCTCGGTTCGGCTCTGGCCGGCGCGGCGGCGCTGATCTTTGGCCTCTATTACAATTTCACCAGCTTCATCATCGGCTATACCGCGGGCCTGCGCGCCTTTACCGCGGCCGTCTTGGGCGGCATCGGCAGCATCACCGGCGCGATGGTCGGCGGCATCTTGATCGGACTGATAGAGAGCCTTGGCGGCCATTTCTTCGCAACGCGCTGGGCCGATGTGATCATCTTCTCGCTGCTGGTCTTGGTCCTCGTTTTCATGCCGAGCGGGCTGTTCGGCCGCGCCGCCGCGGTCCGAGCCTGATTTTGTTTCGATGACCGTCGGCGAGACCTTCACCTGGCTTCGCCGCGCCGCGCCGCTCGGCCGGATTGACCGGAGAACCTGGGAGCGCATCGCGATCGCTTGCCTGTTCGGCGCGGCGGTCCTGTTTCCGATCGCGCACCGCAATGATGGCGATATCGATGCCGCGGCGAACGCGTTGACCTTTGCCGCCCTGGCGCTCGGCCTCAATATCGTGGTCGGCCTCGCCGGGCTGTTGGATCTGGGTTATGCCGCGTTCTTCGCGATCGGCGCCTACACCTACGGCGCCGCGGCATCCTGGCAGATCGCCCCGGATTGGAGCAGCTTCTGGGAGCCGTTCCAGTGGCTGGGGCTGGTCGCGCGCTTCCACGAGGCGGGCGTCGCCGACGTCGTGCATTTCCAGGTCTCGTTCTGGCTGATGATGCCGATCGCGGCGCTTGTCGCGGCGTTTTTCGGCGTGCTGTTCGGCTTCCCGACCTTGCGCCTTAAGGGCGACTACCTGGCGATTGTCACCTTGGGTTTTGGCGAGATCGTGCCGATCGTGGCACGCAATACACCAAGCGTTACCAATGGTGCGATGGGGCTGAACGGGGTTGCCGCGCCGCAGCTGTTCGGTTGGAGTTTCGGGGTCGACGCGACGCCCTATTATTATGTCGGCTTGGGCTTGGTCGCCTTTCTGATCCTGACCAGTCAGCGGCTAAAATTCTCGCGCATCGGCCGCGCCTGGATGGCGATCCGCGAGGACGAGATCGCCGCTGCGGCGATGGGCGTCAACCGCACCAAATTGAAACTTCTCGCCTTTGCCACGGGCGCCGCCTTTGCCGGCGCGACCGGCACGCTGTTCGTCGCCAAATTGCAGACCGCGACCCCGGAAATGTTTGGCTTCCCGGTCTCGGTGATGATCCTCGTCATGATCGTGTTCGGCGGGATCGGCAGCGTCTGGGGCGTTGTGCTCGGCGCGCTGATCCTGCAGCTGCTGCAATCCTGGTTTCTTCAGGATCTGTCGGGCTGGCTGCATGCACTCGGCCGCCTGATCCACGTCGATTGGCTACAGCGCATCGAGCTCGCCTCGGCAATCGAGCTGATCTTCGGCCTGATCCTCGTGTTCATGATGCTGTACCGGCGCGAGGGGCTGATTCCGGCGACCCGCCGGGTCGCCCCACTGACCACCGAGGAGCAGACTGCCGCGCCGACCCGCGGCGGTTTCGATAATCTGCAAGGCCTCGGCGCGATCGATGAGCGGCAGGAAGGCCCGTTGCTCGACATTACCGGGCTGACGGTGCGGTTTGGCGGGCTTGTCGCGTTGCGCGAGGTATCGCTCGCGGTGCCGGCGCATTCGGTGCTGGCGGTCATCGGGCCAAACGGCTCGGGCAAATCGACGCTGTTCAACGCGGTCACCGGACTGGTATCGGCCGAGGCTGAGCGGATCCGCTTCGCCGGCGCGGAGATCGGCGGCATGCCGCCGCATCTCGTGCTCGATCGCGGTATCGCCCGCACCTTTCAGAACATCCGTCTGTTCCCGAACTTGACCGTGCTGGAAAACGTCCTGATCGGCATGCATGCGCGGCTCGATGCCGGTGCCGTCGAGGCCCTTCTGCGCCTGCCGCATACCCAGCGCGAGGAGCATCAGGCGCGTGAGCGCGCGATGGCGATCCTCGCGGTGTTCGGCAACCGGCTGGTGCCGCGCGCCGACCATGTCGTCGCCAGCCTGTCCTACGCCAACCGGCGGCGTGTCGAAATGGCCCGTGCGTTGGCGTCGCAACCAAAGCTGTTGCTCCTCGACGAGCCGACCGCCGGCATGAACCCGGCCGAGACGCTGGAATTGGCCGACCAGATCAAGAGCCTCAACCGGCTCGGCCTGTCGATCGTGCTGATCGAGCACAAGCTCGATGTCGTGGTCAATCTCGCCAGTCGGGTTGTCGTGCTCGATCACGGCGAGAAGATCGCCGAGGGCTCGCCCGCCGAGGTACGGCAGAACGACGAGGTCATCCGCGCCTATCTCGGCCGGAGCGCGGCGGTTGCCTGAGCTG
>Ga0209474_10003925_pt1 | contig 12923 bp, 12 predicted proteins | sample GraSoiAngelo_145_FD_185902 | JGI IMG/M metagenome (GOLD analysis project Ga0209474, IMG submission 185902) | Grasslands soil microbial communities from the Angelo Coastal Reserve, California, USA - 14_1009_05_20cm (SPAdes) (version 2) | ecosystem: Environmental > Terrestrial > Soil > Grasslands...
GACTGACGTTGGGCCATTAGCGACTGAGCAGATTCTGAAAGACTTGGAAGAGCAAGTACAGGTGAGTGTGGCGGCCGGCGCGAAGCTTCTCACCGGCGGCCAGCGAGTGAAATTCGATGGCGCACTCGGGCGCGGAAACTTTTACGAGCCGACCGTGCTGGTAGATATCCCCAAAGATTCGCCCGCTTATCGCGACGAAATCTTCGGACCCGTAGCGTCACTGTTTCGTATCAGCACGCTCGACGAAGCGATCGACTTGGCGAATGCCACGACGTTCGGGCTTGGTTCAGCGGCCTGGACTAATGATGAAAAAGAACGCAACCGCTTCATCAATGAATTGGAAGCTGGCTCAGTCTTTATCAACGGCATGGTAGCCTCCGATCCGCGACTCCCGTTCGGTGGCGTGAAGCACTCAGGCTATGGTCGCGAGCTGAGCGAATTTGGAATTCGCGAGTTCGTGAATATCAAAACCGTTTGGATCAAATAATCCGCAGATTTCGCAGATTACGCAGAAAAAATCGGCCATGAAAAAGCACAAAAGGCACAAAGAAGATCAGCGAAGGAGCCGAATCATCTTGCGCATTTTGTGCCTTCTTGTGGCTGAAGGCTTTTAATCTGCGGAGTCTGCGGATTTTTCTTTTTGAAGTAATTGACGCTTACGTTCCAATCCCCAACGATATCCGCCGAGGCTCCTGTCTTCGCGAATTACACGATGGCAGGGAATCACCAGTGCCAGATGATTGCTGGCGCACGCGTTTGCTACCGCGCGGACCGCGTTCGGCTTGCCGATCGCTTTCGCGATTTCCTGATAGGACCGGGTCGAGCCGTACGGGATGCGCCGCAGTTCCTCCCACACACGAATTTGGAACGCAGTGGCCAGAAGATCCATCGGCAAATCGATTGTGCGCGAATTGCCGCTGAGTGAACTCAGTACTTGCTCCAGCCAGAGATTCAGCGATGGACTGATCGAAGTATCTTTCGAATCAATCGATGAGTTTGGATATTCGGTGAACAGCGCGCGCGTCAACTCGGCATCTGAGTCACCCAGCTTTACCGAGCACACGCCGCGTTCCGTAGCGGCAACCAGCAAACGTCCAAGGGACGAATCTGCAATCGTATAAACGATCCGCATCCCTTTGCCGCCGCGGCCGTACGTCGCCGGTGTCATCCCGAGTTGCGACGAAGATTTCTCGTAGAGCGCGCGGCTCGATCCATACCCGGCGTCGTACATCGCGTCAGTCACTGACGAACCTTGCTTGACGTTCGCCTTGAATTTCTTCAGCCGTTGCGACTCGGCATACTGCCGCGGGGTGATACGCATCAACTCCTTGAACGTGCGCTGCAGATGATGCGAGTTCACGCCGGTGAGCGAGCTGAGTCGCTCGAGCGTTACGTCTTCTTCGTCATGCTCGTCGATGATATGACAGACCCGCCGCACGAGTTCGATCTGTGGATCCAGCACCTTCGTGCGCCGTGGGTGACAACGCTTGCAGGCGCGAAAGCCGGCCTGCTCGGCCGCTTCGGGAAGAGAAAAGAAACTGACCTGCTCGCGTTTTGGTCGTCGCGCCGGACACGACGGCCGGCAATAGATTCCGGTCGAGCGCACGGCAAAAACAAAACTGCCATCGCTTGAAGCGTCGCGCGCGAGAACGGCATTCCACATCTCGGGATTGTTCGTGATCCTGGGCATTTGCGTTGTGACCTGCAGCATCTGATTCTACCTCACCTCTCGATTTTGCCCGCCCGCTATCGCAGGCAGTTATGACTTCTTTGATGAGGCGATCATAGTCAATCGTGGAAATCGCTTCTATCCGATCTTTGCGGTCAAACTTCCAGAGGAGCCCCAAACTAGCGTCCGATGCTTGAAAGAGTGTATAAGCAACGTCAGTCAATATGCACAATGAAATAGCGGTCCTTCGAGATGTTGCGAGCAGATTGTCCGACGCGGGATTCCCATACATGTTGACCGGCTCATTTGCTCTCAATTATTACGCACAGCCCCGTATGACTCGCGACATTGATATCGTGGTGGCGCTTCAGCCACGAGATACCGAGAAAGTTATTGCCTTGTTTGAAGATGATTACTATGTGCCTCGGAACGCCGTCGTGCGGGGGATAGAAAAACAAAAGCTCTTCAACATTCTTCATAATGAATTCATTATTAAGGTCGATTTAATCGTGCTCAAGAACGATGAATTCAGCCGCGTCGAATTCCAGAGACGCCAGCCGGTGGACATTGATGGCATGGAGATTTGGATTGTCAGCAAAGAAGACTTGATAATCTCAAAATTGTCCTGGGCCTTGGATTCACATTCCGAATTTCAACTCCGGGACGTGAAGAGTTTGCTAGAGACCGATTACGATGGCACATATCTAGGGGAATGGGTTAACAAACTAAGCCTGGGCGATCTCTTGAAGGAATGCCTTAATGGACGATTCAACGCCTGAGATTAAGGAAAAGATGCGCGAGATGATGATGTCGCGTACCGGATCTGAACGAGTAATTATGGGCGCATCGATGTTCGACGCGGCTAGGTTGATAGTTCTGTCTTCTTTGCCAAAGGACTTGCCTGAGGATGAGTTGAAGCGGAAATTGTTCGAGCGGATCTACGGCGCGCAGATGGACCAATTTCTCTCGGACTCGGAGTGAACCTTCATGAAGCTCGCTCTCAAGTACGGCATCGGCGTCACCATCATCATCGCTGCCTGGGTGGCGTTGAAGCATTTTGTCTTGCACATTCAAGGACCTTCAGCGCAATTCGCAGACTTGGCGGTCTTCAATCTGTCGGCGATTGTCGCGTTGATGATGGGAATCAAAGAGAAGCGGATCGCGAATGGCGATCGACTGTCGTTCCTTCAAGGCCTCGGAACCGGAGTTTCAATCGCGGTGACGTACGCGATTCTGACGAGCCTCTACTTCGCTCTCTTGCTCTTGCTGGTGGGACCAAAACTGATGCAACAGGAAGGCGACACTAACATGCTCGCCGCGTTCTTAGGTCTGGGAATTGGTTTGACGCTGTTCGGAACGATCTTTTCCGCGCTTATCTCGCTGGTGTTGAGGAAATCCTAGATGTCAGAAGCCCGACCGTCAGGGAGGGCAGCTCATGTTTTCCTCAACTTGAAAGAAACGATTCTTGCCCTCCCTGACGGTCGGGCTTCCGACATGCTAATTAAGCGTCAGCGCTTGATGGACCAGCCGCTCTTGCTCTTGCATGTGAACCGCATAGTTGCCGGTCGCTGGGCTTGGTGATTCAGCGCGGCCGATGTAACGCAAACGATCGCCACCCGGTATCAGGTCTTCGAAGCGTCCTTCGATAAACGTCCACGCTCCCATGTTCTTCGGCTCTTCCTGGCACCATACAAGATCTTTTGCGTTCGGATATTTGCTGATCGCGCGCTGAACCGCGGTCACCGGGAAAGGATAGAACTGCTCTACTCGAATAATCGCAACGTTGTCTTTTGATTCCATCGCATCCACCACCCCACGCGGGCTGCCCGCGCGGGGACCCCGGTCCGCTCCGGGTTCTGATGAGCCCTCCCTCACGGTCGGGCTACTGCCCCGCGCATGAACAAGGTCATAGAAAACTTTGCCGCTGCAAAAAACGATTCTTTCGACAGCGTTTGCATCTCGGACTTCCGCATCATCAATCAGTGGTCGAAATCCGCCATTCGTTAGTTCGTCAATTGCAGATGCCGCCGCCGGCAGCCGCAGCAGACTCTTCGGCGTCATCACGATTAGCGGTCGTTCGCAGCCTTTGCGAATCTGCCTGCGCAGTAGATGAAAATATTGCGCGGGCGCGCTCGGATAAGCGACACAGAGATTGTTCGCGGCGCAAAGCTGCAGGAACCGCTCAAGCCGCGCGCTGGAATGCTCGGGACCCTGGCCTTCGTAACCATGCGGCAACAGCATCGTCAGATGCGAAGTCTGCTTCCACTTGTCTTCGCTGGAAGAGATGTACTGATCGATGATCGATTGCGCGACATTATTAAAGTCGCCGAACTGAGCTTCCCAGAGCACCAGGGCATCACGCGAAATCACTGAGTAACCGTATTCGAATCCCAGGACGCCGGCTTCCGAAAGCGAACTGTCGAATACTTCGAAGCGGCCGTGCGCATCGTCATGCGACGGTAATTCTGAAAGTGGCGCCCACGCTTTACCTGTCTGCGTGTCATAGAGAACGGCGTGGCGTTGGCTGAAAGTGCCGCGACCGGAATCCTGACCGCTCAAGCGAACGTGTGTGCCTTCGAGCGCGAGTGATCCAAACGCAATTGCCTCCGCAAAAGCCCAGTCGATCGGCAGCGTGCCTTCGCCCATCTTCGCTCGACGCGCGAGCTGACTGACCATTTTCGGATTCAGATGAAAGCCTTCGGGAACAACTGAAATCTGCTGCGCGATCTGCTTCACGATGTCCGGTGACACTGGCGTTTCGATCACTGCGGAGCCATCGAGTTCGATAACTTCCGGCTCGGGTATGATCGAAGCCTTCGCTTCGACGGCCACTTTCTTGGCGCGCTCCAGCGCATCTTCGTAGCGGCGAATGCGCTCTTCAATCAGTTGCTTCACACCGGCTTCATCGATGACGCCCTCTTTGATCAGTCGCTTCGCATAGACAGTGCGCACGCCCGGATGTTCTTTTACGCGCTGGTACATCAAGGGCTGCGTGTAACTCGGCTCGTCGCTTTCGTTGTGACCGAGCCGCCGAAAACCAACTACATCGAGCACGACATCCTTGTGATACTTCTGTCGATAATCAAGCGCGATGCGCATCGTGCGATACGCCGCTTCCGGATCATCACCGTTGATATGAAAGATGGGCGATTGAGTCATGCGCGCGACGTCAGTCGAATAGATCGATGAGCGGCAGAAGTATCACAATGTCGTGAATCCGATCTGATTGTTGATGATGATGTGAATCGTGCCGCCGGTGCGATAACCGCGAAGCTGCGCTAGTTGCAGCGTTTCCATGACGATGCCTTGCCCGGCGAACGCTGCATCGCCGTGCAGCAGCACGGACAGAGCGCGATTCATTACTTCTTCGCGACCGAGTTCTTTATCTTCCATCATCGAATCCTGCGTCGCGCGAGTCATTCCTTCGACGACCGGATCGACAGCTTCAAGATGACTTGGGTTGGGCGAGAGCTTGATTGCGACTTTATCGCCACCGACAGTTTCCCGTTCGCCTGACGCGCCCTGATGATATTTGACGTCGCCTTCATCCGCCGGGAACGAAGGATGGACTGAGCCTTCGAAGGACGTGAAGATGCGTTCGCAAAAATGTCCAATGACATTTGCGAGCACGTTCAAGCGTCCCCGATGCGCCATGCCCAGGTCGCCGGCGCGCTCAATCAACTGATCGAGCAGGGGAATGATCGTCTCGCAGCCTTCGATCGAAAATCGTTTCTGACCGAGGAACTTGGTATTCAGGAATTTCTCGAACTGCTCCGCCGAAATTAGTTTCCAAAGAATCCGTTTCTTGACTTCCACGTCGACAGGTTCGGGATGAACAAACTCGACGCGAATCTGCTCGCGCAGCCAAAGCTTTTCTTCTTTGCTTTGAATGTGGCGATATTCGGTGCCGACCTTGCCACAGTACGCGCGTTGAAGAATGTCGAGTATCTCGCGCAGCGTCCCCGTCTCAGTGCCGCCTAAGCCGCCGGTGATGAAAATACGATCGAGATCCCAGATCGTCAGACCGTACGTCTCGATGTCGAGTTCGGCATGATAGAGCAGCGGCATAGCGTGCAGCGGATCAATGTCAGCCACGAGGTGCCCGCGCACGCGATAGGCATTAATCAGTTCCATCACGCGCGCTTGTCGCAACGCGTGCTCATGCATGTGCTCTTCGCCGGCAAGCAGCGGATTGCGATCGACATTCCAGCGCAGCGGCGCGTGCGCGATTCCCAGATCGAGGAAAATATTTTCGTAGAACTTGTCTTTGCCGAGCAGCAACTCATGTACGCGCGCGAGGAAAGCGCCCGACTCAGCGCCCTGGATGATGCGGTGATCGTAGGTGCTGCTGATCGTGATCGCTTTGCTGATGCCAAGTTGCGGCACGATCGATGGGTGGATCGATTGATATTCCGCGGGATACTCAATCGCGCCGGTCGCGATGATGAGCGATTGACCCGGCATTAAGCGCGGTGTCGATGCTACGGTGCCGATTGTTCCCGGATTGGTTAGCGAAATCGTCGTTCCCTGAAAATCGGGAATCTGCAGCTTGCCTGCGCGCGCGCGCGTCACGACGTCATCGTAGGCGGCCAGAAATTCCGAGAACCGCATCTGGTTCGCGTTCTTGATATTAGGAACGAGCAGGGAGCGCGTGCCGTCTTTCTTTTCCAGATCGATCGCAATGCCCAGGTTGACTGACTCTCGCTTTACGCGAAACGCCTGACCTCCGACTGTTTCAAAGCCGTCATTCATCTGTGGAAATTTTTCGAGCGCGCGAAGCATCGCGAATGCAATCAAGTGCGTGAATGACGCCTTGCCGCGATCGTTTTCCTGAAGATGCGTGTTGATGATGCGGCGGTTCTCTTCGAGCAGCTTCACCGGAATACGACGCTGCGAGGTTGCCGTTGGGACGGCGAGACTCGCCTCCATGTTCTCGACGATTTTTAAGGCAGCGCCGCGAATCGGAACAGCTTCAGCTTTAGGTTGTGATTCGGTCGCCGACGGAGGTGTGGGTGATGCTGCAGCCTTTTGGGTTGCCGCTGCGGCTTGTTTGCCATCGCCGCTGGGCTGCGCAGGCTGTGCTTGCGGCTCGGCGGGTTCGGGCTGAACTGATGAAGTGACCGCGGCGGCTGAAGCACCCGGATGACCATTGCCTAACAACTCTTCAAAGTACGTCCGCCACGATTCGTCCACGAGCGACGGATCGCTGCGAAACCGGGCGAGCAACGTCTCGACATAAGTAGCGTTGGCGCCGAAATTCTCGGCAATCAGTTCCGACAGATCGGATTGAACTGTTGTAGGTTCTGAACTCATTTGCGTAATGGAAGCTATAGATTAACACCTTAATTCATGCGTTGCATCCGGCGCGTCTTTCGGCAGAATTCGCTAGAAACCAAGCGCCGCGAATGCTATTGTATGCGGCCACACCTGAGCGAGTTGCAGATTCACAGATGACGGACGAAGCCCCTGAATCCAAATCGAGTCTTAAGACTGTCGTCTTCTTCTCGATGCTGTTTGCCATCTTAGGGGCGGTCGTTGTGTTCGGGTACTTCACAACGTTTCGCCGCCCAGTCACCACTGTGATTTTGATTCGTCATGCCGAGAAAATCATTGACCCGAACAACCCCGATGTTGATCTGAGTCCCGCCGGTCAGGCACGCGCGCAAGAGTTGGCGCGGATGTTCGGCGATGCAGGCATCAACGCGATCTACGCCACGCAATACAAACGGTCACAGGAAACCGTAAAGCCTCTGGCTGACAAACTCGGATTGCGCGTCAACGTAGTCAATTCGAAGAACACGAATGACCTGCTGGCGCAGATTCGCGCACAGCATTCGGGTCAAACGATCTTTATCGCCGGACACAACAACACGGTGCCGGAAATTATTGCCGCGCTCGGTGGACCAAAATATCCGATCATTCCTGAGAGTGAGTATGACAATCTCTATATCGTTACGGTTTACCGAACAGGGCAAGCCAAGGTCGTCAAGATGAAGTATGGCGCTGCCAGCGAACAGGGAGTTGGCAATAAACCAACGGCACCGTAGTGTCTACCATCGGTCATGGTAAGAGGTGCGCTTTGAATTTGCTGTGCGGGAATTAGCCACGAAAAGGCACAAAATGCACAAAAGGGAACAACCGCCGTAGACCAAGCTATATCTCATCCTCTTTTGTGCCTCTTGTGCTTTTTTGTGGCCGCTCTCTTTTTCATCTGTGTAATCTGTGTAATCTGCCGGATGATTCCTAGTTCGACATGATCATGAAAAAATCAAAACGCAAATCAATCACGCGTCGGGCCTTCGTGAAAGTTCTTCCGGCCGCGGGAGCGGCTGCGATTGTCGCTGCCAAAGCACCACTGATGACGCTCGCGCAGACGCCCATGCCGACACCACAGGCGTCTCCATCTCCATCACCTGCGGCGCTGCGCGTGAAGAAAGATGATCTCAAGCGTGCCGAAAGAATCATGGGCATCGATTTCAACGACAAAGAAGAAGACATGGCTTTGCCGGGCGTGAATCGGAATCTCGACAGCTATGACGCAGTCCGGAAGATCGACGTGCCGCTCGACACCGAGCCCGCCATTGTCTTTCATCCCGAGCTGCCGGGCTTTCATGTGAAGCGCGCGAGCGCGAAGACGAAGTTCAGGTTCGGCAAAAATGAACCGGCACAATACAAGTCGGTGGAAGATCTCGCGTTTGCGACTGTGCCTCAGCTTGCTGAATTGATTCGCACAAAGAAAGTTTCGTCGGTCGAGCTGACGAAGATGTATTTATCTCGGTTGAAGAAGTACGGGCCACGCCTTCGATGTGTCGTGACGCTCACCGAAGATTTGGCAATGAAGCAGGCCGAAGGTGCCGACAACGATCTCAAGCGAGGCAAGTATCGCGGACCGCTCCACGGCATTCCCTGGGGCGCGAAGGATTTGTTCGCGACGAAGGGAATCAAAACTACCTGGGGCGCGGAGCCTTACGAGAATCAGGTAATCGATTATGACGCGACGGTGGTCGAGCGTTTGCGCGAGGCAGGCGCCGTGCTGGTAGCAAAGCTTTCGATGGGCGCGCTGGCGCAAGGACCGAAGTGGTTCGGCGGCGTGACGCGCAATCCGTGGGTGCCTGATGAAGATCGACTCGGCTCCAGCGGATCGTCAGCCGGACCGGCCTCAGCAACGTCGGCCGGACTGGTTGGCTTTGCGATCGGGACAGAGACGCTGGGTTCGATCGTTTCGCCTTCATCGCGCTGCGGCGTAACCGGATTGCGGCCGACGTATGGTCGTGTCAGTCGCTATGGCGCGATGGGTCTGAGCTGGACGATGGACAAGATCGGTCCGATTTGCCGCGGCGTTGAGGACTGCGCGGCGGCGCTTGATGCGATTTACGGGAAGGACAAACATGATCTGACGGTTGGCGACGCGCACTTCAACTGGAATCCTGATTTGCCGTTGAGCAGCTTGCGCGTCGGCTATCTAAAGACCGAGTTCGAATTTACACCGCCGCCAAATGCCAGCGAGCCACAGCGCAAGCTGACCGATCAACGCAATGCGATGTACAAGGAAGCGCTGGATGCTCTAATGAAAGCCGGCGTGAAGATGACTCCGATCGAGTTGCCAAAGTTTCCGACGAACAACATTCGCTACATCCTGACGGCGGAAGCGGCCACAGCGTTCGACGACATCACGCGCGACGGCCGCGTCAACCTGCTTTCTGGCCAAGACGCCGGTGATTGGCCAAACTCATTTCGCACTTCGCGCTTCATTCCCGCAGTCGAATATTTGCGAGCGCAGCGCGCGCGCGTGCTGCTGATGCGCGAGATGGACAAGCTCATGTCGCAGTGGGAGGTGTTTGTTTCACCGGCGCCCGGCAGTGCCAGCTTGATCATTACGAACCTAACCGGACACCCGGCGGTTTGCCTGCCGTGCGGATTTCTGGACGTGCCGCAGCAGAACGGCCCCGCCCAGCATCTGCCGCAGGCGATCATGTTCACCGGCGGACTCTATGATGAAGCATCGCCTTTGCGCGTGGCGCTGGCTTACGAACACGCGACCAACTGGCACACGATGCATCCGAAAGTTGATTGGGCTTGAGGCAGCCCGAAGGGTTGCGAGATAGTAGCCGGTGGTCGAAGCGTAACGTAGACCACCGGAACCGGGTCAAAGCGATCGGCACCCCGGAGGGGTGCGAGAGAAGTAGAGAACTCCCATGGGTTCAACTTTCTTCAGTTTGCACTACCACATTGTTTTCTCGACCAAGGACCGAAGACCTTCTATCCAGGCCGAATGGCGCCCGCGACTGCATTCCTACTTGGGTGGAATCATCAGGCGCATGAACGGTGTCGCGGAGATTGTCGGTGGCGTAGACGACCACGTGCACTTGATGGCGAGTTTGCGACCCGTCCATTGTCTTGCTGATGTGATGCGAGATCTGAAGAAGGACTCTACGAATTGGGTGAAAGACAATCTAGATCGACGTTTTGCTTGGCAGGAAGGCTACGCTGCCTTCACCGTGAGCCCTTCCGCTATCGATGCTGTGCGCAATTACATAGGAAGACAGGAAACGCACCATCGTAAGCATTCCTTCGTCGATGAGTTGAAGGAACTGCTGGGGAAAGCGGGCGTTGCTTACGAAGAAAAGTATCTTTTGTAAGAAATAGGTTCTGGCACCCCTGCGGGGTGCGTGGGGATTCGCGTCGCTTACCGGAGGTCTTCGCTGGCGCTCCGACCTCCGGCTACTCTCGTGCAACCCTCCGGGTTGAAAAATACAACTACATCAGAGACTCTTAGAATGACTTTAGAGCAAGACAAGCACGAGACGTACGCGCCCGGCTGATCTACGATGTTATGGCAGAGCTGGGTCTCGCGGGAAAGGCTGCGACTGTTGCCGAGAAAATCAAGAGACTAGAGCTCGGCTTACCAGTTGAAGACGAATGCATTTTGCTTTTGAGTTGGCTGGGAAAGTGCAAACTCATTCACAAGCTAGACCAACTCGCATTCCGTAAGGTACGTTCTAGATCAAGTGCCAGAAACTATTCCAGAGTTTCTCAAGCCAGAGTAAGGCTCCTTTTATCAAACCTCACATTGCGCTTTGACTTAGAATGCCTCATCCAAGTTGATTCCAATTGCTTCATGCCGCTCTCTGACTCAACGGCTTCAGCCGATCATATTCCCGTCCGTTTGCTTGCCACGCATCCCAGATGTCCACGGCCTCTTGCAGCCGCAACCAAAACTCTGGCGTGGTTTTGAAGACGCGGGCAGGCCGTGCGCCAAGTAATAATTCCTTGAAAAGCCTTAGATCGCAGTTTTCTGCCCAAAAATGGAAGGTCTGCAGCCCAGAATGGAAGGTTTGCACGCCAGAATGGAAGGTTTGCGGCCCAGAATGGAAGGTTTGCAGCCCAGAATGGAAGGTTTGCACGCCAGAATGGAAGGTTTGCACGTCAGGATCGAAGGTTTGCACGTCAGGATCGAAGGTTTGCACGCCAGAATCGCCGATTTGCACGTCAGGATCGAAGGTTTCCACCCCGGGACGGGAGTTGATACTGATGCGAAGTTCGGTCCGCTTCAATCTTCGTTACTTCCCTTTGAGAGGATTGCGCATCGTCAGGTTCAACTCGACCGGCACGACGCGCTTGAAGTTGGTGGAAATCCCCAGAATCTTTTTCTTGAATCTTCCGAACACGTAGACACGTCCGGTCACTGGCCACGTATCTTTTGAATCAGTCCAGTCTCCCAGGGCAGCCAGGATCGCGCTCGGCAGGTAGATGTAGATGCGCAATGGATCGCGCAACGTCAGAGACTTCTTGTCAGGCAAACCGAACGAGTGTTTGTATTCGTCAATCTGTACCGAGTGACCGTTAATTTCCATATCTTCAAACACGAGGAAGTCGACTTTGCCGCTTTGCTTGACCGGCGCGACGACGACCGGGACTTCAAACGTTATTCCCAGCGGTGTGGCGCGCGCAATCGACGGCTGTCCAAAGGTGATAAGTTGATCGACGTCTGAGTCGCTTGAAGTTGTCACGCCGTCATTAGCTTGATTCTTGTTCTCAGGCTTTTTGATCTCGACCACAGTGCGTTCGACTTTGTACCCGCGAATGTTGTCGGGATACGAGCGCGACTGGCCTGAAGCTAACCTCGGCATGCTAATCAGAAACAGAGCGATGCCACACGGAATCGTTAATTGTTTCAGAGGTCTACTGAGCATTGATTGAGTTGGAAATCAGTTCCTGCAAATCGAGCACCAGCGCGACGTTCCCGTTGAACAATTCAGCCGCGCCGCAGACTCCCGGCCAACGTGGGGCGTGGCGCCCGAGACTGCGCACCAGCGTTTCCTGACGCGCAATAATCTCTTCCACCGCTATCCGGTAGGTGCTCGCGCCATTGTCCTTTGTCATTGGCCGCGCAGGCGTGCCCCAGCGAACCATCTTCCTTGCTGAGTGCACCGCGTTGCCGTGTCCAACCAGTTCGTTCAATTGTAACAACGGCGAATTTGCATCATTCTCATCAGCGACGTCGTTGCTCAACTCAGTCGCGTACGTACCATCGATCGCATAAACTTGCTCGCCGTCTCTCACCAGCAGGCAGCGCACCATCGACAATCCCGCCGGCACGATCATCGCGAACGTAGTGCCTCGGCCGGTCTCGGACGCGACGCGAACTTCGCCGCCGGCAACTTCCATCGCGCGGTCTACGACATCCAATCCAATGCCGCGACCCGACATGTCTGACAGCTCAGAAGTAGAGAAGCCGGGGCGGAAAATCAGGCGGAGGCACTGATCGACTGACAGCGATTCGCTGGCAATTCCCTGGTCTCTAGCCGCCGCCAGCACTCGGTCGATGTCTATCCCGCGGCCGTCGTCTGTGACCGTGATGTGAATGCGGCCGGAATGATTTGAAGCAGCCAACGTCACCCGACCAGTCGGTTTCTTTCCCGCGGCGCGGCGTTTATCGGGTGATTCGATCCCATGCGTGATCGCATTGCGCACCAGGTGAAACAGAGGATCAGCGATTACTTCGACCAGTGATTTCTCAATGCCGACGTCCCCACCGATGATTTCAAACTCCACGTCTTTGCCGAGTTGTCTCGCGGCGATGCGACCGGCGCGCGCCGCGGTGCGTTCCAAAATTTCGCGCACCGGCACCAGGCGCAACTTCATCAAGCGCTCTTCAAACTCAAGAAACCGCGGACGGAGATCCCGCGTCACCCGCTCGGTGGTTGGGGACTGATGCCCGGCGACGGCGGCTACCGATTTCGTCGTATGACGG
>Ga0209474_10003926_pt1 | contig 12920 bp, 6 predicted proteins | sample GraSoiAngelo_145_FD_185902 | JGI IMG/M metagenome (GOLD analysis project Ga0209474, IMG submission 185902) | Grasslands soil microbial communities from the Angelo Coastal Reserve, California, USA - 14_1009_05_20cm (SPAdes) (version 2) | ecosystem: Environmental > Terrestrial > Soil > Grasslands ...
ACCAACCAAGATCCTCGATGGCGTGAAGCGAGATCCGAAAGTCAACGGCTTTTCGACGTGGATCTGCAGGGCAATCCGGATTGGTAATTAGACTGGAATACCAGGCCAAGTGCGGAGTCGAATTTGTAGATCGAACTCCATCCGCAGCTACCAGCAAATTCAGCCACGGAGAGGCATGAGATATTTGGTCATGCTAACGGATGGAAGAGTGATGCGAACGCTACGAGGGAAACGCATATACTTGTTTTCCTCATTCGGCGTGGAGAGAATATGCGATTCGCCGTTGTGACCTTGGCAGCGTGTCTTGCCGCAAGCCATCTGGCTGTCACCGACCAATTTTACTTTTTGCGGCACAGGAGACAAATACTGTCTCCCGTTCATTTTGAGTTCCCGGACGAAGGCAGCACGTCATAGAGCGGCTGTGCGGGCTGTACTTCGGGACTGTCTTGCGCAACCGACATCGCAAGCACGCGGATTTTTTCGTTGTTGGGGAGCTTCACGGTTGTCATTCCGGCAGGAAGATCGATCCCATAAACAAATAAGTACGAGTAACTGTAAGGCACGTCCTCGCCGCCTGCATTGTGGTGATTCGAGTCGTACCACGCCAGGTCGGATCGCTTGATGAAGCCAGGCCTTAGACCCGTCATCACGCCGTAATCGTCATCGGCGCCACTCTTCGACCATTGACGGTCATTCCATTGCCCAATGAACCCGCCCCAGTATTGAATGTTGAGCTCCGCAGTCTTGCCACCAAGCTCAAAATTGCCCTTTTGATCTCCATTGGCTGATGCCGCAACAATGTAGAGCCGATTAAATTGTCCATGCGGCAGATTAATGGTCTGCCCATTGGCCACAAGCGCATTCGGAACCCCCGATTTCGCTCGCGCAAGCTGAAACTTTACATCATCAAACGTGAACTCTGACGGCAGCTGCTCGGCCGGCAGAGAATTCCCTTTTCCGTCAAAGCCCTGAGTCTCGTGAGTTCCGGAATTGCTTGCGGTTGCGAGTTCATAATCGAGCTTCACCGGTTCGGAATGGAGGGCGGCGGCTTTCATTGAAGCCGGTCCCAACCTAATTGCGAAGGTGCGCGGCTGATACGCCGTGAAAGAGGTCACGACCTTCCCGCCAACGACATTGGCTGGGCCAACCGGCTGTTCCTGACCGTTTACCTCGCGAGCAGCAGATACGGGTTCTGCAAACGATATTTTTACGTCGCGCTCTGGCCTGCCGTCGAGTTCCACTACGCGCAGAACTATTTCGTCGGTGTTCTCCGCTTTCTTTAGCGCAAAGACACGGATACGCGGATTACTGATCGTTAATAAAGAGAATTCGCGTCCCAAACTGCCACCATGCGAAGAAGTTTGAAAAGCAATCAGTGGATCATTCAATCGCTGCCCCTGCCAATCGGTCTGCCCAGCTCTCCAATCCGAGGCGTGTCCCGTGATGCCATAGGTAAACTCGTGATGCCCTATATCCTGCGTACCTTGATCCGGATATCCTCCGCGTGTCCCAGGGGTACGAATCAACGTCAGACGAATGGTATTGTCCGTCGGCTTGTCAGATCCATTTTTGCAATCAGTGAGTATGGTCGCGCCGAATGCGCCAGTCATGTCGGTGAGATCTATCCACTGGTGCGATGGGACCTCAAACTTTTTCGGATGCGCGGTAGGTCTTTCTATCGTGCCGATATCCCAGTTGTAAGTTGCCAATCGATTTGAGGCGGTGAGTGGGAAGGTGGCCTTCAGATTCGATTCTTTTGTATTCCAGTCTATGACGTTGCCGAATTCGACCCGCTTGCCGGCACCACCCGACGAGAGCCGTATCGTTTGAACGAATCTTGATCCCGCGGTTTCACGCGAAACTTCTAACGCCACGCGGACTGGACCATTTTCCACAATTCGAATTTTCGCAGGGCCGCTGACGTATGCTTTCGGAGTTTCCTGCTCCTGGTCCCAATCCATATTCCAAGCCGGCCACTGCTCAGGATTGTCGTACGAAATCGCGAGACGCGCGGGGGCAGACAGCAGCTCTTTGCCTAATGATTTATCGAATATGCTGTAGATGTCACCGTTTGAATCCAGCTTTACCCGATAGTACTGATTCTCCAAAGAATCCTCGGTAACGTGCAAACGCGAAGCAGCAGGGCCAGCACCAGTCTCGACGTGATAAACGGCATAACCAATTGAGGGTGCCTTCGACAAAAAGAGAACTTTCCCATTGGAAATCTGTGCCGGCACATCTCGCCCGTCTGGAGCGATCACGTGAACGGACGTCGGCGCTTCGCCAGAAAAATTCATGCTGCCTTCAACAACGTCCTCACGCTCGATGTTCAGCGGATTGAAAACCACGATCGGAATGCCCTTACCTTCGGTATTCAGGGCAGCCGCAACTCCTTCCGTCGCGCTCTTCAGCACACCGGCGAATTGATTCATCGCAATTACGTCATCGTTCCAGGCAAACTCGTATGCCTTAGGAGTGGCAGTACCTGCTGCGATGTCGTGAAAATGCCCGCCCATGACCAGGGTCCATGCATTATTCAAGCGCTCAAGCGGATAAGTACGTGCACCAAGCCACATGGCGGCAATTGAAGCTTCCTCCGCGGCTTCGGCGAGCAATTCCTCTTTTCGCAACCAGCGTTTTTGATATGCCTGTGAGGTAAGCGACCCGGCGGAGTGATTGGTGAGCTCCATTTCGCCTGTGTACCGCGGAAGCCCACTCCTTTCAGATGGAGTTATATCCAGGAACATCTGTTCTGCATTGGCAGAGATCACCTTCACCGGTCCATCACCGACCTTTACCTGTGGCCACTCAGGGTGCGACTTGTCGCCTGATTCGGATGCTTCGCCGGGCGGCGGGAGGCTGGCTGTAGTTTTGGTGACGATGGCTTCCAATCGCTTAACCGACTCTTCATCGGGAGCGCCACCGATATCACCGGTTCCAAAATAGTGATATTCAGTGAACACGCTGCTGACTTTGCCGTTGTGCTGGACTCGCGCCGCCCAATCATTTTGATAATGCTCGAGGTCGTCTTCTTGCTGCGCCTCCTTAAATCCATTGCGTTCGCGACGGAGCGAGTAGTACTCGTGGAGGTCCTTCGGATCGAGCTTATTATTCTTGTCGTCCTCTTCCAGCTTTTGCCTTAACTCGTGAACTTTCTTGTCCAGTTCTTCGAGGGTGGTGTTCGGCGGGATTGGCGGCAAGGGCTTACTAAGATCAGTTTCGATGCCGCCGCTATAGCTACCCGGGTTCAGACCCGCTAGGACGCTCTCGCCATCAGGTCCAACCCATACGCCAACATTGAAGGGAGTCCCTTCTGGTGTTTTCTCTCTCGACTCCGGACCGCCTACCGGCGCAGAAGATCCCCAAACTAATTTCTGCGTCGAAAACCCTTTTACGCCGGAATGAGCCAGGATTGAGGGCAGAGATGATGGAAAACCAAAGCAGTCGGGCAACATGTATTCGGCGCTAGCTTTGCCAAGATTTTTGCGGAACCAGTCATTGCCATAGAGAATTTGGCGAATGATCGTTTCTGCACTTGGTGTGTTGACATCCCCCTCTTCCATAGATGAACCCGCAGGAAACCATCTGCCTTCATCGACGTACTTCTTCACCTTGGCGAAATCCTCAGGGAAATATTCCTTCATGAAGCGATAGCGGTTCGCACCACTGAAATTGAACACGTAATGCGGATACTTCTCGAACAGTGCGAAATTGGCTTCCATCGTCTTGCGGATGTATTCATTAATTACTTGGGGATACTCCCATCGCCACTCGGTATCGAGGTGAGCGTAGCCAACGGTATACAGAGTGGGATCGTTGCTCAGATTTGGTTTTTGAGCAGTCTGTGCGGAGGCACGGTTAAAAACGACTGAAAACGCGAGCAGCACAGTGATGAAGGAGGAGAGAAATCTCGGAACATTGAAAATGAATCGAGTTCGCGCTCCGAAACTCAGCGATTTAGCCATAGTCCTCCGTTTTGGCACGTCCGATCTACTCACTTACCCGGTGCCCAACCCGAGATCAGGTATGTCCGAATGGTATGCCATCATCCGAAAGAGATGTGCTCGTTTTGCGAGCGCAGATGCAACGGCCTGCGTTGATCAAGGCCCGACCTGTACCAGTATTCGAGATCGATGTGCTGCACCGGCTCGTCAAAATTGGATTTTAAAAAATGCCTGACCCTGTCGTGGTCGGTTGGATTGACATGGAGTGCCACCGTTAATCAGCCCAAATATTCCAGGACCATCACTAAGGGTGGTGTCCGGAACACAGTTGTGAAGCGGACCGCTATAGCCGGTTTGAAATCGGTTGAGCACGTTGAAAAATTCCATCCTTAATTCAGCTGACACACGCTCGCCGAAATAAAAATGCTTAGCGAGTGCGAAGCTTTCGTCCGCGCTGGAAGCGCTTCTCAGTCCTGCGATTTCACGCGGCGAATTCCCCATTGCGAATCCAGGGTCGGAAAAGGCATTGGTATTGAAGATTGGCAAGCCTAGCCGATAATTGTGCCAATTCACGTCGAGGTGCTGTCCCTGTACAACGTTCGCCCGGTTGAAACCATTCCCGAATGGGTCGTTGTTGAAGTCAAGAACACGTTGTGGGTTTCCACTCGCGTCGCTGAGAATGCAGCTGACCTGCCATCCACCCAGAATATTTTTTGCTGCCAATCCGCCCCCGTTAAAGAACTTTTTACCGGGGCCGATCGGTAACTCGTAAACCGAACTAATGGTAAGACTGTGCGTTTGATCATTACTGGCAATGGTCCACTCAGGTTTCTGGTCGAACTTATTAAGGGCGCCGAAATTAAACGTTGAAAAGCCCGTGTCAGTGTTCGACATGGTTCGGGATAGGGTATACGCAACCAAGAAACTCAAGCCACTTGTGAATCGTTTTTGCACCTGGGCCTGAAGGGCGTTGTAAAAGGCTGTTCCCGCCATGTCGAAGTTGTTACAAAGACCGCCACACGATGCACTGGAGTTGTACATGGGATAAGGGAGTAGCGCTTGCTGAACCGAAGCACCTGAGCCGTAATCGCACAGAAAACTGACATACGGTGTGAAGAATGTGCCGGACGCTCCGGGATTGTTGCTGGTTGCCGGGCATGAAGCAACAGTTGCCTGGGCGAAACCCGCCGCCTGCAGGGCCGCTTGCCCTCCTGCGTCCGTCCATGAAAGGCTTGGCGAAAGCAAGCAATTCGGGTCACTAGTATCGCCAGTGCGGCAAAACTGTGCAACAAATCTAGGATTAAGTTGATTTATTGGGTTCAGCATCGATGGGAGATGGATCGCCCGGTTTCCGACATAAGAAAGCGAGAGAAACATATCTTTTGGCAACTCCCGTTGCACACCGAAATTCCAAGCTTGGGTATATGGAGCAACAGCCTTCGTCCGGGAGAACTGATGCAGCACGCCAGTACCATTGGCTAGCACGGGTGTGAATGGGCTGGCAGCGGGGGTGGCAAGCGGATTATTGTCCCAAGGACCATACCCAGGAGTGGCACTAGAATTTGAATTAACCTGGAGCACGCCATTGAGTAGGCCACCATAATTTACGGCGACTTTATTATCGCCGAATTCGAACGCGCCGCCTTCTAAGTAATTCAACGCGAAGCCGCCTAGAACCACCGTCTTGCTGTTAACTTGATAAGTGAAGCCAAGCCTGGGGCTGAAGTTGTGCCATTGGATATCTGCGTGGTGAAATCCGGCACACCCGGCACAGTTCCCGAGTTTTGTAGCCGCGCCCATCAGCGGCTGTCCACTAACGGGATCAATCGCCCCCGAAGCTGGAATATTGGGATCTACATTGGGTTTGGAAGGATCGAAGAACACCACGTTGTCGTTATTTTCCGTAAACGGCCTCAGGATATCCCACCGCAGACCTACATCGACGCTGAGTCGCGGAGTCACCTTCACGTTGTCCTGTATATAAGGCGCAAAGTAGAAATTGCGCAGCCTACTTTCGGCAGAAAACTGTCGAAGTGCGGCATCAGCGTCGCCCAACAGGAAACTGGCAAAGGAGTTGCCCGTCGTATCAAAGTTACTGCCGTCGCTAGTGGTTCGGCTACTGAACTCAAACCTTCCACCACACCGTTGGCATTCGTGGTCGTCTTGGTAAGCGCGACGTACTTCCCAACCCAGATTGAGAGTGTGCCGCCCACGTGTCCACAACCAGTTGTTTACTAAACTCACTCCCAACTTGCGATTAATAGAGAACGTTTCACCTGCGGTATTAACTCCCCAAGTGGTAGGCGCTCCCCCGATCGGCCCTGTGAAGGCGATAGTAGGCAGGACGTCTCCACCGGAAATTCCGGGAAAGTTCACTCCCTGATGCTTGTTGAATTCGTCATTGATTTCTCCCATCCAACCAAGTCCGAAAGTCATCACAAGGTTATTGGATAAAGAGTCCGAATACGTGAGGAACAAACCTGTGCCCAGTCTCGGCTCGTCTTTTGCACCCGAGAGTTCATTGGCGAAGTGTGCATTATTGTCGCAACAACTTAGGAAATCATATTTATCCCGGAAGTAACTGCCATGCAACTTTTGTTTGGCAGTAAGATTATGGTCGATTGAAATTCCCCAAGACGTCTGCCTCGTTGGAAGCACGCCGACCTGTGACGAAATGTTATCTACTAAACCCGGCAAAGTTGGATCCGGAATCAGCGGCAACAGACTGGCCGCGAGTGGACTGAAACAGGTGCTTGGAATGAGATTGCCATTGATCTGCGATCCTGCAACGAGAGGGCAGCCCCCAGGGGCAACAAAATTCTGAGGCGCAAACAGCTGGTTTCCCTGGGCAATCAGGGCGCTGAAATCCCCCTGCTTCATGGCTGGCGTTGGCACCGTCATCGTGGCGGTGTCGGTTTGGTTCAGGCGGTACCACTCGGAGCTGACGTAAAAGAACGTTTTGTTTCTACCATCGTAGAGCTTTGGGATATACACCGGTCCGCCGGCGGAAAATCCATAATTATGCTCTTTGTCGACAGGAGTATGAGCTTTGTGCACGACGCCATTGCCGTCGATAGTCGATCCGTCTGGAAAAGCGCCTGCCGCATCGAACATGTCATTGCGCAAAATCTCGAATGCATCGCCGTGCACGGAATTTGTGCCAGACGCGAACTGATACGACGCTACACCTTGTGCAAGACCGTATTGCGCTGAAAATACTGAGCTCAAGACACGGAACTCGTTAACCATTTCGAATGGAGGATTTATGTTCGATTGGAAGCCCTTCGTCTCAGATTGGACGGCTGTGACTCCGTTGAAAACTACTTCATTCTCAAAGTCCACACCGCCATTGATGCGATGGCTAAAAGCATTGCCTTGGACACCGGGGGCAAGAAACAAGAAGTTATCAATTTGCCGGCCGCGTGGACCAACCCCGTTATCTCCTACTCTGTTTGGCAGCTCAGCAACGACCTTGTTTTCGATGGTCGTGCCGAGTTCGGGCTGTTCGGTTTCTAGAGATATCGCCTGTGCTGTGACTTCCACAGACTCCGATATACTCAGTGCTTAGGATGGCATTTACAGAGGACTTTCGTCCCCCGGCTTCTACTACTACGTTTTCGTACACACCCGCTTTGAAGCCTTCTTTCTCAACCTTCACTCTGTAAATTCCAGGAATCAGATCGGTGATCGTATAGCTGCCATCGGATGTGGTGGTCGCACGAGTAGTCACGCCGGTAACAGTGTTCGTCGCAGCAATTGACGCGTTAGCAACCACTGCACCGCTTGGATCGGTGACGGTTCCAGTAATTCCGCTTACCGTCTGAGCATATAGGGAGGGGGCCGCTGCAATTAATACAAGAAACATCGTCCAGAATACGAAGCAACGACTAAAAGGTACACGGCTGAGCATGACAGGGGGACCTGAAGTCTTTCTCATCTCCGGCTCCTCGAAACCACGATTTCAAGTTCAATACGAAATTACTCACAGAATTAAGAACAGTGATTGGGCGATGTATACGCATGCGCGATTGAGCACCGGTCAGCGAGTATGTAGCAGCCGGAGTAAAAAAATAAATAGTAGACATTAAACATTACTTGTACTAACGTAACCTTCCGTGACAAGAGCTCTACCTCAGCAGCAGGCCGACACTCGCAGTGCGGAAATACTTATTCGAGAATTAGAGTCTTTCCTGAAGGAAAATAGGGTAAAGCATGTACACTTCAGCGATCGAACCACGGCCCCGCCCTCGCTGGCGTACGTAACGAATTTTCCCCGACTCTCGATTCCCCTGTCGGGCTGTCACACTATGGAAGTTTCGGCAAACGGGATCACAAGAATCATTAAACCGGTTCGTGGGCATGCTGTGTTCGTTCCTGACCACGCATGGAACAAGCCGGACTGGTCAACCCGGGTGCATGTTCTGACGTTTTTGTTTGGGGTGAAGCAAATCGGCGTGAGTTTGGTTCACCACAAGAGCGGCGAACAGGTGCCATCGGCGGTGCTAAAGACCAGCATGCAAGGTGGGTATGACGTTCCGACGCATAGCATACTGTCGGCCCTGATGGTTCTTGCCGCGGACCGATCCGATGGTTCGCTTGCACGCTTATTAACGGAATCCCTGCTGTACGCCTGTTTGCGGCTGCTAAAGACGCCACAGAAGCAGTGGCCTCGTAAAGCCATCCGAACCTATGAGTCTATTTGCCTGTATGTGCAAGAGCACTTTCGAAATCCGCTCACACGCGAATCCGTTGCCAGGCATTTTGGATTGGCGCCCAATCATGTCTCTCGTTTATTCCGCAAGGAGGGCCTCATGAAGTTCAACGACTACCTGAACCTTGTGCGGATAAACCGGGCTAAGTTCATGCTGCAAAATTACAGTATGACTCTGAAGGAGATCGCCGCAAACTGCTGCTACAGCGACCCAGCATATTTCTGCAGAGTGTTCAGAAAAATCTGTAAATTAACCCCCACCGAATATCGCGCCCAGAGCGCGGGCGCCGGATCAAGGGTCAGGGTCAGCGGCATCCTTGTTTCAGAAAACAAGTATCGAAAACATTCGGGAACCGCGAATCAGAAAAGGTTAGCCACGTCCAACAAACGTTTCATCTCTCCTATTTGAGGACTAGGACTAATCACACATACTACAGAATTATGTTTGTGAGAAGCGGAATGAGTTTAAGGGCGGCATGGAGGTGATGCGTGACAGTCTTGGTTGAAGAGAAGACTCGTTCACCACGAACGGGGGCCGTGATTACGCTCCTTCACGGCTTACGCCAGCATTTGCTGACCGGAGTTTCTTTCGCCATTCCGTTTATTGCCTGCGGCGGGATCTTAATTGCTGCTTCGATTGCTCTCGCTCCGCTCACCCCTGGGGGCCCGGATTTTTCGCACGCGCCTAGCCTGAAGCTTCTGAACGACATCGGATCGGCGGCCCTGACGCTGATGCTACCTGTGCTGGCTGGTTACATCTCTTATTCCGTTGCCGGCAAGCCCGGCTTACTCCCAGGATTTTTGGGCGGTTATCTTGCTGGTGAAATTCATGCAGGCTTTCTCGGTTCCATGCTGATTGGTTTGGTATCAGGCTACCTGGTCGATGCTATGAAAAAAATACCAGTTTCGAAATACCTGCGACCGGTCATGCCAATCCTCGTAATTCCAATTGTTTCGGGTGCTCTGATCGGGGTATTGATGATCAAAGTCTTGGGCGCCCCAATTGCTCTGTTTATGCAGCATGCGACTCGTGCTTTGCAGGGTATGAGCACCGGCAACAGTGTTCTTCTTGCCCTTATTTTAGGTTCCATGATTGCGTTTGATATGGGTGGTCCAGTGAACAAGACCGCGTTTTTTTTTGGAGCGGCAATGATTCACGAAGGTAACTATCAGATTATGGGCATCTGCGCTGCCGCGATTTGCACGCCTCCGCTGGGTATGGGGCTGGCGACGTTGATCCGGAGAAAATTGTGGACTGCGGAAGAGCAGGAATCAGGTCTCGCCGCAATCGCCATGGGTTTGGTTGGTATTACTGAAGGTGCTATTCCGTTTGCTGCCGCCGACCCATTACGAGTTATTCCCAGCATCATGGCTGGGTCTGCGCTAGCTGCGGTCATTGCAATGACCGGCGGAGTTGGCGATCACGCACCTCACGGCGGACCCATCGTGCTACCGGTAGTGAATCAGCGGCCAGCATACGTCCTGGCGATTATCACTGGCACAATCGTCACCGCTTTGGTGATCAACACACTCAAAGCGCACGGTGGAAACGGAAGAAATCGCCTGAAGGAGAGCGAATGAAAATTGTTGCCATTACTGCGTGCCCTACGGGTATTGCGCACACTTACATGGCTGCTGAGCGCCTGGAGAAAGTCGCGAAAAATTTTGGCTACGAGATCAAAGTGGAAACCCAGGGAGCTATGGGCATCGAAAACAAGCTGACGGAAAGCGACATTCGCCAAGCTCAGGTTGCAATCTTTGCAGTTGATATTGAAGTAGAAGAACGAGAGCGATTCAACGGCGTATCAGTAATTCAAGTTCCTCTGCAGGAAGCTCTGAAGAACCCGGAAGGAATTTTCAAGAAGATCAAAGCGTAAATCATGCCACCGGAACTCAGCAGTACGGCCCTGAAATTTTCTTTTGTTTGCCCATTAACTGCTGGGATACATGCACGTCCGGCTAGCCAATTGGCAGAGGTGGCCAATAATTTCCGGTCTGAGCTAGTTCTGACTAACTTGCGTAATTCGCGTGAGGCAAATACCAAGAGCGTCCTCTCCATTATTGCCGCGGATATCAGGCACGGAGACCGTTGTTCGATTTATAGCCGGGGTCCCGATGAGCAACCTGCCCACGCGGCAGTGCGCAGATTTGTGGAGGAGACGCTTCCGCTTTCTGATCTACCTCTTGCCAAGAGCTATGCATCGAGTCACGGGGGCATTCCGCGGGTTTTACAGGCAGCTGGCGTAACTTGCTGTGTTGGATCCCCAGTCAGCCCGGGCATCGCTAGCGGCAAAGTGGTCAGAGTTAGCGCCATGTCGCTTCCCAAAGCAGTGAGCCAGGAGACCGCCTCGAATCCCGAGGAGGAAATTGCGCGGCTCCGACTCGCGATGACAGCAGTCCGCGCGCGGCTTCGCGAAAACCTCGCCGATTTCAACTCGCCGGTAAGGAATGCGGTGCTCGAGGCCGATCTGGCTATAGCCAACGATGTAGTTTTGACTGAAAGAATTGAAGAGCAGGTTTGCCGCGGAAAGTCTGCGGGTTACGCAGTTGTCGAAACCGGTGCCTATTTCGCTGATGTTTTGCGACATTCCGGCAGCGAGTACATACGCGAGAGAGCGATAGACGTGGAGGAAATTTCCGTTCAGATATTGGAGGAACTATATGGAGCAGACCTTCAGTCGCCAGTTCCCGCGCTTCGAGAACCTTCAATCATCGTGGCAGAAAATCTCGGTTCACAGCAGCTGCTTGCATGTGATCAGCGCTGGTTGAAAGGCATTGTGCTGGAGCACTCAGGCAAGACATCACACACACTTATTCTTGCTCGTGCGCACGCACTACCTGCGGTGGTGGGAGTTAAGGACGTGCGCTCTCAGTTTTCAGCCGGACAGGTAATCGTCGTGGACGCAAACCGCGGACTGGTAATTTCAGGAGTCTCCACAGCAGTCGAAAGATTCTACTCACGCGAAAAACAGACGCTGGAGCGGCAGAGAGAACTCAGCAGGGAAGACCTTAGCGGCCCCGCGTCTACTCAGGACGGTAAGGTCATTGACGTTGCAGCAAATGCGTCGTCCGAAGAGGAATTAAATCGCGCCCTGCAGAACGGCGCTGATGGAATAGGACTATTTCGCTCGGAGATGAATTTTCTGGAGCGTGAACGCCCACCTTCAGAAGAAGAGGAGTTCGCAATCTACACCCAAGCTGCTCGCTTGTTCCCGGAACACCCGGTAATTGTGCGAACTTTCGATTGTGGGGGAGACAAGTCTGCCAAATATTTGAAACTACCACGAGAGACTAACCCATTCCTTGGGTATCGAGGCGTGAGGCTATATGCAGAACACCCGAGCCTTCTGCGAACTCAATTGCGAGCAATTCTGCGATCATCCGCTCACGGCCGAATTCAAGTGATGGTGCCGATGATTTCCTCTTTGCAAGAAATCACCAGGTTTAAGGATGAGCTCGCGAGGGCGAAGGAAGAGCTGGAACGAGAAAATCTTGCGTTCCGCTCAGATACACGGATCGGAATCATGATCGAAGTGCCGTCAGTAGCCTTTATCCTCGATCAACTCTGCGGAGAAGTTGACTTTTTTAGCATCGGCACCAACGACCTTGCACAATATTTCTTTGCGGTGGATCGCGACAATTCGAAGGTCATAGAATTGTCTGATGTTCTACATCCCGGATTTTTACGGTTTCTCAAGCAGATTACCGATGATCTTCATGCGGCCGGCAAGTGGGTTGGAATGTGTGGAGATATGGCTTCAGAGATCCGGTATCTGCCTCTGCTTTTGGGATTGGAACTCGATGAAATCAGTGTTCCTCCCAGCGAAATCCCGCGCTTGAAACGCGCCATTCGACAATATTCAGCTGCTGATTGCAATTCGTTGCTCGATCACGTGATACGTTGTACAGACGCAACCGCAGTCGGACAACTGCTTGCTTCCGCACGACCGCGAAAGTCTACTGAGCCATTGTTGAGCAAGGAACTCATCCTTCTGGACAGTGACAGCAGGAATAAAGAAGAAGCGATGCAGGAATTAGTCGACAATTTCTTTATCGCGGGACGAACTGAAGATCGTCAAGCACTGGAAAATGCGCTGTGGGCGCGCGAAGCCGTTTACTCCACCGGACTCGGCTTCGGCTTTGCGACTCCCCATTGCAAGACTGACGCAGTCACCGCCAACTCCATCGGTGTTCTGCGATTCCGCCAGCCTATAAACTGGGGATCGCTCGATAGCGAGCCAGTATGCATGGTCATCTTCATCGCT
>Ga0209474_10003927_pt1 | contig 12919 bp, 6 predicted proteins | sample GraSoiAngelo_145_FD_185902 | JGI IMG/M metagenome (GOLD analysis project Ga0209474, IMG submission 185902) | Grasslands soil microbial communities from the Angelo Coastal Reserve, California, USA - 14_1009_05_20cm (SPAdes) (version 2) | ecosystem: Environmental > Terrestrial > Soil > Grasslands ...
AATTGGTTGATGTGATTGACGGATTGCTGGCCCAAGATCGGAAGCCAGGTGGCCAGGGCGTTGAGTGGAACCATGCGCGAGCCGTCGTCGCTCTTGATGTACAGCAGATGCAGATCCTGAGGCTCGGAACGCTGGTCGTCGGCAACTTCCAGGATCACCTGGTATTGGTCGGTGGGCTTCTTGATGAGATAGACGTAGTTCTGCGAGTACGCCTGGTGCAGAAGATTAAGAATCCGAGTCTCGGAGACTCCGTAGGTCTTTGCTTGCTCGCGGAGGATGTTGACCTGCAGATTCGGGGTATGGTTGAACAGGTCGGAGTTGACGAAGAGGAATCCCGGGAACTCGAACATTTTGCGCATCAGGGTTCCGGCGCTGGCATAGACCTCGTTCGGATCAATCCCGGAAATCGAATAAGCAAACTGGCCCTGCAACTGCGCCGTGGCTCCGGTGCTGATCTGCAAGACGGGCTGGGGCTTCAAAAATGTGATCAGGCCGGGGACTTTGGAGTTCAACTGCCCCATTAATTGCCCGGCCACGGCTTCAATAGGCGGACGCTTGTCGGGAGGTTTCAGAAAGGCGAGCACCAGGCCTTGGTTGGCGGGGAAAAATGAATTGTTGCCGCTCATGGTGAAGGTCATGTCCACAGCCGGGTTGGTGTGGAGGACCTGCTCCACCTGCATCTGGTGGGTATGCATTTCGTAGTGCGACGTGCCCTCTTGAGCGACGAAGACGCCGAGGGCGAAGGAACTATCGCCGATGGGGAGGAAAGCTTTGGGAACGGCATAGAAGAAGTAGACGGTTCCCAGCAGGCAAACCACCCAAATCGCCAGGGAAATCCAGCGATACCGAAGAAAAAACCACAACGAACGCCCGTAGACCGATAGCACTCTTTTTTCTGTGCCGCCGATGACGCGCTCGATCCAGTTCTTCTTCGCGCGCTCTCCGCGTTCCTGGAGCAGGCCGGAGCACATGAGCGGTGTCAATGTCAGCGAAACGATGCCGCTGGCAAAAATCGAAACGATGATGGTGATCGAGAACTCCCGAAAGATGCGCCCCACCAGGCCGCTCATAAAAACAAGCGGAAGGAATACAGCGGCCAGGGAAATGGTCATGGCCAGAATGGTGAAGCTGATTTCCTTGGCGGATTGCAGAGAGGCCTCCAGGGCCCCCAGGCCGGTCTCCATGAGGCGAACGGTATTCTCCAGGAAGACGATGGCGTCATCGACCAGGAATCCGATGGCCAGCGTCAGGGCCATCAGGGACAAGTTGTCCAGGCTATAGCCCAGGATGTTCATGACCACGAAGGTGAGCAGGAGCGAGAGCGGAAGCGCCACAACCGGAATCAAAGTGTCGCGCGCGCGGCCTAGAAAAAAGAAAATCACCAGGACAACCAAGGCGAACGCGATGAACAGCGTCTCCTGGACATCCTTGACGCTGTTCACGATGCCTTGAGAACGGTCATAAATGGGAACGATTCCAACAGAACTGGGGAGTTGCGCTTGCACCGTGGGAAGGAGGGCGCGGATGGATTTGGCCACCTCGACGGCGTTTGATCCCGCACGCCGGAAAACCGCAACGACGACCGTGGCGGACGGAACCTCGTGTCCGCGGTACCAAAAACGCATGCTGATGCGTTCGTCCTGCAATCCATTTTTTACCGTGGCGATATCTTTCAAGTAGACCGGAGCGCCGTTGCCTTGGCGGACGATTAAATTCTCGTACTGGCTGGCTTCACTCAACTGTCCTTCGGGCTGCAGCAGAAAGGTGTGATGTTCGCCGTCAAATTGGCCGGCGCCGGTGGAGCTGGTTCCGTTTTTCAGCGCGGCGGCTAAGTCATCGATGGTCAAATTGCGCGCGGCCATCGCGGAAGGGTCCGCCTTGATGCGAACGGCCGACTGAGCGCCATAGACGGCGACCTGGCTCACGCCTGGGAGAATGCTAATGCGCTCGCCGACTTGCGTATTGGCGTAGTCGAACAGCTGGCCCTGCGTGGCGCTGTCGCTGGTGATCCCCACGTACATGATGGGCTGGTCGTTCGGATTGGTTTTGGTGAAGGTGGGCGGGCTCGGTAAATCCACGGGAAGCTGCGCCGTCGCGCGCGTGATGGCCGCCTGAACGTCGGTTGCCGCGGCATCCACACTCTTGGAGAGATCGAACTGCAGGACGAAACTCGAGTGCCCCTGTCCACTGTTCGAGGTCACTAACTCAAGGCCGGGAATCTGCATGAACTGACGCTCGAGCGGAGTGGCCACGTTGTTGGCCATGGTTTCTGGCGTTGCGCCAGGATAGCCGACGTTTACTTGAATGACGGGATAGTCGACCGCGGGCAGATCGTTGACCGGCAAGGAAAAATAAGCGAGTACGCCAAAAACAATGGCCGACACCGTGAGCACTGCGGTCATCACCGGGCGGCGAATAAATGGTTCAGAGAGATTCATCGATCTTTGTTCTCGTTACTTTGCCTTCGCGGGCGCGCCGGGCTGCATGCCCGCCGCGGGAGTTGCCGCTCCTGTATCCACACGCACCTTGCTGTTCGGAGCTACAGTCATCTGGCCGGCGACTATGACGTTCTCTCCCGGGGCCACACCTTGGGTAACCACGACGCTATCGCCTTGCCGCTGGCCCAAAGTCACAAGCCGCAGGTCTGCGGTGTTGTCGGGTTTCACCACGTAGACGAACGGACCCTTCTGGCTGATTTGCGTGGCTTGGCTGGGGATCAGCACCGCTCCCTTTTGCGTTGCCAGCACCAGCCTGACGTTGACAAATTGCCCGGGCCAGAAATGGTGATCAGGGTTGGAGATGGTGGCGCGCAAAAAGACCGTGCCGGTGCCGTTCTGTACGGTGTTATCGAGAAATGTGAGCTTACCGCCGCGGACATGCTCTTCCGGATCGGAAGGCAGCCTCACCAAAGTCTTTAGCGTTCCGCGAGTCATCTCTTTTTGCACATTGGGGAGATCGCGCTCGGTTATCGTGAAGTCCGCATAAATCGGATCCAGGCGCTGGATTAGCAACAACCCGGTGGTGTTCGCCTGCACCACGTTTCCAACGTCCACGAGTCGCGCGCCGGCGCGCCCCTGGATGGGCGAGTGAATATAGCAATATTCCAGGTTGAGCTGGGCGGTTTCGAGCGCCGCTTCCGCCGATTCCACCTGTGCCTGATTGACTTCGACGGTGCTTTTTTTGGTGTCGTAATCCTGTTTTGCGATGACCTTCGAGTTGAGTAGCTCCGAGGTGCGCGCGAACTCCACCTTGGCGAGTTCCAGCGCCGCTTTTGCCTGGGCCAGAGCGCCTTTTGCCGAATCGAGCTGGGCCTGATACGGACGCGGATCAATCACAAAGAGCAACTGCCCCTTGGCCAAATCCGCGCCATCCTGGAATTGCCTCTGCGTAATGCGGCCGCCGACTTGCGGGGTTACGGTAACGGACTCGAACGCGTAGCTCTTGCCTATCTCGTCGAGGTAAACGGGCACATCTTGGGCTTGCGCCTTGGCCACACTCACCAGGGGCGGAGGTGGCATTTGGGGACCAGCGGCCTGGGGGTTCGCTCGGTTACAGCCCGACGCGATGGCAGCCAAAGCGCAAACCATCGCCAATCCCGGCGCTCGTCTGTCCATGCGCGAGACGCAATTCACGCCTCGAGTTTTCGTATGCACATTCATCCCTTGTCCGCCTACCAGGAATTTTACGACATTCTCTCGCTAAGACACTATACCGCGGGGTCAGGTCCCACAATTAGATGCCCGGCCAAACGTTTGGTTAGACGGGATTTGGCGCCGCACCCTCAGTAGAAATCGCGGGAATCGATGCGTTTGCTGGAAAGGCCGAGCTGCAGCACATCCATTTGGCCCGGCCGGTCAAAAATCTTGCCCGGGAAGAAAGTTTTCAGAAGCACGCGCACGCCCCCGAATGCGGCTCCCACGGCTACGGTAATACCCATGAACAAAAGCGTGAAAATGAAGATCCTTCCCAGGATCACCACCCAAGGCGGGTCCGTAATCTTGTGCGTTGGCTCATTCCACGTGACTTCCGTCTGATAGTGGACTCCGCTTCGCAACTCTTCTGCAAACGCAGCGGAAGGGGGCCGTAATACCAGAGAGAGCAGAGAGCCCTTGCGCTCAACGGTCGTTCCGGCTTGCTTTTCAGCGGGGGAGAGCACTGCATCCAAATGGCGCAAGTGCTGCTCGGCTAATTGCGGAGTGGGGTAGTCAATCAACAGAAGCACTCCGCTTTCTTTTGCTTTTTGGTAGCTTGCGAATATCGCTTCCGCCCCAAAATCAAATCCGACTTCTTTGATGAGTGGCGCGAACTCGGAGTCCCCCAGTTTGTCGAGCGCCGCCCGGAAAGCGGCTGGTCCTAGAGCGTACCGTTGCGTCCCATCCGCAAATCCCTGCGGCAAAAATGCCCGAATTGGCGGCAGTGGCGTAGTGTCGGCGGATTTGCGCACGAGGCCGGAAAGTTCCCGCAGATCCGCGGTGGATGCAAGTTGCGGTTGATCCACATTCACCAGAAAGTTTCCAATGAGCATGATGAGCCGGCCGTGACCAATGGCCGTCAACTGCCCGACCGTGGAAGGCTCCAAGTCTGCGTCCAGGAGGGCCGTGTACACCTCGTATGCTCCCGAGGGATCGTGAAAGTTTTTCAGACCCACGTTTAAGGTCTGCGACCCGTTTGAATACGGCCTCGTGACCGATTCTTCCAATCCTGCTTCCGCCAAAAGCGCCGCGTCCTGCTCTGCAGGTTTCACTTTGACCGGGGGAGTCGTTGAAACCCAGCTCCCAAAGCGATCAGGAAGTGTTTTTTTGGTAGTGTTTTGGGCAAAAGAATACGGCGCGCCCGCAAGCGCGAGCGCTAAGACAAACAAAAGAAGTGTGTGGCGTCGCATCCCTACCAATTATTGGACACCAACAGGCTACCTTTGGTTGCGGGATTGTTCAACAGAAGCAGCCGCGCTGGAAACGGGCTGTCCCGGGCCCTTCTTGGCAGGGAGGTTCACGGTCATGCTATTCATGTTCTGCAAGTAGCTGGAAATGCCCTGAAACAGCCCTTCCGCCACCCTTTGCCGCTGTTCCGGCTGCTTTAAAAGCTTCTCGTCGGCGGGATTGCTCAGGAAGGAAATCTCCGTGAGGATGGAAGGCATGTCCGCGCCAATCAACACGACGAAAGGCGCCTTGCGCACCCCACGGTTCTTTACGTTCTTCCCATTCTTCTGAGCCCGTTTTGCCAGAGAGTCCTGAATGTCCTGGGCAAATTCCTTCGACTCGTCGATTTTCTCGGTTTGCGCGATCTTCTTCACCAGGTTTTCCAGGTCGTGCACACCTTCCTGCGCCGTGGCGTTTTCGCGCGCCGCCACTTCCATGGCTTCCGCGGAGCCTTTCAGGTTCAGGTAATAGGTTTCAATTCCGCGCGCGCCCGAATCGCGGCTGGAATTCGCGTGAATGGAAATGAACAAATCGGCTTTTCCTTGATTGGCGATATTGGTGCGCTCTTCCAGAGGCACGAACGTGTCATCCGAGCGCGTGTAAATGACGTCCGCTCCCGGCAGGCGCTGCTCGATAATCTTTCCCAGCCGCAGCGCCACGTCCAGGCACAAATCTTTCTCCATCAAGCCGGTCGGCCCGATGGTTCCCGTGTCGTGCCCGCCATGTCCGGGATCAATCACGATGCGTCCAATTTTCAGGCCCAGTGTGCGCGTTAAAGTGGCTTGTCCATCGCGCGTGGGCTGCGGAACGCTTGCCGGGCGGACCAAATCCGGCTTCTCGTCCGCCGCAGAAGGCTTGTATGACTTTGACCTCTTCGCGCTCGGCAGCGTGTTGCGCGGGCTGGGCAACGAATTGGCCCCGGAATTCGAGGCTTCCAGCGTGCCGGTGACAACGTTTCTCGGATTGGAGGCTGATGTTTGGTCGGCCGGGCGAGCGGCTTCTTCGCTGGGGTTCTTTGCCGCCGCTGTTTGCGATTCTCGCGCCGCGCCGGTCCCAATATTTTCGTTTTGCGCCGGGTTTTCCGCCGCCCTCTCGCTGCGCCTGTTGCTGGCGGACCGCACCGGTTCCGAGCCAAACGAATTGCCGTAAAGATCAATCACCAGTTGTGCCGGATTGCTCGTGAGCACGGCAGTGTAATCTTTGACGCCGTTTACATCCAGCGCCACGCGCACAACGCCCGCATGATTCTGCGCCACGCGCACGGCGGTCAGCAGATCGCCGTCCACATGGATGCTGCTTCGGGCTACTTCCGGCGCGAGCCGCGCCGCGTGCAAATCAAAAAAAATCCGTTCGGGATTAGCAATCCTGCCGGAAGTGAATTCGACGGAGTTTTCGAGATCGATGGTTACGCGCGTGGCGTCGCCGTTGAGCGAAGTGCGGATGCGCCGTATCCGCGGAATTTCCCCGGAATTCGAGGAGGCCACCGACTTGCCGCCGGAATGAACGGGAGCGCTCGGTCGCGCTTCTTCCACGCCAACGGTTCTTGCCACCGCTGAGCTTTCGCGCGGGTTGCTCCGCGCGGTTGTGTCGCCGCTGTTGCTGTTTTGGAGCAGCGCCAATTCCGCCAGCGATTCTTCCACTTCTCGCTTCTTTGGCGAACGCGGAAAACGCTTCAAAAACTCTTCGTAAGTTCTCTGCGCTTGCGCGGCTTGCGCGAGCTGGTCGCGCTGTAGTTTCGCGATGCGCAGCAAAGCGTCCTGGCAATTCTTGTGCGAAGGATATTCGCGGACGAGAAACTCGTAGGAATCCACTGCCTGTTGATAATAGCTGCGTCCGAAGCGGTCGCCCATTTCGGTGTAGAGTTCCGCGACGGCCAGCAAGGCATCGGGCACTTCCGGCGCGCGCGGAGTAATCAGCGCCACGCGGCGGTAACTCATCACCACTTGCTTGTATTCGGCAAGGGTGCGCTTGTCGCCGGGCTTGGCGTTCAAGGCGGCGCGCTGTTCTTCGGCGCGCGCGAATTGCGCGGAGGCGGACTGGCGCTTTACGGATGCATTCGGGTCTGGGGCATTTCTTTTTGCGCCTGGCGGGGCCGCAAACGCACACGGCAGCATCAGGATAAAACCCAGCGAAACGGGGGCGAAGATCCAAATCAACTTTTGATTCCACGCGAACATCTCACTCCATCCCCCAACATCCCCGCGCCATCTAATTCATTTTCAACTTCACGTTTTCGGTATTCCCTCGAAATACTAATCCAATCGCGAACTCGTCACGCATTGATTTTGCAAGACTTAATCCAACTATTAAACAACGCAGCCTAGTACTTGAAGGGCTGGAGCAATCCCAAAAGGGAAGCGCAACGCGTTCGCGCAACCTCGATTTCAGGGCGCAGAGTGAAAGCTTGGGACCGAGAGCGAAGAATTTTCTCAGTCGTTCGTAAATATGATGCGGCCTTCGGGTGAGACGTCCCGGTGGATGGCGTGCGAGTTGACGAACGCGTCAGGCATGCGGCCGGAGCCCGGACGGAAGTAGGCGTTCTGAACCTTCTGCACGTAATTCCGAGTTTCGCGGAAGGATGGAACTCCGTGGGCGCGGTCGACTGCGCCTTCTCCCGCGTTATACGCCGCCAATGCCAGATCGAGGTTGCCATTGTAGCGTTCCAAAAGCTTCCTCAGATACTTAACACCGGCGTCGATATTCTGTTGCGGGTCAAAAACGTCATAGGCGCCATAGCGTTGCGCGGTGGTGGGGATCAGTTGCATTAATCCCCCGGCGCCCTTATGGGAAAAGGCCTTTGGGTTCCAATTGGATTCCGTTTCGATGACTGCGCGGACCAGCGCCGGGTCCATCCGGTGGCGCTCCGCAGCTTCGCGAACCAGCTTTTCCACGCCGTCGCGGTCCACGTCCATGCCGGGACGCGAGCGTCCGGTGAGCGAAACCTCCGAGGGCAAATAGATATTCGTGTGCTTCGTGGCAGAGGCGAGCTTGGACGGTTGTGGATTCGCGTTGATGAAGAAGTTGCGGCCGGTCTCGTCGGAGACCTTGGTGATTTGGGCATTAGCCGGACGGGCGCAAAGCGCCAGCGAGGCCAGCATCAGGCATACCGTCAGTTTCGCGCCTTGGTTCCTCATGGCCGGGGAAAGCTCATGTTCCTCTTCGATTTAACCCCACGTTGATCTAACTGCACAGGGCACTTGGTTTTAGCCCGAATCCCACTCCCAACCGCTTCCTTGATACCGTTTGGACCGTTTGGGCGTCAATAAACCGCGAGTACTATGCGCCTGCAACTCTTGGATCAGCCATTGTAAGGGCGCAGGCCTGTTGCGCCCATTGCTACCCTAAGAAGTTGGTTGCACACCCACGGACACAACTCCGTCAAATCGAAGGCACTATAGCAGACTTTCGATGTAAGAGGGAACTGTCTGCAAGGCCGTTTTGAGGCCAGCTGTATCTTTGCCGCCCGCTTCGGCCAAATCGGGTCTGCCGCCCCCTTTGCCGCCCAGCTTCTCGGCAAGCGCCCCTATCAGCTTGCCGGCATGGACTTTAGCGGTGAGGTCCTTGGTGACTCCCGCGATTAGGGCCACTTTGCCGTTTTCGGGCATGCCCAGGGCGACCACGCCGGAGCCGAGCTTTTGGCGGAGGCTGTCGACGAGCTGCCTAAGTCCTTCGCGGTCAATACTTTGCACTTCATTTTGCACTTCGGCGGCGATAACTTTAATACCTTTAATGAGTTGCGCGCGGCCTGCCAGCTCGTCGAGCTGGAACAGGGCACCCTTGCGCTTTTGGGCTTCCAGCTCCTTTTCGAGCTGCTTGGCGGTTTGGGTGAGCTTTTCCACTTGGGCCAGGACGGTGTCTTCGCCGACGTTGAGCTGGGCGGCCAGTTGGCGCAGGACTTGGGCTTGCTGCTGGTAATGCTCGAGCGCGCCGATGCCGGTTACGGCTTCGATCCGGCGCACGCCGGCGGCTACGGACTCTTCGCTCACGATTTTCAGGACGCCGATATCGCCGGCGCGCTGGACGTGCGTGCCGCCGCACAGCTCTTTCGAGTAAAAGCCGCGGGGCGAGCGCGGATCGGGAATGGTTACGACGCGGACGTTCGATTCGGGATACTTGTCGCCGAAGAAGGCGAGCGCGCCGGAGGCCAGGGCGTCTTCGAGCGAGGTGACGTTGGTCTCGATTTGCGTGTTGAGGCGGATTTCGTCGTTCACCTGCTGCTCGATGTCGCGGAGCTCTTCGGCGTCCACGTGGGCGAAGTGCGAAAAGTCGAAACGCAGGCGTTCCGGGGCGTTGAGCGAGCCGGACTGCTTCACGTGCGTGCCGAGAATGTTTCGCAGCGCGGCGTTCACGAGATGCGTGCCGGTGTGATTGCGGATGATGCGCGCGCGGCGGTCGGCGTCGGCAACGACGGCCACGCGGTCGCCCACGCGGAGCGTTTCCTTGGCCACCACCTTGTGCGCGACGAGTCCCGCGACGGGGTAGAACGCGCCTTTTACTTCGGCGAGTTCCTGCGATTCGGAGTTGTCGTAAAACGCGCCGGTGTCGGCGACTTGCCCACCCGATTCGGCGTAAATCACCGTGCGGTCGAGCACCACTTCGCCAATTTCGCCCGGCTTCAATTCGTTTACGGGGCCGCTTTTGCCGATAATGGCTTCAATCCGGCAATCCTTCGCGCTCGTTCCTGAATAAAAGCCCGGTTCCGTCTTGAACGTCTCAGCCAGCTTCGCGTACGCAGGATTCGCCGCCTCCTTCGCCCCGCCCTTCCACGACGCGCGCGCGCGCTTCCGCTGTTCGGCCATCGCTTCCTCAAATTCCTGCCAATCGACGGACACATTACGGTCTCGTGTCGCATCCTCAAGAAAGTCTCGAGGAAGGCCAAACGTGTCATAAAGGTAGAAAGCGTCGCTCCCAGACAAACGTGGCGTCGAAGAACGCACAGCACCGGTTGCTGCCAACTCCTCTTTTTCTTTATTGGTGAGGGAACGAGCCAGCGTCTCATCCAACTTTCTAAGCCCAATCCCAGTTGTTTTTAGGAAGCGATCCTCCTCTATGGTGAGTACGTTGGACATTGCTCGAACGTCTGCCAAAAGCTCCGGATATGCCCCTCCAAATAAGTCGCGGACTGTTGCGGCCATCTCGGCTGAGACGAAAAACCGCTGAGGGTTCAGATAGCTGGCATGAGAGAAACCTCGTCTCAGAATCTTTCTAAGGACATAACCTCGACCTTCGTTCGACGGCTGTACTCCATCGGCAATCAGAAAAGTCGCCGCGCGAAAGTGGTCAGCCATCACTCGCAAAGAGGCGGCGCCACCTTTGCCTTCTTCGAGTTTTTCTTCGCGCGCGAAATCGACGCCGCAGAGTTCAGCGGCGCGTTTCATCAGCGGCACAAACAAATCGGTGTCGTAGTTGGAGATGACGCCTTGGAGGACGGCGGCGACGCGTTCGAGGCCCATACCGGTGTCCACTAGGTTCCATATCTCGACGAAGCGGCCACAATCACAGGGGAATTTGCAATCGGTGTGGCCGAGGTCGGAGGCTTCCGGTCCCATGTCGTAGTGGATTTCGCTGCACGACCCGCAAGGCCCAGTGTCGCCCATAGCCCAGAAATTTTCTTTGAGACCCTGGGCGTCTGAAAGCGGAATAATTCGATCGCTAGGTGCACCTGCGTCTTGCCATGCCCGGAGGGAGTCCCGATCCAGACCAATTTGAAGGTTGGGCATCTTTGCGCCGCCGAACACTGTGAAGTAAAGTTTGTCGACCGGGATGTGAAACCATTGCGGGGAAGTCAGCAACTCCCAGGCGAAGCTGACCGCTTCGCTTTTGTAATACCCATTTTCTTTGTCACTATCGCCGAAGGAGAAATTGCCGAGCATCTCGAAGAAAGTGTGGTGGCGCTTGGTGAAGCCGACGTTTTCGAGGTCGTTGTGCTTGCCGCCGGCGCGCACGCATTTCTGCGCGGTGGTGGCGCGCGAGTAGTCGCGCTTTTCGAGGCCGAGGAACACGTCGTTGAACTGGTTCACCCCCGCATTGGTGAAGAGCAGCGTGGGATCGCCATGCAGCACAAGGGACGAGCTGCGCACGCGCTTGTGGCCCTTGCCCTCGAAGAAGCGCAGGAACATCTCGCGGATGTCGTTGCCGCTAAAGGATTTCGATTTTTCGGAGCCGGCCGTCATGTTTGTTTCGGTGCGGTCAACCGCTGCATCCCTTCCGTTTTGGCGTCGAGACCTTCCCATTATTGCAGAGGGAGAAAGATAGCACCATTGCGAGTGCAGCCGGTCCAGGAAGAAAATGAGCCTGATAGCGTGCCAAGGATCGGAAAGGGAAAAGATGATCGCGCAGAGACGCTGTGGCGCGGAGAAAGAGGGGAGAAACAAACGGAAGCCCCCCGGGGGGTGTCGGATGTGTGGCAAACAAAGGACTTGCAAGACAGCGATTTTGGAAGTGTGGCAAGCAGAGGACTTACGGGCGAATTTTCGGATCTGTGGCAACTAAAGGGCTTAGCGGCTTTCTTGCAGGAGGTAGAGAATTGCTGAAGAGGGATGAGAAGTACCGCCTGGCCGACAGGCATTAGTTAAAACGTTACCACAAAATGACGTAAAAGTCCAGGAAAATCTTTAGAAATTCGTAAGTGGTTGAAGGGGCAGGGGATAGTCTTTGGGCTTGGCTGGCTGATGGTTTGGCTATGGGAAAAGCGAGCCAAGAGTCGCAGGCAGGCTTGCGGGGATTGTGTGCGGGGCGCGACCATAAAGGAGTGCGCTAATTTTCGATGGGGGAAAGGTATGGGTGAAATGATTCAAGTGAAGCGGCCGGATGGGAAGACCTGTCCCGGCTATCTCGCGACGCCTAAAGGTGCGAATGCTCCCGGCTTTGTCTGCATACAGGAGTGGTGGGGGCTCAACGAGCAGATCAAGAAAACTGCGGACCGTTTCGCGGAAGCCGGATACCGGGCGCTGGTTCCTGACTTGTACCGGGGAAAGATCGCCAAAGCGGCCGACGAAGCACAGCACATGATGACCAATCTGAATTTTCCCGATGCGGCGGAGCAGGATATACGGGGGGCCGTGCGGCACCTGAAGCAGAGCTCGAAAAAAGTGGCCGTGGGCGGCTTCTGCATGGGCGGCGCGCTGACGCTTCTGGCGGCCCTGCGGGTCCCGGAGATGGATGCGGGCGCGTGTTTCTACGGCCTTCCGCCGGTGGAGGCCGCCGAGTTCAAGAAGATCCAGATTCCACTGATCTGCCACTTTGCGAATCAAGACGACTGGTGCACGCCCGTCAAAGTGACGGAACTTGAGAACATGCTGAAGCAGTCGAAATCAAAGTTTGAGGTGTATCGCTACGAGGCGAAGCATGCGTTCATGAATGAAATGCGGCCAGAGGTTTACGAGGAGACGAGCGCGAAGCTGGCGTGGGATCGTACGCTTAGCTTCCTGAAAAAAGCACTCGCGTAGTCAAAACTTCGGGAACCGGAGAGGAACGATGGGGGATTGGAAGAATTTCAGCGCGTCCTGAATTCAGGATTCTCGCGATCCCATTCCCATTTCTTCGGATTCTCTGCGATATAGCGGCTTGCATCGGAGAATTCCTTACCGTCGCGCAACACGCGCTCGAAATAGTTTCGCTGCCAGATGGGGCTGATCCAGGCCAGTTCCTTATGCGCTCGGCGCGCAACGATGGCTTTGAAGGAGCGAAGGATGGCGCCTAGCGAGCCAGGGGTTACCGCCGCCTGGCCCAAACCGCCAGGCGGAAGGGCGCAGCAGTGCTGCGCCCCTACAAGTGGTCCGGGAGTGGTGAGTGCAGGGGCGGCTGCTTTGCGCGTGATGGCAATAAGTCCGTGCATGTGATTGGGCATGATCACAAATTCATAGAGTTCGACTTGGGCAAAGTGTTCCGGAATTGGTACCCAGCACTCTCGAACAATTCTCCCGAGTTCGCTTGGAACTACTCTCGCCTCGGCAATGCGCCCGAAGACACAACGGCGTTCATGCGCGCAGATGGTTACA
>Ga0209474_10003929_pt1 | contig 12918 bp, 9 predicted proteins | sample GraSoiAngelo_145_FD_185902 | JGI IMG/M metagenome (GOLD analysis project Ga0209474, IMG submission 185902) | Grasslands soil microbial communities from the Angelo Coastal Reserve, California, USA - 14_1009_05_20cm (SPAdes) (version 2) | ecosystem: Environmental > Terrestrial > Soil > Grasslands ...
GCTTGCGAGCGATTCGACACCGCGGTCGAGATCAACTCCCGACCCGAGCGTCTGGACCCGCCGAACGACCTGCTCGAGCTGGCCGTCGAGACGGGCTGCCGGTTCGCGATCAACACGGATGCGCACGCGCCCGGTCAGCTGGAGTGGCAACCGTACGGCGCCGACAAGGCGGTCGAGACCGGGGTGACGATCGACCGGATCGTGAACTCGTGGTCCGCCGATGAGCTGGTCGAGTGGACCCGACAGTAGCCTCGCACGCGCTGCATCGACCAAGCGCAAGAGCAGGTAGGGCGGACTGACCTGATTCGTAGTCAGGTTGCGCTTGTGAGACCCGCTTAGTTGCCGGATGGCACGAGGTCGGGCAACGCGTCGAAGCCAGGCGGCCAATCGTCACTCCCGCAGCAGGACATCGTGATCGCACCACCCGTCTTCGCATCCACGTAGAACAGCGCCCATCTCCCGTGTACCTCGCCGCCACCGGGAAACCGGACGTCGCCGGCGAACGCGACGACCCACACGCGGTCGATGTCGGGCCGAATGTATGCACCGCGGATGACGTCGCGGGCGAGGGCCACGTTCCGGGTCACGAGCTTGGCACTGGCGCGTTCGATCGGCGAGGTCGTAGTGATTTGCGAGTACCGACCGATTATTTCGTTCTTTGTCGGCGAGATGGCTGCCGCGGGAACGCCGATCGGGTCGGAAAACTCATCCGCTTCATCGGGTGGACGGCCACCGCTCGTGATCCCGCCACCCACAAGGACCAGCCCCTCTTTAACGATCGCTACCTGATACGCCAATCCGAAGAGTCCGCCTCCGGTCAGTTGCGCACCGGTCCTACTCCATCGCTCGCCCGTCGCGTCGCAGGCGAACGTCCGAGCCGCCGGATCGTACCGAATCGGGCAGGGCTTCATCGCTCCCATGAACTGGTAGGCCTGGTCGACGTGGGCGAAGAGGGTGTGTTCTCCGCGGACAAGAAAGAAGGCGCTGCCCCGGGATTGAGATGGCTGAAAGCGCGTAACGGATCCGACCGCAAACGAAGAGAGGGGCCCGACGACTTCCCACCGGCCGTACGCGCCACTCGTGGGGATCGGTTGCGGGCGGATGCTCGCCACGAGCTCGCTCAGCGCATCGCGATCCGCCGCGCTGGCCGCCGATCCGTAGTGGGCGGTTAGCGTGAACGACTGCAGCAAGTATTGGACTCGAAGCGCGGACCCGATTCCGCCATCGGGGTCAGGAGCTGGTTGCGCGCTGCCCCAGTCGAGCGGGAAGGAGCTCTCGTTAGGCGCGCCAGGGAGCCCGGGGAAACTGAAGTCGGTGACCTCAAGGACAACGTAGTCGGCGGGAAGGTCGCTCCACTTGATCAGCCCGGCAGCACCCGCTTGAGGTTGGGGTCCGTTGCTGATAAGCATGAGCCGCCTGCTTCGACGGTTGAGGTTCTCGCTTCGGTCGGATGCGGTCCAGCCGCCGGGCACGACAACGTCGAAACCAGCGGCGGAATGGAAGACCGGAGTCTGCGGCTGCGGGGACGCCGTTACGAGCGCTTCCGTGTTCATCGCCTTGGGCTGGCTGGGCGCCACCTGCATCGCGGCGATTGCCACAGCGAGGACGACAACCGTGACGACTACAGGGCCGAATCGCATGGTCACTCCACGAACGTAGCACTCGGACGCGGAACGTCCATCAAATGAGGCGACCTGATTCGTAATCAGATACGTTCCCGTGGGACCTGCAGTTTTCCGACTTCTGCTTCTTCGGATGCGGTCGCTCCAACGCCACCCGACTACGCGTCACCTCAGCGGCCGAGGCGCTGCGTAACCAGCCTCACCGCTCGGACCTCTGGAGATACTCTCGGATGACAGATGACAGAGGTGAGAGAGGTCACGATCGCGGGACGTTCTGGTATTCAGGGGGCGACGCTGTCGTTGTCAAACGTCGCCTCCTATTGTCAATTAACGCTGAAGCTCGCAGATGGACGGATTTGGACCGCTACCGAACCCGACTACTTCGAGTGTCTCGTCTCCATCCGGCGGAGCCTCGAGAAAAACGACCTTGCGATCTGTTGCCAAGGTGCGCGGAGGGATGTCTGGGCGTCCGGGATGGCGCGGGACATGGGCGCCGGATTGCAAGCTTACGTCCTCAAAGAAGGGCGTAACGCTTCCGTCGACGACCTAGTCGACATCTTCGATCCTGCTCCCGCTGAAGTCGTAGCGACGGTCGCGGAGCAAGAGATCTACGCCAAGAAATGGCAACGCCAGCCCAAGACGCGATAGGGACTCACGGCCGGGCAGCGCCGGCCTCGGCGCGACGCAGTCGGCATTGACGCCGATGCAGCGGCCTGATCCGCTGGGTTAGAACGCCGAGGAAATGAGTCAGGGGGGTAAGCCCAGGGCGAGCGCGCCACAAGGACGCGGCTCGGTCCCGACAATTGGCATCACCCTGGCGAGGGTTAGGAAAACAGCTGACGCTCGAGGGACCGGAGACCGCACATTCGTCTTCAAGCCTGTCCGTACCCGACCGTGGCCACCCTCGCGCTACAGGTCGCGCTTGCTCCGTCGCCAACAGATCGAGCCGGCGATGGAGCGTCGTCACGGCTGTGCCGTTGAGTCGCCGTTGGCACCGTGTTGACGTACAGGAGGCGGAAGGCAACGGGTAAACACTGGAGGCGTCCAACTCACCCACCTGATGACCCAGAAGCCCTCAATGAGAAGGTCCTGAAATGACGTGGCGTCCTGTGACCGCTAGGTGGGAAAGAGGTGTGCGACGCCTGAAGGCCTATCCGACCGTCGACTCGGTGGGGTCCAGATCGATGAAACGGAGCTTGAACCAGCCGAAGCGCCTCTGGGCGATCGCGATGGTCATCCAGCAGATGGTCCGCTAACTCACACGGCCACGAGCCCCCCCAGCCTCAGCGAGCAAAGATCCCGGGACGGCACTCCTGCTACGGGCATGCGGATCGGGATCTTCGGCACCGGCTACGCCGGCTTGGTCACGTCGGTGTGTTTGGCTCAGCTCGGCCACAGCGTTACCGCGATCGACAAGGATGCGGAGATCGTCGCGGCACTCTCCCAGGGCACACCGACCATACGCGAGCCGGGTCTGCCGGAGCTCTTGGCCGCGACCCTCGACGCGGGCCGGCTCCGCTTCACGACCCGACCCGAGGACGCGATCGCGGCCTCCGACATCATCTTTGTCTGCGTGGGCACGCCACCACGCAACGACGGGCGTGCCGACCTCGGTCAGGTCGAGGAGGTCGCGCGCACGATCGCGCCGCTGCTGGATGGCTACAAACTGATCGTAGAGAAGAGCACCGTTCCCGCGCGGACCGCGCGCTGGATCGACTGGACGATCCGACGCCTGGCCGGATCAGAGCGCGAGTTCGACGTCGCCAGCAATCCGGAGTTCCTCCGCGAGGGCTCGGCGGTCCGCGATTTCCTTGAGCCAGACCGAATCGTCATCGGCGCCGACACTGACCGCGCGCGGTCGCTCCTCCTCGACCTCTACAAGCCCTGCTTCGACTGCCCGATCGTGCTCACGAGCGTGACAACGGCGGAATTCATCAAGCAGACGGCGAACGCTTTCCTCGCCGCCAAGATCTCGTTCGTCAACGTGGTGTCCGATCTGTGTGAAGCGCTTGGCGTCGATGTGACGACGGTCGCCAGGGGCATCGGTCTGGATCACCGGATCGGCGGCCATTTTGTGAACGCCGGCCTCGGCTTCGGCGGCTCCTGCCTGCCCAAAGATTTAAGCGCGCTCATCACCGTCGCCGAGGACCACGGCGTCGACATCGACCTGCTCAAGGAGGTCGAGAGGATCAACAAAGCGCGCGTCGAGCGCCTGCTCGCGAAGATCGAGCGCGCCTTGTGGGTGCTGCGGCACAAGACCATCGCCGTGCTCGGCGCGACCTTCAAGCCGAACACGGATGACATCCGAGGCGCGCCGAGCCTGACCGTCATCCCCTGGCTTCATGCTGCGGGAGCCAACCTGCGCGTCTACGATCCGGCGGCCGTCCCCAAGCTGAAGAGACTCCTTCCACCTGATGACCGGCTCACCTACGCGACGACGGCGCTCGAGGCGGCCCGCGACGCAAACGCGCTGGTCATCCTCACCGACTGGGATGAATTTCGGCTGCTCGATCTCGAGCACGTCCGCTCCCTCATGCGAACGCCGATCATCGTCGACGGACGCAACATGTTCGCGCCGTCGGCGATGCAGGCCGCGGGCTTCGAGTACTACAGCCTCGGACGCGGAGACGTGACCTTGAGCGCGGACCCGTACCGGGCGCCGCGATGAGCGCGAGATCGTCCCCCGCAGTACTGATCACGGGGGCGGCCGGATTCCTCGGATCTCATCTCTGCGAACATTTCCTCGCGCGCGACTGGCGCGTTCTCGGGATCGACAACCTTCTCACCGGGGTCGGCGGGAATCTCGCCCACCTCCTGGGGAACGGCCGCTTCCGGTTCCTGCGGCAGGACGTGACCAAGCCATTTGAGGTCGACGATCGCATGGATCTCGTCCTGCACTTCGCCTCACCCGCCAGCCCGCGCGACTATCTGAAATACCCGATCCACACGCTCGAGGTCGATAGCCTGGGCACGCTCCGCATGCTCGCACTGACAAAAGCGCACGGCGCGCGTTTTCTGCTCGCGTCCACAAGCGAGGTCTACGGCAGTCCGCAGGTCCATCCGCAACCTGAATCGTATTGGGGGAGCGTCAACCCGATCGGACCGCGGAGCGTTTACGACGAGGCAAAGCGCTTCGCCGAGGCCGTGACGATGGCGTACCACCGCTCGCACGGTCTCGATGCGCGCATCATCAGGATCTTCAACACCTACGGCCCGCGCATGCGCATCGATGACGGCCGTGTCGTGCCGCAATTCATCAGCGCTGCGCTGTCGGGTGTTCCTCTCCCCGTGCACGGTGACGGTCGGCAGACGAGAAGCTTTTGTTTCGTGGACGATCTGGTCGAGGGCATCTATCGCTGCGCCACCTATGAGGGACTGGCCGGGGACGTGTTCAACCTGGGCAACCCGGAAGAGGTGACGGTTCTCGAACTTATCGACAGCATTGCGGCGCTTCTCGGTCACACGCCGGCCACCGTTCACCTGCCATTACCAGAGGACGATCCGCCACGCCGGCGGCCGGATATCGGTAAGGCCACGGCCGCGCTCGGATGGACGCCGACGGTCCCGCTTCGCGAAGGACTGCGTCGAACGATCGAGTGGTTCGCGCGTGTGATGCCGGCGCACGATCCGCGCGTCTCGGCGTAGGCGCCCCCATGTCGATCGGGGGAGGAAGCTCGAGCGCCGAGGTCCGAACCGATCGCTCCCGCGCGATCGCGGCGTCCTCCGCGCATGCGCGCGGTCGGCCGCAGGCGCGAGGGAAGTTCGTCTTCGCCGGCGACGAGAAGGTATATCTCCGCGGAGTGGTCTACGGCGCGTTCCGGCCGGACGCGAACGGCCGCGAGTATCAGGACGTCGCCGCGATCGAGCGGGACTTTGCACTCATGCATGCGAATGGCCTCAACGCAGTGCGTATCCCGCACACGATGCCGCCTCGCTCCGTGCTCGATGCGGCGCGGAGGCACGGCTTGTGGGTCATGGCCGGACTGTCCGCGGAGCAGTACATCGGCTTTCTCATCGACCGCAAGAAGACCCTCTCAGAGATCGAAGCGCTCGTCCGGTCGAAGGTCCGCGAGTGCGCCGGCCACCCCGCACTGTTGTGCTACGCGCTCGGCAACGAGATCCCGGCCTCGATTGCGCGCTGGCTCGGGCGCCGAACTGTCGAGCAGTACCTGAAGGGCTTGTACAGAGCGGTCAAGGCGGAGGATCCCGCCGGACTCGTCACGTATGTGAACTACCCGACAACCGAGTACCTGCAGCTGCCCTTCCTCGACCTCCTCTGCTTCAACGTGTACCTCGAGTCACGGTCTCGGTTCGATGCGTACCTCGACCGGCTGCAGAACCTCGCCGGGAACCGGCCTCTCCTGATGAGCGAGCTCGGGCTCGACAGTCTCCGCAATGGCGAAGCCGCGCAGGCAACGTCGCTCGATTGGCAGGTCCGGACGGCCTTCGCGGCGGGGTGCGCTGGCGCTTTCGTTTTCTCGTGGACCGACGAGTGGTACCGAGGCGCCGGCGACGTCGACGACTGGGCCTTCGGCCTGACGCGCGCCGACCGCTCGCCGAAGCCCGCGCTCGCAGCCGCCAGACGCGCTTTCGGGGAGGCACCCTTCGCGCCGGACGTCCGGTGGCCCCGGATCTCCGTGATCGTCTGCACGTACAACGGTGCCCGGACGATCCGCGATTGCCTCGAGGCCTTGGACCGGCTGACCTACGCCGACTACGAGGTCATCGTTGTGGATGACGGCTCGACGGACACGACCGCCGCCATCGCGCGCCGATACGACTGCAGGCTTATCCAGACCGAGAACCGCGGTCTCGCGAGTGCGCGGAACACCGGCCTCCGTGCAGCCAGCGGCGAGATCGTCGCGTACATCGACGATGACGCGTACCCCGATCCGGAGTGGCTCACATATCTTGCGAACAGATTTCTGAGCGCCACGGATGTCGGCGTGGGCGGACCGAACATCGCGCCCGCCGGTGACGGCCGTACGGCGGAGTGCGTCGCGCGCGCCCCAGGCGGCCCGGTTCATGTCCTGCTGAGCGATCGTGAAGCTGAACACATCCCGGGCTGCAACATGGCGTTCCGCAAGGAGTCCCTCGAGGCGATTGGCGGTTTCGATCCGCAGTTTCGCGTGGCCGGCGACGACGTCGACGTGTGCTGGCGGCTGCAGGAGCGCAAATGGACGCTGGGATTCAGCGCAGGGGCCGTGGTCTGGCACCACGCGCGGCGCTCGGTGCGCGCGTACTGGAAGCAACAGAGCGGGTACGGCCGAGCGGAGGCGATGCTGGAGCGGAAGTGGCCAGAGAAGTACAACGCGTCCGGGCATATGACATGGTCGGGCCGCCTCTATGGCCAGGGTCTGCCCCAGCTCCTCGGTCGCGGCCGGATCTATCACGGTCCGTGGGGCAGCGCTCCGTTCCAGTCGCTCTACCAACCGGCACCGGGCGGTCTTTGGTCTCTCGCCGGAACGCCGGAGTGGATTTTCGCGATCGTCCTGCTCGGCGGCCTTTCGCTGCTCGGCGTCAACTGGCACCCGCTGCTCCTCGCGCTCGTGCCATTCGCGATCGCGACGCTCCTTCCTCTGGTGCACGCCGGACTCGGCGCGACGCGGGCGACGTTTCCCCCCTCATACGCACCGGGGGCGCTGGCGAGGCTGCGCCTCCTCACGGCGTTTCTCTATCTCACTCAACCGCTGGCACGCCTTCGCGGACGGCTCCAATCTGGCCTTACCCCGTGGCGGCGGCGGGGTACGGCGGGACTCGCGCTGCCGCTCCCACGGACGGCGGCGCTTTGGAGCGAACGCTGGCTGGATCTCGACCAGCGCCTGCGGACCGTCGAGGCAAGGCTCAAGATGGCCGGTGCCGCAGCTCGTCGTGGCGGCGCCTTCGAACATTTTGACCTGGAAGTTCGTGGCGGCCTTCTCGGCGCGGTCCGCTTGCTGGTCGCTGCCGAGGATCACAGCGGCGGCGCCCAGCTGATCCGGTTTCGCTGGTGGCCGCGGTGCTCATATGGCGGTGTCGCTTTGGCGGCCGTGTTCGCGGCGCTCGCCGGCGGGGCGACGCTCGCGCAGGCCTGGACGGCCGCGGTCGTCCTCGGCGTAGCGACCGCGCTCGTTGCCATGCGCATCACGCTCGAATGCGCCGGCGCATCGGCCACCACCGCGCGCGCACTCGAGTTGGACGGTAAGGGAGCGACGTAGACGATGGCGGCTTCCACCGACGTCGTCGTTTTCAGGCGGGTGCTCCGCGAAGCGCGACCCTGCTGGCCCTTCATCGGGGTCTTGTTCCTGCTGAGCCTGCTGGCGAGCCCGCTGGCGCTGCTCACCCCGCTCCCTTTGAAGATAGCGGTCGATAGTGTGATCGGCGGACGCCCCCTGCCCGGGGTCGTCGCGCCGTTCGTGCCCGACCAGATCGCGCGTTCTCCCGACCTCTTGCTGGCGTTCGTAGTCGGGCTCCTCTTGACCGTCGTGCTGCTCAGTCAGCTTCAGGGGCTTGTCGTCACGGTGCTCGGCGCCTTCATCAACGAGAAGCTCGTCCTGGCTTTCCGGAGTCGGCTGTTCGGCCACGTTCAACGCATCTCGCTCGCCTATCACGACATGAGAGGCATCGCCGACACGACCTACCGGATCCATCACGACGCCCCCGCTATCCAATACATCGTGACCGATGGCGTGATCCCGTTCATCGCGTCGACGGCCACGTTCGCCGGGATGATCTACGTCATGTCGAGGATCGACCTCCCGATCGCCCTCATCGCTCTGGCCATCTCACCGGGGCTCGTCGTCGCGGCGAGACTCTTCCGTCCGCGCCTGCGCCGCCAATCTCGGGAGCTGAAAAAACTGGACAGCCGTGCGCTCGGGATCGTGCAGGAGGTTCTCGGCGCGCTGCGCGTCGTCAAAGCATTCGGACAGGAAGGTCGCGAGGACGAGCGTTTCGTGCACCGGTCTCGAGAGGCCATGCGCGCAGCACTCCGCCTCGCCGGACTCGAGGGGAGCTACGGGCTCGTCGTGGGAATGACGACGGCTGTTGGCACCGCGGCGGTACTGCTCATCGGCATCAGTCACGTCCTCGCCGGCACACTCACCTTGGGCGAGCTGCTCCTGGTGATGGCTTACCTGAATCAGCTCTACGAGCCACTCCGGACGATCAGCCGGAAGGCCGCCACGCTCCAGCTTCACCTCGCCAGCGCGGAACGGGCGTTCGCGCTCCTCGACGAGCCGCTGGATGTCGAAGAGCGAACGCAGGCACGACCCATGGCGCGCGCGAGCGGCGCCGTCGCTTTTCATCATGTGTCGTTCGCGTACGGCCCAGGCCGTCCCGTGCTGTACGACATCTCGTTCGCCATCGAACCCGGCACTCGCCTCGGCATCGTGGGCGCGTCCGGCGCGGGCAAGAGCACCCTGATGAGCCTGCTCACGCGGTTCTACGACCCGACCGGTGGCCATATCGAGCTCGATGGGACCGATCTCCGCGAGCTTCGCCTCGCCGATCTTCGCCGACAGTTCGCCGTCGTCCAGCAGGATCCCGTGCTCTTCTCCGCCACCATCGCCGAGAACATCGCGTATGCCCGGCCCGGGGCGAGCGACGCGGAGCTGGTCGCCGCGGCGCAGGCCGCGAACGCTCACGAGTTCATCGTCCATCTGCCCCACGGCTACGAGACGCAGGTCGGCGAGCGCGGCATCCAGCTGTCGGGAGGGCAGCGTCAACGAATCGCCATAGCGCGCGCTTTCCTGGCGGATAGCCCGGTGCTCATCCTCGACGAGCCGACGAGTGCCGTCGACACTGAGGCTGAAGCCGCGATCGTCGACGCGATCGGGCGGCTGATGCATGGCCGCACCGTGATCCTCATCACGCATCGGTCGAGTCTCCTGCAGAGTTGCACGGCGGTCCTGGTGATCGAGAACGGCCGCGTCTTGTCGGAGACGACGCCCATCGCCCCGGTGGCGATCCCGCGGCCGCGCCCGACTCCTGATCGCGCCCACCCGGTGATGAGGCATCCGGCCGTCAGAGCGTGGCGCCGGTTGTATCCCGACGCAGCACCGAATCGCATCACGCCGCTTCGGGTCCGGACCCGAAAACCGACGGTCTATCGGTTGGAGGGCGCGGGTCCCGCGGGCGCGAGCGTGATCGCGAAGCACTGGTCTCGCGAGGCCGACCCTCGGATTGAGCGCACGGTGTACGAGGAAGTCCTTCCTCGACTGAGCGTCCCTTCGCTCCATTACTACGGCTTCGTCGCGGATTCAGACGACGAGTCGTCCTGGACGTTCTTGGAGGAGGCCACCGGTGCGAAGTACTCCAAGCTGCTCGCCGCGGACCGTGAGCAGGTCGCGCGCTGGCTCGGCTTGCTCCACACCTCGGCAGCGCAAGCCGGCATAACGGCCGCGCTGCCCGACGCCGGACCCAACCGCTACCGGATTTTTCTCAAAGCGGCGCGCGATGCGATCCCCGCGCATCTCGGCAATCCTGTGCTGAGCCCCGAAGACGTTGACTTCCTCGAGGCCGTCCTCGCCGGCCTCGCCGAGCTCGAGACCCGGTGGAGCGGCATCGAGGAGATCTGCGCGAGCGCGCCGACGACGCTCGTGCACGGCGACTTCAACTCCAAGAACATGCGGCTGAGGCAAGCGGCCAATGGCACTACCGTCGTCGTGTTCGACTGGGACGATGCGGGCTGGGGCGTCCCGGCCGTCGATCTGGCCCAGCAGGCCTTTCCCGCGAGCAACCTTTCGGCGAACCCCGACCTTCCCACCTATCGCTCGACCGTGCAGGAGCGGTGGCCTCACCTGAGCAGCGAAGCGTGGTTGCGGCTCGCCTATTGCGGCAGCGTCTTGCGTTCGCTCGCCGCGCTGTACTGGGAAGCAAGAAGTTTGCGAACCGAGTGGGCCTCGATGGCCGTCGACAACATTCGGCTCTACGAGGCCGAACGCGCCCACGCCCTCGCGAGGATCGGTCTCGACGGAGTTCCGGTCTCGCCTCATGGACGAAGCGGCCCGCCGCTGGCCGAGGCGATCAGGCAATGACCACGGTACGGATCGGATTCCTCACCCGGCGGTTCAAACCGGAGACGCGGAGCTCGGTGCCACTCGTCATGCAGGCGCTCGCGGAAGCGGGCGCGATCGTGGACGTCGTCCACCCCGTCGCCGGAATGAGCGACCTTTCAGAGCTGCGCGTCCAGCACGACCTGTACGTCCTCAAGCAGATGAGCGGTCTCGCCCTCAGCGTCGCCGGTGCGCTGCACGCGCAGGGCGCCACGATCGTGAATCCCTATCCGGTGACCCTGGCGTTGGCCGACAAGATCGTCGCATTTCGAATTCTGCAGCGTGCCGGAGCACCCACGCCGGAGACCTATGTGACATCGCACCTGGACTCGTTCGCCCCGCTGCTCGAGACCGGACCACTGATCGTGAAGCCGGTCCGCGGTTGGGACGGCCACGGCGTCCGGATCATCGCGAGGGCCAGCGAGCTCGCGGATCTTCCGCCCAGTAAGGAGCCGCTCTTCGCTCAGCGCTACATCCCGCCTCAAGGGCCAGAGCTGAAGATGTTCTCGGTCGGCGGTCGCGTCTTCGGCGTGAAGACGGAGGTGCAGCGTGGTGCGAAAGCCGGCCACCAGCGCGAGCCGTTCACGCCCACGCCGGAGCTGCGTCGGATCGTCCTGCGCTGCGGCGAGGCCTTCGGCATCGATCTCTTCGGTGTGGACATCATCGAACGCGACGGGATCGCTCGCGTAGCGAGGTACCTGTATCAGGCTGCGGAGCGTGCCGCTCGAGGACAGCAGTTGTTCGAATCGCCGCTTCCGCAGGAGACGGCATGGACGGCGGGACTCAGATGAGCGTCACGGTCTGCCTCGCACCGGCGCAAACGATCGAATACCCCGAGGGCGGCGGGCATCTCTGGGTCTACCTCAACTGGGCGCTCGGTCTGCGCGCCCGCGGATGCCGCGTGATCTGGCTGGAAGGGATCGACCTCGGCGACAAGGCGACCGCGCGGCGGCGGCGACACGGCACCGATGCGCGGACGTGCCTTGCCACGCTGAAGGCGCGACTCGAACCCTACGGCTTCGCGGATGCGATCGCGCTCTTTCCGCTCGGCGACGAGCCGCTCCCCCTCGACCTGACTGAGGGCTGTCTGGACCTGGACGCTGCCGCAGAGGCTGACCTGCTGCTGAATCTGTGGCACTCGCTGCCGGCGCCCGTCGTGGGCCGTTTCCGGCGGTCCGCCTTCGTCGACACCGATCCGGGACTGCTGCAGATCTGGATGACCACGGGCGAGCTGGACGTGGCGCGGCACGATGTCTATTTCACCGTGGGAGAAACGGTCGGCACACCGGCGGCGGAGTTTCCGGACTGCGGCCTCAGGTGGCAGTACACGCCGCCGCCCGTGTTCCTCCCCGAGTGGCCGCTGCATACGGCGGTGTCCGGCGCGCCCTACACGACCATCGCTCACTGGTGGGGCGGGACGGTCCACTTCGCCGGCCAGCGACTGAGCAACGACAAGCTGGTCGGGTTCCTCGAGTACGCCCACCTGCCGACGCAGACCACGGTCCCACTTGAGCAGGCGATCTGCCTCGAGCGCCGGTATGAGGAGTGGCGCGCCCGCTTGGCGCCGCTTGGGTGGAGCCTCCGGGATGCCTGGACCGTCAGTGGGACTCCCGAGAGCTACCGCGCGTACATCCAGCGTTCTCGAGGTGAGTTCAGCGTCGCGAAGCCAACCTACGTCCGCCTGGCCAGCGGATGGATCAGCGACCGGACCGTGTGCTATCTCGCCAGCGGAAAGCCAGCGGTCGTCCAGTACACCGGCCCGAGCCGCTATCTGCCGGATGCCGAGGGTCTGGTTCGCTTTCGGACGATGGACGAGGCCGTTCGCGCGTTGGCGCTCGTCGAATCGGACTACGAGCGCCACTGCCGCTCGGCGCGCGCGCTCGCCGAGGAGCATTTCGAAGCACGCCGCGTCGTCGGGCGGGTGCTCGAGTCGGCTCTGGCGGGACCGGCCAGCCTGCACGCGCGAGCAACTGGAATCGTATGAGTGCGGCGGTCGGCGTCGACCTGCTCCGCGCGACTCTCGAGGCTCGCGAGGAACCGGGTGTGGCCGAGCTTCTTGACGCGCTGCAGACGGTCGTGAGCGAAGCGCGCGTGCACGAAGCGGCGCTCGAGCTCACGCCGCTCAAGCGCCGTGTGTACCGGCTGCATCTGAACGAGAGCCGAGCGCATTCGGTCATCCTCAAGCGCAGTGAACCTGCGATCGCCCAGCTCAATCGGCTGGTCGCCGAGCGGTGGCTTCCCGCGTTGCGACTCGGCGATCACTG
>Ga0209474_10003930_pt1 | contig 12918 bp, 15 predicted proteins | sample GraSoiAngelo_145_FD_185902 | JGI IMG/M metagenome (GOLD analysis project Ga0209474, IMG submission 185902) | Grasslands soil microbial communities from the Angelo Coastal Reserve, California, USA - 14_1009_05_20cm (SPAdes) (version 2) | ecosystem: Environmental > Terrestrial > Soil > Grasslands...
AGCTGCCATTCCGCGATAGGACTTCCGGTCGCGGCAAGGGCGGAATCGACCCTTCCTCGTCCGGATAACCGAGAATGAACTCGCCCGCCTTCACTGACCCGCCGAAGCCGGGTCTCGGCTCGTCGCCGGATCCTTCGATGGCCAGCTCCGAGAGTCGATCGCGGTAGCCAAAGTGGTCGTGCGGATACCCGAGTGGCGGCACTGCCTCCAAGTCTAATGAGGAGAGCGCTTCGACTCCTTCGCACTCGGCGAGGAGTTTTTTGTGCTCAGACTCACAACGCCCCCGCTCCGTCGGATCTTTGGCGAAAAGGATTACGATAGCGTGGAGGTCTGGACTCGCCGTATTGTCCACCCAGTTCTTAGGATGATTTGCTCCGCTGTCGCCGAGAATCTCGGCGCGGGCTACCATACCTTGTTTGAACTCTTCTGGAAACGTGGCCAGCGAGGTGTCATCTACACCCAGTGTGCGCAGGCCATTCCATGTGAATGCCACCGACACCCAGCGTTTGTCCTCGTTGACGGCCTCGCGCATCGCCTTTGCGGAATGCACCTTTTCCAGAATCGCCGACAACCACGCCCGTCCGCCTGCGGCGTTTCGAAACGAGAGAAATTCATAGCGTCCCGTGAGGGCAGGCGCGCGGGTGAGCAGAATGTGCTGAATATCGTCGAACTCGAGCATACCCTCGTCGCTCCGTTAGATCACTGCATTTGGTCGAGCATATTGGAAAACGCGGTCTTGAGCTTGAGTGCCTTCTTGATTTCGTCAGCGCTCACATAGGGATACTCGCCATATTCCATGAAGCTCGGGCGGTGGTGGTCGCGCATAAACTTGATAAAGGCCGCCGGATTCGTCTTCCAGTCCTTGGGGAAACCTTCAAGGTTCTCGAAGACCGTGGTTCGGCCCGTCGCGGCGAAGATGGCCACGGCGTCTTCGGTGTATTTGTCGAAATCCGTGTCGAAGATGCCCATGTACTGGAAGTACGTGTCCCCTTTGATCTCAAAGAGATTCCAGCGCAGATAGTGCAGCTTCAACGAGGCCAGCAGATCCGGTGTCCCGGTGACACCTTCCGCGAGGTCTCTCCCATACTCGTAGAAGTTTTCCTCGCGGCCCGGAATGATCTTGGCAATGATGGAAAAGCCGTAGCACGCCGGGGTTTTCGGAAAGATCGGGCCATATCGACCTTGCTCCACTTTATCTGGGAAAAATCCCCCCTTGGGGATCGCCATGGCTGCGGGTTTCGTCCAATCGTGTTGCTTCGGAGTGTCTGACATAACAGTCTGCCTTTCTTGGTTGTGGGTTAAGTTATTGTTTTACTTTGCTGTCCAGAATCCTTGCCTGCTGCGTCCGCCGCACCGCCGCTGACGAATCGACTTGCAATGCGATTCACGGGGCCGCGCAGAATGAGGTAGGGCACGAGAACCAGCAGTGTCACAGTGAATAGCAGCTCCAGCGGATAGATCCACCGGTGGATGATGATCTGGTAGACTACGTCCAGCGTTGTGCCGACGACAATCGGGATGCGCAAATCTTTCAAGCCACCATGCAGAAAAATTTTCCGGTAATCGGAGTTTGTGAAAACCGCCCAGAGGTAAGCGGGCCGGCCTGCGTTAGCGTCCTTCAAACCAGCGCGCAACGCGATAATAGAGGCGAGCGTAGGCTGAATGATAAACCGCAAATTCAGCGGGCCCCTCGGGCGGGCGACGAAGTTCTCCCATCCGCGCGCAACCATGTCGGTTATCGTCGTCATGTTTATAGCCGCTAATAAGTTTACAGCCTTTTGCGCAATCCGATTGTTGGACTTTAGGCCTACAGACCACAGACGGCAACAAAACATCGGAGGCACAAGATCGACAGCCCGAGCACGAGCAGAATGTTGCCGATAATCGAGCCGACAATCGACGCTTTGACCACGCTGCTCGGGCCTTTCGAGAGTGCAATCACGGCAATGATTAGTTCCGCCGCGTTGCCGAACGTGGCATTCAATAATCCGCCGGCTCCTTCGCCCATTCGCGTCGCCAACGCCTCGGTCGCGCGCCCCATCCATCCCGCTAGCGGAATAATGCCAATGGCCGAGCAAATGAAAAGCGCGGTGGGGTTCTCCACACCCGGCCAGAACCGCAATGCAATCGCGATCGGCACAAACAAAACGAGCCCGGTGAAGGTTGGTTTTAACTTCACGATGAACAGTGACCGGATCGCTCACGCGCCTGGACTTCGAACCAGTTGTCTATGTACGGACGGCGACACCTCAGCAACTGCCAAAGGCTCGCAGCGGGGTATGCCACGAAGAAGAATACTCCCCACCTTTCGTATTGCCTGACGTGGGTGCCTGCTCATGTGCTCGCAGGCGGTCGAGTTCTGTTTGGCTGCTTGCGAATACGACGTGACCGAACGTGATCGCGTTAAAGGGCAGCGCTCCAAGGAGAAAGTTGGACGATTTGAACGCGGAAAGTGCGACTTCAATAGCACCGTCAACCACCCGGGCGGTGGCACCGAACAAAAATGCTGGCGCCACGAGGCACAGACCAACCGCAGTGCAGGGCGCGGCCCAGACATAGCGCGCGATGCCAGCAGCGAGATGGACACGGCGCATTGCGAATACCTAACTACAAGACTCGGCATTTTGTCATGCGAAATCAACGGCATCTTCGGAATGGCTGGCCTAGTCCTCCAAAGTTCCACACCGAGTCGGTCTTCCATGGCGGTCGGCAGCAAAACGATGGTCCGATACGGTAGACCAGGAGGTAAGCGAGCGGCGCTTTCACCAAAGACCCGGGAAAAGGCGGTAGCGGACCAAGACGACATAGGCTGGCCATTCGGCATGTTGAGAGAGTACTCGCTCCTCCGCGTGGATGCGGTAGACCAGAGACGCCCAACCGACTAACACCAGGAGGAGCGTGACAGAATTCCATTCCTGTAGGTTGTACCCGATGTCTGCAAGCACGTACGAGAGATACATCGGGTGGCGGACGAATCTGTAAGGTCCACTGGTCGCCAGACCTCTCAAAGCCGGACGGACCCCAAACAATCTCCCTAAAGTAAGAAGCGTAACAAGACTAAGGCCAGCCGCGAGCGTTACCAGGACCAGCCCCGCTGCGGGCCACGCCCCATGCCCGGGCGACCAGCGTAGATAGATGACTTGGGCATAGGGATAAGCATAAGCGATCCCGACCGCTATGCTGGAAACTATGGAGTAATCCCACACCTTCGGTCGGCGCCGCGTGAGCGCGATCCCTAGAACGATCAAATGTTGCAGGACGTAAATCCAGTCTGTAATCGTGAAGGTGGGTGTCAGTAAAAAGAGAATGACCAATTCTGTTGAGGTGACGCAGAACAGGAGAAGATCGGCAAACCGTCGCCCAAACATTTCAGAGACGTGCGGGACCACTTGAGTCGTTGAGCAGCTTTATGAATCTCGGTGAAGGCTGAAGCCAGCGCACCTGCGTCAGTATGATCGAGCCTGAAGAAACGCAGAGCGGAAGCGCGTCGGCGAAACGAAGCGTGACCCTGGGATGCGCCAGCCAGAAAGGACGCAACCAGCCACCGCGATTAACCGAAACTCAGGCGAAGGTTGAGACCCAACGTCAATTGCAAGAACAAAGACTCAGTTCAGCACGGCTAAGTCCACTGGTCAGTTGTTAGGCTGCCGTTGCTCTTCTGATTCGAGTTACTGACCTTCCTGTGAGTCGTCTTCCACATCATCTTCAGTTACTTTCCAGGTCTTGTCAGGGTTATACCGATCCATGCTCTGAAACGTCTTCAGCGTATCGGGTCCCAGATTCTTTTCGTAGACGACCCCGTCGGGACCGACGATAAAAGTCTGCACTCCGGTCACCCGATGCTCAGCGGGCGCCGCGGCCAGGGCGAATCCGCCGATCATGGCACCGCCAACGACGAAATCCATCTCTCCCATCGGGGCCGCAGGTCCTTGCCCCTTTAACACCTTGAAATAGTAACCATGATAAGGTTGACCTCGCTCTGCCTTGTAGCCTTCTTCCAGCGCTTTCGCCGCTTCTTCTCCGACCGGCCCTTCCCAGGTTCCGTTGGCGTTCTTCCATGCCAGACCATCGTGCTTCCCGGGCGTGCTGAGGACATGCTGTGCGTATTGGTTCACCTTTGAATCATCGTGCTTTTCCTGAGCGTACTCGTGCTGTGCCTCGACGAAACCTCGACAAATCTCAATGGCATTCAGCTCGTTCGCGCCGATCCGCCGATTTAATATTTCCTCACGACCTACTTTCGTATCAAACGACCACTTGCCTTTGCGCTTCACGATCGGAATGGGAAGCGGAAAATCATCGTTGCCCACCAGGAGAATGGCGCGGTTCGGATCTCTCTTGTCTATTTCAACCGAGTTCTTTTCCTTCGCCTTGTCGGCAAACGCCAGCGCTCGGGTCTTGTCTGCGACGGGATCCTCTGAGCTAACGAGATCCTCACCGTCCGGACCCAGAGTCTGCTTAAGAGCAGGGACATCGAACGTAGCCGCGGCCGTAAGAAGGCTATCCACGGCGTGTTTCGGCGTGTCGAATTGCTTTTGTTGTGGCTGCGACGCCGCCGTAGTTGACTCTTGTTTTTGCTCTGGCGCTCCTTGCGAGGCCAGAACAAGAAAAGCGCAATTAACGATCGCGCAAGCAATCACGAAGAATTTCGACGAAGTCATAATATTTGCTTTCGATTTCATTTGTTTTTCCTCATCGACCTTTTTTCATCTCCGACCGCCGCCTCCGCCACGACCGCCGCCACCGCGGCTGAAGCCGCCGCCACCCATGCTGTGGCCGCCTCTGTTGCTGCTGGCTCGCGCGTAGTTTCCGCTGCCGCCGCCAAATCCTCCGCCGCGAGACACAGAACTAGGCCGCGACGATGCGCTGCGGTTACCGACTTGGTTCTTAGCGCTACCGCCACTGGGCCGAACCGCCGCGCCACCTCCACCCGGCCGGGCGCCAGCTCCACCACCACTTGGGCGAGCTCCAGCTCCGCCGCCACTTGGGCGAGCTCCAGCTCCGCCGCCACCGGGACGAGCCGCAGCGCCACCGCCGCCGGGCCGCGCCGCCGCGCCGCCACCACCGGGACGAGTTCCAGCTCCGCCTGCACCAGGGCGAGTTCCAGCTCCAGCACCGGCTCCCCTTCCGCCTTGGCCTCGAGCCGTACCGCCGTACTTATTCGCTGTTTGCCTGTTCCCATAGGGTGCATTCCCCCGGTGTTGCGCGTTGTGCTGCCATTTGTTGCCCTGGCCAGCTTGGCCCCGGTTGACGTTCCGGTTTACGTTTTTGTTGAAATTATTGTTGTTGTTGATATTGACGTCGCCATGGCCCCAATCGCAATTGCCCCAGTTGCCACCCCAAGCACCCCAAGCAGCGGCCCCCAGCGCAATTCCCGCGCCCCACGCTAAAGCAGTTCCTGGCACGTAGCCCGGATAAGTGTAGGGATAATAGGGATAGGCAGGAGGTGGTGGTCCGTAAACAACCTCCGGGTCGTAAGAGGGGACATAAACTACATCAGGGCTAGATGGCTCAACTACGATGACTTGCTTGCCGCCCTCGACTGTTTTGGTCTCCACTTTCTGCTGCGCGCTGGTTTTTAAAGTTCCTTTACTTTCTGCCTTGCCCCGCAGCCGCTGGACCGCATCCATCACATCGGACTGTTGCGCCAGAAATGCGTTGCCCAAATCGGTCGTCCATTGGATATTGCCAGCCATTCGCAGCACCACGTCTGGAGTCGCTACCAGTGCCTGGACACTTGGGTCCCACGGTTGCTTGGCCACTGCATCCGCCAGTGCTTTGCCTTGCAAATTCTTGTTTCGATCCATCCACTGCTGGAGTTGGATAATTTCCAATGGATAAGTGGAAGCGGCGAGTGTTTGAGCCAAAAGTGGATCTGAATAAAGAGCAATCGGCGCGACCAGAGAATCCAATTCATCATTCGGAAGCTTGGGAGCCTGTTCCGTGTCCGAGGTTGTTGTGGTCATTACCTGGGATTCGGCCTGCTGTGCCAATGCTGCGGTCGAGCCCAACAAGAGAAATGCGACACCTGCGAGGGCGATCTCGCGATGAAGTAGTTTGCGGCTTTGTGATTTCATAAATTTTTGCTTTTCAACCGTTGCGTACGCCGCGCGGGCCGAACTTCTTTAAGTACTCCGAGTTTCCAGTTGGACCTGGCAATCGCGTAAAGCGGCCGTCCTAGCGTAGGTCCAGCCAATCGACCCTCTTCGGCCCGGCTGAAGATGCGTTCAAACGCCCGGTGACGTAATCAAGGCCCTTTTACTTAATCCTTGGCGGAATCAAGTCAACGTCTTTGTCCGGACCCTGCGACTCCGAACTCCTTGTTGCACCCCCAAGTTAGAGTTGCAGGCGCGGTCGGAATTGTTACCCCGGTTGCAAGGGAAATCCCCGCCGCAGCTTGACATTCCAGTTGCCGAACGATTACGACTCGCATCCGTGAATCCACCGAGCGAGAGCCGCCGTGAACTCGATTCGACGGTGATAAACATTGAGCTCACGCTCGTCAGCATCATCCAAGGCGTTGCGCTCTTTTTCTTAACGGATAATGCCCGCGCCATGATGTCAGCGCGAAACTGGGGCGCCTTTCTCTATATCGCCGCCGGGCTGTGCGTGATCTTTATTTTTTGGTCACGGTCAATCATTCACACGCTCACCTTGATTAAATGGCCGCTCGAGTTTGGGCATAACTTTTTCTACATCGCTTGCGCGCTGGGCGAGGCGATTCTTTTCAGCCGACTCGATCGTCCGCTGGCGTGGTTTCAGCTTAGCGCCGGTTACGCGGCAGTCGTTTGGCTGCTTTTTGTCTACGATATGCGACTGATTCGTGCGCGTGGCGCAGAATCGAGCAACGAGGCCGAACGAACCCTTTACACTCGTGTCAGGGCCGATCAATTACTGAACATTTGGGCGCTTGTTCCCTTACTTTTCCTTCTCAATCTCGGGTGCACATTTGCCATTTGCAGCCGACCCGATTTCTTTGTCGCTCACGCCGGTCACGTTTGGCTGATCAGCGCGCAGCTCGTTTCGTTCGTTGGCTATCTCATCTACGTCGCACGTCACTTCAACACTATCGCGCCGCTGCTCCTGCGGAGCCGCGAAGCGGACTAATGACTGTAAAATCCCCTTAGCAGCCAGTGACACGCTCCAGGCCAATCGCGTATGTTCACGGTTTCGCGAACAGCATCGCCTTTGCCAGCGCCTACGATTGGTTCCACGTGTGAGGCGCCGAACGTATCAGTCGCTGTTCCACTGGCAGGGTATGGAAATTCGTGTCGACGACGCAGCCTTACTTCGCCATGGGAGCGGCCGCTGGCTCCTCATTCGAGATGTCTACTACGCAGCGCCACTGCCCGTCAGCATCCAAGCGCCAGATCGATATTCCTCTGAGATGAACCGTCGCTGGCGCACCACTTGGGCCGGGCACGGTCAATTCGTCCTTGCCCCGCATATAGGCCAGCTTGCCGTCCGGTGAGAAAGCAGGTTTTTCCGATACCCAATGGATTTTAAATCCGGGAGTATTGAGACTCTCCGCGACATAAGCGCGAATAGCGGCCTTTCCGTCAAGCACAGGCTGTCCGGGGAAAATAAGCACCGCGTCGTCGGTCCAATATGAGACGATCTTTTCAACATCCTTCCCAGCCGAGGCAAGGTCAGCCCATTCGGCGTCCCGATGCAACAGCTTTGCCTGTTCCGTCGCCGGATCGAAACCGCGCTGGGAGCACCCGACAAGCATCAGGAGAAAAACGAGCAAAATCGCAGGAGGTGATACCGACATATGACAAGTTACCGCTGGCGGAAGTATCGCCTAGTTAGGCGTTTCGTTCACTGCGGAGTTGTTTGTGCATGGCAAACCGGCAGAGATAAGCGCCTCGGCACTCGACGCACTCCTCTGCGTCGAGTTGGAAGCCATGGCGGTCGAAAAATGGCCGGGCGACAAGACTGGCATGGGTGGTAACTCTTGGGGCGCTGACCGCGCGCAATGCCGACTCGACGTGCTGGTAGAGCTTGGTGGCAACGCCGCGACGGGCGAAAGCGGGATGAGTAAAAAGAAAGTCGAGGTAGCCGTCGTGTGTATAGGAAGCAAAGCCGGCAAGAACCCCGTCAGACTCGGCGACGATGGTGTGAAGATGAGAAAGGCGCTCCTGCCAGCGTGCGGTGTCGGGCGGAATTGGTGCCCACGCGGCAATCTGCTCCGGCGAGTAGTAGGACGCTGCCAAAGAGCGAATCGAAACGGTGTAAATCTCGATGACACTTGCCAGGTCGGTGGACTTATATGCTCTTTCTTTCACGGAGCGCGCTAGGCGACGGTTTGGTGTCTCTAACCATACCGCATAAGTTTAGCGGCGGTAAGAACAGCAAGCAGAAAGAAGATTCCCCAACAAAGACTGCTTAGTAGCCATGGCCCTGAAAAAGGAACGGGTAGGTCGCCGAATGCGCTGCCAGGCCAAGAGAGAATCGAAACCACAGTCGCCAAAATTCCCACGTTGCCTCCTCGGGGCGTTCCAAAAGAGTTAACGAAAGCGAGAACGGTAAAGACATAGAGAGCTGTTGAGTGAAGCAATGCGAACGCGAGAAACCAAAGAAAGTATTTGATCGCACCCTTCATTTCAGTGTGCGCGTTCTGAGTCGCCTAACGAGACCGAGCTGAGCCACCGCTGGCGGAGGCGAGCTTTGCTTTACTCTCAACTATCATCTTTCAAGCCTCAACTTTCTTACTAACAACGGCCAGCGCGCTTGCTCGCGAAAGCTTTCGGAGTTGGCTCCAGCGATTGGTTAGGGACAAAATTACTTTCCACTTAAGAGACCAACCAAATGCCTGCCGTCCGCATACTTGATGTCCGAAATTTTCCAACCCGTTTTTGTAACTACAAGAGTAAAGGTGATTTCGGTTTTTTGACCCATGTTTTCAAACGAAGCGATCACTTCGGCAGAGTCTTTTTCGGACTTGGATTTTCGAAGCGAGAACTTTTTGATGTCAAAGTCTTGCGCGTCGTAAAGAGGATCGGCGTCGAGAGCACCCACTTCGCCTTTTGATTTCACCGCGTCCTTCCAGATAAGTTGCGCCAAGCGTTCCGAAAAATATTTGGTCACCAAGCCATGATCTTTGGTTTGTGAAAAAGGGCTCTGTTTTTTTTCATCCAGTTTATAAAGATCGGAAACAAGGCCTTCGGGTGACGATTGAGCAACCGATTTCGGCGTTTCGGCGGTCAATTGCTGGCTAGCCAACGCTATGAGAATCAGAGGCAGTATAAGGTTGCGTTTCATAATTTTGTACCTAACGAGGTTATCCTGAATTATTCGGCCTATCTGGATTATAGACGGATACCGATTACTTCTTAATCTGGACCCACTCGTTACGTGCGCGCGAATCGGCGACTGCCTGGACAACGCGCATGTAGCGAACGCCTTCTTCGAAATTCGGACGCGGCCGAACCCGCCCCTTCGATTTCACGGCGGCCAGAAAATCTTCTTCGACCCGCCATTCGCCTTCTAACTCCGGTGCAAGGTCGACAACGTGCAGGGCGCGGTCGCCAAGCTTGCCTGCTTGGACCACGTCGGAACCAAAATCGTAAGTAAGAGTGCCGGCGTTGCCGTAAATTTCCAGCCGGTCACCAGGCGCCAGCGCATCGATGCCGCTGAACTCGAGGACGCCTTCGGCGCCGTTTTCGAACTGGCAAAGGACGGTGAGCAAATCGGGAATGATCACTTCGTAGCCCTGTCGCACCGGATGAATGATTTTCCCGCGCGCAAAGACGCCGGTGATGTCCCCGAGCCAACGCTGTAAGACTTCGACATATATCCCCAGCGTCAGCACGTTCAATCCACTGATCTCGATCCTTTGTCGCCAATGCGCGGGCGCGTCGGGATTCAAATAGCTGCTTGTGAAACTTTGCAGTCGCACATGGTGCGGGTTGCCGATGTAACTCTCGGCCAGGAGCTTTTTCACGAGCAGATCGGCGCGCATTCCCATCGGTGGCGGACAAAGCATCGTGACCAGTTCCGGATAACGCTTTGATGCCGCGAGCATTTCCTCGGCTTCAGCCAAATCCATTGACATCCGCGCCTGACAAAAAACATGTTTGCCCGCTTCAAGCGCGGAGATGGTCACCGCCGAATGCATGTAAGGCGGCGTGCCGATCCAAATGATGTCCAACTCAGGAAGGGCGAGCAGGTCCGCCCAATTCTGCATCGGCGTGGCGTGCGGGAGATTTTCGCGGCAAAACTTTTCCGAGCTCTCATAGGTCAAATTCGAAACCGCCACGATTTCGACTTCAGGATGTTTTTTCAGCGCCGGCAGGTGCCGGGCGCGAACGATGCTGCCTGCTCCCACCATCCCGATCCGTAATTTATGATTATTTTTTTGCATCGCGCCTCAAATCCAGTTTTCGATCTTGGGGCTGGGCCGCGCTTGGCGCGACTCAATTTTGACCATTTCGCATGGTCATTGTTCAACTCCGAAAGCGTTCGCGAGTGAAGATTCACTTGACCGGCCCGCCTCCGCGCGGCAGCTTACGCGCCTTCTTTGAGGTTACATCATGTCAAAGGTTTGCACGATCACAGGTTCTCGAGCCACGCGCGGCAGCGTCATTCACCGCCGCGGCATGGCCAAGAAAAAGGGCGGAGTCGGCCGGCACGTGACGAAAAATGTGCCGCGCATTTTCGGACCGAACTTGCATGCGCATCGCATTTGGGTGCCGGAGCTGAAGAAGTTCGTGCGGATTCGCGTGACTGCGCGTGGCCTGAAAACAATCAACAAAAACGGCGCCTACTCGGCGCTGAAAAAAGCCGGCGTAGTTTAATGGTGGATCGCGCGCTGACCCGCGCGCTGCTAATCACGCCGGCTTATTGGCAGAGAAGAGAACGCCGAGCGTACGACTTTGCGGTCGAAGCGCCCACGAAGCGACCGCCAGACCACTTAGAACGAGCGGCGCAATCAGATCGCCGGTGATCTCGCCGCGCGCCACGAACGATGCAGCGGCACCGGTTAGTTCGAAGAAAATTCCGGCATACGCCCATTCCTTGAGCCGCGGAAACCCCGGAACCAGCAAGGTCACACCTCCAGCCAGCTTCCACACTCCGAGGATCGTGAGAAGGTACACAGGATAGCCAAGGTGCGTGATTACATCGGCCACGAATGGACCGGAAACGACCGACGTTCGGCCATGAGCGAGATCCGTTACACCTCCCGCCAAGGTTTCGAGCGCGATGAGGACCGTAGTCACCCAATAGATGATGATTTTTATTTTCATAGAGCATCCTTACTTCTCAAATTCGTGCCGGGCGAAGCTTGAGCGCTTCACGAAATCGGCCTCACCACTAGCTTGGTAACCAACGGACTCGCTCGATCTACGTCGCCAAAGCTTCCTCTTCAGCTCCGGCCGATTTCGTTTCTTCTTCGCTGGGGCGAGACTCTGTCGAGCCGACTTCTGCCGCCGAGACGGCCGCTACAACTTCTTTGGTGGAATTTTCAGCTGATATGGCCGGCTCCGCAGTTTCTTTTGGCTTCGGTTTTGCGCGCGGCAGATCGAGCGAGCCGTCGTTGAACTCAATCACGTGACCTTCGCTGATGAGCCAGCGCAGGTCGGATGCGAGCGCGAGCTTCCGCGATTCCGCGTCTTCGGTCGAAAGATCGACAGTCAATTTTTCGGCAAGCTCTTTGCGATTGATACCCGGTGTGGCTGCCACCGCCTCAAGAATTGCGTTCACCGAAGGAGATACGCCACCTTGTTCATGGACAAACGCGCGCATCCGGATAGGCGAGACGAACAACATGCCGCGTCGATGCCGAAAAACGTTGAGGCCGGCTTGTCGAAATCGGGCCGCTAACTCCTGCATCATGTTCGATGGCGAACGATTCTCGCGCGTCCAGGCATCTTCAATCGCGCGATTGAGCGTTCGATCGGGCAGACGCCGGCTTAAGACCCCGTCGATGGTTACTTCCTCCACACTGCGAACCAAGCCCGGTAAGTAATTGGACCGGAAGTGCCGTTCTGCTTCCGCTGCGGATGCGAACATTGAGGGGGTTTCATCGCGCGATGTCGTATATGTGGTCACGGTTCGCGCTTCTTCTTTCCATCGCTCGATTAACGCCGGATCGTTCACGATCTCGATTTGCCGCTGATACTCGGTGAAACTCATGCGACGGCTGAAGCGCTGTTCGTAAAGGCTGCGGAGATGCGGCTGATAATTATGATGATTGGTCGGACCAAGAAGGGTCCCGCTAAGTCTGCAGCGGGCGACGTTTGAATAATTTCCTTTGATCGGATCTATCTGTATGATGTCGATCTTGTAAAAATCTTCGCGAGCGAATCGAAATGCGTTTCGCTCAAGGAAGTCTCGAGCCAAAGACATCGCGCCATTTTCGCCCAGTCGATAAAGCGGCGATTCCGCTTTGGCCGTCAACCAGACGTCGTAGCGTTCCGGTTTTTCCAGGAACAAACGCGCCAGAGCAAAAATGGAATAAGCAACCGAAGCCGACTTGATTTGCGCGACCACATTATCGAACGCCGGGGAATAGGGCAGAAAACGAACCGTAATGTCTGGCGGAGCGGCTACCCGAAAAACCTTGCGCCGATCTCGATGATTTCGACCGCGAGCTCGGCGGTCGCGTCCGTTTTTTGAGTCGCGCGACATTTTTGACTCGCGCGAGCGCGGAGCGCGATCGCGGCGCGAACGATTTGAAGGGCGTGATCGCCGGCCATCCTCCTCGCCGCCGGCGTACTCGTAGATCCTCTCCTCAGCGGGTTCTTTCACCCACGCGGGCAGTAATTTGAGATCGAGCAAATCAACTGGCTCGACAGGCAAAGAGGACATCGTTTCCATCTACTCGGATGACGCAGGAAGTAAATCGAAAGCGGTTCGCGCATTGCGCCTGAAATTGATTGACAAGCTCTCTAATTCATTTACTTGCCATCCTGT
>Ga0209474_10003931_pt1 | contig 12917 bp, 11 predicted proteins | sample GraSoiAngelo_145_FD_185902 | JGI IMG/M metagenome (GOLD analysis project Ga0209474, IMG submission 185902) | Grasslands soil microbial communities from the Angelo Coastal Reserve, California, USA - 14_1009_05_20cm (SPAdes) (version 2) | ecosystem: Environmental > Terrestrial > Soil > Grasslands...
AGTCGGCGAAGCGCGGATCATCGAGCGCGTCGGCGCGGCCGACCCCACACATTAGGGCGGCGAATTGCCTCTCGGTCATGACCGCGAGCATGAGGTCGCCTTCACCGGCCTTGAAGCGGTTGCCCGTCACCTTGCCGGTCGATGACAGATTGCCGAACTGGCGGTGGATGTGGCCGGTAACGGTGTACTCGGCGACCTGCCCCGACAAGAAACTGAGCGCCGCGTCGAGCATCGCGACATCGACAAACTGGCCGGTGCCGGTGTGCATGCGCTGGTACAGCGCGCTCGATACTGCAAAAGCCGCAGTCATTGCGCCGATCGTGTCGCACAGTGCGAAGCCGGCGCGGGTCGGGCCGTTGTCCTCATGCCCGGTGATCGACATGATGCCAGACATCGCCTGCAATTTGCCGTCGAAGGCGGCGGTGCCGCGCTCTGGCCCGTTCTGGCCGAAGCCCGACACCGCGCAATAGATCAGGCGCGGGTTCAGCGCGCGCAGCGCCTCGTAGCCGAGCCCGAAGCGTTCCATGATCCCGGGCCGGAAGTTCTCCCACACGATGTCGGCCCCGGTTGCGAGGCGTCTGGCAATCTCGACGGCCTGCGGCTTTGCCAGGTCGAGGGTGATGCTTCGCTTGTTGCTGTTGATGCCGAGGAAGGAAGGCCCCAGCCCCTCTGCCGACCCGTCCCAGCGCACTGGCGAGGAGCGCCGCATATCGTCACCGGCCTTTGGCTCGACCTTGATCACATCGGCGCCGAGCAGCGCAAGCTGATAGGTGCCGAACGGCCCGGCGACATAGCGCGTGAAATCGAGAATGCGGATGCCGGCAAAGGGCTTGGTCATTCATTCAGCTCTACAAGGTGGGAACCACGGAGGCACGGAGAGCACGGAGAAAGTGACTGTAGGATGGGTTGAGCATCGCGAAACCCATCATTTTCGCCGTGACATCGTATCGCGACGGGTTTCGCTACGCTCAACCCATCCTACAAGCTCGTGTCCCTCTCTGTGCTCTCCGTGCCTCCGTGGTGAATTTGCTTATTCCGCCGCCTGCGTTTTGTCGCGCACGGTCTTGGCGATCTCCTTCTGCCGGTCGAATTCGGCGCGGCGGCGGGCGATCTCCTCGGGCGACAAGCGGGCGATGTTCGAGAAATCGAGCTTCCAGTCGGGATGGTCGCTCCAGCGCAACGGCGACTGCACGGTCGTGCGCGGTCCCGGCGCGGTCTCGAGAAACCGTAATGCCAGCTCCAGCGTAAAGGCCTGCGAATTCGGGTCGTTCGGCCGGCCGGCCGGATTGCCGAGCGGAAAATCGCTGAACAAAAACCGCGGGACGCCGACATATTCAACGATGTCCTTGGCGCATCCCATGATGATTGTCGGGATGCCGTTGGCTTCGAGGTGACGGGCGGCCAGACTCACGGTCTGGTGACACACCGGTCAAACCGCGACAAGAACGACGGCGTCCGCCTTGTCCTCGCGAAGCCGCGCCAACAACTCGGGGCAATCCTGTTCGAGTGTCACCCGGTGGCTGCGATTGGTCGGGGCGCCATGGAAGCGTGGCGCCACCTCGCCTATTCGCCCGGTGGCAGCAGCGCGCCGCAATTCTGTCAGCGGAAACCAGGCGTTGCTGTCCTCCGCCGTCGTATGGGCGCGATCGTACCCGACATGCGCGATGCGCAGATCGTGATCCGCAGCAGTGTCGCCGGAATAGACGTTGTAGAACTTGGCCGCGGCGTTGTAGGGCGCGCCCGGCCCCTGCTCGCCTTTGTCCGGCTGATAGGGCGCCGCCGTCGTCACGAGACCGATGCGGCATTCGCGAAGGGGCTTTGTCAGCGGCGTGAACGGCGCCTCGGCATAATGCGCCCAGCGATACGGCGTGCCATAGCCAAGCGTCTGATAATAATCGCGGATGCGCTGCAAATAGGGGACCGGCTGATCGTGCTCCGGCGCGAAGCCGAACCCGTCCTCAGACTCGCTCATCATGAACCTCTAGCTCGATGCAAAATAGTCAACGTCTTCCGGGCGCGGGCGCCAGTCCGGATTGCTCGGCCATTCCTTGGTGCGGCCGCTCATCTCGCCGCCATAGCGCACGCGGAACAGCAAGGTGCGCGCGGGGCCGGTGATCCATTCGTGCAATTCGCCGGGCGGGTGCACGACAAAAGAGCCCGGCGTCACGGTGACGGTTTGATCGGGCGTGCGCATCGTGCCGCCGCCTTCGAAGCAGAAATAGATCTCGGTCGCATGCGGGTGGCAGTGATACGGGCTGGTCTGGCCGGGTTCCCAGCACGCAACCGTCACATCGCCCTCGGCGACTCGGCCAAGCACCCGCTCGACATGCTTTTTCGGGTCGAATTTCTCTTCGGCTTTCAGATTGAAGCAGTGCATCGCGTTTCCTCAATGTCGCCATTCATTGGCCGGCGGATGGCCTTCCAGGGGGATCGCGGGGGGCGGCTGGACTGTGGCCGCGGTGGTCTCGGGGCTCTCCGGTTTGGGCGTTTCGGCAGCGCGCCGCAGACGCATCGACGCGTGGATCGTCATCGGGATCGAGGCGATATAAAGCGCGCCGATAAAGGTCAGGGTCGGCCAGGGCGCCGTCATGAAAAAGGCGGCCATGACGCCAACGCCGAGCAACGTCGGCACTACGAGATGCTGCGGGACGCGGATGCGCTTCAGCGACACCGTCGGAACAGTGCTGATCATCAACAGCGCGACGATGCTGATCCAAACCGCGTTCAGGTAGGGCGAGCGGGCGATCCAATCGCCCCACTCGAAGCTGACGAACATCGGCAGCATTAGAAGCCCGGCCCCCGCGGGCGCCGGCGCGCCGGTGAAAAATCCGGCGGCCCAAGGAGGCGGCTCTGCGGCGAGTTGCGTGTTGAAGCGGGCCAGCCGCAGCGCGCAGCAAACCGCGAAGATCAGCACGATGGCCCAACCGATGCTGTGCAGCGACGACATCGTCCACAAATACAAGACGGCGGCGGGCGCGACCCCAAAGCTAACGAAATCGGACAGGCTGTCGAGCTCGGCGCCGAAGCGCGAGGTGACCTTCAATAGCCGCGCCATGCGGCCGTCGAGTCCGTCGAAGATCCCGGCGGCGATCATCGCGTAGCAGGCGTTGTGGAATTCGCCGGCAATGGCAAAGCGAATCGCCGTCATGCCGGCGCACAGCGCCAGCAGGGTCAGTACATTCGGCACCATGCGGTTGACCGAGAACTCGGAAAACCGGCGCCGCACCCGCATGCGCGGCCGCCGTACCCGTGCTCTAGGCGGTGGCATTGCCACGAAAACCTCGCCTCACCAAAGCTTTCATCGGAAGTGGATTATACACGATACTGGGCTCTCAACGGCGCAAGACCGTTAGTGGGCAAATCCCTGACCTATCGGCCCCGCCGCGTTGCGGTCGGCGAGAACCGTTTCGCCAGCGATCATCCGCTGGCCGAGCGAGACCAGCGGTAGGTAGGGCGGTGGGCAATACACATCAGCGCGCGAGCCGAAACGGATGATGCCGATGCGCTCCCCGGCCGCGAGCGTCTGGCCTTCGTAGAGATTGCAGACGATACGGCGCGCCACCAGCCCGGCGATCAGCACGCAGGCGACCGCCGGCCCCTCATCCGGCACAAAGCGGAGGGCCAGCCGCTCGTTGTCGGTGCTGGCCTTGTCGAGGCTGGCGTTGATGAAGCGGCCCTTCGTGTAGCGCCGCGCCATGAGCTTGCCGCCGACCGGGGCGCGCGCGACATGGACATCGAACAGATTGAGAAAGATGCCGATCCGCGGCAGCGGATCGCTGCCCATTTCGAGTTCCGGCGGCGGCGCGGCGGTGCCCAGCGATACGACGATGCCGTCGGCCGGGCTGACGATGATGCCCGGGCGAGTCGGCGTCACGCGCCAAGGGTCGCGAAAGAAATAGGCCAGCCATAGCATCAGGATCAGCGCGGCCCAGCCGGCGGGCGGCCACAAGATGAAAAGGATCAGCGTAACGACGACGGCGACGGCGATGAATTTCCAGCCGTCGGGGTGGATCGGCGCGAGGACCTGCCGGAGCATTACCGCGAACACAGCGTCGCGAGACGCCGTCCAAAAGCGTCATTCCGGGATGACCCGGAGGGGCAGACCCGGAATCCATGAACACGGGCCCGTGCCCTTTTTTGAAAAGCCTGTGTTCCTGGATTCCGGGCTCGCGGGCGATGCCCGCGCCCCGGAATGACTGTCATTGAGGCGTGAGTTCCTCGGACGAAGTCGGCGCTCACCGTCCCTCGCGGCGCCAGGCCGCGATCAGCAGGCCGATCGTCAGCAGCAGCGCCGCGAAGGCCGGCAATAGCGGCAGCTCGGCAAACCCGGTTACGACATAGTCGCCGTTCTGGCGCAAGCCCAGCCAATTATGCCCGGAGGCGGCGCGCCCGGCCGAGACGCGGCGGATTTCCGGGATCGTGCCATTGCCGATCCAAAACACACCGCCGCCGCTCGCCTGCGCCAAGGGCGCGAGCTTTTCCGGGGTGGCGCGGACATCGGCGAATTCGACCGGGTTGAGCGGACCGGCGGCGGCCAGGGCGGTATGCGTGCCATCGGTCGCGCGATAGAGACCCATCTGGGCAATCGGCAGGGTGCCGCTGCTGCGCCCGCCATGCTCCGGCGTCAGGGTCAGGCTTTGCGTCGTCCCGTCCGGCAAGGTCACGGTGATCGCGCGATCGTCCGGCTCGAGCGATTGCCGCGTGACGACGAGGCGATCGCCCTCGACCGTCGCGCGCAGATCGTTCTCTTCGAGGTCGGGCTCCTTCATCAGCCAATAGGCGAGCCGGCGCAGCAACTCGCCCTGCGGCCCGCCGCCTTCGAAGCCGCGCGCCCACAGCCACATCTGGTCCGACAACAACTGCGCCACCCTGCCCTTGCCGACCCGGTCAAGCACCAAGAGCGGGTCGCCGCGCTCGCCGCGCATCACCGCGATGCCGTTGTGGACCCGCGCTTCGACCTGGCGGAACCAGCGGCCCCAGCCGGGCGCGTCACCGGGCTTGCCGGCGCCCGGCAGATCCTCGGTCACGGGATGGCGGCGGCCGGCGTCGGTCAGCTGCGGCTTGAAGCCCTCCTCATAGACATTGCCGGTCGGCTCGGTCGGCAGGATCTCGCCGAGCGGCGTGCGGAACAGGCTCATCGGCGTGCCGAAGCTCGGCCCCGCCGCTTCGAGGAAGGCGCCGCCCTTGCGCACATAGCGCACGACATTCTCGACATAGGCCTGCGGGATGATGCCGCGGCGGCTGTAGCGGTCGAAGATGATCAGGTCGAAATCGTCGAGCTTGACGTCGAACAATTCGCGGATCGGGAAGGCGATCAGCGACAATTCGCGGATCGGCGTGCCGTCCTGCTTCTCGGGCGGCCGCAGGATCGTGAAGTGCACGAGGTCGACCGACGGATCGGATTTCAGAATATTGCGCCACACCCGCTCTCCGGCGTGCGGCTCGCCCGACACGAGCAGCACCCGCAGGCGGTCGCGCACGCCGTTGACGACGACCGCGGCGCGATTGTTGGCGAGGGTCAGCTCCTGCGGCCCTGGCTCGACCTCGAGTTCGAGAACATTGGGCCCGCCATGCTCGATCGGAATCGAGACCGGCACGTCCCGGCCGACGGTCACCATCACGGATTGCGGCGGTCCGCCATCCTTGCGCCAGGTAACGCGCGCCTGCCCGTCCGGCTTGGCCTTCGCGTCCTTCGGCGGTTGCGGCAGATCCTCGACCCGGATGCTCAGCGGCAGTTCCTTGCCTACCAGGCCGAAGCTCGGCGCCTGCGCGACGACGAGCCGGCGATCGCCCTCCTCCGGCCGCCCGGACAACAGCGCGTGCACCGGCGCGCCGAGCTGGTGCGCTGCGGCCGCCGCGTCGCCAGCCGGCACATCATGGACCTGCCCATCGGTCAGCATAACGATCCCGGCGAGGCGCTGCCGCGGAATATCGGACATGCTGCGATTGAGGGCCGTGAACAGGCGGGTGCCGTCATCGCCGGCGCCGGGCTGCGGCTTGCCGGCGCGGATCACCCGCACATCGAGATCGCGCTCGCGGTGAAGCCGTTCAATCAGCGCGGTCAGCGCCGCCTCGGTCATCTGGGCTCGGTTCTCGATCTGCTGGCTTGGCGATTCGTCGACGACGATGACCGCGATATCGCGCAACGGCGAACGCTTCTCCTCGACCAGGGACGGATTGACGAGGATTGCGAGCAACATCAGCACCGCCGTGCCGCGCCACCACACGCCGCCGGCGCGCCGCCACAGGCCGAGCGCCAGCACCAATGCGGCGGCGCCGGCGAGCGCGGCGATGATCCACCACGACAAGAGCGGCGCGGCCGTCAGCGTATAGGCGTTGCCGCTGAAGGTCGCGATCATCGCCGCCCCTCACCAGCGTGCAGCCACACGCCGCCACTAGTCTCAGAAGCAATCACAGGTGCCCCGTGGCCGGGCTTGCCCCGGCCACCCACGTCTTTGTCTGGCCTTCGTACCGCCCATCGAAGACGTGGATGCCCGGGACAAGCCCGGGCAAGGGGGATTTTTGCGGCGCCGGCAATGACGGGCCGCGCCCATAAGCCGGCGACATCGACGATCCCCCAGGCGGTCATTGCCCGAGGCGCTCCAGGATGGCCGGCACATGCACCTGGTCGGTCTTGTAGTTGCCGGTCAGCACGTACATGACGAGGTTTATCCCAAAGCGCATCGCCATCTCGCGCTGCGGCTCGCCGCCCGGCACGACCGGATAGGCCGGCCGTCCCTGCGCGTCGATAGCCCAGGCGCCGGCCCAATCATTGCTGCCGACGATGACGCTCGCGACCCCGTCATTGACCCGGTCCTCGACCGGCTCGACCCAGACCTGCCCGGTGTTCCACCGGCCGGGAAATTCGTGCAGCAGATAAAAGGATTTGGTCAGCACATGGTCGGGCGGGACCGGCACCAGCTGCGGGATCTTGATTCCCGCAGCGAGCCGGCGCAGCCGCGATTGCGATGTGGCCGCGCTGCCGAACGGGCCCGGTGTCTCCTCGCCGGCATCCCGCGTGTCGAACAGGATCGTCCCGCCGGTTTCGAGGTAGCGGTTGATCCGCTCCGCGGCGCGCGGCGACGGCACCGTCTGCTCCGCCGTTACCGGCCAATAGAGCAGCGGAAAAAAGATCAGATCGTCGCGCTCGAGATCGACCGCCAGCGGCTCGGCGGTCTCGACCGCGGTGCGCCGATTCAGCGTGTCGGTCAGCCCAAGCAGGCCGGCGCGGCTCTGCCCGTCGACCGCCTCGCTGCCGGTCCGGATGTAGGCGAGGCGCAGCTCCGAGGTGGCTTTGATGACGAAGGCGTCATCGGACCGCGCCGCCGGCGCAACGGCTATCAGGCCGAGCAGCAATCCGGCCGCGACCCCGACCGGCCGGCGCCGCAGCAGGCCGCGCAGCGCATAGGCGATCACCAGATCGAGCAGCGCCAGGATGAAGGCCGCGACGAGCAAGGGCGGGCGGATATCGGTTTCGACGCTCTTCGTGAAGGTTTCGCGCGCGACACCCTCCGGCAGCTCGCCGATCGGCTTCAGCTCGGTCACGCCATCCGACAGGTTCAGCGCGCGCTTCGAATCGGCGGTGCCGTAAAAACCGGGGGGATGGCGCGGCGACGGTGCGGTCGTGCCGATCTCCTTGGCCGCGATCGGCCGCGCCGTCGGCGGCGCATGCTGCAGCCGGCCGAACCCGTCGAGGCTGTCGAGCGGCGGCAGCGCACCCTCCCCGGCCGCCGTGACACCCTGGCTCATCGCCACGGTCCGCCGCAGCATCTCGACGAAAAGGCCGGACAGCGCCAGGTTCGACCACTCGGCATTGGCGGTCGTGTGCACCAGCACGACCCAGCCCTCACCGCGTTTCTCGGCGGTGACGAGCGGCGTCCCGTCAGCCAGCCGGGCCCAGGTCTTGTTGGCCAGATCGAGATCGGGCTCGGCCAGAACCTGGCGCGCCACCGTCACGTCGGGTGGGATGGCGAGCCCGGCGAACGGGCTCTCGGCGGCAAACGGCGCGAGCCTCGCCGGTTTTTCCCAGGACAGCGCGCCCCCAAGCGTACGGCCGCCGCGGCGCAGCCGTACCGGCAGCAGATGATCGCCCTGCTCGGCAAGGCGCGGCCCGGCAAAGCGCAGCAACAGGCCTCCGGCCTCGACCCATTTCTTGATGCCTTCCTCTTCGGCTGGCGAGTCCGGACCGGCATCGGCATAGACCAGCACCGCGATTTCCCGCTTTAAGAGATCGGTGGCGCGGCCCCGCCGCACTTCGGTAAACGGCCCCAGCGCCCGTTCGAGGTAGTAGTTCTCGCTGAGCAGCGGTTGCCCGGCGGTGTTCGGAGCGGCCGCGATGCCGACCGGCCGGCGTCGCCAGCGCTCATCGGCCAGCAAGACCGCGCCGGCCGAGTCTTCGCCTTCAATCTCGATGCGCGCGACGCGGTTGCGCAACTCGGTCGGCAATGGCAGGCGCACCGTTGTGCTGGCATTGTCAGGCGCGATCGTCGCCGGTTCACGGGCGAGCAGAGCGCCATCCTCGCCGCTGGCCCGCACTGTCATCAGGCGCGGCAGCGAGGCCGGCAACGAGCGCACGACGACCGACACATCCCTTGTCGCGATCTCGCCAGCCGCCGCACCGCCAGCGAGCAGACGCGGCATGTCGGCCTCGGCCGCCGCAATGAAACGCAGATCGCCCTGTCTTGCGAGATAGGCGGCGAGCGTCGCGGCGCCGCCCTCTTCGATGCCATCGCCGATCCACACCGCGGCGCCGCCTTTCGGCAGCGGCATCGCTTCGAGGCGCTTCAGCGCGCCGGCCCGGTCGACCGGCCAGGGTTTCGGCTGCAACGCCTGGACCGCGGCGCGGGCATCGGCGGCGCGCACCAGCTGCAATCCCGGGACCGGCTCGTCGGTTGCCAGAGCCCCGGTGGTGACCAGTATGATTTGCCGGTCCTCGCGTTCGGCTTCGGCCAGGATATCGGCGGCCATCGTCTGGCGGCGGCTCCAGTCGCGCGCCGCGGCCCAACCGTCATCGACGATCAGCGCCACCGGCCCGGTGCCGGCGAGCCGGTTCTGCGGGTTCAGCACCGGATGGGCCAATGCGAGGATCACCAGCGCGGCGAGCACGGTGCGCAGCAGGATCAGCCACCACGGGGTGCGAGCCGGCGTCTCTTCGCGCGGGGTCAGGCCGAGCAATAGCCGGATGGCCGGAAAGGCGATGCGGCGCGGCGCCGGCGGCGTTACCCGCAACAGCCACCAGATCACCGGCAACGCCGCAAGCGCGGCCAGCAGCCACGGCGAGGCAAAGGCGAGCGAGCCGAGCGCGAGCATTACAACCTCGCTCCACGGCGAGCAGGCCCCCACCCCAACCCTCCCCCGCTTGCGGGGGAAGGAGGGGCCCGCAGCGTCAGCTGCGGGAGGGTGGGGGCTGACCTGGGGAACATGGCGACCCTACCGCCGCCGGTCCGCAGTCAGCGCGGCATGCAATGCCAGCAGCGCCAGATGCGGCGGCCGGTCGGTGCGGTGAAATCCCATCGTCCAGCCGACCGCCCGCGCGATCGCTGCGAGCCCGTCGCGATGACGCTGAAACCGCAACCGGTAATCCTCGCGCACGGTTTCGACCCGGCTGATCACGAGCTCGTCGCGTTCTTCGACCCCTTCGAACCGGACGCGCCCGGCAAACGGCAGCTCCTCCTCGGCCGGATCGACAATCTGCAGCAGGTGGCCCTTGAGCCCGGCGCCGGCGAATTGCGCGACCATCGCATTGACGGCTTCGAGCGGCGCCAGGAAATCGCCGATCAGCACCAATTGGCCGGCGCGCGGCAGCGGCTCGAAAACCGGCAGGCTGGCGGCTGCTGCGCGGCGATCGGGATGCTCGACCAGCTGTGCCAGCCGGTTCAGCGCGACCCGCCCGCTCATCGGCGCGACTCCGCTGCCGAGCAGGGTTAGCCGTTCGCCGCCGCGGACCAGGAGGCTCGCCAGCGCAACCAGGATCAGCTCGGCGCGATCGCGCTTCTTCGGCCAGACAGCGCCCGTGATATAGCCGGCCGAGGTGTAATCCATCGAGGACGAGGCGTCGCGCCACAGCCAGACGCTCTGTGCCGCCTCCCACTCGGTCTCGCGCACATAGAGGCGCTGCGATTTAGCGCTTTCCCGCCAATCGATCCGGGTCGCCGCATCACCCGGCTCGTACTGGCGAAACTGCCAGAAGGTCTCGCCCTGGCCAACCCGCCGACGACCGTGGACGCCCTGTGCGACAGTAGTCGCGACCCGCTCGGCCGCGACCAGCAGCGGCGGCAGCATCGCAGCTTCCTGCTCGGCGCGGTCTCGCAAACTGGCCCGCAACGATGCCGGCGCGGCCGGCCGCCCAGACAACCGGTTGATGGCTTGCTGACCGAGGTTTTGTCCGGAGATCACCGCAGCGGCATCGTCATCTGTTCGATCACCTGCGTGACGGTGACCCCCTCGGCACGGCCGGCAAAGCTGACCGCCATGCGATGGCGCAGCACCGGCGGTGCCAAGGCCAGTACGTCATCGATCGACGGCGCGTAGCGCCCGTCGAGCAGGGCGCGCGCCCGGCATGCCAGCATCAAGGCCTGGCTGGCGCGCGGTCCCGGTCCCCACGCCACAAAGCGGCGCGGCCCTTCGGCGGCCTCTTCCGGACGGCCCGAGCGTACCAGCGAAAGGATCGCGTCGACGACGCTGTCGCCGACCGGGATCTGCCGCACCAGCCGCTGCGCTGCCTGCAGCTCGGAGGCCGTCATGGCGGGGCGCGGCGGCTGCTCGCCGAGCCCGGTGGTGGCGATCAGCATCAGCCGCTCGGCATCGCGATCGGGGTAATCGACATCGATCTGCAGCAGAAAGCGGTCGAGCTGAGCTTCGGGCAATGGGTAGGTGCCTTCCTGCTCGAGCGGGTTCTGGGTCGCCAGCACATGAAAGGGCTGCGGCAGCGGGTGGTACTGGCCGGCGATCGAGACCCGCCCCTCCTGCATCGCCTGCAGCAACGCCGATTGGGTGCGCGGGCTGGCGCGGTTGATCTCGTCGGCCATCAGCAATTGGCAGAACACCGGACCGGGAAGGAAGCGGAACGAGCGCCTGCCGGTCTCGCTCTCCTCCAGCACCTCAGAGCCGAGAATGTCGGCCGGCATCAGATCGGGTGTGCACTGGATGCGCTTGTCGTCGAGGCCGAGGATCGTGCCGAGCGTCTCGACCAGCCGCGTCTTGGCGAGACCCGGAACCCCGATCAGCAGCGCGTGCCCGCCCGATAGCAGCGTGATCAAGGCTTGCTCGACGACCTCGCGCTGGCCGAAAATGACCTCGCCGATCCGGTCGCGCACAAGGCTCAGCCTCTCGCCTAGAATTTCGACTTCTCTCACGAGATCCGCTGGACTGGCGCTGCCCTGAGCGGCGTTGAAGGGTGTGGTGGATACCAAGCCGTTAATCCTTATTTACGAGCGACTGCATCGTTGAGACTGATGGAAAACCCAGCCCCGGGCAATTCCTCTGCTGCCGCTCCGCGCGGCGCCCGCCGGCCGGCCGAGCTCGGCGACCTGGACATGCGGATCGCCCGCGACGGCACATGGCATTATCGGGGCTCCCCGATCAATCGCATCCGCTTGGTCAAATTGTTCGCCTCCGTGCTGCGCCGCGAAACCGACGGCAGCTATTGGCTGGTGACCCCGGCCGAACGCGGCCGCGTCATGGTCGAGGACGCACCGTTCATCGCGGTCGAGGTCGAGATGCAAGGCACGGGCCCCGAGCAGCGGCTGATCTTCCGGACCAATCTCGACGAGATTGTGACGGCCGGGCCGGATCACCCGCTGCGCGTCGAAACCGCTGCGGACGGGACGCCGGCGCCCTATATCCTGGTGCGCCCGGGCCTCGAAGCCCGTCTCGCGCGGCCGGTCTTCTATGAGCTGGCCGAGCTCGGTCACGAGGAGCGGGTCGGAGACGAGGAGCAGTTCGGCGTATGGAGCAGCGGCATGTTTTTCCGGCTTGGCGAAATCGAGGCCGATTGACTCAACGCCGAAGCGAGCCGACCGTCGCAAGCACCGTATTCGACAGGAGCGCCGGGCAGCCATGGCGGTGACGCGGGAGCGCGCGATCGAGCGACTGGCGCTGTGCCAGCCGGGCCGGCGCGGCTTTGGCGGCAGCGCCGATCCAGCCGAGGCGGCGGCGTTCCGCCACGCGATCCGCGGCGACTATGACCTCAACCCGGGAGTGACGCCGCCGAGCACCGCGCTGAGGGCGGCGGCGGTGCTGGTGCCATTGATCGATCATCACGGCGGCATGTCGGTCCTCCTGACCCAGCGCACAGCGCATCTGACCGCGCATGCCGGACAGATCTCGTTTCCCGGCGGACGCATCGAGGAGGTCGATGCCGACCCCATCGCGGCTGCCTTGCGCGAAACCGAGGAGGAAGTCGGGCTGCCGCGCGACCGGGTCAGCGTGATCGGCCGGCTCGACACGTATGTGACCGGCACCGGTTTTGAGATCGCGCCGATCGTCGGCATCGTCGATCCGCCGGTGCCGATCGCGATCGATCCATTCGAGGTCGCCGAGGCTTTCGAGGTGCCGCTGGCCTTTATTCTCGACCGGCGCAACCATCAGCGGATCGAGCGCGATGTCGGCGCCCACAACCGCAGCTACTTCGTGCTCCCCTTCGAGGGGCGCAACATCTGGGGCGCGACGGCCGGAATCCTGATCAATCTGGCCGAGGTGCTGACGGATTGATCGGGCCATGCTGCGGGTCCTGCTGACGATCGTGCTGCCGCTGGTCCTGCCGACGGCAATTTATCTGGCGTGGGTCCGCACGACGCAACCGGCAGGAGATAGCGGCCCGGTGCGCTGGCGGGCCTTGCCGTGGATTTGGCTTGCCGGGGCCGGGACGGTGCTGCTGGTTTTGGTGCTGTTCGTCGTGAACGTGCATTTCGGCAGCC
>Ga0209474_10003932_pt1 | contig 12916 bp, 9 predicted proteins | sample GraSoiAngelo_145_FD_185902 | JGI IMG/M metagenome (GOLD analysis project Ga0209474, IMG submission 185902) | Grasslands soil microbial communities from the Angelo Coastal Reserve, California, USA - 14_1009_05_20cm (SPAdes) (version 2) | ecosystem: Environmental > Terrestrial > Soil > Grasslands ...
CAACGCGTACTGCGTGTCGTAGAGCGACAGCGCGGCAACCTGGGCGCCGCGGAGCATCGTGGCCGCCTGCGCGGCTTCGCCGACCACGACGAGCTGAGCATCGTTGTCAGGATCGAGGCCGTTCATCGCCAGCAGCCCGCGCGCGACGTGCACGCCCGCCGATCCCATCGAGGCGACGCCGATCTTCTTGCCCTTCAACTCCTTGATGGAATGGATGGGTGAATCCTTCGGGACCGCGATTCCGTAGATGTTCCCCTGATAGGCCGTATAGAAGATCTTCGCTTTGACGCCCTGCTGCCGCGCCGCCGGCATCGGCTCGATGGAGGGAAGCGAATAGGGCAGGTCACCCGTCGCGACGAGCTTCACGCAGTCGGTCGACCCCGGCACGGGAACGAGCTGTACCTTGATCCCGGCCGGTGCGTACCAACCCTTCTTCATCGCCACGGCGAACGGCGCCGCGGCCGACGTGATCGTGCGCGCGCAGAAGCCGACCTTCACGATCGATTCGTCGGCGCGCGCACCAAGCGCGGCGCAGAGTGCGACGGTGCAGAGGATCGCTGGAACAGATTTCGTCATGGCCCACCCCTGAGCGAAGCGCCGGTCGAAGCGGCCTTCTGCGATGCATCCCAGAACAGCACGCGGCGCCGAATGGAAACCAGGATCGTGTTCAGCACAAGCCCCATCACGGCGAGAATGAACAGAATGGCGAACTCGCCCGCCACGTCCATGCTGTAGTTGCGGCTCTGGATGAGCATCCCGAGGCCCGCCTCCGCGCCGACGAATTCCGCGACGATGGCGCCGACCAGCGAGAAGACCATCGCGACCTCCAGCCCGGCCATGATGAAGGGCAGCGCGGAAGGCAAGCGCAGCATCCGGAAGATCTGCAGCTCGCTGGCCGCGAGCGATCGCATGAGGTCGATGCGTTCTTCGTCCGCCGAGCGCAGCCCGACGATCGTGTTCACCAGGAGAGGGAAGAAGGCGATGAGCGCCGCGCTCACCACCTTGGAAGTGAGCCCCAGCCCGAACCAGACGACGATGAGCGGCGCGAGCGCCACCTTCGGCATGGACTGAAACATGACGATGTACGGGTAGAGGAAATACTCGGTCCGCCGGCTGGCGGCGAGCGCAGTGCCCAGGACGAATGCGACGACGGATCCGAGGGAAAAGCCGAGCAGCGTCTCAGCGAGCGTGATCCAGAGGTTGCGCACGTAGATCCCGGTCAGCGCGCCACGGTACAGGGCCGCTCCGATTTCCGAGGGCGGCGGCAGGATGAAGGCGGGAACGCGCAGTGCGCGAACCGCCGCTTCCCAAAGGGCGAGAGACGCGACGAGCAGGACCAGTCGCACCGCCGTATCCCGCCACGCGTTCATGCGTCCACCCCGGACGTCGAGCGGAAGTGCGCGCGGATGCGTCGCACGATGTCGGCGAATTCCGGCGCGGCTGCCAGGTCGAGCGAGCGAGGCCGTGCAATCGGCACCGCGACCTCTTCGGCGATATGGCCGGGACGCGGAGTCATCACGAACACGCGGTCGGCCAGGAAGACCGCCTCGGGAATCGAGTGCGTGATGAACACGATCGTCTCGCGGCGCTCCAGCCAGATGCGTTGCAGCTCGAGATTCAGCGCGTCACGCGTCATCGCGTCGAGCGCGCCGAACGGCTCGTCCATGAGCAGCATCGCCGGGTTGTGAACGAGCGCGCGCGTGATCGCGACGCGCTGCTGCATGCCGCCCGAGAGCTCCCACGGATACCGGTGCTCGAACCCGCGCAATCCGACGAGCGCGAGCAGGTCGAGCGCGCGCGAGGTGCTGCCGTTGCGCTCGAGCCTCTGCACGTCGACAGGAAGGAGCACGTTGTCGAGCACCGTGCGCCAGGGGAACAGGACGGGCGACTGGAAGACGACGCCGATGTCGCGTCGCGGCCCCGTGATCGCCACGTCGCGGAGCCGCACCTCTCCTCGCGTGGCGGGCAGCAATCCGGCGAGGATCTTCAGCAGGGTCGATTTACCGCAGCCCGACGGACCGACGATGGCGACGAACTCGCCTTCGCGCACGGTGAACCCGACGTCCTCGAGGGCGACCACCGACCCGCGAGGAGTCTGGTACTCCTTGCGCAGGTCCTTGACCGCGATCACGTCGGCAATGCCCGCCATCGCGTCTCTCCAGGACCTTCAACTTACCACCGCCGCTGTCCAGCGCCTTCCGCCTGGGATCCGCTGTTTCCGGTGGCGTTCGCTGCGCGGAATGCGCTCTACTCGCCAATCGATGGACCGCCACGAACGGGCGCTCGCCGATGCCTTCGACGGTCAGGCGGCGCGCTTCGAGCGCGCGCCGGTGCAGACGGATCCCGTCGCGCTGGCGCGCCTCGTCGCGTTCGCTGCGCTGCCGCCGGATGCGCGCGTTCTCGATGCGGGCTGCGGCCCCGGGATCGTCGCGGAGGCATTCCTGCGCGCCGGCCACCGCGTGCACGGCGTCGACCTCTCGAGCGAGATGTTGCGCCGCGCCGAGCTCAGATGCGCGCCATTCGGCGCCCGCGCGTCGTTCCAGCAAGGTTCAGTGTTCGCTCTGCCGCACGGCGCGGCATTCGACGCCGCCCTATCGCGGTTCGTCGTCCACCACGCGGAAGACCCGTTGGCGTTCCTGCGTGCGCAGGCGGAACGGGTACGCGCCGGAGGCATCGTCGTGGCCTCGGATCACGTCACCGATCCGGCTGCCGAAGCCGCACGCTGGCACCAGCAGATCGAAAGTGCGCGCGACCGGACGCACGTGCGCAATCTCACTTCCGGCGAGCTGGTGGACACATTCGCGCGCGCCGGCCTGCGCGACGTGCAGCTCGTGGAGGACTCCTTCGAGCTCGACTTCGACGAGTGGTTCGACCGCGGAACTCCAGCGCTGCCGAAGGAACGGGTGCGCGCCATGGTTCTCGGCGGGAACGCGCGCGGATTCGCTCCGCGGGCGCGGCCCGACGGCGGAATCACCATCGGATGCGTCCGGGTCGTCGTGCGCGGCGTGCGCTGAGAAGTCGAATCGCGACCTGCCCGGCGCGAATTCGTTTTCAGTCGCCGATGCAGGTCGCATCGCGAGGCCGTTCATCGCGTCGTAGTGGGTGGCAGCGAGGACGACTTCCCCGTCAGTTCCGTGACCGATGAAGACTGGGTGCGCGTCGGTTCGCTTCACCTGCGCATCCTCCGTTCGCGCGCACCGGCGACGTCGCTGCAGTCGCCGTCTTCGTCTGCGCGGCGCACGCGCAGAGGAGCAAGACGCATCCGGACAGGACGGTTCTGGCCATGAATCCTCCTTCGCGAACTGCCGCGGCGGATGATTCACTCTACTCCTGCGCGATCTGGGGCGAGAAGCGGCGCCCGCCACCGGGGAGGGCACCTCCGTCTTCTCGCAGACGCCGCGCGGTCGTGTTCCGCGTCGAACTACGAATTCGACAGAACGGACTCCGGTACGTAGCCGTCCTTGCCGTTCGCCAGCCGCACTCGCCGGAAGCCGAAGCCGGAGCTCACCGGGTCGGCGCACACCGTCGACCGCGTATTGAGGACACCGACGATGTCCGAGGTGGAATCCGGCCTGGCGTAAACGTCCGTATCGGTACCCGCAATCGCGGGGACGAACGACGAGCCGCAGGATTGCGCACTGGTTTGGTTCATGTCGCGGGACGCCGGCGTGGTCGACGAGCTGGTCCCCGCGCAGGCGCAGATGGCTAGAGCAAACGCTGCTGCCATGGATCTCATCGCTGTTCTCCCTGATCGTGACTGCGGGATCGCTGACGGAACTGCCCAAAGGTACGCCCGCGCCACGGACGTATTTCGTCGGGACGAAGGTGGGGAGGGCCGACCGCCGGGGCTACTCCACGGACGACCCGCACGCCCTCGCGAGCGCCAGGCGTGCTAGACCTCGCCGGCGCGGGGGGCCGAATGGCCGTCCGGCACGCATACCGACGAGGAGGACGGCATGGCAATCGACGAGGCGAAACTGAACGAGTTCATGGGTCGCGCAGTGGGCGACATCGGCGCGGCGCTCTCGGCGGCGCTGGTCGTCGTGGGAGACAAGCTCGGGTTGTACAAGGCGCTCGCCATGGGTCCGTCGACGCCCGCCGAGCTGGCGAAGCGCACCGGCACCGTCGAGCGCTACGTCCGGGAATGGCTCAACAACCAGGCCGCCGGTGGCTACGTCACGTACGACGCCGCGTCGAGCCGCTATTCGCTGACGGAGGAGCAGCAGCTCGCGCTTGCGCAGGAGGGCAGCCCGGCGTTCATTCCGGGAGCCTTCCAGGTGATCGCCGCATGCTTCTCGTCGCGCGACCGCGTCACGGACTGCTTCCGCACGGGCGAGGGAATCGAATGGGGCGCGCACGACCCCTGCCTGTTCGAAGGAACCGAGCGGTTCTTCCGGCCCGGCTACGCGACGAACCTGATCTCCTCATGGCTTCCAGCCCTGGAAGGCGTCGTCCCGGTTTTGCAGCGTGGAGGGCTCGTGGCGGACGTCGGGTGCGGTCTGGGTGCCTCGACGATCCTGATGGCGCAGGCTTACCCGCGCTCTCGCTTCATCGGGTTCGACTATCACCGCGGGTCGATCGAGACGGCGCGCGAGCGGGCGCGCGCGGCAGGCGTCGAGGATCGCGTCCAATTCGATGTGGCCAAGGCGACCGACTATCCGGGCAAGGGTTACGATCTCGTGGCGCACTTCGACTGCCTGCATGACATGGCCGATCCGGTCGGCGCGGCACGCCACGTTCGCGAGACGCTCGCGCCGAAGGGTGCGTGGCTCATCGTCGAGCCGTTCGCCAACGATCGCGTCGAACAGAACCTGAATCCGGTGGGTCGCGTCTTCTACGGCGCTTCGACGATGCTGTGCGTGCCCAATTCGCTCGCCGGACAAGGTCCGGCGCTCGGCGCGCAAGCCGGCGAAGCGCGGCTGCGCGAGATCGTCCTCGCCGCGGGATTCAGCGCGTTCCGGCGCGCGACCGAGACACCTTTCAACCTGGTGTTCGAAGCAAGGCCGTGAGCAAGGCGCCGCAGCGTTAGGAGCGGCCGCGAGCTACGACCGCGCGCTGGTCCTTCCGCTGCAGCCCTCCAGCCACGCGCGGGCGGGGCGTGTTTCGTCGTCAGTCGAGATTCACGCGCTTCAGGAACTGTCGGAAGCGCGGATCCGTCCGCAGCGAATCCCACATCGGGCTCACCTTCAGTTCGCGGACGAACAGGTCGCGCTCGGCCACCGCGGTGTCGAGCAGCGCGAACGCACGGTCCTTGTCGCCCAACCGGCCGTACAGCGCCGCGAGAATGGCCGGATGCATTTTCTGCTCGCCGACGCGCGACTCCAGGTCCTTGAGGAGGCGCGTGGCGCCGGTCTTGTCGCCCGTGTCCGCCAGGACCCAGGCGCGGATCCCCAGGACTTCCAGACTCGACCCCTTGAACCCGTCGAGCTGGGCCAAGGCGTCCTCGCGCCTGCCAGCGCCGACGTATGCGCAGGCGAGAAATCCCTTCGCAGGCAAGAACCCGGGTTCGAGCTCCAGCGTCTTTCGGAACGCCTCGATCGCGCGGCCGAAGTCGCGCGAATCGTAGGCAACCACCCCGAGCATGTTGTTGACGGCGGGAGACGCGGGGTCGAGCTGTACCGCGCGATCGGCTTCCGCGCGCGCCTCCGGAAACCGGCCCAGCACGGTGAGGAGCAGCGCATACCAATGGTGCGCGGTGGCGTATCCCGACCGCAGCTCGATTGCGCGCTTGAGCTGTGCTTCCGCGTTTTTCCAGTCGTAGTCGTAGAAGGAGAGCAGACCCAACGTGGCGTGCGCTTCCGCGAGCCTGCCGTCCAGCTCGAGCGCCTTGTACGCTTCCGTTCTCGCCTTCGAGATTCCTCCGAGCGGTTGCGATCCGTATTCGCCGAGCAGCACATAGCAGTCAGCGATCCCGGCGTGAGCAAGCGCGTAATTGGGATCGAGCTCCAGCGCTTTCTGGAACAGCGCCATCGCGCGGTTCAGATCGTCGACCGTGCGCTTGCTCCAAAATTGCCGTCCGCGCAGGTAGAGATCGTGCGCCTCGGTGCTCGGCGTCGACTGCTGCACGAGCGGAGCGCTGCCGGCGGTCCCCTTCAGAAGTTGAGGTCGCAGAGCCGTGGCGATCGAACGCGCCAGCTCGTCCTCCACCGCAAACACGCTGCTCATCTGCCGATCGTACGTCTTCGACCACAGGTGGTAGCCGTCCGCTGCGTTGATCAGCTGCGCGGCGATACGCAACTCGTTCCCCTCGCGGCGCACGCTGCCCTCGAGCACCGTCGAGACGGCCAGCTCCTCGCCGATCTTGCGGACGCTGAGGTTCTTCCCCTTGTACGCGAACGCCGAAGTGCGCGAGACCACGCGCAAGCCTTCGACGTTCGCGAGCGCGTTGATCACTTCCTCGGTAATCCCGTCCGAGAAGTACTCGTCGTCCTTGTCGCGGCTCAAATTGACGAACGGCAGCACCGCCACGGATGCGCCCGCCGGGGTGCGCACCTCGTTCGAGGATGACGGACCACCGTCGCGTGCCTTCGCCCGCGCGAAGTGCCAGGCGATCAGGGGCGCTGCCGCTGCGACGCCAGCCGCGGCGAGGAGAACCGCGACGTGCCGTCCGGCGAAGCGCGACCCCGCCGAAGCTTCCGTCGCGTCAGTGCGCTCGATCCCGGCTGGGCCCAGGTCGAAGATCCACGCCAGCACCAACACGATCGGTAGTCCGACGCCGAGCGCGACCACGACGAAGGAAAGCACCCAGTCGGGCAGGTGCAGCCCGTGGATGACCGGCTCGATGACTTGCAGGACGGCGAACGCCACGATCGCGTACGCCGCGAGGGCGCGGAACACGCGCCTGCGCTTCAGCTCGGCGAGGATCGCCGTCGCCATGCGCCCATTATAGGTGCGAATTCCTGGGGTACCGCGCAACCCGTTCGCTCGCGGCGGCTGCAATCAGCCGCTCCGCCGCGCTGCTCGGCGTTCGATGGCTGGAGCCGTCGCGGCCTCCGCGGCAAGCTCGCCCGTAATGGGCCTCGCCGAGGCGCGACGGCGCCAGAACAACGCAATCCAGAGGGCCCACGAGCACGCGGACAGTGCAACCCCGGGGCGCAGCAGCGGGGCCCGGTATCTGAACTCGACGCGGTGCAGACCTTTGTCGATCGCCACGGCGCGCAGCAGCATGTCGGCGGTCACGATCGGAACGGGAACGCCGTCGACCGTCGCCGTCCATCCGGGCGCATTTTCGTCGAGGAGCGTGGCGTAACCGCCCTCGCGCGAATTGCATTGGAGCACGACGTGCTCGGGCACGTAGCTCGCGATCGAGCAGGGCGAGAGCGGCAATGCGGCGTGCTCCACCGGCGACGGCTGGCCTTCTCCCGTGAGCACGACCAGACCGGGATCCTCTCCGCGCGCCGGCGAGACGAGCGTCTCGAGCGCCATGCCGGGCGGCACCCATCTCCAACGCGGTGCGACGAACGCACGCGGGCGCACGCCTTCGGTGCGGACGAGCGTCCAGGAGACGTTGCCGTCGGAGCCGGGAGGCTCGGCGGCGGATGCGAGCTCGAGATCCGCGAGCAGCATTTGTGGCGGGGCGCGATCGCGCGGGAGGACGCGTTCGCGTACCGCCGTGGGAAGCGCGACCGCCTCGATGGCGAACATGGTCAAAAACGATCGCAAGGGCATGTGCGCCGCTTGCGACCAGAACCGCGCCTCCTCGCGATGACGCCATCCTTCGAACCCGGGTACGGCCGCATACCCGAACCGGGCCGCGCCATCGAGCAGCAGCGTCTCGTGTCGGTACACGGCCTGATCGTCGGGAGGGACCGCCGCGTCCATCGCCGGAGGCCGGAAGACGCGCGGCGGCGGCGCAGTCGGAGGCGGCGCGGCGCGCAGGAGCTTCGGCGGACTTGCTACCGCGCGCGCCGGCGTCACGGGAGTGATCGTCCAGCCTTCCCACGCGGCGTGCAGTACATGGACGGCGACGGCGAGCGCGCCAGAGGAACGCCAGCTGGAGCCGACGAGCAGCCACGAGGTGATGGCTGCGGAAGCGACGCTGACCACGCCCGAACGCAGGCTCAGCGCCATCGCTCCTTCGACATCCAGCTGCGGTACCATGACCGCGCCCGCGCTCCCGAGCCAGGAGGCGAGCGCGGGCCACAGGACGGAGACGAGCGTGAGCGGCAGAACGAGGGCCCCGAGGGCCACGCCGAAGATCCATGGAATCGCGCGCACGGCTCGCGCCGCTTCCGTAAGACCGGCGCCGGCGAGCGCGCAGACGAGGCAAACGGCGCCGATGACGTGCTTCTCCGGGTAACGGATGATTCGCTCGGGGGGAAAGACGGTGCGCAGGATCGGATCGAGCGGCGTGTGCTCCCCCATCGCGAGCAGCACCAGAAGGACCACGCCGATCCACAGTCCGCGCAGATGCTTCCTCCTGTCCAGCGCGGCGACCACCGCCAGCGCAAGGATCGGCGCGCCCACGAACAAGCTCATCGACCAGGAGGGTTCGAGCAGGTTCCTCCCCGATGCGGCGAGCAATTCGGCGAGGTTGAGGCGTGCGTCGGCCGGCGCGCCGAGAAAGCAGGGCCAGACGAGCTCCACGAGACGCCAGGGATGGAGCGACCAGAGATTCGCGTCCCATAGATCGAGCGTCCCGCGCGTGGTGTGCGGCAGCAGAGCGATGCCGGGAAGAACGCCGGCCCCCGCGAGCAGCAGCGCGGGGACGTACGTTGCGCCGAACCAGAGCAGCGCCTCGCGGCGCCGCTCGGATCGCGCGAGTACGACGGTTGCCGCGACGAGCGCGGAGGTGATGCAGGCGGCGGGATCTCCGGCAAGCAGTTGCGCCGCGACGACTGCGGCAAGCACCGCGGCCGCGTTGATACGCGCGCGCCGCTCCGTGGCGGCAGCGACACGATCGGCCGCCCACGCGATCCACGGCAACCAAGCCGTGCCGATGAACACCTTGTTTGGCGCGATCGACGCGACGTAGCCGCAACTCATGAACGCGGCGCCCGCCAGCGCGGCGCCGAGCCTGCCAGCCCCGAGACGCCGCGCGAACAGCGCCGTGCCCACGCCCGCGAGCAGGACGTGCAGCGCGATGACGGCGTCCATCGACCAGGGCAGTGGGAAGATCGCGATGAGCCACAGCGGTGGATAGGTGACCCCGTTCGCGGAGGTCGACGCGAACTCCGTCCCGAACCCGATCAGATCGTTCCATTCCGGGATCCGCCCCGCGCGCAAAGCGTCCGCCAGGATCTTGCGCTCCGGCCACGTGTAGACGAGGTGATCGCGGAGCACGAACGTCTGCCCGAAGAAGAGCTGCCGCGCATACAGCACCGCGACAGCCGCCACGAGAAATGCGATGACGGCGCCGAAGTGGCTCTGCGCGTCGCGCCCGGTCCTCGCACACGTTGCGGGCATGCCGCCTCGTGACCGCGCCGCGGCCCTGGTTTCACCCGCGTCGGTCGTCCGTGCAGCGCGGGCAAGAAACTACCTTCTCGCGGAATTCCGCGAGCGGACGGTCGGCTCCGCTCGAACGCGCGCCGGCGCGCGTCCACGCCATCTTTTTCACGTCCGTGTCATGCGCTTATTTCATCTCTGCCGCCGCCGCGCTCATTCGCATCGCAGCGCTGCCATCGGTTCGATTCGCGTCGCGCGGCGCGCCGGGATCCAGCAGGCGAGCAGTGCCGCGGCACCGAGGACGGCGCCGACGGCCGCGAACGTGCGCGGATCGCTCGGGCTCACTTCGTAGAGGGTATTGGCAAGCACCCGGGTCAGCGCCCATGCGCCGGCGACTCCCAGCGCGAGCCCGGCGCCGGCGAGCATCGCGCCCTGGCGCACCACGAGCGCGAGGACGTCTCGAGGTTGCGCGCCGAGCGCCATGCGAAGGCCGATCTCTCCGGTTCTCTGACCGACGGAGTACGCCAGCACGCCGTACAGGCCCAGCGCCGCGAGCAGCAGCCCGGCGGATGCGAGCGTTCCGAGCAGGATGGCGGCGAATCGGTCCGCGACGAGCAGGTCCGCGAGCTGCTCGCGCAGCGGCATCACGTTCGCGACCGGCTGATCGGGATCGACCGCGCGCACCTGCGCGCGAACGGCTGCGGCAACCGAGGACGGATCCCTCTTGGTGCGGACGACGAGATTCAGGGGCACGTTCAACGGGAGTGCGAGCGTTTGCTGCGCGTACGGCGCGTACCAGACGGGGCGCGCGATACGGAAATTGAATCGATCCTCCTTGACGTCCCGCACGACGCCGACGACGGTCATCCACGGACCGCGTTCGCCCGCGCGGACGCGCCGGACGCGCTTGCCGATGGGATCCTCTCCAGGCCACGATTGACGGACGAGCTCCTCGCTGACCACGACGACGGGCAGGGCGCCGGCGCGATCGTGTTCGTCGATGAAGCGGCCTGAGACGAGGGTCAAACCGATCGTCTGCGCATATCCCGGGGTCACGAGGCGATGAGCGGTGATCGGCACCTCGGTGGGATTCGAACGTGGCCGGCCTTCCACTTCGAAGATGGAATCGACCGTCGTGCCGCGCTGCATCGGGATGTTCGTCGTGATGCCCGCGGACACGACGTCCGGTAACGCGCGGACGCGCTGCAGGACTCGATCGATCAGATCGAGCCGCGTCTGCAGGGTGGAGTGCTTCGCCGCCGAGAGCGGCAGCTCCATCGTGAGAAGGTTGTCGGGGCGGAAGCCGAGCTGGATGCGCTCAAGGCGCTGGAAAGATTGGACCATCAAGGCGCCCCCGACGAGCAGCGTCGCCGCGACGGCGACCTCGGCGACGACGAGCGCGGCCAGCGGCCGCCTTCCCGCTCCCGCGCCGGTGCGCTGATCGTGTTGCTTCAGGACGGCCATGACGCCGTCGCGACCGGCGAGCTGGAGGGCCGGGGCGAGGCCGAACAGGGCGGCAGCCGAGACAGTGACGGCGAGCGAAAAGAACAGCACTCGCGCGTCGAGGCGGAAGTCGGTCAGGTAGCGCGCGAGACCCGCCGCCTGGATCGGGTTGAGAGCAACGAGCGTGGGCAAAAGCCAGAAGGCGAGCATCACGCCCAGCGCCCCTCCGGCGAGCGCGAGAAGACCGCTTTCGGTGAGAAGTTGCGCGACGAGGCGGCCGCGAGTGGCGCCGAGCGAGCGGCGGATGGCGATCTCGCCTTCGCGCGCCACGCCCCGGGCCAGCAGCAAGCTCGCCACGTTCGCGCAGCAGATGAGCAAAAGGAACGCTACGGCTCCCGTGAGCACGAGAAGCGAGCGCTCCCCTTTTCCGTCGATGTCGGCGAGCAGCTCGCGCCGCAGCGGGACGAGTCCGTACGTCCAGCCGCGGCGGACGTGCGGATACTGCTGCTCCAGCGTACGCGCAAGCGATTTCATCTCGGCGTCGGCGCGCTCCAGCGTCACGCCGGGGCGGAGCCGCGCGACGAGCTCGTGCGCCGTCGCGGCACGCTCGTTCAAGGACAAGGAATCGAATGCCGTCTGCATCGGCACCCAGGTCTCTGCTGTGTACGGGATGTCGAAACCGGCGGGCAGCACGCCGACGATCGTGTGCGGCTGTCCGTCGAGCAGGATCGACCGTCCCAGCGCGGAACGCGAACCGCCGAAGCGCTGCTCCCACAGCGCGTGGCTGATGAGGACCAAGGGAGGCCCGCCGGGTTGATCCTCCTCGGCGGTGAAGAGGCGCCCCAGCTCTGGTTCGACTCCGAGCGTCGCGAGATAGCTCGCCGTGACGGCGGCGCCATTCAGATGCTGCGGCTCGTCCGCGCCGATCAACGCGAATTGCCGCCGCGTCGCGAGTCCGACGTTGGCGAAGGAGCGCGCCTGCTCGCGATACGACGCGTAGTCGAGCATCGATGTGCCGAACGGGTCCGTGCCTTCGCGCAGCGCCATTCCGAAGACCAGGCGATCGACGTCGCGGACCGGCAGCGGTCGCAGCAGCAATGCGTTGACCGCGCTGAAGATCGCGGTGTTCGCCGCGATGCCGAGCGCGATCGTGAGCACGGCCACCGCGGTGAAGCCGGGATGGGCTCGCATCGTGCGCAGCCCGTGCCTGAGGTCCTGCCAGAAGTGGTCCATCGAGGCTCCGGTCGGATGCTCTGCATCAAAGCGCGTGCCAGAGCCGCCGCGCGCGAAGTGCGCGATCCGCCGCGCATCTCCGCACCTCGCCTCCCATAGGTGAGCGACTGCGGGACGGCTGGATCCCAGATCCGGCCGGGATCAGCGCTGCGTGACCGTCACCGCGCAGGTCTGCTGCAGCGACCCGACGTTGACGGTGATGCTCGTCGTTCCCGCCCCGACGGCATGGATGAGGATCTGCGACCCCTGGCCGTGCTCGACCGTCGCCACGCTCTCGTTCGCGGAACGCGCGGCCGCCTGCTGCGTCAGGTCGACCTGCGAGCCGTTCCGCATCGTGCCTGTCACCGCGAACGCCGTCATCGTGCCGACGGGGATGTGCACGTCGGTTTGCGACAACGAGATGGCGACCACCCCGTCAGGAACGCCGGCATCGCTCGTTCCGGCTTGATTGCTCGAGAGGTTGGCCGAGCCGCCGCAAGCAGCGGCGCTCAGCAGAACCACGACGAAGATGAGATGACGGGCCACTGATCCTCCATGCGCCCTAATGCATGTGACGATCAGCAGCGGCGCCGGCAAGGATCGCACGAACGGGGACCCGCCCGCCTGTCCTCCGCAGGGCATGACGCGCGCCCTGCCGCGATGCGACCGAGCGGCCGCGCACCCGTCGCTCGCCGTGGGACGAGACTATGGGCACAGTCACAGTCCGCCCATCGGAGACGAAAAACGATGAGTCGTACCGCCGCCATTGTCGTTTGCGCGCTGTTCGCAGTCATCGGGTCGGTTACCTGCTCGCCGTTCGACACGACGGAGGCGAGCATCGGGTCTGGCAGCGACGCCGGTCCGATCTGGACCACCA
>Ga0209474_10003933_pt1 | contig 12915 bp, 13 predicted proteins | sample GraSoiAngelo_145_FD_185902 | JGI IMG/M metagenome (GOLD analysis project Ga0209474, IMG submission 185902) | Grasslands soil microbial communities from the Angelo Coastal Reserve, California, USA - 14_1009_05_20cm (SPAdes) (version 2) | ecosystem: Environmental > Terrestrial > Soil > Grasslands...
ATCGGCCTCGGGCTTGCCGACGACTACACCCGCTTCTGGTGGGACGTCCGGCCGCACCCCCGTTTCGGCACGTTGGAGATCCGCATGCCCGACCAGCCGACGAGCCTCGCCGTCACCGTCGCGCTGTCGGCGCTTCTGCAGGCGCTCTGCGCGTCTGTCGAGCTCGAGGCCGCGCGGCCCGCCGACCGCGGCGACTACGCCCAGAATCGCTGGGCCGCGCTGCGTTTCGGCACGGGCGCGGAGTTGATCCATCCAGACGGCGACCGCCTGGTTCGCGCTCCCGAGCTCGCGCGCGAGCTGTTCGAGCTCGTCGCGCCGGCGGCCGAGAAGCTCGGCGCGACGGCTGACCTCTCGGCCCTCGATCCCTCGAGCTGCGAAGGCGAGCACCAGCTGAAGATCGGCGAGCGCGAAGGCTTGGACGCGGCCTGCGCAGATCTTGTCGAGCGAACGCTAGGCTGACGGAGGCATGGCCGTTCGCTCGGAGACGCTCCAGGTCAGCGGGATTCGCTGCGAGCGCTGCGTGCAGCGACTCGGCGCCGCGCTGCAGGGTCACGACGGTCTCGAATACGCGAATGCGAACCTGATGGGCATGGTGATGCTGAGCTGGGACGAGGAGCGCACCGACCTCGATGCGCTCCTCGCTGCGATGGCGAAAGCCGGCTTCCGGCCGGCCCAGCCTGTCTAGCGCGCGGTCGGCCTCCGGCTGACGTAGCTGGTCCCCGCGTCAGCGTTGTCGCGCTCGGGCTCGAGCCCACCCTCGCGGATCTCGGCCCGCTGCTGGTCTGCCGGCTCGCCGCCGGCGCGAAGGAGATCCTGGTCGGCGCTACGCGCCGGGTCGTCGGGCAGCACCTCTCCGTACCCCTCGGTCTCGGGAGCCGCCGCGCCTTCGGCGAGGCCGAAGTGCTCGGCGACGGCCTGCGTATCGATCGTCCCGTTCTCGAGCTTGGGAGAGCTCTCGACCATCTCCTTCGAAACGCCGAGTCGAACCTTCTCCTCGCCGTCCGTTGTGTGGGCGAACGTCAACGGCACAGCATGGCGTGTCTTCTTCAGCATCCCGTGCTCGACAATCAGATGCGAATCGCGCACCTCGACGACGTGGCCGAGCTTGCAGTCATCGCTCGTGACGACTTCGTACCCTTCCATGGCAACCTGCCTCTCGGTTTGCTGGCAGGCTTCGCCTACCCACGCGGAGCCGGGAGCTAACGGGAATGCCGGGCCCGGCCGTCCCGTTGGAGCTTGAAAGAAGCATTGCTAGGGTGGCCGTCGTGGGCGAGACGGCACCCGAGACCGAGGCGAGGCGACTTGCCGAGGACGCGAGGGACCGCGTCAGGTTCGAGGAGGAAGCGCTCGAGCTGGCCGATCAGGTCTATCGCGTCGCGAGGCGGCTGGTCTCCTCCCGCGAGGAAGCCGAGGATTTGATGCAGGAGACATACGCGCGAGCCTTTCGGAGCTGGAAGTCGTTCCAGCCCGGAACCAATCTCCGCGCCTGGCTGCTCCGCATCCTCACGAACCTCAATATCGATCGCGGCCGGCGGGTGCAGCGCGCTCCAGACATGCAGCCGCTCGAGGAAGGGGACTACTTCCTCTACAACAAGCTCGAGGAGTCGACGCAGGCGCCGAATCCGGACGAAGAGCGCGTGATCGAGCGGCTTTCGCAGGACGACGCCGTCACCGCGCTGTCGGCCGTGCCGCACGATTTCCGCGATGTGATCGTGCTTGTCGACCTCGGCGACTTCAGCTACAACGACGCCGCGCAGATCCTCGACATCCCCGTCGGGACGGTGATGTCGCGCCTGCACCGCGGCCGTCGCATCCTGAAGCGGGAGCTCGCCGAGCGGGCCGTCTCGGATGGAGGTGCCTCCGAGTGAGCGGCTTCGCGGTCGACCCCTGCGACAAGTGCGAAGAGGTGCTGCAGCCTTTCCTCGACCGCGAGCTCAACGAAGAGGAGCGCGCCCTTGCGGAGGAGCATCTCAGCCTCTGCGACTACTGTCGTAAGCGGTATCGCTTCGAGGAGGAATTGCGGCGCTTCGTCAGGCAGGCCGCGACGGAGGAGATGCCGCCCGAGCTGAAGTCGAAGCTGGCCGAATTGCGAACGCCTCTTCTCTAGCCGACAGGCTGAGGCATCGGGCAAGGCCGCCGCGTCCAAGGCGGCGCGTCTAACAGCCGATCCGAGGCGGTCCGGCGATTACCACGAGCCGACGCGGGTTCTTTCCGCCCGGAAGAGGCCGAGCCTCGCTGCAGAGCTGCTTCGCGAGCCGCGCTCCGTACGACTCACCGCCTGGCTCGAAGAAGACTGCTGTTTCCCGATAGTCGAACCGGTTGGCCTTTGCCACCCGCTCGATCTTGTAGCCGAGAGCGCCGATCTTGCTCGCAAGCGCGCGTGTGTAATAGATGTCCCCGCCGCCGTTGAAGACGTCGACCTTGAGCTTCCAGGGCGGCGGCAAGGCTCTCACCTGCTTCTTCTTTGCGTCTCCGCCGAACCCGCCGAGCAATGCGATGGCCAGCGCCGCAAGGAGCGCCAGGCCGGCCGCGACGCCGATGATTCGGTTACGCGGATACCGCTCCGGGCGCGGTTGGATCGGCAAGCGGGCGAGGCTGCGAGCCTCGTCCTGGCCGATGGCGAGCGCGGTGGCATAGAGGACGGTCGCGACGAGGGCGTCGTCGGCCTGCGGAAACCGGTAGACGCGGCCTTCCTCGAGCCACTCCACCTGCTCGGGCGTGAGGCCGGCGCGGCGCGCGGCCTCGTCGACTGTCAGCTTGCGCTGCAACCGTGCCGAGGCAAGCGGCGACCGCTCGTGCGGATCCAGCTGAGGCGCGACCGTCATCGGACGCGTTTCTCATTCTGCGCCGGCGTCCCGCGCCCTGCCGGCGAGGTCTGCGGGAGTGTCGACATCCCCCGGCGGGCCGAGGTCGTCGCACGGGACGAGGGCGGGCTCGAGCGCCCGGGCGCCCTCGTCCGGAATCTGCGCCCAGACGGGGCGGCCGAGCACGACCGGGTGCCCGCGGTTGCCCCTGTAACTTGCGGCGACGACATCGCCCGCTCGCTTCCGCCACGCCTCGACGACCCGATCGATCGCCTCGGGCGATAGCGCCGGACCGTCGGCGAGCACGACGACGGCGGCCTCGGTGTTCGGCGCCAGTTCGCCCAGCCCGCAGCGGAGCGATGCCCCCGGACCGCGCTCCCACTCTGCGCAGCGCACGACCCGTGCATCGGTTTCGACCTCGTGTGCGCCGACGACCACGACGATCTCGTCGACCGAACGAGCGTTGCGAACGCGCTCGAGCACGGGCCTGAGCAGGAGTCGCTGCTTCGGCGAGCCGAAGCGAGACGAGGCTCCCGCCGCCAGCACGACAGCGGCGACCATGGCCCACATTGTTCACACCCGCGTCACAGACACGTGTGCATTTCCTGAATAGGCTCGTCGCGGGGAGGAGGCCGGGTACGCCTTGGATCACGCGTCAACACTTATGCGCTCGCTCGCGGCGTCGACCCACAGGACGTCCGGGCTTCGCCCGCGCGTCCGTCTGATCCCCCGGCAGAGTCAACCCCTTTTCGTCTCCTCGTAACGACTTCGTTGCGGGGGGCGGATCAGGTGGTCGCCGGCGCGCCGACGGCCTCGAGCGCGCGCCGGATCAGTGCGCGGGCGATGTCGACCTTGTAGGCGGTCCCGGGTAGCGGCGTCGCGTGCTCGAGGGCGTCCGCCGAGGGCAGCTCCCATGGGATCGGGGCGACGCCGGCCAGGGCGACACGGACCCCATCGGAAAGGCGGGCCGCGGCCACCCCGACCAAGGCGAACGACCATTTACGGCGATCCATCGCCTTCAGGTAGACGCTCGCCTCCGGTCGCGGCACCTCGACCTCGAGGATCAGCTCGCCGGGCTCGAGCGCTGTCACCTCCCGGTCGTCGTCGGTCGGCAGGCGGTAGAGCTCGGCGAGCGGAAGCTCGCGGGCGGTCGTATGCAACCGAGCTCCCAGCGCCAGCAGCGCCGCGGCCGGATCGGAAGGGTGGGCCGACGCGCAGCGCTCGTTGCCGAAGATCGCGTGCTCTCGGTGTTGGCCGGCCCGCGCGTGACAGCGGTCGCCGCCGTGGAGGTAACACGGGAACTTGAGCCGCCAGTACCAGCACCGGGTCGCCTGCAACAGATTGCCGCCGAGCGTGCCCATCGACCGAAGCTGCGGCGACGCCGCGAGCGAGCAGGCCTCGCGCAAGGCGTGCGGGATCTCCTGGTCGACCTCGAGCTCGGCGAGCGTCGTGCCTGCCCCGATCCGCGTCCCGTCGATTCCGCGCGGGACGACCTCGCGGAGCTCGACCAGCTTTTCGGCCCGCACGATCCCGTCGCGCAGCAGCGGCACGAGCTCGGTGCCGCCTGCAAGGGCCACGGAGCCGTTGCCGAGCGCCGCCGCCGCGGCCTCGGCGGACTCAGGCCGGAGGAGCTCCAACTCGCTCCGGCTCGCGCCGCCGTTCCTCCGCGGCGCGCAGCGCGCGCAGCATTTCTTCCCGGGTGATCGGCAGCGAATGGATGTCTGCGCCGGTCGCGTCGCGAATCGCGTTCGCGATCGCGGCGGCGGTCGGAATGATTGGCGGCTCGCCCAGTCCCTTCGAGCCGAGATTGGTCAGGTGCTCGTCCGGTTTGTCGACGAACTCGCTGATGATCTCGGGCACGTCGGCGATCGTCGGCAGCTTGTAGGCATCGAGCGTCTGGGTCAGCGTGCCGCCGCTCTGCGGATCGAGAAGGCGTTCCTCGGAGAGCGTGTGCCCGAGCCCCTGGATGATCCCGCCCTCGACCTGGCTCTTCGCCCCGAGTGGGTTGATGATCCGGCCGACGTCGTGGATCGCCGCGATCCGCTCGACTCGCACCTCGCCGGTCTCGACGTCGACGGCGACCTCGGCGACCTGAATCCCGAAGGTCAGGACGCGCATGCCGGTCGGGTTCGGCCCGCGTGCGCCCTTGCCGAGGATCTGCGCGTCCTCGAGCAGTCCGGTCACCTCCTCGAGCGGCCACGAGCCCCCGTCCGCCGAGATCACCTGCCCGTCCTTGATCTCGAGCACGCGCTCCTCGAGGTGGTAGCGCTGGGCGGCGATCTCGATCAGCTGACGTTTCGCGTCGGCCGCGGCGGCGCGGACCGCCGGGCCCATCGACGGCGTCGTCGAAGACCCCGCCGAGATCGAGGCGAAGGGGCCGCGCGCCGAGTCGCCGAGCTCGACACGAACCTGGTTGAGCGGTACGCCGAGCTCCTCCGCGGCGATCTGCGCCATCGCCGTCCGCGTACCGGTGCCGATGTCCTGCATCGCCGTCACGACGGTGGCGCGGCCGTCCGAGCCGACGCGGATCCAAGCGTACGACGGGGGCCCGCCGCCGCCGTACCAGACCTGGCTCGCCAGCCCGACGCCGCGCTTCCAGACGTCGTCCGAGCGCGCGCGCACTTCCTTGCGCCGCGCCCAGTGCGGCTCGGCCAGGCGGTAGCAGTCGAGCAGGTTTTTCGAAGAGAACGGCCGGCCCTCGACGAGGTCGTGGTCGGCGTAGTTCCGCCGCCGCAGCTCGAGCGGGTCGAGATCGAGCTTTGCGGCCAGCTCGTCGAGGACGCACTCGAGGCCGAACGTTCCCTCGACGAAGCCGGGGGCGCGAAAGGCGGCATTCGGGGGCGTGTTCAGCTTTGCTCCGAAGGTCTGCGTGCGCACGTTCTCGCAGTCGTAGAGCATCTCCATCGGCCCGTAGGTCGGGCCCGAGAATCCGTCCCAGCCGATCGCGTTGATGTATTCGCCCGAGAGCGCCGTCAGCGTGCCGTCCGAGCGCGCGCCCGCGACGAGGCGTTGGATCGTGGAGTTGCGGTTGCCGCTGGCGAGGTTCTCCTCGCGCCGAGTCAGCGCGCAGCGCACGGCGGCGCCGGTCTGGCCCGCGAGCGCGATCGCGATGAAGGTGTAGTCGCCCGGGGAGTTTTTCGCGCCGAAGCCGCCGCCCATGAAGTGGCAGACGACGCGCACCTTGTCGGGCGGCAGGCCGAGCGTCTCGGCGACCTCGTCGCGAATGCCCCATATGTACTGCGTCGAGGTGTAGACCTCGAGCGTGTCGCCCTCCCAGCGGCACACCGACTGATGCGTTTCGAGTGCGTTGTGGAGCACGGTCTGCGTGCGGTACTCGCCCTCGACGACGACGTCCGCCTCGGCCTGGCCGCGCTCGACGTCACCGCGGGCGTAGAGGCGCGGCTCGTCCGTGAACGACTCCCGGCGTACCGCCTCGTCCGGGTCGAGCAGCGGTTCGAGCACCTCCCACTCGACCTCGATCATGTCCAGCGCCTCGCGCGCCCGCTCGGCGCTCTGGGCCGCCACTGCCGCGACGGGCGCGCCCTGGAAGGACGGCTCGCGCTCGAGCACGTGGCAGTCGTCGGGGCCGATCGCCCCGCGCACCCATGGCGTCTCGCGCGCCTTCGTCAGGTCAATCTTCTTCACGCGCGCGCGCGCGTGAGGCGAGCGCAGCACGGCGGCGTGCAGCATGCCGGGCAGCGAGATGTCCGCCGTGTAGGTCGCCTGACCGCGGGCGCGCTCGTGGCCGTCGACGCGCCTGGCCGCCCGGCCGACGATCCCGCGCGGGCCCGCCGGCCACTGCTCGAGCACGTCTTCCTCGACCACGATCCACTGCTCCGTGTAGCGGCCCTCGACTTCCTTCTCGGTTCGGATCAGCCTCGCCACGCGACAACAGCCTCCTCGATTCTCGGGTATGCCCCGCAGCGACACAGGTTGCCCGACATCGCATGCCTGACTTCCTCCGAGGTCGGCTGCGGTGTCGATTCGACCAGCGCCGCGGCCGAGACGATCTGGCCCGGCGTGCAGAAGCCGCACTGGAGTGCGTCGGCCCGGACGAACGCGTCGACGAGGGGGTGCTCCGCGAGACCCTCGATCGTCGTCACCTCGCGGCCGCCGACCGTGTGGAGGAGTGTGATGCACGAGAGCACCGGCACGCCGTCGAGCTGCACCGTGCAGGCGCCGCAGTGGCCCTCGCCACAGGCGACCTTGGTGCCGGTGAGGCCGAGGTCGAGCCGCAATGCCTCGGCGAGCGTGCGCCCGACGGGAGCATCGAGCTCATAGGCATGACCGTTGACGCGAAGCTCAACCATTCGACGAAGGGGTCACGGCGAGGATGTCCGCAAGGTGGATCAGCCGAAACGTCGTCCGGCTGATGATGCGCTGGTCGGGCTCGTCGACCTCCGGGAGCAGCCGCCAGACGTCGCGCGCGGCGGCCAGCAGCTCCCTGATTCGCTCGCGCTCGTCGGCGTGGCCGTCGCGGTCGTAGCAGGCATTGAGCGCGAGACCGATCACGCCGACCGTGTCGGGCTGGCGGGTCCAGAGGAGAGGCGTGGCCATCGAAAGATATTGGTGGATCCGGGCGAAAGCCATCGGCTGCGAGAACGTCTCGCCGCCCTTAGGACGCGTCGGCTCGAGTGGCTGCTCGCCTGCGGCGATCCGGCTGGCATTGCGGGACAGCATCCCGCGAAGATCGTCTTCGTCGAGCCCAGACGCCATCGCCGTGCGCAATGCGATCAGGAGCGAGCTCGGTTGCTGCCCATAGGGAAAGTCGGATGCGTAGACGATCTGCTCCGGGGAGAAGACGCGGAAGACGGTAAGCAGGTCGATCGGGCTCCAGACCGAGGTGTCGAAGAAGACGCCTGCCTTGCCGGCGAATCGCTCGGCGAGGGCCGGCAGGTCGGCGATGCCGCCGTGGGCGATGATCAGCTGCGCTTCCGGGTAGCGGTCGACGAGCGCAGCGAGCTCGCTCGCGATCGGAGGGAGACCGCGGCCGCCGTGGATCAGGATCGGCACCCGCCGCTCGGCCGCGAGCTCGAACACCGGCGCCAGGCGCTCGTCGTTCAGGAGGAACCGCTGCGCGCGCGGGTGCAGCTTGATCCCTCTCGCGCCGCGATCGAGGCAGCGCACTGCTTCCTCGATCGGATGCTCCGCGAGGTCGAGCCGGACGAACGGGATCAGACGGCCGCCGGATTGCTCCGCGTAGGCGAGCGTCCGGTCGTTCGCCGCGCGGAACGCCGGGTGCCGGTCCGGCTCATCGAGGCAGAACATGAAGCAGCGCGAGATTCGGTAGCGGTCATTGATGGCCATCAGGTCGTCGTAGGTGCCGCTGAAGCCGTCGATGTCTTGGCCGAGATGGACGTGCGCGTCGAAGATCTCCCCGTTTTCGGGCAGCACGGAGACGAGCTCTTGCGCGTACTCGTCGACCAATGCCTGGGCCCGCGCGAGCGCCTCGTCCATGAAGCCTGAGTCTACGTATGGCTTGCAGCCGCAGGTAGCATCCCGCGCCGTGACTGACGTCTTGATCTGGGCCGACACCCTCCGCTCCCCGGAGATGCGCCACGAGGTGCCCGTCGTCGTCCCCGATCCGTTCCTCTACCTCGAGCGCGATGGCGAGCGTCACGTCGTGATCACGCCGTTCGAAGTCGAGCGCGTCGAGGGGCACGACGGGCTGCAGCCGCACGCCGTCGAGGAGTTCGGCTGGGACGACCTCGTCAGGCAGGGGATCCCGATGGAGGAGGTCGAGCTCGGAACGGTCATCCGGGCCGTCAAGGAGCTCGGCGTTCGGAAGGCCGTCGTCCCGTCTACCTTCCCGCTCGAGCTTGCGGACCGCCTCCGGGCGCAGGGGGTCGAGATCACCCCTGATCGCGAGACCTTCGTGCAGCGGCGTCGCGTCAAGAGCGACGCCGAGGTGGAGGGGATCCGGCGCGCGCAGCGGGGTGCCGAGGCCGGCATGGACGCCGCGCGTGAGCTTTTCCGCCGCGCCGAAGAACAGGACGGCAGGCTGCTCCTCGACGGCGAGCCCCTCACCTGCGAGCGCGTCAAGATGGCGATCCAGCAGACCTTCACCGACCTGAACCTCCTCTGCGACGAGTTCATCGTCTCCCATGGCCCCCAGACCGCGATCGGCCACGAGATGGGTTTCGGCGAGATCGAGCCGAATGAGCCGATCGTGCTCGACCTCTGGCCGCGCGACCGGGAGTCGTCCTGCTACGCCGACATGACGCGCACGTTCGTAATCGGCGAGCCGTCCGAGGAGCTCGCCGCCTACCACAAGCACGTTCACGAAGCGCTCGAGCGATCGGTCGAGGCGGTGAAGCCGGGCGTCGCGGGCCGCGACGTCTACGTGCTCGCGAGCGAGCTCTTCCACGAGGCGGGCTACCCAACGGGCCTGCACAAGCGCGACGGCGAGATCCTCGAGGACGGGTTCTTCCACGGCCTGGGCCACGGCGTCGGCCTGGAAGTGCACGAGCAGCCCTGGCTGGGCCGCTACCCCGGGGAGCTCGTCGAGGGCGACGTGATCACGATCGAGCCCGGCCTGTATCGCAACGGCTACGGCGGCTGCCGGCTCGAGGATCTCGTGCTCGTGACGAAGGACGGGGCCGAGCTGCTGACCGAGTATCCGTACGATTTAGAATCCTAGGCGCGTCTTCTTTGCAAGTGGCTTAATTCGGACCTCGTTCGGGTATCCGGGACCGCGACGAGACGTGCCGTCGCGGCGCGATCGCCGCGAGGCGAAGCAACAACAGAAGGAGGCACGAATGGCTGTCGTGGAGGAAACACGCGCCACGCCTGCAGCCGCTCTGCCGGTCGCCGATCCAGCGCCTCTTGGGCTAGCCGCCTTCGCGCTGACGACGTTCATGCTGAGCGGCCACAACGCGAACTTCATCCCCGATCTGATGTGGGTGGGTCTCGCGCTCTTCTACGGCGGGCTCGTTCAGCTGCTCGCCGGGCAGTGGGAGTTCCGGAACCAGAACACGTTCGGCTCGACCGCGTTCTCGACGTACGGAGGCTTCTGGCTCTCGCTCGGGATCTTCGTGATCCTCGCCGAGACGACGAAGCTCGGCGGGACGCTGTCCGGTAAGAACGACCTCGCGAACGGGCTTGCCTGGTTCCTGCTCTCGTTCGCGATCTTCAACTTCTACATGCTGCTCTGGAGCAGTCGCATCAACCTGGCGGTATTCGGGGTTTTCCTGACCCTGCAGATCACCGAAGTCCTTCTCGCGATCGGCTTCTGGGTCGCTGCCCATCGCGGGGTCGCTCCGACGGGTGCCGAGGTCGGCTTCATCCGCGCCGGCGGCTGGGCCGGAATCGTGACGGCTGCCGTGGCGTGGTATGCGTCGGCGGCCCTAGTCTTGTCGGCCATGAACGAGGGCCGAGCGATCCTGCCCGTCGGGAAGGCGCTCTGGACCGGGCAGCGCTTCAGCTTCGGACAGCGCAGGCGACTCGGTCAGGCGCATCCCGCGAGGTAGAAATGGCAGACGGCGTCGAGACGAAGCAGCACGCGATCGAGACGATCCTGCTCGAGGAGCGGCGCTATTCACCGCCGGAGGACTTTGCCTCCCAGGCGAACGCTCAAGCGGATATCTACGACCGGGACTTCGAGGAGTTCTGGGAGACGGAGGCCCGCGAGCGCGTCACCTGGTTCGAGCCCTTCGACAAGCTCCTCGAGTGGGAGCCGCCCTATGCCAAGTGGTATCTGGGCGGCAAGCTGAACATCTGCTTCAACTGCGTCGACCGGCACGTCGAGGCCGGCAACGGCGCCAAGGTCGCCTACTACTGGGAGGGTGAGCCCGAGGACGAGCGCCGCGAGCTCACCTTCTCCGACCTGCAGCGGGAGGTCGTCCGCTTCGCGAACGGGCTGAAGAAGCTCGGCGTGCGGAAGGGGACTCCCGTCGCCATCTACATGGGCATGGTTCCGGAGCTGCCCATCGCGATGCTCGCCTGCACGCGCCTAGGCGCGCCGCACACCGTCGTGTTCGGCGGCTTCTCGGCCGACTCGCTCGCAGGCCGGATGAACGACATGGAGTGCGAGTTCCTGATCACGCAGGACGAGGGCTGGCGGAACGGCGCCAAGGTGCCGCTGAAGGAGAACGCCGACGAGGCGCTCGACCAATCGCCGAGCGTGAAGAACTCGATCGTCCTTCGCCGCACCGGTGAGGGGCCCGCGATGCGGGAGGGACGAGACGTCTGGTGGCACGAGCTCCTGGAGGGCGAATCCGACGATCCCTCGTCATGTCCCTGCGAACCGATGGACTCGGAGGACCTCCTCTACTTGCTCTACACAAGTGGCACAACGGCGAAGCCGAAAGGTATCGCCCACACGACGGCCGGGTATCTCGTCGGCGTTGCGACCACGCACTACTACATCTTCGACGTCAAGCCCGAGTCGGTGTACTGGTGTGCGGCCGACGTCGGCTGGGTGACCGGCCACAGCTACATCGTCTACGGCCCGTTGTGCAACGGGACGTCCGGAGTCATCTACGAGGGCGTGCCGAACTACCCGGACAAGGACCGTTGGTGGGCGATCGTCGAGCGCTACAAGGTCGACATCCTCTACACGGCGCCGACCGCGATCCGCTCGCACATGAAGTGGGGGCCCGAGCACGCGAAGAAGCACGACCTCTCGTCGCTGCGGCTGCTCGGCACGGTCGGGGAGCCGATCAACCCCGAGGCCTGGATCTGGTACCGCGAGCACATCGGCGGCGACCGCACGCCGGTCGTCGACACGTGGTGGCAGACCGAAACCGGGATGATCCTGATCACCCCGTTGCCCGGCCTGACGACGCTGAAGCCTGGTTCGGCGACGAAGCCCTTCCCGGGCGTGGATGCGGCCGTCTACGACGAGGAGGGGAACGAGGTCGGCCCGGGCGGGGGCGGCTACCTCGTCCTACGGCGTCCGTGGCCCGCGATGCTCCGCGGGATCTACAAGGCCGACGACCGCTATCGCGAGACGTACTGGTCGAAGTATCCGGACACGTACTTCGCAGGCGACGGCGCCCGGATCGACGAGGACGGGGACTTCTGGCTGCTCGGTCGCGTCGACGATGTGATGAACGTCTCCGGTCACCGGATCTCGACGATCGAGGTCGAATCCGCGCTCGTCGATCACCAGAAGGTCGCCGAGGCCGCCGTCTGCGGCCGCGCCGACGCGACGACGGGCCAGGCAATCGTCGCCTTCGTCTCCCTGAAGGGTGGCGACGAGGGCTCGCTCGACATGCTCGAGGAGCTCCGCGAGCACGTGGCGAAGAAGATCGGCAAGATCGCCCGGCCGGCGAACATCGTCTTCACGCCGGAGCTGCCGAAAACGCGTTCCGGAAAGATCATGCGCCGGCTGCTTCGCGATGTCTCCGAGCAGCGCAAGCTGGGTGACACGACCACACTCGCCGACCCGTCGGTCGTCGAGGAGATCAAGGACCGCGCAGAGTCCGAGAAGGCGGCGGCGGCGGAATAACTCCGCCGCCGCCTGTCGGCGACGGTGATCGACTCCTCATAGCTGACTGATTTGTCAAGCAGCACCCGACCAACGCGGGCTCGCTGCTCCTGAAGCTGACGCGCACGAGCTAGGCACTTCATACGGTGCCGCCGCTTGTAGTGCGGGGGTCGGCGGCTCGATATCGAGGTGACCGCGCCCTAGACTGCTTGGGGTGCGGATTTGCCCGAATTGCGGGGAAGAACATCCGAAGCGGTTTCGGCTCTGACGTGGGCTCAGGGTCGAAACGAACCGTCTTGGTGGTCGACGACGACGCGAGCGTGCGTCTGCTCTGTCGGATCCATCTCGAGCCAGCGGGCTTCCGGGTGGTGGAAGCCTCTGACGGCGACGAGGCTCTCGAGCTGGTTCGCAGCGATCCCCCGGACCTGATCTTGCTCGACATCCTGATGCCGGGCGTTTCCGGCTGGCAGGTCGCGGCGGACCTCCTCAACGATCGGTCGACCGATCAGATCCCACTCGTCTTCGTCAGTGCTCTGACACAGCGTCGTGAACGCCTGCGCGCATTCAGGCTGGGCGCCGTCGGCTATCTACCGAAGCCGTTCGATCCGAACGAGCTGGCGCCGACAGTCACGGCGCTCCTCGACCAGATCGATCGCGGCGATCGAAGCGCCCTGGTCGCCG